>Ga0163144_10001793_pt1 | contig 50279 bp, 56 predicted proteins | sample OliLak19BULKMAT1_FD_123175 | JGI IMG/M metagenome (GOLD analysis project Ga0163144, IMG submission 123175) | Freshwater microbial mat bacterial communities from Lake Vanda, McMurdo Dry Valleys, Antarctica - Oligotrophic Lake LV.19.BULKMAT1 | ecosystem: Environmental > Aquatic > Freshwater >... | reverse complement strand
GGCGGGCCACGGCGGATCGTCGGGGCGCTTCGACCGGCTCGACGAAGTCGCGATCGCCTATGCCTTCGCCCTGAGGACGGTCGGCCTGGTGGTCACTCCAGCGTGATTCTCCGGTGTTTCGGCAGCATCGGCGCAAAAGGGCTCTCTCGCACGAGCGGCACGTCGATCCCGGCGTGGCCGAACTCGAAGTGCTCGATCTCGGGGATAGCACGGTCCCAGATCAGGCCGCGCGCCCGCACCATCGGATGAAGCGTTTTCATGCCGACGAAGGAGCGCGCGACCGGCACGCCCATGTCGTTCAGGCGGCGCGAGAAGCCGTCGAGCATCTCTTCCAACAACATGTTGCGCAGGCCGGCATCGCCCAGCCAGTCGGTGAGGGGGACAGAATGCTTCGACATGGGCTCTGGGCATCAGGTACATCGGCGGGACGAAGATAGCTACAGTCCAAGGACACTCCCATGGCGAACGCCGATCCCGCGCCGAGGCCCCTCCGCCAGGACGAACTGACCGGGTTGGCGAAGACGGGCCGCAAACTCGAGGCCGTGGCCTTCACGTCGGCCGTCACGCTCGACGAACTCGACCTGTCGGAATGCCTGTTCGTCGGTTGCACCTTCGACCTGCCGGCCGTCCGCGGCGCCGATTTCTCCGGCGCACAGTTCAAGGACTGCCGCTTTTCACCGGATCGGTTCGCCAGTTGCAAGTTCCCCGGCGCTCGATTTCAGGGCACCAACTTCTTCGACGCCGACCAGAAGAAGGGGTGCACCTTCGCTTTCTGCGATCTGCGGGACATCGCAGCGGAGGAGTGCAACTTCGCCGTCGGTTCCTTCGAACGCTGTGACATGCACGACTTCCGGGCCCGGGAATGCAGCTTCCGGGGCGTGCGCTTCCACGCCTCGACCTTTACCAAGGCGATCTCGAAGCGGGTGATCATCACGCGCGCGCGTTTCGAGGCCTGCAACTTCACCTTCACGGACTTCTCCGGCGTGTCGCTCGAGAGCTGCGAGTTCCTGACCTGCAAGTTTCTCGACACCGCCCTCTTCGACGTCAACCTCACCGACGCAATCCTGCGCGGCTGCTCGCTCGACAAGGCCGAATGGGAGCGGGCCAATCTGACCCGCGCGGATTTCCGGGGCTCGACGATTTCAGGGTTGAACCTGGCCGTGCTGTCTGCCTATGCAGGACTGATGATCGGCGAAAGCCAGCAGACCGAACTTCTCGAACGGCTCGGCATCTCGGTGAATCCCGACTAGAGGCTATGCTGGCGGCGAAACCATCGTCCCCTTGGGCAGGGCCTCGCAATGATCGTAGATCGCCGAGGGTCGCGTGAACCACACCTTGTCCTTCTGCGGGTGGTTCACAATGTGCTGCAACGCCTCACGCAGCATCCGCAGGCGGTAGGGCTGGCCCACGATCATGGTGTGTAGCGCAATGCCGCAGACCAGCGGCTGCTTCGCCGACTGGCGCAGCAGCTCCTCGAACTGGCCGATGATGAAGTCGCGGAACTGCTCGGGCGAGTGGTGGCGGACCAGGATCTGCGGGCTGTCGTTGATCTCGATCGGATAGGGCACGCTCATCAGCGGACCCGAGCGGGTCTTCATCCAGAGCGGCTGGTCGTCGGCCGGCCAGTCCATCAGGAAGTCGAAGCCGGTCTCCTTCAGGAGATCGGGCGTGTGATGGCTGGAACTCATCCACGGCGCCATCCAGCCACGCGGCCGCTTGCCCGACGCCTTCTCGATGGCATCGCGCACCTCTTCCAGGAAGCGCTTCTCGTCGGCTTCCCACATCTGACCATGGCGCTCGGCATTGGTGCGGCCGTGGCCGATGAACTCGTCGCCACGGGCCTTCAGTGCATCGACGATCTGCGGCGCGTAGTCGAACACGGTAGTGTTGATGAGGTGCGCCGCCGGCAGGTTGAGCTCGTCGAACAATTCGAGGCAGCGCCAGACGCCGACCCGGTTGCCGTAGTCCCGCCAGGCGAAGGTGCGCGGATCGGGCGGCGTGCCCGCCACCGTGAGCAGATGGCCGTCGCCGGCCCCGAAGGCGAAATGCTCGATGTTGAGGCCGAGATAGACCGCGAGCCGCTTGCCCTCCGGCCACGCGTAGTCCTTGCGCTCGGTAATGGGCGAGTAGGCGTAGCGGTTGTGATGGGGCAGGCGGATGGTGTGCATGCGTCACTCGGCGACAATGTTGAGACTGGCGTTCATGGCGCGGAAGCGTGCCACGGCATCGGCGTGGAAGGCGCGCTCCTCGGGGCCGGCTTCGGATGTCGGCCGGCGCTCCTCGTCGAAATTTCCGTATCTATCCTGGCCGCGCACCAGCATCGCCGTCACGCGGTTCCTGGCCGTGCAGCGCGCATGGGTCGGCACGTAGCTGATGCCGAGCCCAATCCGCCGGTCGTTCGAGCGGTTGGGCCGCGAATTGTGCACGAGATGCGTATGGTGCAGCGAGAACTGCCCCGCCTTCACCGGCATGAACGCGGTCCTGGTGCGATCGACGTCCACGGCCAGCGCCTGGCCGCGCGACAGCAGGTTCTCCGGGTCCTGCATCTCGGCATGCTGCATCTGGCCGAGCCTGTGCGAGCCCGGCACCACTTCCATGCAGCCCGCCTCGACCGGCGCATCGGTCAGCGCCACCCAGGCGGTGACGTGGCAGACGGGCTCCAGCGCGAAGTAGGTGGCATCCTGGTGCCAGCTCACATAGGCGCCGCTTTGCGCGTCTTTGGGCCACACCGTGAGATGAAACAGCCGTATGTCCGGGCCGATCAGATCCTCGACCGCGTCGAGCACATGCGGCGAATGCACGATCTCGTCGACCCAGGGGAAAAGAAGATGCGGCTTGAAATTGTGGCCCCGCGTCATCTTGCGGCCTTCGGCGCGCTCGAAGGCTTCCAGCCGGTCGCGCCAGCCGCGCGCCTGTTCGGTCGTGAAGCCGTCGACCGGGCAGACATAGCCATCGCGCTCGTAGCCCGCGACCTGCCCGGCCGTGAGCTTCTTCATCAGTGCGCCGTCCAGCCGCCGTCGACGAACAGCAGCGTGCCGGTGACGAAGGAGGAGTCGTCGCAAGCCAGGAACAGCGCGGCCTTGGCCACTTCCTCAGGCTGGCCAATGCGGCCCATGGGATGGCGCAGTTTCCAGAAGGCCCGCATCGCGTCGGGGTCGGCATAGCGTTTTAGCGACTTGGCCGGCATGGGCGTGTCGATGACACCGGGCATCAGCGCGTTGACGCGGATGCCCTGGGCCGCATGGTCGACGGCCATGGTCTTGGTGAGGGAAGCGATGGCGCCCTTGGAGGCGATGTAGGCTGCGTTCTTTCCCGGGCTCGATTGCGCAAGCTGCGAGCCGATGGTGACGATGGCCCCGGACTTGGCGGCAATCATCGGCTGGATCGCGTAGTGGATCCAGAGATAGGTGCCCTTGACGTTGATGGCGAAGGTGCGATCCCACGCCCCCTCCTCGATCGTGTCGACGGTGCCGCCGGTCGAGGCGCCCGCCGCCGTCAGGAGCACGTCGATGCGGCCCCATTTCTCCAGGACGCCGGCCACGCCCTCGCGCGCCTGCTGGTCGGAACTCACGTCGGCGGGGATGGTGAGGGCACGACCGCCTTTTGCCTCGATGTCGGCCGCGACCTGCCCCAGCCCGACCGTGTCCTGGTCGACCAGCACCAGCTTCGCGCCCTCGGCCGCGAACAGGCGGGCCGAGGCGGCGCCGATGCCGGAAGCAGCCCCGGTGACGATGGCGACCTGATCCTTGAGCTTCATGGCGGCAAGCTTAGCCCCGGGCCGCGGCGGCCGCACGACAAAGTGACCATCGGTGATGGCGGATCGCCTTACTTCCGGCCCGCGTCCGGCGCTAAGAGCGACACCATGGACCGAATCAATCGACGACATTTCCTCCTTGGGAGCACCACCCTGATGGCCTTCGGTTTCGGCGCCAGAAGCGCGCACGCACAGGCCCCGGCCTTCGAAGTCACGCGCAGCGATGCCGAATGGCGGCGCCTGCTGACGCCGGAACAATATGCCGTCCTGCGGAAAGCCGGCACCGAGCGCGCCGGCACCAGCCCGCTCGACCGCGAGAAGCGCGCCGGCACCTTCTGCTGCGCCGGCTGCGACCTGGCGCTGTTCTCCTCGGCCACCAAGTTCGACAGCGGCACCGGCTGGCCGAGCTTCTGGCAGCCGCTCGACAAGGCGATTGGCACCAAGCAGGAGAGCGGCTTCCTGTTCATGTCCCAGACCGAGGTCCACTGCCGGCGCTGCGGCGGCCATCTCGGTCACGTCTTCAACGACGGACCCAAGCCCACCGGCCTGCGCTATTGCATGAACGGCGTGGCGATGACCTTCAAGCCGACCGGAACAGGCGCATGAAAAAGCTCGCCCTCCTCGCCTCGCTGCTGACCCTGCTGGCGTTGGTGCCGGCACAAGCCCAGAATCGCGATCAGGCACGCGCCGTCGCGATCTTCGCCGGCGGCTGCTTCTGGTGCATGGAGCCGCCGTTCGACAAGCTCGATGGCGTGCTGGCGACGACCTCGGGCTACATCGGCGGCACCAAGGCCGATCCGACCTACGAGCAGGTGACCTCCGGCCGCACCGGCCACTACGAGGCGCTGCAGGTCGACTACGACCCGGCACGCGTCAGCTATCAACAGCTGCTGGACGTGTTCTGGCGCAACATCGATCCGCTCGATGCCTCCGGCCAGTTCTGCGACAAGGGTCCGCAATACCGCTCGGGCATCTTCGTCCTCGACGACGGCCAGCGCACGGCGGCCGAAGCCTCGAAGGCCGCCCTCGACGCGTCGGGCAAGCTCCCCGGGCGCATCGTCACCCAAGTGCTGCCGGCGGCGAAATTCTATCCGGCCGAGGCCTATCACCAGGACTACTATCGCAAGAACGCGACGAGCTATACCTACTACCGCTGGAGCTGCGGCCGCGACCGCCGGCTGGAGCGTCTGTGGGGTCCTGCGCCCAAGGCGTAGGGGCTTTCCGATCGATTGAAGCGAGCCTCTCCTCCCCTTGCTTGCAAGGGGAGGTGGCCGCGTCTTCGCGGACGGAGGGGTCATGGGTCAAAGTGTGGGGGCCACGGGCGAGACTCATGACCCCTCCGGCCCGTATGACGGGCCACCTCCCAAGCTTCACTGGGGAGGAGAAGAAGCGACTCTGTTCTCGTCGGAAAGACCCTGGGTCAGCGCCGGCGCGGAGGCTTCTTCGGCCGTTTGCGACGGACCAGCATGTTCAACCCCTCGATCAGCGCCGAGAACGCCATGGCGGCGTAGATGTAACCCTTGGGAATTTTCACGCCCATGCCCTCGGCCAGCAGCGTGCCGCCGATCATCAGCAGGAACCCGAGCGCCAGCATGACGATGGTCGGGTTGTCGCCGATGAATCGCGCCAGCGGATCGGCCGCGAGCAGCATCAAAACGACGGCCACCACGACGGCAATGACCATGATCGGAAGATCGTCGGTCATGCCGACGGCGGTGATGATGCTGTCGAGCGAGAACACGAGGTCGAGCACCAGGATCTGGCCGATGGCGCCCGCCACCGTCATGCCCGCCACACCGGCCGCCGTCGTCTCCCCGGGATGCTCGCCCGCGACATTGGCGTGAATTTCGTTGGTCGCCTTCCAGATCAGGAAAAGGCCGCCCGCTATCAGGATCAGGTCGCGCCACGAGAAAGCATGGCCGAACAGCGTGAACAGCGGCTGCGTCAACTGGACGATGAACGCCACCGTGCCGAGCAGGGCGAGCCGCATGACGACCGCCATGCCGATACCGATCTTGCGCGCACGCGCACGCTGATGCTCGGGCAGCTTGTTGGTCAGTATGGAAATGAAAATCAGGTTGTCGATGCCCAGCACGACTTCCATGACGATCAGCGTGGCCAATGCTGCCCAGGCATGGGGGTCGCGGGCGAGGCTCAGGAGTTCTTCGATCATCCCGGCACCATAAGTCATTGCTGCCTCCCGCCAAGAGACCTTTCTTTTGCAGCGCCCAGCCGCTAAGCCCGCTGCCGATGCCTCCCTCCGCCGCGCCACCGCGGCCTACCCCGACGCTCGCTATCGCCCTTTTGTCCGTGGCGGCCTTCGCCTCGGCCGCCAACATGCGCGTGACCGACCCCCTTCTGGTCCAGCTCGCCGCCGAATTCGGCACCACGGTCGGCGGCGCCTCGATCGTGGCCACCGCCTTTTTGTTCGCCAACGGCGTTTTCGTGCTGGTGCACGGCCCGTTCGGCGACCGTTACGGCAAGATGCCGGTGGTGACCATCGCCTGCATCGGCGCCGCGGTCTGCTGCGTGCTGAGCGCGCTGGCGGCGTCGCTGGATATGCTCACGCTGCTCCGTTTCCTGACCGGCGTAGCGAGCTCAGCCATCATCCCGCTCGCCATCGCCTGGGTGGGCGACAACGTGAGCTACGAGCAGCGTCAGGCGATGCTTGCCCGCTTCCTCACCGGCCAGACGCTGGGCCTGATGACCGGCGCGGCGCTGGGCGGCGCGATCGGCGACTGGCTGGGCTGGCGCTCGGTGTTCTGGGTGCTGGCCGCCATCTATGTCGTGGCCGGCGCCGCCCTGATCGTCGTCATGCGCCGGAGGCCCGACCTCGCCCAGCCGAGCGCACGCGCCGAGGGCTCGATGGTCGGCCAGATGCTCCGCGTGCTGCGCCGGCCGTGGGCGCTCACGGTCATTCTGGTGGTGGCGTTGGAGGGCGGCGTGTTCTGGGGTGCCTTCACCTTCGTCGGCGCCGATCTCCACCAGCGCTTCGGCCTGAGCTTCGCCGCCATCGGCCTCGCGGTCGCGGCCTTCGGTGCCGGCGGTTTCCTGTATGTGATGGTGGCGCACCACCTCGTGCGCCTGCTGGGCGAGCGCGGCCTTTGCCTATGGGGCGGCACGGGCCTTGGCCTCGCCTTCGCCGGCATGGCGCTGGCGCCGTCAGCAGAATTCGAGTTCGCCGCCATCGTGCTCTCGGGCGTGTCGTTCTACATGTTCCACAACACGCTGCAGACCCACGGCACGCAGATGGCGCCCGAGGCGCGCGGCGCCGGCATGGCGCTGTTCGCGCTCTGCCTGTTCCTGGGCCAGGCGGCGGGCGTGCCGATCGCCGCCCCCATCGTCGACCGCTGGGGCGCCCCGCCGGTGTTCTGGGCGGCCGCAGTCGTCCTGCCGCTGCTGGCCTTCTGGTTCGCACACGCCATCCGACGCCGCGTCAGCCCCCAGCAGTGACCTAATTCTCGGGCGACACGCGGAATTCGTAGGGCTGCTCGAGCCGCTTCGACTCTTCCGCCGTGAGCGCGATCTCGGTCGATTTCGCCGCCGACGTGAGCTGGTCGAGGTCGGTGGCGCCGATGATAGGCGCGCCCATGTAGGATTTGTGCAGCAGCCAGGCCAGCGCCACCTGGGCGGGCGTCGCGCCCTTTTCCCTGGCGATCTTCTTCAGGCGCTTCACGATCTCCCAGTCGCTGTCGCGATAGGTTCCGTCCTTCACCACCGTGTCGTTCTTCGCCCGCTCGGTCGAGCCGCCGCCGTCCTTGCTGCGGTTGCCGGCCAGGAAGCCGCGCGCCAGCGGCGAATAGGGGATGAGGCCGACGCCCTGCTCGTCGCACAGCCGGTTCATCTCGCGCTCTTCCTCGCGCTGGACGAGGTTGTAGAGGTTTTGCATGGCAATCGGCCGGGCATAGCCCTTCCCGTCGGCGATCATCACCATCTGGGCGAATTTATACGCCGGCATGGTCGAGCCGCCGATGTAGCGGACCTTGCCCGAGCGCACGATCTGGTCGAGCGAGTACATCGTCTCTTCCATCGGCGTGTGCGGATCGAGCCGATGGACCTGGTAGACGTCGATATAGTCGGTCTGCAGGCGCTTCAGCTGCTCGTCGACCGCGGCCATCAGATGCTTGCGCCCGGTGCCCTGATCGTTGGCCACCGGGCTCATGCGGATGCCGACCTTGGTCGACAGCACGAATTCCTCGCGCTTCGCCATCTTCATGAGCGTGGCGCCCATGATCTCCTCGGAGCGGCCGGCGTTGTAGGCGTCGGCGGTGTCGAAGAAGGTGATGCCGACATCGAGCGCGCGCTTGAAGTAGGCCGGCGCCTCAGCCTCGTCGAACTTGCCCCAGCCGCGACGGCCCTTGGCGCCCCACGAATTGCCGCCGAGACAGATCCTGCTCACGATCAGGCCCGAGCGGCCGAGCGGTCCGTACTTCATGAAATGTCCCCCTTGATGGCGCGAGCCCAGGTCGCCACCTTAGCAGGATGAAAGTCCTGATCGAGTATTGCGGCGCTTGAGGTTATAAGCCGCAGGCCCTCCGTGTGAGGGATCGTCTCCAGAGAATGAGCGCGGCGCAAGTCGAGTTGCGCTCCGGAAAATCCGGCCAGTTCGACGTCACCGTCGACGGTGCCCTCAAGTATAGCCGCGGCAAGACCGGCCGCTTTCCGACCGACGACGAGATCGACGATCTTGGAGAAGCCCCATGAGCATCATCAAGACCAAGGACGGCACCGAAATTTTCTACAAGGACTGGGGAACTGGCACGCCGGTCGTCTTCTCGCACGGCTGGCCGCTCACCGCCGACGCCTGGGAAGACCAGATGATGTTCCTGGCCGAGCACGGTTTCCGCACCATCGCCCATGACCGCCGCGGCCATGGCCGCTCGAGCCAGCCATGGGGCGGCAACCACATGGACCAGTATGCCGACGACCTTGCCGAGCTTTTCGAGAAGCTCGACCTCAAGGGCGCCACGATGATCGGCCATTCGACCGGCGGCGGCGAGGTTGCGCGCTACATCGGCCGCCACGGCATCAAGCGTGTCGCCAAGGCGGTGCTGGTGGGCGCCGTGCCGCCGCTCATGCTGAAGACGGCGGCCAATCCCGGCGGCCTGCCGATCGACGTGTTCGACGGCATCCGCAAGGGCGTCGCGGCCGACCGCTCGCAGTTTTTCAAGGATCTGACCACGCCGTTCTTCGGCGCCAACCGTGCCGGCTCGAAGGTGACGCAGGGCATGCGCGACAGCTTCTGGATGCAGGGCATGATGGGCGGGCTGAAGAACATGTACGACTGCATAAAAGCTTTCTCGGAGACCGACTTCACCGAAGACCTGAAGAAGTTCGACGTGCCGACCCTGCTGATCCACGGCGACGACGACCAGATCGTACCGATCGGCGCCGCCGCGCAACGCTCCGTTCAGCTCATCAAGGGCGCGACGCTCAAGGTCTACAAGGGCGGCGACCATGGCCTGGCCGCCACCCACAAAGATCAGCTTAACGGCGACCTTTTAGCGTTTGTGAAGGCCTAGTCGCCCCTCAGCCCAGCACTTCCTTATTCACGCAATGGGCGGCGTTGGGATGGCCGTCGAAGACGCTCAGGATGTTTTCGATGGCGGTCACCGCCATGCGGTCGCTTGCTTCCTTGGTGACGCCGGCCATGTGCGGGCTGAAGATCACGTTCTCCAGGCTGAACAGCTTGTTGGTCGGATCCGGCGGCTCCTTGTCGAGCACGTCGAGGCCCGCGCCGCGCAGCTTGCCGGTGGAGAGCGCCTTGTAGAGTGCGTCTTCGTTGATGATGCCGCCGCGCGCGGTGTTCACCAGGAAGGCGTCGGGCTTCATCAGCGCCAGCGTCTCGGTATTGAACATGTCGATCGTCTCGGGTGCCTTGGGGCAATGCACCGAGACGAAATCCATCTTGGGCAGGGTCGCCTTGAGATCGGTCACCTTGGTGGCGCCGGCCTTCTTGATCTCGGCCTCGGAGATGTTCGGATCGAGCACCGAGACGTCCATCTCGAAGGCAACGCACCGCTTCACGGTGCGCGACCCGATGCGGCCCATGCCGACCACCAGGATCGACTTGCCGGAAAGATCGGCCGGCAGGTCGGCCAGCCGCTCGCCCCAGCCGCCTTCGCGCACGAAGCGGTCGTACTTCTTCACCAGGCGGGCCGAGGCCAGCAGCATATACATCGCATGCTCGGCCACCGACACGGAGTTGGCGATGCCCGTGGTCATGAGCGGGATCTTGCGTTTGTTGAGCGCCGGCACTTCGACGGCGTCGAAGCCGACACCGAGGCGGGCCACCACCATCATGCCGGGCGCGGCGTCGAGCTCGGCTTGGCGGAAGGCGGTGCCCCCCAGGGTCACGGCGTTGGCGTCCTTGAGCTTGGGATGCAGCGACGGCACCGTATCGTCGGCCAGGATCTCGAAATCGACGTCATCGCGTTTCTTCAGGACGTCGAGGCCGGCCTGCGGCATGCGGCCAACGATCAGCACTTTCTTGCGATTCTTGCCGGTATTTGGGCCCGTGTTCATCGTTTCCCCTGCTCTTCCTAAGTCGAACTGGGGCGATCCTAGAGCCCGGGTCGGCCTGAAGCTAGGGGAGGTAGGAAAGCGGGAGCCGCGTGGTGGACTTAATCTCCTCCATGGCGAACATGGAGGTGACGTCGCTGAGTTCGACCTTGGCGATCAGACGTTTGTAAAAAGCGTCGTAGGCCTCGATGTCGGGCAGTGCGAGGCGGATCAGGTAATCAATCTCGCCGCTCATGCGGTAACAGTCGATGACCTCGGGAAACGACGCCACCGCCTTGGCGAAGCGGGCGAGCCATGGAGCAGTGTGCTGGGCGGTGCGCACCGCCACGAACACCGTCACCCCAGCGTTCACCGCCTTGCGGTTGAGCAGCGCCACCCGGGCGCGAATGATCCCCTCCTCCTGCAGCCGGTTGATGCGCCGCCAGCATGGCGTGGTCGAGAGACCGACCCGCCGCGCGATCTCGGCCAGGGCCATGTCCGAATTGTCCTGCAGGCAATCCAGTATCTTCTTGTCGAAGGAATCGAGCGACATTTTTGCGGCCATTGGCACTTCCTTGGAATGAGTTTCTCAAGTTTGCGGCAGAGGACGCAACGGTAGCAAGCCGTTTCCCGGCAGAGCCGGTAGAATCACCTGATGTTCCGCCGCTTCACCGATCACCCCGCCCAGGTCAACGAAACCTACTTCCAGCATATGGGCGTGGCCTTCGGCTTCGGCGGCCGCATGCTGCTGGGCAGCCTCGCCTGCTTCGTGCATGGTTTCTTCCCATGGCTCTGCCTGACCCGGGGAAGCGACACGGTCCGCACGCTGCATCATCGGATGGTGACGCACCGCGTTGCCCGGCCGACAGAATCCGCCCCAGCAACCGCCGTCGCGGCGGGCGACTAGGTTCCTTCTTCGTTGCTGTCGGCCTGATCGCGGCCCTGCCGGGCTGGGCACAGGATCGGGCGATGGTGCCGGTCACGATCGACGGCGAGCCGGTGAAACTCGCCACCATCACCTACAAGCCGGCCGGACCCGGCCCCTTCCCGACGCTGATCTTCCATCACGGCTCGACCGGGCGCGGCAACGATCCCTCGATCTTCGCGCGACCCTACGATCCAAGAACGCTTGCCCAATGGTTCACGGCGCGCGGCTGGGCCGTGGTGCTGCCCGCACGGCGCGGCCGCGGCGGCTCGGAGGGGCGCTACGACGAAGGCTTCTCGCCCGACCGGGCGCAGGGATACAGTTGCGAGCCGACGCTTTCGATTCCCGGCGCCGACCGCGCGCTGTGCGACATCGATGCCGTGACGCCGGCGATCTTGGCGCAGCCCTTCGTCGACCGCAGCCGCGTTGCCGTCGGCGGCCAGTCGCGCGGCGGCGTCCTCGCGATTGCCTGGAGCGGCCGTCAGCCCGGCGTGCCGCGCGCGGCGATCAATTTCGTCGGCGGCTGGATGGGCGGCAGCTGCAGGAACGCCGACGCGATCAACCAAAACCTGTTCAATCGTGGCGCCGCCTATGGTCAGCCCACGATCTGGCTCTATGGCGACAAGGATCCGTTCTATTCGCTGGCACACAGCCGCGCGAACTTCGCCGCGTACCAGAAGGCGGGCGGTACCGGAGCGTTCCACGAGTACGAACCGCCCGCCGGCCTGAACGGCCACCAGATTTCCTCGGCCCCGACGCTTTGGACCGGCGTGCTCGAAGCCTATCTCGCTGCACGCGGCCTGCCGGCAAAAGCCTCGCCCTGACCGCTTGCAACCCGCCACGCCCGTCCCACGTTCAATGGAGACGTTGAAGCATTGCAGGGAGGATCGACATGGAAACACCCCTCAAAATCAGCTTTCAGGGTGGCGATACCAGCGAAGCGCTGAGCCAGTTGATCACCGGGCACGTCGACACGCTGGAGCAGCTCTACGGCCGCATGACCGCCTGCCACGTCGTGGTCAAGATTCCCGACAAGCATCACCGCACCAGCAACCTTTTCAGCGCCAACATCCATATGACACTGCCGGGTGGCATCGACATCAATATCGATCACACGCCGCAGGCCGACGACCGTTTCGCGAGCCCGCAGTTTGCCGTCAACGACGCCTTCCGGCGCGCCAAGCGGCTGCTCAAGGACCGCGCCAAGAAGCAGCGTGGCGAAGTGAAGACGCTGCACGAGCGCATCGAACGCAGGATCGACCAGCTTCCAGATGCCTAGGCTGGTCGCCTAGCGCCGCTTCACGCCTTTCTCGTCGAGCCGTTCGCGCAGCAGGCCGAGCCGGTCGCCGCCCCAGAACAGCTCACCGTCGAAGACGAAAGTAGGGACACCGAACACGCCCGACGTCTCGGCCTCGAGACGCAGGCGGTCGTGTTCAGCGCCCCCATCAGCTGCGAGATAATCCTCGAAGCCCGGAGGCGCACCGGCATCGACGAGCAGCCCGGCCACCGCCTCGGGACTTTCGGGATCGAGTTCGCGCCGCCAGAAGAGGTCGAACGCACGATCATTGTAGCGGCGGAAAACGCCGTGCTTCTGGGCGTAGAGCATGCCGGCATTGACTGGCCGGGCATAAAAGATCTTCTTCGGGCCCATCAACGTCAGGCCCTGCTTGTTGGCCCAGCGCCTGGCGTCCATGTAGGCGTAGCGCACGCGCCGCCAGTGGTGGGCATCGCGTTCGACCACCGATCCCTGGAACGAGGCGATGTCGAGCGTGTAGGGTCGCCACTCCAGAGCGAGATCGTAGACGGCCTCGAGCTCATACGCCCATGCCTTGGCGACGAAGGCGTAGGGACTGACGTAGTCGCTCCAGAGAACGACCTTCCCGCTCACAGCCGCCTGCTCTCGCGGCGCCACATCAACCAGAAGACGACACCAACCGCGATCAGCAGCAGCGCACCGATCAACAGCAGCATGGCGGATTCCTGGACCCACGCCACCGCCGGTACCGAGGCCGCGAGAAACACTCCCACCGCGCAGATGCGCCACACCCGCGCGTGCACACCGGCAACGAAAGTGCCCAGCGCCAGCAGGATCAGCAATGTGAGACTGGTGGCGTTGTCGTTGACGATGCCGCGCACCTCCGGAAGGAACATCAGCCACATGGCGGCAACGAAAGCCGCCCAATGCAGCGCCTGCGTCGCGGCCAGCTGCATGTGGCCGGCGCCCGTGTCGAGATGCCGCCATCCGGAGACCACGCAGATCAATCCGTAGATCGGCGCCAGCGCCATCCAATAGTAATAGGTCGTCGGGCCACGAAAGCTGGTGAGCACGAGACCGCCGACGGCAAGCGCCAGCATCGCTGCGTAAGGCAGGTCCCTGAGCAGCCAGTGTCTGGTATCGTTCGTCGTCACGGTGCCTCCCTTATCGCGCATCCTTGGCAAGCTTGGTCTCGACGACCCTCGACCACAGCGTGGCGCCAAGCGTCAGGATATCGTCGTTGAAGTCGTAGCTGGGATTGTGCACTTCGCAGCCGCCCTCGCCGCTGCCGTTGCCGATGTTGATGAAGGCGCCGGGCACCTTCTCCAGCATGTAGGAAAAGTCCTCCGATGCCATCGAGAACATGCCGTCGCGGTTCATGTTCTCCTCGCCGACGATCTTGGCGGCCACGTCGGCGATGAACTTCACGGCGTCCTTGTCGTTCACGAGTGGCGGGAAGACCACGCGAATGTCGGCCTTGGCGCTGCCGCCCAAGGTCTGGGCGATGCCGGCCGAGATCGTCTCGATGCGCTCCTTCACCAGCGCCATGGTCTCCTTGCGGAAGGTGCGGATGGTGCCGCGCAGGACGGCCTCCTGCGGCACGACGTTGTAGGCGTCGCCGGCATGCATCTGCGTCACCGAGATCACCGCCGAATCGAGCGGCGCCACGTTGCGCGACACCACGGTCTGCAACGCCGAGATGATCTGCGTCGCGATGATCACCGGGTCGATGCCGGCTTCCGGCCGCGCGCCGTGCGTGCCCTTGCCGGTGATGTGGATGTCGAACAGGCCGCCGCCCGCCATCTGCGGGCCGGACCGGATGGCGAACTTGCCGACGTCGAGCTTGGGCCTGTTGTGCATGCCGAAGATCTGCTCGCAGGGGAACTTCTCGAACAGCCCGTCCTTGACCATGGCCTCGGCGCCGCCGCGGCCTTCCTCGGCTGGCTGGAAGATGAGATGGACGGTGCCGTCGAAGTTGCGCGTCGCCGAGAGATACTTCGCGGCACCCAGCAGCATGGTGGTGTGGCCGTCGTGGCCGCAGGCATGCATGCGGCCCTTGTGCGTGCTGCGATGATCGAAGGTGTTGAGTTCGTCCATCGGCAGCGCGTCCATGTCGGCGCGGAGCCCGATGGCGCGCGGATTGTTGCCGACACGGATGGTGCCGACGACGCCGGTCTTGCCGATGCCGGTCGTGACCTCGAGGCCCCATTCCTTCAACTTCTGCGCCACGATCGCGCTGGTCCGCTCCTCCTCGAAGCCGAGCTCGGGATGGGCATGGATGTCGCGCCGGATGGCCTTGAGCTCGGCACCGAAGGCGGCGATCTGGGGTTCGATATTCATGGGTATCAGGACTCCAACAGGAAGGACGTCATTACACGCCGAAATTCCACGCCATGCACGTTCGGATATGCGTGGCCGCCGTCCGCCAGCACATAGGCCCGCGCGCCCGGGATCAGCCGGACCAGCTCTTCGGTGAAATAGAGCGGCGTCACGGTGTCGTCGCGGGCACAGATCGCCAGCGTCGGCGCCCGCACCTTCTGTAACTGCTCGCGCCGGTCGTGGGCGACGATGGCGGCGATGCGCGACAGCACGATCTCGGGGATCGGGATGGTCTCGCGGGCCTTGGCCTCGGCGGCCACGAGGTCGGCATCGTGGTCGCGCACCCAGGACGGCATGTTGAGCGCCAGCGCGCTCGATTTCAGGTAGGCCTCGGGGCCCAGCTCGCGCAACATCAGGGAGCGGACCTCGAACAGGCGGTGAAAGAAGGCATCCGTCTTGGCCCAGGTCGAGCTCAGGACCAGCCGGTCGATTCGGCCGGGATGGTCGATCGCCAGCACCTGGCCCATGGCGCCGCCGGTTGAATGGCCGCACCAATGGACGCGGTCGAAGCCCAGTCCCTCGATGAGCTGCAGCGCATCGTCGGCCATCTGCTCGACGCTGTAGGTGAGCCGCGAGAGCGTGCTGCGCGCGGTCCCGCGATGATCGTGCACGACGACGGTGAATTGCCTGGCGAGCTCGTCGACGTTGGCACTCCAGAACCGGCCGTCGCCGCCCAGGCCCGCCACAAGAAACAGCGGCGGTCCACTTCCGTTCTTCTCATAGTGGAGCTCGGCGCCATCGCGCAGCTTGAAGAGTGGCATTTGCACGTTCCCCCGAATTCCTTAAGGTACCGGTCCAGGGAGGAAAGCGCAGGATGAAGCGCCTGTCGATTGTCGCAATTGTCCTGCTGAGTGCCTGCACCGCCGAGCAGCAACCTCAGACGAACCTGATTCCGCGGCCCGCCGCCGACGATCCGACGCCACAGGCCATCGCCTACCTCTGCGACGGCCGCAAGGAAGTCTCGGTGGTCTATGCCAAGAATCGCGCCTCGGTGACGCTCGACGGCAGGACCTGGCGTCTCGAATACCAGCCGACCGACCAGGGATTCCGCTACGTCGACACGACCAACGAATGGGCCGGCCGCGACGATCTCGCCACCTTGCGCGAAAACGGCGGCAATGCCCGACCGCTGGCCTTCAACTGCCGGCCGACGCGGCGCATGGCCTGAGGCCTTATCTCAGCCAGAACCGGATGCCGTAGCTCACCAGGGCGGTCACCCCGACTCCGGCCGCCCACAGGCCCACGAACCACAAGAGCTGGCGGGTCCTCGTAGACTTTGAGGGAGTCACCTCAGTGATAGCCTTCATGGCCGGTCTTGCCGCGAAACACCCAGTACGAATAGGCGGTATAGGCCAGGATGATCGGCACCATCACCAGCACGCCCGGCAGCATGAACATCAGGCTGACATGCGGCGCGGCGGCATCCCAGATCGAGATGACCGGCGGCACGACGTAGGGATAGAGGCTGATGCCGAGGCCGGCGAGGCCCAGGGTAAACAGGGCCAGGGTCATCAGGAACGGCGTGTAGTGATGCTGGCGCTGCAGGCTCACGAAGAAGGTGGCCGAGGCGATGACGACCAGCAGCGGCACCTGGGCGGTGAACAGGACCTGCGGCCAGGCGAACCAGCGCAGCCAGTAGGCGTCGCGCAGGAACGGCGTCCAGGCGCTCACCGCCGCCATGGCCAGGATTACCGCGATGCCCAGCCCGAAGGCGAACCGGTAGCAGCGTTCCTGCAACGAGCCCTCGCTCTTCATGATCAGCCACGTGGCGCCGAGTAGTCCGTAACCGAAGACCAGGCTGACACCGACCAGCAGACTGAACGGCGTCAGCCAGTCGAACCAGCCGCCGGCATAGCCGCGGTCCTGGACCGCGATCCCCTGCAACAGGGCACCCAGGGCGATGCCCTGCGCCAGCGTGGCGACCACCGAGCCGAGATTGAAGGCGACATCCCAGTAGGCACGGTGCGCCGGATCGCGCCAGCGGAACTCGAAGGCGACGCCACGGAAGACTAGGGCCAGCAGCATGGCAATGATGGGCGCGTAGAGCGCCGAGAAGATCACGCCGTAGGCCAGCGGAAAGGCCGCCAGCAGGCCGCCGCCGCCCAGCACCAGCCAGGTCTCGTTGCCGTCCCACACCGGCGCGATGGAGTTCATGGCGCTGTCGCGCTCGCGGCCGGCGGGGATCATCGGGAACAGGATGCCGATGCCGAGATCGAAGCCGTCCATCACGACGTAGGCATAGATCGCAAAGGCGATGATGAAGGCGAAGAAGACAGGCAGATCGAGGGTGAATGGCATGATCAGGCCTCCCCGCCCATCGCGATCTTTTCCGCCACCGCGGGCGACGGGGTGATGCCCGCTGCACGTACCGGCTCGCCGCGATTCGGGCCTTGCTCGCCACGGTGCGGCGGATGGCTCATGAGCTTCAGGATGTAGAAGACCCCGGCGCCGAACACGATGAAGTAGACGACGATGAAGGCCAGCAACGAGGCCGCGACCGCGGGCGCGTCGAGCCGCGAGGCCGAGTCGGCGGTGCGCAGCAGGCCATGCACCGTGTAGGGCTGGCGGCCGACCTCGGTGGTCACCCAGCCGGCGATCACCGCCACGAAGCCGGCCGGCCCCATGACGAGGGCGAAGCGATGCAGCAGCGGCCAGTCGTAGAGCCGGTGCCTGACGCGCGCGAGCAGGCTCAGCGCCGCCAGCGCCAGCATCAGCATCCCCATGCCGACCATGATGCGGAAGGCCCAGAAGACGATGGCCACCGGCGGCCATTCCTTGCGATCGACCGAGTCGAGCCCCTTGAGTGGCGCGTCCCAGGAGTGCTTCAGGATCAGCGACGAGGCCTTGGGAATCTCGACCGCATAGAGCGTCTTGGCCTGGGCCCTGTCGGGCCAGCCGAACAGGATCAGCGGCGCACCGTCGGGATAGCTCTGGAAGTGGCCTTCCATGGCCATGACCTTGACCGGCTGGTGCTCGAGCGTGTTCAGCCCGTGCTGGTCGCCGGCGAAAATCTGCAGGGGCGCCACCACCGTGATCATGCCCATGGCCATGGAGAACATGACGCGCGCGCCGTCGTTGGTGCGCTCCCGCAACAAGTGCCAGGCGCCGACCGCACCCACCACCAGCGCGGTGGTGAGATAGGCGCCGAACACGGTGTGGACCAGCCGGTAGGGAAAGGACGGATTGAAGATCACCGCCAGCCAGTCGACGGGCACGAACTGGCCCGCGGCATTCATGGCGAAGCCTGCCGGCGTGTGCATCCAGCTATTGGCCGACAGGATCCAGAAGGCCGAGATGAAGGTCCCGATCGCGACCGCCAGAGTGGCGACGAAGTGCAGCGTGCGGCCGACGCGGTTCATGCCGAACAGCATGACGCCCAGGAAGCCCGCCTCGAGGAAGAAGGCGGTCAGCACCTCGTAGGCCATCAGTGGCCCGATGACGGGACCCGCTTTGTCGGAGAAGGCCGCCCAGTTGGTGCCGAACTGGTAGGCCATGACGATGCCCGAGACCACGCCCATGCCGAAGGCGAGCGCAAAGATTTTCAGCCAGTACTTGAACAGGTCGAGATAGATCTGCCGCCCCGTCCACAGCCACAGCCCCTCGAGCACGGCGAGATAGCTGGCGAGGCCGATGGAGAAGGACGGGAAAATGAAATGGAACGAGACCGTGAAGGCAAATTGCGCCCGGGCCAGCAGGATGGCGTCGAAGGATTCGAACATGACGATCACCTCGCGCCGGGCATTCTACTCCTAGCCGAAGGCGTCGAACACCTCGGCGATGGTGTCACGGCCAAGCCCGGCCCTAAGACAGGTCTCCAGCAGCACACGCGCCTTCAGAGGATGCAACCGGCCACCCCAGATCAGGCCCGCCTTGCGCAGCGCAATCTCGGAACTGGGACCACCATAGGTCTGCCGCAGCATGGGCCCGCCACCGGCGCGTGGCGACATCACGGTCGGCAGGATACCGGCAAGGCGCATGATAAGATCGGCCGCGCGTTCCGGCACATGGCCGCCGCCCAGTCCACCCAGCACCACGCCGCGATAGCCGAGATGATCGGCGGCCGTCATCAGCGCCTCGACCAGATGGCCGGGCTCGTCGAGCGCCATCCACAGCAGGGCCACCGGCGCAGCTTTGCCCCCGATCGTGCCCAGCCGCTTGCGCGCGCCGACAATCGCTTCGCGCACCGGCAGAGACAGGGGCACCACGCGGTCCTCGACGAGGGTGGCGAGCGGGCCGGTCTGTGGCGACGCAAAGGCGTTGAGCCGCGTCGGGTGAATTTTCAGCACATCGGACGCGGCATAGACCTCGTCCAGCATCACCGCCATTACGCCCAGCGCCCTGGCGTGCGCCCGCACCCACGGATCGCAGGCCACGCGCACGGCGGCGAGAAGATTGCCCGGCCCGTCGGGCGAGGTGAGCGCCGGGTTGCGCATCGCCGCTGTCACGATCACCGGGATGTCGCGATCCAGCAGCAGGTCGAGCAGGAACGAAGTTTCCTCGAGCGTGTCGGTGCCTTGCGTCACGATCACGCCATCGACATCGAGCGCGGCGATCCTGGCCGCCAGCGCATGGATCTGGTCGAAGCCCAGCGAATGGCTGCCGACCCTCGACACGGTCTCGGCATCGATCGCAGCCAGCGTTGCCAATGCGGGAACCGCGGCCACGAGATCGTCGGCGCCTAGCCCCATCTGCATGGCACCCGAGGCATCGGGGCGCGTGGCGATGGTGCCGCCCAGGGCGAGAACTTTTATGCGCGGCAATGTCATGCGGTGAGCCTCAGCGAGCAGAAGAAGCGTTCGGCCTCGGGCGCGCGCATGGCGTCGGCCGGCGCGAGATAGCCCAGCGACACGAAGCGGCGGCCCTTCAGCAGCGAAAGCTGCCGCAGCGCGCTGCCGCCGGCGATGGGACCGATCGATTCGACGGCGGTAGCGCCCTGCACGTCGCGCCAGTCGACCTTGCTCCATTTGCCGCCTTCCAGACGCTGGGCGCGGTCGTCGAGCGCGATCTGCAGATTGACGCGCGGCTTCGTCACATCGACCCCGGCGGGATAGAGCGTGGTCTGCGCCACAAACGACAGCCGCCGGTATTCGAGACTGTAGGAGTGATAGACGAAAGGCGTGCCGGCCGGCGTCGTCGTGTCGATCACTTTGTAGAGGGGCGTCCCCGGCATCTCGACATAAAAGGAATTGTCGGCGCCCGACACGGGAATCCATACGGTCTGCGCCGCGACGCTACCCGCCGCCATCGCCACTGGCAGGGCCAAAGCCTGTCGCCGAAGCAGGCTCATTCGGCGGCGGTCCGCGGCCCGAACTTCTCGCGCGCCTGTTCGGCGGTGTAGTAGCCGCGCGCCACGTCTCGGGTGACCAGCGCGGGATCGCGCCGGCCGGGATCGCCGAAGCCGCCGCCGCCCGGCGTCGACACGCGCACCACGTCACCGACGCCGATCTCGATGTCCTGGTCCTTGGAAAGATGCGGCGGCCGGTAGGTCTTGCCGCCTTGCGTCACCACGACGATATTGACGCCGCCGGCATCGCCGCCCAGCGCGCCCTGCGGGCCGGTGCGGCCATGGTCCATCACCATCGAGACCCGGGCCTCGCCGCGACGGAGCTTGATGGCGTAGTTGATGCCGAAGCCGCCGCGGAACTCGCCGGCGCCGCCGGAGCCCTCGCACAGGGAGAATTCCTCGAACAGGATTGGATAGAACTGCTCCAGCACTTCGACCGGCGGCATCTTGGAAATGCCGATGGTCGAACAGCCGTTGCTGAGACCGTCGCCGCCCTTGAAGCCGCCGTAACCGCCGCCGGTAAAGAGATACATGATGTAGGAGCGGTTGCGCTCGGGATCGAAGCCGCCGACGCCGAGATTGCCTGACGTGCCAGCGGGTGCGGCGAACAGGATGTCGGGAATGGCGTTGGTAAGGGCCGCGAACACCGCCTCGGCGATGCGCTGGCTCACCTCGGCCGCGCAACCCGAGACCGGCCGTGGATACTTCGCATAAAGGAACGTGCCCTCGGGCTCGATGATCTTCAGCGGCTCGAAGGTGCCGGCATTGATCGGCACCTCGGGAAAGATGTGCTTTATGGCGAGGTAGATCGCCGACTTGGTGGTGGCGATGACGCTGTTCATCGGCCCGCGGCAGGGCGGGCTCGACCCGGTCATGTCGAAGAGCAGCTCGTCGCCCTTCTTGGTGACCTTCATCCGGATGGTGAGCGGCTCGTCGACCACGCCGTCGCTGTCGACCTGCGAGGTGCCCTCGTAGATACCATCGGGAATGCCGGCGATCTTGGCCCGCATCTGGCGCTCGGCGCGGTGGCGCATCTCGGCGATCGCCGCGCGCACGACATCGGCGCCGTATCGATCGATCAGCGCCGTGAGCCGCACCTCGCCGGTGGTGAGCGCCGCGGCCTGGGCCTTGATGTCGCCGATGCGCTGGTCGGCGATCCGGATGTTGGACAGGATGATGGAGAGGATCTCCTGGTCCATCTCGCCCTTCTTGAAGAACTTCACCGGCGGGAGCCGTAACCCCTCCTGCTCGACCTCGGTGGCGCTGGCGGAGAAGCCGCCGGGCACCATGCCGCCGACGTCGGGCCAGTGGCCGGTGTTGGCGAGCCAGGCGAAGACCTCGCCCTTGTAGAAAAACGGCTTCACGAACCGCACGTCCATTAAGTGCGTGCCGCCGAGGTAGGGATCGTTGACGATGAAGACGTCACCCGGCTCCACCTTTCCTGCATAGTGGCTTTTCACCCGCTCGATGACGGCGCGGGTCGAGAATTGCATGGTGCCGACGAACACCGGCAACCCGAGCTCGCCCTGGGCGATCAGGGACCCGTCGGTTGCGTCGTAAATACCGTCGGAGCGGTCCATGCCCTCGGAAATCACCGGCGAGAAAGCTGCACGAACGAAAGCCAAGTCCATTTCGTTACAGACCTGGATCAGGCCGTTCTGGATGACGGTCAAGGTGACGGGATCGAGGTTGGACATGGTGAATCACTAGCACACGCCGTGCCTTCCTGCTCTATGATCGTCGTGCCTACGGGGGAGGTCCGCCATAGCCGCTTCTACTGACGTGGCCATCATCGGTTGCGGACCAGTCGGCGCGTTGCTGGCCAACCTGCTGGGCCAGGCCGGTCTAGCGGTCGACATCTACGACCGCGAGCGTGAGATCCATCCGCTGCCGCGCGCCGTGCATTTCGACGGCGAGATCATGCGCATCTTCCAGTCGGTAGGCCTCGCCGGCCGTGTTGCTGCTGCGGCGCGCGCCTCGTCCAAGGGTATGCACTTCGTCAACGCCGACCGCCGACCGCTCATGGTCCGCCGCGGCCTCGACGGCCCGGGCCCGCATGGCTGGGCGGGCAACTGGTATTTCCACCAACCGATTCTCGAAGAGACCCTGCGCGCCGGCATCGCGCGGTTTCCCAATGTGCACGTCCATCTCGGCCATGAAATCGGTTCGGTCGATGACCTGGACGCCCGCTACGTGGTGGGCTGCGATGGCGCGCGCTCACTGGTGCGCCGCGCGATCGGCAGTCGCCAGCACGACCTCGGCCTGCATCAGCCCTGGCTCGTGGTCGATCTGCTGTGCGACCTCGACCAGCCGCGCGTGCGCGACCTGCCCGATCACACGATCCAGCTCTGCGATCCGGCCCGGCCGATGACGATCGTGCATGTCGGCGGCCGACGGTGGCGCTGGGAGATCATGCTGATGCCAGACGACGATTCTGCCCGCCTCACCGAGCCCGCGGTCTTCTGGCCGATGATGGCACGCTGGCTGGGGCCGGCAGACGCGGCGCTCGAACGCGCCGCCGTCTACACCTTTCATTCGGTCGTCCAGGAAGGCTGGCGCCAGGGCCGACTGCTGCTGGCCGGCGATTCCTGCCACCAGACGCCACCCTTTCTCGGCCAGGGCATGTGTGCAGGTCTGCGCGATGCCGCCAACCTCGCCTGGAAGCTCGCTGCCGTCGTCAGGGACGGCGCCGATGACCGCCTGCTCGACACCTACGAGAGCGAGCGCCTGCCGCACGTCCGCGCATTCATCGAATTGGCGGTCAGGCTGGGCGCCGTGCTGCAGGAAACCGATCCCGCCGCGGCAGCAAAGCGCGACCAGCGCTTCGCCACCGGAGCGGAGGTTTTCGATTTCCCCCAACCGCAGCTCGGCCCGGGCTGCCGCAGCGACGGGCCACCCCCGGTCGGTACGATCTTCCCACAGCCGCGCCTTGCAGATGGCCGGCTGATGGACGATGCCATCGGCCAGCGCTTCGCCATCGTCGGCGAGACGTCATTGCTGACGCACCTAAGGCCGGACGCCGTGCTCCTGCCCGGTGTCGGTCAGGACTGGCTCACTGAGCGAGGCGTGCGCGCCGCGCTGCTGCGGCCCGACCGCTACATCTTTGCCGTGGCGCCTTAGGCCGGCGTGAACATCGGCAGCGGCGGGCCGCCGTCGGTCGGCTTGAACACCAGCTTCACCGCCTGCTCGCACTTCAACTTGTCGAAGTCGCAATCGACAATGTTGGTCACCATGCGCGGGCCCTCGGCCAGGGTCACATAGGCCATGGCGTAGGGCACCGGAGCGCGGCGCATGACGCTGTAGGAATAGAGCGTGCCCTTGCCCGAAGCCTCAATCCACTCCGTCTTGTCGCTGAAGCAGAACGGGCAGATCGTGCGCGGGTAGTGATGCGCCTGGTTGCAGCTCGTGCACTTGCGCACCAGCAGCTTGCCCTTGGCGGCGGCATCCCAATAGGCCTGCGTCTCCTGGCTAACCGCCGGCGCCGGCAGCTTGCGCTCTTTGGTATCGGCCATGATCTACTCCCTCTCCAGAATGACGGTGGCGCTGCCGTGGCGCAGGCCGAGCGAGCCGCCCGTGCCGTGCGCGACGGCGAGATTGCAGTTCTTCACCTGCACCGCGGGATGGGCCTCGCCGCGCAACTGTCGGACTGCTTCCAGCACCTTGGTAAGGCCGCCGCGATTGCCGGGATGGTTGCTGCAGAGGCCGCCGCCGTCGGTGTTGAACGGCAGCTTGCCGGTGCCTGCGATCAGGTTGCCGTCGGCCACGAAGGCGCCGCCCTTGCCCTTCTCGCAGAAGCCGAGGTCTTCAAGCTGCATCAGCACCGTGATGGTGAAGCTGTCGTAGATCGAGGCGTACTTGATGTCGGCGGGTTTTACGCCCGCTTCGGCGAAGGCAGCGGCACCGCTGACGCGCGCACCCGAATAGGTGAGATCGACCTTGCCGCCCATCTGGGTCTTCACGAACTCCCCGGCGCCGATCAGCTTGACCTTGGGCCGCTTGAGCTTGGCTGCGATCTCCGGCGCCACGACCACGATCGCGCCGCCGCCGTCGGTAATGACGCAGCAGTCGAGCCGGTGCAGCGGATCGGAGATCATCGGCGAATTCACCACCTCCTCGACCGTCACCACGTCGCGCAGCAGCGCGTGCGGATTGTGCTGGGCATGGTGCGAGGCCGCGACCTTGATCCAGGCGAGCTGCTCGGCCGTCGTGCCGAACTCGTACATGTGGCGCATGGCGCACATGGCGTACATGTTCACCACCGTCGGCCCATAGGGGAATTCGAACGGCTCGTCCGGCGTCGGCGTGCCGCCGCGCGAACGCGGCACCGTGCCGGTCGCCATGCCTTCGGCGCGCGGCCGGCCGGCGAGCGTGATCAGCGCCACCTTGCACTTGCCCGCGGCGATCGTCTCGGCGGCATGGCCGACGTGGAGCACGTAGGAGGAGCCGCCGGTGTCGGTCGAATCGACATGGCGCGGCTTCAGCCCCATGTACTCGACCATCGACATCGGCCCGAGGCCGGGCGCGTCGCCGGCACAGAAATAGCCGTCGACATCGTCCTTGGTGAGGCCGGCGTCCTCGAGCGCACCCTTGGCGCACTGGGCGTGGATTTGCGCCAGCGAGATATCCTTCGCGAGCCGCGTCGGATGCTCGTAGATACCCGCAATGTAGGCTTTGCCCTTGATGCTCATCGGTGAGCCATCCCCCTGGTCATTGTGCGGTGCACATGTTGGGGGATCGGGGCCTCACAGGAAAGTCCGCTCTTTCGCTGCGAAAAACGATGCCAGCGGTTCTAGTCCCCGCCCTCAGTCGTTGGCGACATCTCGTGCGCCCGGCGTGCGGGCACGGAACTCGTCGGGCGCCTCGCGACCGGCGTCGGTGAAGGCCTTCTTAACGGCGGCCACGTTGGGCCCGAAGATGCCCTTGCGATTATCTTTGGCCCACTGGTTCGAGTTGACGATCGTGTCGAGCGAGCCCTGGAAGCGCGGCATCACATAACGCGCAAACAGCTCGTAGGAGCGGAGGGTGCTTTCGCGGCTCGCCCATTCGTGGGCACGGAACAGCACGCCGCCGAAGCCGCCGTTGGAGTAGCCCAGGAGCCGCTCGATACCTTTGGCCACGGTGTCGGGATTACCCACAAGCGTCGTGCCCATCTTCACGCCGTCACGCAGCGGATCGTCGGCGCGGCCAGGCGGGCGGCCCAAGGTGTCCTCGAAATAGGTCACGGTCTCGTTACGTTCGCCGGCATGGACCTCGCGCAGCGCCTGCTCGTCGTCATCAGCCACGTGCGCATTCACCACGACACGCCATTTGGAACGGTCGGCCGTGTGGCCGTGCTTGGCCGCGGTCTCCTCGTAGATTCCCCACTGCTTGCCCAGCATCTCCGGCCCGCCCGGGATGCCGGCGCCGATCGACAACACACCGAGGCCATGCTTGCCGGCGGCGATCATGCCCGAGGGCGTGATGGTGCTGGCGCAGGCGATCGGGAAATGCGGATAGCTGTAGGGCGCCAGATGCAGGCGCGCCTCTTTCAGCTCGAACCAGTCGGTCTTCATGGTGACCGGCTCTTCGCATTTGAGCAGCGCCATGATGGCGGCCAGCGCCTCTTCCATGCGCGGCCGCTGGGTCGAGGGCTCGATGCCCATCATGTAGGCGTCGGACGGCAGTGCGCCGGGACCGCAACCCAGCATCGTCCGTCCACGGGACATATGGTCGAGCTGCACGAAGCGGTTCGCCACCATCAGCGGATGGTGATACGGCAGGCTGGTCACGCCGGAGCCGAGGCGGATGTAGCGCGTACGCTCGATGGCGGCGCCGATGAAGACTTCCGGCGAGGCGATGGTCTCCCAGCCGGCGGAATGGTGCTCACCGATCCAGGCCTCGTCGTAGCCTAGCTCGTCGATCCATTCGATCAGCTCCATGTCGCGTGCCATGCCGAGCGTCGGATTCTCACCGACGCGATGGAACGGCGCCAGGAAGATGCCGAATGTGAGTCCCTTGTGATTGCCGGTCTGTGCCATCAAGTCCTCCGTAGACCGCGACAGTAGCACACGCCACGATATGCAGAAGATGAGTGACGATACCTCCCTGCCGTTGGCCCGCTTCACGATCGTCGAGGTGAACGACGCCAACGTGCCGCTCTGCCTGCGTCTGGCGACGTCGCTCGCCGCCAAGATCGCGGCCGATCTCGGCGCCGATGTGCTCAAGATCGAACCACTTGGCGGCGATCCGGTGCGGCGCGCGCCGCCGTTTCTGCTGCAGGGCGAAAGCGCGCTCTTCCAGTTCCTCAACACTTCCAAGCGCTCGCTGGTGCTCGACCTCGTGAGCGAGTCCGGGCGAAACGCATTGGCCGGCCTGCTGAACAAGGCCGACGCCGTGCTGTTCGAGGAACCCGCCACCTCGGCGCCCTTGCTGCGCGCCTCGCACGCGACGCCGATCGAGATCGCGGCGTTTCCAGCCGAGATGAATGCCGCCACCCGGCCCGTCAGCGAATTCGCGATCCTGGCGCTGGGCGGGCTGCTGCACATGGTGGGCGAACCCGAACGCAAGCCGCTGCGTCTGGGCGGCCATCAGGCTTCCTACGCCGCGGGCCTCACCGCCTTCACCGGGCTTTCGGCAGCGCTGGCCGCCCGCGATGCCGGCCAGACGGCACCCGCCGTCCGCGTGTCACTGGCCGAAGTGATGCAATGGGTGAATTGGAAGGCGGCCTCCGGCGCAGATGCCGGCGGCACCTCGCCCGGTCGCGAGGGCAAAAACTCGGAGTTCCAGATCGTGCCCTGCCGCGATGGCCACGTGGCCGTGGTCTACACCGTCACGCAATGGCCGGCGACGCGCGCCCTGATCGGCGATCCCCGCCTCGCCAACCCGATGTTCAACACCCGCGCCGGCCGCCGCCAGAACATCACCCGGCTCTACGAGATCATCACGCCGTGGTTCGCCGACAAGACCCGCGCCGAGATCCAGAAGACGGCGCAGGCCAAGGGAGTCCCCTTCGGCCCGATCTTCTCGCCGGCCGAACTGCTGCAGACCGAACAATATGTTTCGCGCGGGTTCCTGACCGAGATGGCGCATCCCAAGCTCGGCTCACTCCGCTTGCCGCAGCTCCCCGTCCAATGGAACGGCCGCTCCTTCGCCCCCCGGCCCGCCCCGGAGCTGGCGGCATGAAAGCGCTCGCCGGCGTGCGCGTCCTCGATTTCGGCCTGCTGACGGCCGGCGCCAACACCTCGGCCATGCTGGCCGACCTCGGCGCCGACGTGATCAAGATCGAGTCCGGGGCCTACCTCGATCCCTTCCGCGTCGTCGGCAAGCCCGACAACGAGAAAGGCTGGTGGAACCGCTCGCCGCAGTTCCGCTTCACCAACCGCAACAAGCGCGGGCTCGCGCTCAACCTCAAGGCGCCCGAGGGTCAGCGCGTCATTCGCGAGCTCGCAGCTCACTGCGATATCGTCGTCGAGAATTTCCGCCGCGGCGTGCTCGACCGCGCCGCGCTCGGCTACAAGGATCTGAGCGCGATCAATCCGCGTCTCGTCTTCGCCGCCATTTCGAGTCAGGGCGACACTGGGCCGGAGCGCATGAACGTTTCGTTTGGCAGCACGCTGGACGCCACCTCGGGCATCGCGTCCCTTACCGGCTACGAGGGCGAGGAGCCGCGCATTTCCGGCATGGACGTGAACTATCCCGACCAGATCGTGTCGCTGTTCGCCACGGGCATCGTGATCGCCGCCATCATGGAAGCGCGTCGCACCGGCAAGGGTGCGTTCCTCGACTTCTCGCAGCGCGAGGTCGCGTCCTTCACGCTGGGCGAGGAAATCGTGGCAGCCTCGGCCGATCCGGCGCGCGCCAGCGGAAGGCGCGGCAATAGGGAAGAAGGCGTCGCCCAGCAGGACGCCCATCGCTGCAAGGATGGACGCTGGATCGCGGTCACGCTCGACGCGCCGGATCCGGCTATCGACGCGTTCTGTGCTGGCCGCGACAGTGCCGACGCGGTTGCCGCGCTGCTGGCGCGCGGTATCGCCGCTGCGCCCTGTAACGATGGTGCCGACCTGCTGCGCGATACGAAGCTGCAAGGCGTCACGCTGGTCCGCGACGAGCGCGGCGGCCTGGTGAAGGGCCTGCCCTATCGCCTCGATGGCAAGGGCATCAGCATCGAGCGGCCCGGTCCCGATCTCGGCCAGCACACCGACGAGGTGCTGCGCGAGCTGCTGGGCTACGACGACGCTCAATTGAAGAAACTGGCCGATACCGGCGTCACGTCGACGACGCCCACGGTGGGAGAGGTCTGAGCATGGCGCGCGCCGAGGTGAAGAAGCTGATGGAGCGCATGGCGATCCCTGCCATCGCCGCGCCGATGTTCCTGGTGTCCAACCCCGCACTCACCCTGGCCTGCTGCGCCGAGGGGCTGATGGGCAGCTTCCCCGCCCATGGCACGAGGAGCCGCGAGGAATTCCAGGCCTGGCTCGACGAGATGCAGGAGGGCATGAAGCGGCTGGAAGACTCAGGCAAGAAGCCTGCGCCGTGGGCGGTGAACCTGGTCGTGCACGCCTCCAACCCGCGCTACCTGGGCGATCTCGAGCTGGTCGAGAAGTACAAGGTGCCGGTGGTGCTGACCTCCAAGGGCGCGCCGGGCGACGCCATCAAGCGGATCCACAGCTGGGGCGCCGTGGCGCTGCACGATATCGCCAACCATCGTCACGCCGAGAAGGCGCTGGAGGCCGGCGTCGATGGCGTGATCGCCGTGGCCGGCGGCGCCGGCGGCCATACCGGCACCATCAATCCCTTTGCCCTCATGAATGAGGTGCGCCAGCTCGGCGATCACTTCGCCATCGTGCTGGCCGGCGGCCAGACCACCGGCCGCGACGTGCTGGCGGCCGAGGCGATGGGCGCCGACCTCGCCTATATCGGCACGCGCTTCATCGCCACCCGGGAGGCGATGGCGGCCGCCGCGCACAAGGACATGATCCTGAAGACGCGCGCGACCGACGTCTTCCTCACCGCCTCGATCGACGGCGCGCCGGCCAACTGGCTGACGCCCAGCCTGCTGGCGGCCGGCATCGACCTCGACGTACTGCGCACGACTCTCCCCAGCAAAATCGTGGCCGCAGCCGAGAACAAGAAGCGCTGGAAGGACATCTATACGGCGGGCCACGGCGTCGGGAACATCGAGGACATTCCCGCCGCCGCCGACCTCTGCCGCCGCCTGATCCAGCAGTATCGCGAGGCGAAGTCTGAAATGGCACGCGCCCTGGCCGGGACCGCCGCGGCATAGACTGAGGCGGCTTCCCTGCACTAGGCTCCCCGCTTCTGGAAGTCGGGGGAAGGTTCGCGTGAAGACAAAGGCAGCGGTCTGCTACGAGGCCGGCAAGACCCTCGAAATCGAGACCGTCGACCTCGAAGGGCCGAAGTTCGGCGAGGTCCTGGTCGAGATCAAGGCGTCTGGCGTCTGCCACACCGATGAGTTCACGCGCTCCGGCGGCGATCCCGAGGGACTGTTCCCGGTGATCTTCGGCCATGAGGGCGCGGGCGTGGTGGTCGATGTCGGGCCCGGAATCGTGTCCTTGAAGAAGGGCGATCACGTGATTCCGCTCTACACGCCGGAGTGCCGTCAATGTAAGTCGTGCCTCTCGGGCAAGACCAATCTCTGCACCTCGATCCGCGCCACCCAGGGCCAGGGCGTGATGCCCGACGGCTCCTCGCGCTTTTCGATCAAGGGCCGGAAGATCCACCACTACATGGGCTGCTCGACCTTCTCGAACTACACCGTGCTGCCCGAGATCGCACTCGCCAAGATCCGCCCCGACGCACCTTTCGACAAGGTCTGCTACATCGGCTGCGGCGTGACGACGGGTATCGGCGCCGTGATCAACACCGCCAAGGTCGAGCCCGGCGCCAATGTCGTGGTGTTCGGCCTGGGCGGCATCGGCCTCAACGTCGTGCAGGGCGCCCGCATGGTCGGCGCCAACATGATCGTGGGTGTCGACCTCAACCCCGCGCGCGAGGCGCTTGGCCGCAAGTTCGGCATGACGCACTTCGTCAATCCCAAGGACATCGGCGGCAAGGACGTGGTCGCCCATCTCGTCGAACTGACCGACGGCGGCGCCGACTACAGTTTCGAATGCGTCGGCAATACGCAGTTGATGCGTCAGGCGCTGGAATGCTGCCATCGCGGCTGGGGCAAGTCGGTGATCATCGGCGTCGCCGGCGCCGGCCAGGAGATCGCCACGCGCCCGTTTCAGCTCGTGACGGGACGGAGTTGGATGGGCACGGCCTTCGGCGGCGCCAAGGGCCGACGCGACGTGCCGAAGATCGTCGACTGGTACATGGACGGCAAGATCGACATCGATTCGCTGATCACCCACACCATGCCGGTCGAGAAGATCAATGACGCCTTCGACCTGATGCACAGGGGCGAGTCGATCCGCAGCGTCGTCACCTTCTAGGGGCAAGCGCCATGACGGTTCGCAAAATCGGTGGCGCCACGATCGAGAAGGTCGAGGAGCTCTGCGCCGCAGGTTTTAGGCCCAACCGGATGTTCCCCCGCTTCGACCAGCAGGCCTTCGACGCCCAGAAGGGCTGGATGGTGCCCGACCATGTCGAGGCCGGCTCCGACCGCCTGGTCGGCTCGGTGCACACCTGGGTGGTGAAGACCGACAAGCACACCATCCTGATCGACACCTGCCTCGGCAACGACAAGCAGCGGCACAACGCGGCCTGGAACAAGCTCGACACGCCGTTTCTCAACCGGCTTCGCGCCTGCGGTTGCCCGCCCGAATCGGTCGACTTCGTAATGTGCACGCATCTGCACGTTGATCATGTCGGCTGGAACACCCAGCTCGTCGACGGCCGCTGGGTGCCGACTTTCCCCAATGCGCGCTATCTCTTCGCCAAGCGCGAGTACGCGCATTGGGAGAACGAGCGTAAGACCAAGGAAGGCGTCAACGACGGCTCGTTCGACGATTCGGTGCTGCCGATCGTCGAGGCCGGCAAGGCGGTGATGATCGAGAGCGATCACCAGCCCGACCCGCTGCTCACCATAAAAGACTACCCCGGCCACACGCCGGGCTCGATCGCCATCAACCTGAAGGATGGCGGCAAACAAGCCTGCTTCTCGGGCGACATCATGCATCACCCAATTCAAGTCTATCACCCCGACTGGTCGAGCCAATTTTGCTGGGACCAGGAGATGTCCGCGCAAAGCCGACGCAAGCTCCTAGAAGATTGCGTCGAGAACAACGCCCTGCTCTGCCCTGCCCACTTCCCCGGCGCCAACGCGGGCTTCATCAAGCCGCAAGGCGACAGCTTCCGCATCGACTGGGATCGGCAATGAGGAGACGACGATGAAAGGTCCCGAAGACGACGCTGGCCTGGCCGGCAAGGTTGCGATCCTGAGCGGCGGCGGCGCGGTGGGCGACGGGATCGGCAACGGTCGGGCGGCCGCGATCCTGCTGGCGCGGGCCGGCACCAAGGTGCTGGTGGCCGACCTCGACCTCAAGTTGGCCGAACGCACGGCCGAGATGATCAAGGCCGAGGGCGGCACCGCGGCGGCGCATGCCGGCGACGTCACCAAGGAGGCCGAGTGCAAGCGGCTGGTCGATGCCGCGGTCGACCGCTGGGGCCGGCTCGACTTCCTCGACAACAATGTCGGCATCGGCAGCCGCGGCAGCGTGGTCGACGAGAAGCCCGAGGAATACCGGCGCGTGATGCAGGTCAACGTCGAGACGATGTTCCTGCTGTCCAAGCATGCGATCCCGGCCATGATCAAGACCGCCAAGGGCGGCTCGATCGTCAACATCTCGTCGATCTCGGCGCTCAGGCCGCGCGGCCTCACGACCTACACCGTCTCCAAGGCGGCGGTGATCGGGCTCACCCAGGCGATGGCGGTCGATCACGGCAAGGACCACATAAGGGTCAACTGCATCTGCCCCGGCCCGATGTACACGCCGATGGTCAATCGCGGCAACGGCATGAGCGAGGCCAACCGCGCCCAGCGCGCCAAGGCCTCGGTGCTGAAAATCGAGGGCACCGGCTGGGACATCGGCCATGCCGTGCGCTTCCTGATGAGCAACCACGCCCGCTACATCACCGGCCAGGTGCTGGTGGTCGACGGCGGCGTCACGCTGCAGGGCCCGGAACGCGATTCAGCAGCTCAGTGAGGAGACGAACAAGATGGCCCGCCTGCCCTATCTCGACGCCGATCAGCTTCCGCCCGAACACAAGGAACTGCTCAAGCGGCCGATCAATCTCACGCGGTTGCTCGTCAATTCACCCGGCATGGCGCGTGCTTTCCATGGTCTCGGCGGTTACATCCGCAACAAGAGCACGCTCGATCCGCGCCTGCGTGAACTCGCCATTCTTCAAGTCGGCTGGATGGAGAAGTCGGAATACGAATTCACCCATCATGTGAAGATCGGCAAGGAATTCGGCGTCACCGACGGCGACATCCAGGCGCTGATGGACGAGACCGCGGGCAAGCCCTCCTCGCTCGAACCGCTGGCCAAGGCGATCCTGAGGGGTGCGCGCGAAATGGTGCGCGAGCTCGCCATGTCCGATGCCACCTTCGCCGAGATCAAGAAGGACCTCAGCAACGAGCACATGACCGACCTGGTGCTCACCATCGCCTTCTACTGCGCGGTCGTGCGCGTGCTCGCCACCATGAAGATGGACAACGAGCCCTACTACAAAGAAGTCCTGAAGCAGTATCCGATTCCGGGAGTGTCCTGACATGCGCCTCAAAGATCGCGTCGCCATCGTCGTTGGAGCGGGCCAAAGCCCCGGCGAAGGCATGGGCAACGGACGTGCCACCGCGCTCACCTTCGCCCGCGAGGGCGCAAAGGTCCTGTGCGTGGATCACAATCTCAAATCGGCCCAGGAGACGGTCGAGATGATCGGCGTCAACCAGGGTACGGCGATGGCCTTCAAGGCCGACGTCACCAAGGACGCCGAGATCAGGGCCATGGTGGCCGACGCGCACAGCCGCTGGGGCCGCATCGATATCCTGCACAACAACGTCGGCGTCAGCCTCTCGGGCGGCGATGCCGAGTTGCTCGAAATCACCGAGGAAGCGTTCGACCGCTGCGTGGCGATCAACCTGAAAAGCTGCATCCTGGCTGCCAAGCACGTGATCCCGATCATGCGCGCGCAGAGGAGCGGCGCCATCATCAACATCTCCTCGATGGCCGTGATCACCACCTATCCCTACGTCGCCTACAAGGCGACCAAGGCCGCGATGGTCTCTTTCACCGAGCAGCTCGCCTACCAGAACGCCGAGTACGGCATCCGCGCCAACGTGATCCTGCCCGGCCTGATGAACACACCGATGGCCGTCGACACCCGCGCCCGCACCTTCAAGAAAACCCGAGCCGAGGTCGAGGCCGAGCGCGACTCCAAGGTGCCGTTGGGCAAGAAGATGGGCACCGGCTGGGACGTCGCCAACGCCGCGCTGTTTCTGGCCTCCGACGAAGCAAGCTTCATCACCGGCGTGACGCTGCCGGTGGACGGCGGCGCGAGCGTGCGGCGGGGCTAGGGCTCGCGCCCAGAAGACCGCCCAGCACGTCGAGGAAGGCCCGCACCAGCCGCGCATTCTGCCGCTCGCGCAGATGCACGACGTGGGCGTAGGTATAGATTTCCGCATCCGTCACTGGCAGGGCACGGATGCGTGGATCGGGGATGAATTCGGCCTCCGACACCACGCCGAGGCCGATGCCCTTGGCGACCGCCTCGCGGATCGATTCGCGGCTGCCGATCTCCATCACGACGTTGGGCCGCACGCCTGTGTCGCGCATTGCCTGGTCGAAGGCGCGCCGCGTCGTCGAGCCGGCCTCACGCACGATCAGCCGCTGTCCCTCCATGTCGCGCACCCGGAGGCCGCGGCGTTGTGCAAAGGCATGATCGACCGGGCACATCACCACCACCCGGTGGCGCTGGTAGGGGATCGCCACCAGCCGCGGATCGGGATCGACATGGGCCAGTACCGCCACGTCGGTCCGGTAATCCAGCAGGTCGCGCAGCGTGTCGCGTGAATTGCCGACCGTGACCAAGACATAGAGTCCGGGATGGCGCGCGTTGAACGCCGCCAGCATGTCGGTGACATGATAGGGACCGACGGCACCGACGCGCAGATGGCCGGTGCGCAGGCCGCGTGTCTCGTTCAGGAAATCGGCGGCCTCCTTCTCGTCGGCGAACAGGCGGCGCGTGATGTCGAGCAAGCCGTCGCCGGCCTCGGTGAGTTCGATGCGCCGGCCGCGCCGGACGAACAGTTCGACCCCGAACTCGCTCTCCAGCGACTTCACCTGGGTGGTGATGGTGGGCTGGCTGACGCCCAGTTCGCGCGCCGCGGCGGTGAAGCTCAGCCGCTGGGCCACGGCGTGGAAGGACCGGAGCTGGGTATGTCTCATATTGATTTTCTCAATGGATGAACGAGAAACATTGAATTTGATAAATGTGACGGCCAGCCCGAGGATTGTCCACAAAAGAGCAATCAATTCGGGAGAGAGACGCGGATGTGGCGCTACCGTAATCCGGTCGACGTGAAGTTCGGTGCCGGCGTGTTCGACACGCTGGGCACGATGCTGGCCGGCCGCGCCTATTGCCTCGTCACCTACGACGACGCCAACGGCGGCGGCGTCTTCGCCGAGCTCGCACGCCGGGTCGCGGCGATGGCCGGCACACCCGCCGTCACGGTCCGCAACATCGGCCCCAACCCCGATTTTGTCGGCCTCGCCGAATCCTGCCGCACCTACGCCGCCGCCACGCGGCCGGTCGAGGCGATCGTGGCTCTGGGCGGCGGCTCGGTGATGGATGCCGCCAAGGTGCTGGCCGCGGCCTCCGGCGACTTCGACCGGGTCCGTCGTCGCCTCGAAACCGGCAAGGGTGGCGCTGAGCTCGGCCGCACGCCGATCATCGCCGTGCCCACCACGTCCGGCACCGGCAGCGAAGTCACCTCGTGGGCCACGGTGTGGGACACCGGGGCGATGAAGAAATACTCGCTGGCGCGCGAGACGCTCTATCCCGAGGCCGCGCTGGTCGACCCGCTACTGACCATCGGCCTGCCGCGCGCCGTCACGATCAGCACCGGCCTCGATGCGCTCAGCCATGCGCTGGAAAGCATCTGGAACGTCAATGCCAACCCGGTGTCGGGCGCGCTGGCCGAGGTCGCCGCCCGCGAGGTGCTGGACGCCCTGCCGCTGCTGGCCGACGACCTTGACAGCGAGTCGCTCCGCACCCGCCTTGCCCGGGCCAGCCTGTTCGCGGGTCTTGCCTTTTCCAACACGCGCACGGCGCTCGCCCACGCGCTCTCCTACCACCTCACGCTGCACCACGGCGTGCCGCACGGCATCGCCTGCTCGTTCAGCCTGCCCATGGTGATGCGCGCCGTCGCCGGCTGCGATCCGATGTGCGACGCCGCACTGAAACGCATCTTCGGGCCCGACCTGAGGGCCGGCGCGGCGCGACTGGAAACCTTCCTGAAGAAGCTCGGCATCTCGCCCGACGCTACCGACCACGGCATCGCCGCCCGGGACTGGGCGGCGCTGGTCGACGGCGCGCTGGCGGGCGACCGCGGAAAGAATTTCATCGGGCGGCGCGAAAGCCTCGTCGCCGAACTGGCTGCATAAAAAACAAACAGGAGGAAACCATGATCACGCGTCGCACTTTCGGACTTCTAGCTACAGGCACCGCGCTTACAGCACCGTCGATCGTCCACGCCCAGACCCCGCAGACTCTCAGGGTCGGGCTGATCCCGTCCGAAGACTCGCGCGCCATGCTGGCGCAGAGCAAGGACATCCTCGACGCGGTCGAGAAGAACTCCGGCATGAAGGTCCAGGGCTTCGTCGCCACCGATTACAACGGCGTCATCGAGGCGCTGCGCGCCAAGCACCTCGACATCGCCTATCTCGGGCCGTTCTCCTACGTGCTGGCCACCACGGTCACGCCGGTCGAGGCCTTCGCCATCGCCGAGACCGCCAAAGCCGGCCGCACCTACTATCACAGCAAGATCATCGCGCTTAAGTCGAGCGGCATCAAAACCCTCGCCGATCTCAAAGGCAAGAACTTCGCCTTCGTCGACCCCGCCTCGACCTCGGGCTATGCCTTTCCGCTGGCCGGCCTGATCAAGGCCGGCATCGATCCCAAGCGCGACTTCAAGACCGTGCTGTTCACCGGCGCCCACGACGCCAACGCGCTGGCCGTCGCCAACGGCAAGGTCGACGCCGCCACCATCGCCGACCGCATCCTCGATGCCGCCATCGCCAAGGGCCACATCAAGGCCGACCAGATCCAGGTGGTGTGGGAATCGGCCCCGATTCCCGAATCGCCGATGGTCTGGCGCAAGGATCTGTCGCCCGAAATGAAGGCCAAGGTGAAGGCCGCGTTCCTGTCGATCAAGGACCTCAACTGGTCCGACCAGGGCAAGCTGAACGGTTTCAAGGAAACCAACGACCAAGCCTACGATATCGTGCGCGAGACCGCCAAGCTCGCCAACATCGATCTCAAGAAGCAGAAGTAGCGGGGCGGTCCCATGATCGAGATCAAGGGTCTCGCCAAGTCCTATGGCGAGCACCAGGCGCTCAACGACGTCAGCCTCTCGATCCGGCCCGGCGAGTTCGTCGTCGTGCTAGGACCGTCGGGCGCCGGCAAGTCGACGCTGCTCCGCTGCATCAACCGGCTGATCGAGCCCTCGGCCGGCGACATCGTGGTCGACGGCACGTCGCTGTCGTCCAACCGCCGCGACCTGCGCCTGCTCCGGCGCAACGTCGCCATGATCTTCCAGCAGCACAATCTGGTGAAGCGCCTCAGCGTGCTGAAGAACGTGCTGGTCGGCCGCATGGCCGATCTCTCGCCCGTGCTCAGCAGCCTGCAGCTCTTCCCCGAGGCCGACGTGAAGATCGCGCTGCATTGCCTCGAGCAGGTGGCGATGAGCCACAAGGCCCGGAGCCGCGCCGACGCGCTCTCGGGCGGTGAACAGCAGCGGGTCGGCATCGCCCGCGCGCTGGCCCAGCAGCCCAAGTTCATGCTGGCCGACGAGCCGGTCGCCAGCCTCGATCCCAAGACCTCGCGCACCGTGCTCACTTACCTCAAGAAGAGCTGCAAGGAATCGAACATCGCCGTGCTCTGCAACCTGCACCAGATCGACTATGCGCTGGAGTTCGCCGAACGCGTCGTCGGCCTCTCGGCCGGCCGCGTCGTCTACGATGGTCCGCCGTCGGGCGTGAGCGGCGAAGTGATCCGCAGCATCTATCCCGGCCTCGACGATCCCAACGTCCTCGACGCCGCCCAGCGCCTCACCGAGCGCCGGCGAACGGCGGCGGAAGCCGTCATCGCCGCCGCCGCTGTCGAAGAGAGGGCCTAGTCATGTCCCTGCAATTCGTCGTCAACAAGCCGCGCGGCCCCATGGGCTGGTGGATCCTGGCGCCCATACTCGGCCTCTCGGCAGTCGTCCTCTGGTGGTCGGCCGTGGGCACGCGCCTCAGCTTTTCAGGCTTCATCGACGGCCTGCCGTGGATCGGCGATTTCATCGGCCGCATGCTGCCGCCAAATTTTGCCTTCATGCAGAAGCTGGTGCAGCCGGCGATCGAGACCGTGCAGATCGCGCTCTGGGGCACGCTGCTCGGCATCGTCCTGGCGCTGCCGGTCTGCTTCTTTGCCGCCCGCAACCTCTCGCCCTACGCCTGGGTGTTCCATAGCCTGCGCCAGGTGCTGAACGTGATGCGCGGCATCAACGAGATCATCCTGGCACTGATCTTCGTGGCCGCCGTCGGCCTCGGCCCGTTCGCGGGCGTCCTGGCCATCGCGCTGCACGGCGCCGGCATGCTGGGCAAGTTCTTCGCCGAGGCGATCGAGGAGATCGACGAGGGCCCGCTCGACGCCTTGCGCGCCGCTGGCGCCGGCACGCTGCAACGCATCGTGTTCGGCGTGCTGCCGCAGGTCCTGCCGACCTGGATCGGCGTCGTGCTCTATCGCTTCGAGACCAACATCCGCGTCTCCACCGTGCTCGGCATGGTGGGCGCGGGCGGCATCGGCTTCGAGCTGATCAGCTCGATGAAGCTCTTCGCCTACGAGGACACGGCGGCCTGCGTGATCGTGATCCTGGCCCTCGTGCTCGTGACCGATCTCATCTCGTCCAAGCTGCGCGCCATGATCCGCTAGGCGGAGTCGCGGCCGGCCGGACACACTCGACGCCTCGGAAAGGGCACGGCATCCTTCGGCAAAAGAACCGGAGGAAACGACATGCGATCTTTCGTCGGACTGATGGGTGCCGTGGCGGCGCTTGGAATCGCGGCGTCGCCGGCGCTCGCCCAGAAGAGTGGCGGCACGCTGAAAATGTACTTCGCCGACAGCGCGCCCAGCACCTCGATCCACGAGGAGGCGACGACCTCGACGGTCGTGCCTTTCATGGGCCTCTACAACAACCTCGTGCTGTTCGACCAGGAGATCGCGCAGAACAGCCTGGCCTCGATCCGGCCCGACCTGGCCGAGAGCTGGGCCTGGAACGCCGACGGCACCAAGCTCACCTTCAAGCTGGTCGGCAACGCCAAGTGGCACGACGGCAAGCCCTTCACCTCGGCCGACGTCAAATGTACCTGGGACATGCTGACCGGCCGCAGCGAGACCCAGAAGCTGCGCAAGAACCCGCGCACCTCGTGGTACTGGAACCTGAAGGAGGTAACGACCAACGGCGACCGCGAGGTCACCTTCCACCTCGGCCAGCCGCAGCCCTCGCTGCTCGTGCTGCTCGCCTCGGGTTACAGTCCGGTCTATTCCTGCCACGTGCCGACGGCGCAGATGCGCACCAAGCCGGTCGGCACCGGCCCCTTCAAGCTGGGCGAGTTCAAGCAGAAGGAAAGCATAAAGCTCGTCCGCAACACCGACTACTTCAAGAAGGGCAAGCCCTACCTCGACGGCATCGATTTCTCGATCGTGCCGGCCCGCGCCACCGCGATCCTGGGCTTCGTCACCGGCCGCTACGACATGACGGCGCCCTATGCCGTCACCATCCCGCTGCTGAAGGACGTCAAGGCGCAGTCGGCCCAGGCGGTCTGCGAGGTGGCGGCGATGAACAACAACACCAACCTGATCATCAACCGCGACGCGGCGCCCTTCAACAACGCCGACGTCCGCCGCGCCCTGCTGCTCAGCCTCGACCGCAAGACCTTCATCGACGTCATCAACCAGGGCGAGGCCCACATCGGCGGCGTCATGGAGCCGGCGCCCAACGGCGTCTGGGGCCTGCCCAAGGCGCTCTACGACACGGTGCCGGGCTACGGGCCCGACCTCGAGAAGAACCGCGCCGAGGGCCGCGAGATCATGAAGAAGCTGGGCTACGGCCCCGACAACAGGCTCAAGCTCAAGGTCGCGACCCGCAACCACCTGCTCTACCGCGACCCCGCCGTGCTGCTGATCGACCAGCTCAAGGAGGTCTACCTCGAGGGCGAGCTCGAACTGGTCGACACCGCCATCTGGTTCACCAAGGTCGCGCGCAAGGACTACTCGGTCGGCCTCAACACCACCGGCAACGGCGTCGACGACCCCGACCAGACCTACTTCGAGAACTACGCCTGCAAGTCGGAGCGCAACTACACCGGCTACTGCAACCCCGAAATCGAGAAGCTCTTCACCCTGCAGTCGGGCGAGCGCGACCCCGAGAAGCGCAAGAAGATCGTCTGGGACATCGACCGCAAGCTGCTCGAGGACGGCGCCCGGCCGGTCATCATGTGGAACGCCTCGGCGAGCTGCTGGCACCCCTACGTGAAGGGCTTTAGGCCGATGGTGAACAGCCTCTACAACGGCGCGCGCTTCGAGCAGGTGTGGCTCGACAAGTAAGACGATATTCCGAACACGTGTTGTCCCGAATCCGTCCGGCCAGGTGTCCGTAAAGTCACCTGGCCGGCGCCGGATTCACGAGCGACGCCAAGCGCTTGTCGCAGACTTTCCAGACAGCGCCGCGTGCATTTTCGACCGGGGTCCGAATCGCGGACCTGTCAATTAGTCACTCGGGCTGCCACCGGCCACGAAAAAGGCCGCTCCGGGCAGTGACCGGGCGGCCCGCGCAGTAGATGCAAATCGTGGTGACGATATCAGGAATATAGCCTTAAACCTGCTGAACTTGCAAGTCCAGGTCAAGCCACCAGTTCGAACTTGTCGACGTCGACCAGGCCCTTATCGGTGATGCGGAGGTGCGGGATCACCGGCAGGGGCAGGAAGGCCATCTGCAGGAAGGGCTCGTGCAGGGTGGTGCCGAGGCCCAGCACTGCCGCGCGCAGGCGGCGCAGCCCCTGCTCCACCTCCTCGAACGGCCGGTCGCTCATCAGCCCGGCGATGGGCAGCGCCAGCTCGGCCACCACCTTGCCATCGGCGGCCGCCGCGAAGCCGCCTTTCAATTCGATCAGCCGGTTCACGGCCACGGCCATGTCGGCATCGTTGCAGCCGATGACGCAGACATTGTGGCTGTCGTGGCCGATCGACGAGGCGATGGCGCCGCGGGTGAGGCCAAACCCTTTGACGAACCCGCGCCCGACCTTGCCCTCGGTATTGTGCCGGCCGAGCACCGCCACCTTGAGCACGTCCGAGGCGACATCGGCCACCAGCGCGCCATTCTGCCGTTTCACCGGGACCGAGAGCCGGTCCGTCAGGATCTGGCCCGGCCGCACGCCGATCACCGGCGGCGAACCTGAGGCGCCCGCCGGAACGCGGAACGTCTCCGCGGTCACGGGCCTGAGCTTCACCGAATCGAGCCCGACCAGGGGCACATCGGGCCGTGTCCTGAAACGATCCGGCGTCACCAGACTCCCGCGGCAGATCACGCTCTTCACCGCGCAGGTCTCGAAATCCTCCAGCAGCACGAGATCGGCGCGCTGGCCCGGCGCCACCAGGCCGCGATCGAACAGCCCGAAATGCCGGGCCGCCGACCAGGTGGCGGCGCGATAGGCGTTGAGCGGTTTTACGCCCTTCTTGATCGCAGCGCGGATCAGATAGTCGACATGGCCCTCCTCGGCGATGTCGAGCGGGTTGCGGTCGTCGGTGCAGAAGGCCAGGAACGGCGCGCGCTCGGTGGTGATCAGCTCGGCCAGCGCCGCGAGATCCTTGGAGACTGTGCCCTCGCGCACCAGGATCTGCATGCCCTTGCGCAGCTTCTCCCGAGCTTCCTCCGCGGACGTCGTCTCGTGGCAGTTGCGCACGCCGGCCGCGATATAGGCGTTGAGATCGTAGGAGGAGAGCAGCGGCGAATGGCCGTCGATCTGCACATCCGAAAACGCCGCAAGCTTCTTCAGCACCTTGGGATCGCGCGCCAGCACGCCCGGCACGTTCATGAACTCGGCCAGCCCCAGCACCTTAGGGTGGCTCTTGAACGGCAACAGGTCCTCCGCCTCGAGCGTGGCGCCCGAGGTTTCGAGATGGCTCGACGGCACGCACGACGAGAGTTGCACGCGCAGGTCCATCACCGTGACGGCCGCGCACTCCAGAAAGTATTTGAGTCCCGGGATGCCCAGCACGTTGCTAATCTCGTGCGGATCGCAGATCGCCGTGGTGGTGCCGCGCGGCACGACGCAGCGGTCGAACTCCAGCGGCGTGACCAGGGTGGATTCGCAATGGACGTGGGCATCGATGAAGCCCGGCACGGCCGTGAGGCCGCGGCCGTCGATCTCGGCGGCGCCCCTATAGCTCTCGTGGGTGCCGACGATGCGGTCGCCGGCGATCGCGATGTCGCCGGTTTTGATCTCGCCTGAAGTGAGGTCGAGGATGCTGACATCCTTGATCACAAGATCGGCCGGCGCCTGACCGCGCGCCTGCTCGATGATGTCGGAGAGCTGGGATTCGGAGAGGGGCTCGCGCATCTGAATCAGATAGGGCCCACTCGAAGTTTTAGCAATGGGATGGCCACCTTTGTCATCCTGAGTCGCGCGGGGTCACTCCCGCGCTTAAGCGAAGGATCCTTCGCTTCGGCGACCTAAGCCGCTTTCGCCCGGATCGTCGGGATGCCGCTTACATCCTCTTCCTGCTCGGCATGCCAGGTATCGTAGGCCGCCTGCATGCGCGTCCATGCTCCGGCGCCATCGCCGAACAGCTTGCCGAGGCGAACCGCGACAGGAGGCGACACCGGCTTGCGTTCGCCCAGGTGTCGTAGAGGTGTTGGCGCGAGATGCCGAGCAGTCTCGCGATCTCCGACTTGGTCCGGCCGGTGGCCGGGATCACGTCCTCTCGCAGCAGCGCTCCGGGATGGTTGGGACAGCGGGCTCGATTGCGCCGGGCAATGTAGGTCATGGTCGGCCTCCTCAATGATACTGCTCGAAGTTGACCTCGAACGCGACGGTGTGATCAGCCTTTCAAAATGCGGTAACAGGCCCTTGAAATCGGCAGATATTGTACGTACATTTATATACGTATCAAGAGGTGCCGGTGCGGTTTGATTGGGATCCCGGGAAAGCACGGACGAATCTGGCCAAGCACGGCGTCTCCTTCGAGTTGGCGCGTCGCGTCTGGGATGATCCGTTGCATGTCATTGTCCCGGACCGCGTGATCGACGGCGAACAGAGGTGGCATGCCATCGGCGTCGTGGGGACGGTGACACTGGTGGTGGTCGTCCACACCTACCCGAGAGGCGAGGAGGCAAATCTTGCGAGGATCATCGGTGCGCGGAAAGCGACTTCACACGAGCGTCGGCGCTACGAAGCGGAAGCCCCTTAGCCCGGTAGAGCGGCGGCAGCTCGCCGCCCTGGAGGCAAAGGCGGACGAAGCGATCGATACCAAGGACATTCCCGAGGCACCGGCCGCCAACTGGCGGCTGGCGCGGCGCGGCGACCTCTACCGGCCGGTCAAGCAGCCGGTGACGATCCGGCTCGATTCCGACATCGTCGCCTGGTTCAAGGCGCGCGGTCGCGGCCGCGGCTATCAGACGGAGATCAACAGTGCCCTTCGGAAGTATGTCGCCGGACGCAATCGCTAGGCTGCGCAAGGGAGAGAATTCGACATGCCCCACCCCGACATCGCCCGCGTTCCCAACAATACCCTGCCTGCCAAATCGGCGGTGTCGATCTATCGCTTCCCGGGCGGCGGCGGTCTGCTCAATGCCGTGGCGACCTCGCCCGACAAGTCGCTCGACCTGCCGGGCCAGACCGCCGCGACCCTGGCGGCGCTCGACGCGCACCTGAAGAAGGCCGGCATCGACCGCACGCGCATCCTGCGTGCCGATGTGGTGGTGACCGACCACGACCAGAAGCCCGCCTTCGACCGGGTGTGGTCGGCGTGGATGCCCGATGGCGAGGGCCCGGTGCGCTCGTTCGTGCAGTCCGTCATGCCCGAGGGCGACCTGGTCGAGATCCTGATCACGGCGGCGCTGCCGGCCTAGTCGGCCGCGGCGCTCCGCGAGATGAGCGGCTCGTCGGCGCCCGGGCCGAACCGGCCTCGCCGCCGCGTATCGATCATGCGTTGCACGCACGCCGTATAGGGGTCCGTTCCCGGAACGAACCCGCCCGCCGCACAGGCCCCCTCCACCGTCGTCGCCGAGGGTGGAACGCGTTGCGTCTCGCCGACGGCACAGGCCGCCAGCAGGCCGCACGCGAGAAGGACGCCGGCAATGCGATACGACATTTTCGAGCCTCCTGCGAAACGAACGCTAGGCCGATTCCGCCGGCAGTCGTTGATACAGGTCAAACGGCCGGCGGCGGCGTCATGTTCTGTTGCCGTGTCCGCGAGCGGGCCGGAGCGGCAACGAACCGAGGGGCGCCATGGTCACAGTTCTCATCGTCCTCCTGCTGATCGTGCTGCTCGGCGGCGGCAGCTGGTACGGCTACAGTTTCCATGGCGTGCACGGGCTGGGGGCTGCCTTCGGCCTCTTCCTCCTGGTGCTGGTCATCCTCTGGCTGCTCGGCGCCCTCGACGCGCTCGGCCAGGTCCCGCTCTCTCGTCCCTGACTCCAGGAGCCCACAAGGATCGATCTCGCCCACCCCCTGAAGGTCACCGCCATGTTGATCGAGACAATGACCCGGCAGGCCAGCATCGCCCTGCTCGACCGCACGCGACTGGCCCGGCTGGCCTATGTCCGGGACGGCCAACCCCACATCGTCCCGATGTCGTTCGCCTACGACGCGGAGTGCCTCTACAGCTTTTCGACGCTCGGCGAAAAGATCGTCTCGATGCGCGCCAATCCCCGCGTCTGCGTGGAAGCGGACGAACTGATCAACGTGGAGAAGTGGGAGACCGCGATCGTTCAGGGGCGCTACGAAGAGCTGCCGGACACGCCACGGTACGACGCCGACCGGCGGCATGCGCACACGCTCCTGCAAAGACGTCCCGTCTGGTGGGAACCGGGTTACGTGAAGACGATCATCGACGGCAAGGAGCGCCCGCTGGAGCTCCTGTATTTCCGTGTCCACATCGACCGGATCAGCGGCCGTCGCGGCGTTCCCTGACCGCCGCGACCCTGGCGCTGCTCGACGCGCACCTGAAGAGAGCCGGCATCGACCGGACGCGCATCCTGCGCGCCGACGTGGTGGTGACCGACCACGACCGGAAGCCCGCCTTCGACCGCGTGTGGGCGGCATGAATGCTCGACGGCGAGGGTCCGGTGCGCTCGTTCGTGCAGTCGACATGCCCGAGGGCGACCTGATCGAGATCCTGATCACGGCGGCGTTGCCCGCCTAGCCGATCGCCTCAGCCGCCGCGCGCGGCGAGTTGGCCGAGGAGCGTGACAAGGGCAAAGGCCGCGACCGCGCCGCCTGCGGCGCCGATGATCGTCAGGCCGACACGGCGCACGTGGCGTCGCACGCGGCGGCCCCGGCCTATGGCCTTCGGCATGTACTCTTCCCCGATGTCACGCAGGTAGAACGTCGCCGTGCCGTACCACCAGCCGAGCCCGGCCCCCATAAGGACAAGGGTTCCAAACAAACCCCAGATGATGAGGACCAGGTTGCTCATGCGACTTTCTGTTTTCGGATGGCCGGACGATGATGCGAGACCGGCCGAGCTATTGCAATTTCAATGCACCTGTACCGAAAAAACCGGCTTGGCGGCCGCAGCCTCTGCAGCACCGCCCGAGCCTTTCCGAACCAAAAACGTTCCGCCTCGCGAGCGACCTGCGCATAGCCCTTTGCAGGTCGCAGCGGCTAGGATGCCAGCTGCCATGAGAGAGAGGTCGTCGTGACACTGCCGCTGGAAGGAGTTCGCGTCATCGAGGTCGGCCAGGCGCTGGCCGGGCCGCTGGCCGGCGTGCTGCTGGCCGACATGGGCGCCGACGTGATCAAGATCGAGAAGCCCGACGGCGGCGACGATGCCCGCATCTGGGGCCCTCCGTTCGGACCCGACGGCGAGACCTCGCTCTATTTCTATTCGCAGAACCGCAACAAGCGCTCGGTCGTGCTCGACCTCAAGCTGGCCGCCGACATCGAGAAGCTGCACCGGCTTTGCGAGACGGCCGACATATTGATCCAGAATTTGCGGCCCGGCGTCGTCGACGAGGTCGGCATCGGCCCTGAATCGATGCTCGCCCGCCATCCGCGCCTCATCTACTGCTCGATCTGGGCCTTCGGCTACCAGGGGCCGCTCCGCATGAAGCCCGCCTTCGATCCGCTGCTGCAGGCCTATGGCGGCATGATGAGCGTCACCGGCCGGCCGGAGGATCCGCCGACCTTCTGCGGTGCCTCGATCAACGACAAGGCGACCGGCATGTTCTGCACGATTGGGGCTTTGGCGGCGCTCCGTATGAGAGACAAGACCGGCAAGGGCTGCCTGGTCGACACCTCGCTGTTCGACTCAGCGGTGCACTGGGTAGAGGGCCAGGTGAACAGCTACCTCGCCAACGGTTCGGTCTCCAAGCGGCACGGCACCGGCAGCCCGGTGATCGTGCCCTACCAGACGTTCGACACTGAGGATCATCCGATCTGCCTGGCGCCCGGCAATGATCGCCTGTGGGCGCGCTGCGCGGTGGTGCTGGGGCGGCCCGAGTGGGCGACCGATCCCAAGTTCGCCAAAAGTGCACAGCGCGTCGCCCACAAGGTCGAACTGCTGCCGATGATCGCCGACGCGCTCAAGCTGAAGCCGCGCGCACACTGGCTGGACGCGATGGAAGCCGCCGGCGTGCCCTGCGCGGCGGTGAACGACATCGGCGAGCTGGCCGAGACCGAGCAGATGGCGGCGTCCAAGCTGGTGCAGCAGTTGCCGGGCGGGCCCAAGGTGGTCGGCCTGCCGATCGCCTTCGACCATGTGCGGCCGCACTCGCCGCGCTCCGCGCCGAAACTGGGCGAACATACGGACGAAGTCCTCGGGGCGCTTGCCAAGTGAGTGCCGTTCCGTCTCTCCCCGGTTCCCTGGTCGCGCCGTGGCGCATCGGCGTCGATGTCGGCGGCACTTTTACCGACATGGTGCTGCGCGATGCGGCGGGCGCCGTGCGCATCTTCAAGGCGCCGTCGGTGCCGGCCGATCCCAGCGAAGGCGTGCTGGGGGTGCTGCGGCTGGCGGCGCTTCAGCTTGACATCAGCCTGACGGCACTGCTGCGCGACTGCGCGCTGTTCGTGCACGGCTCGACGGTGGCCACCAACACCATCCTGGAGAAGAAGGGTGCCAAGGTCGGGATGCTGACGACCGAAGGCTTCCGCGATTCGCTCGAAATCCGCCGCGGCATCCGCGACAACCAGTGGGACCATCGCGCGCCGTTCCCCGAGGTGCTGGTGCCGCGCTACCTGCGCTTGCCGGTGCGCGGACGCATCGGAGCCGACGGCAAGGAACTGGCGGCACTCGCGCCCGAGGATGTCGACGCGGCGGCCAAGGTTTTTACGGCCGAAGGCGTCGAGTCGGTCGCGGTCTGTCTGTTCAATTCCTTCCTCGACGGCGCACACGAACGCAGCGTCGGCGCGCAACTCGGCAAAGTCTGGAGCGGCAAGTGGGTGTCGCTGTCGAGCGACGTGATGCCGACCATGGGAGAGTACGAGCGCGGCTCGACCGCCGTGGTGAACGCCTATGTGGCGCCCAAGGTGACGAGCTACCTGCGGGCGCTGGATGAACGGCTCCGCCAGTTCGGTCTGCCGCGTTCGCTGCTGCTGCTGCAGAGCAACGGCGGCGCCGTTTCGGTCGACCAGGTGGCGGCCCGTCCGGTGATGCTGGTGCTGTCGGGCCCGGCCGCCGGCGTCGGCGCGCTGAAAGGCTGCGCGGCGCCCGGAGAAAAGGCCAACCTGATTTCCATGGAGATCGGCGGCACCAGTTGCGACGTCATGGTGATGGCGGGCGGCGACGTGCCGGTGACGGACGAGCTCACCATCGACGGCTATCACCTCACCACGCCGTCGGTGGAGATCCACACGGTCGGCGCGGGCGGCGGCACGGTCGCCTGGGTCGACGACGCAGGCCTGCTGCATGTCGGCCCGCAGGGCGCCGGTGCGCGGCCCGGTCCCGCGGCCTATGGGCTGGGCGGCGAGAACCCGACCGTCACCGACGCGCAGCTCGTGCTCGGGCGGCTGCGGCCCGGCCCGCTGGCCGGCGGTGCCGTCACGCTCGATGGTGCATTGGCGCGCAAGGCCGTCGAAACCAAACTCGCCAAGCCGCTCGGCCTCTCGGTCGAGGACGCGGCGGCCGGCGTCATCCGGCTGCTGGAACAGAACCTGCTGCATGCGGTGGAGCGGCTCAGCATCGAGCGCGGCCACAATCCCGCGACCTTCACCCTGGTGGCCGCCGGCGGGGCCGGGCCGATGCACGGCACTGCCGTCGCGCGGGCGCTGGGCTGCCGCCGCACCCTGCTGCCGCGCGCCGCCGGCGCCTTCTGTGCCATGGGCATGCTGCAGTCCGATGTGCGGCAGGATTACCTGCAAGTGTTCCTGGCCGATCTCGACAAGGCCGAGGCCGCGTCGCTGGAGGCGGGCTTCGCCCAGATCGAGACGCGGGCGCGCGAGGCGTTGGCCAGAGACGGTTTTGGCGCCGATGCCGTGGTGATCGAGCGCGAGGCGGATCTTCGTTACGACGGCCAGCAATGGCCGGTGCGGGTGGCGATCGGCGCCGTGTTCGATCCCAAGGCGGCGCGAAAGGCGTTCGAGGCCGAGCACCAGCGGCTGTTCGGCCATATCCAGCCCGGCGGCCGCATCGACATCACCGCCCTCAGGGTCGTGGGCCGCGGCAAGCTCGACTGGACGCCACCGGCCGCGCGTCCGCCGCAGGCCGGCACGCCCAAGCCGCGCGAGACCCGCAAAGTGTGGATCGATCCCGCTTCAGGCTGGCGCGACGTGCCGATCTACGACGGCGCCGATCTCGCGCCCGGCTGCAAGATCAACGGACCGCTGCTGGTCGAGGAGCGCACCATGACTGCCTTTGTCGGGCCGGCGGACACGCTCGAAGTCGATGCGCGTGACGATTTCCTGGTTCATGTCGGTTCAGCATCTCCTCCCCATTCAAATGGAGAGGTGCCCGCCTCCTCGCGGGCGGAGGGGTCATGAGCCGCCCCGAGACTGCTGCCCCTGACCCCTCCGTCGCGGATGACCGCGACACCTCCCCATTTGAATGGGGAGGAATCTGATGGAGTTTCTCTCGTGACCCTCGATCCCATCACGCTGGCGCTGGTACAGAACCGGCTCGACCATATCTCGCACCAGATGGGCTGGGTGATGACGCGCACGGCGCGGTCACCGATCTTCAGCCAGAGCCACGATTTCTCCTGCTTCATCGCCGATGCGCGCGGCACCTTGATCAGCCAGGCCGACGGCATCCCGATCCACACCGGCGGCGGCGGCTTTGCGGTGCGCGCCATCCTGCGCGACTTCAAGGGAGCCATCGAGCCGGAAGACGTGTTCCTGCTGAACGACCCCTACACGGCCGGCGGCAACCACCTGCCGGACTGGGTGATCGCGCGGCCAGTGTTCGTCGCGGGCAAGCTGGTGGCTTTCGCCTGCAACCGCGCCCACCAGGCCGATATCGGCGGCGGGGCGGCCGGCACTTATAATTCGGCAGCCACCGAGATCTTCCATGAAGGCATTCGCCTCCCGGTGCTGAAGCTGATCGAGGGCGGGCCCAAGGGCGGCAAAGTCCGTGAAGACCTGTGGCGCCTGCTGCTGCTCAACACGCGGCTGCCCGAGGCGCTGGACGGTGACCTCCGCGCCATGATCGGCTCGACCCGCATCGGTGCGGAGCGGCTGGCGCTGCTGGTCGAGGAGCTGGGCGGCGACAAGGCCGACGACTTCTTCGAGGGCGTGCTCGACCATGCCGACCGGCGCTTCCGCACCTGCATCGACCGCCTGGCCCAAGGCGTGTGGCGGGCCGAGGAGCCGGTCGACAACGACTGCTTCGAGCCGATCGACGGCCGCATCGTCGTCACGATCACGGTCAAGGACCAGCGGATGGTCGTCGATTTCGCGGGCACCAGCCCGCAGATCCGCGGCTTCAAGAACAGTTCGATCGCCAACTCGACCTCGGCGGTGTTCATGTCGCTGGCCTCGTTCTTCGAGCCCGACTTGCCCAAGAATGAAGGCGCCTTCCGCAGCGTCGACATCCGGCTGCCCGAGGGCACGCTGGTGAATGCGCGGCCGCCGGCGCCGATGACCATGAACACCGTGTTCGTGGCCCACGAGATCATCCACGCGATGTGGAAGGCGCTGGCCCAAGCGCTGCCGGAACGCGCCTCGGCCGGCTGGTCGAAGGCGGTACATGCGGTGACCGCCGGGCTGCGTCCGGATGGCGGGCGCTACGTGATGTACCAGTGGGCGGGCGCCCCGGCCGGCGGCGGTGTCGAGGGCCGCGACGGCTTTCACCTGATCGGCCACCTGATCACTCTGGGCGGCCTGACGCTCCCCAACCTCGAAACTTACGAGCAACTCTATCCCGTGCGCTTCAAGAGACAGGAGCTGCGCTGCGACACGGCGGGCGCCGGCCGCTTCCGCGGCGGCGCCGGCTGCGACTACGAGGTCGAGATTTTTACCCCGGCCGACTATGCCTTCCGCGGCGAGGGCGTCGGCGCGCCGTCGAGCTTCGGCGTCGAGGGCGGCCAGGCCGGCGCGGGCGGCGAGGTGATCCTCACCCTGGCCGACGGCAAGCGTATCCAGGCGCCCAAGTACGGCGTCGAGCGCCATGGTGCCGGCAGCTACCGCGCGCTGTCGCCGGGCGGCGGCGGCTACGGCGATCCACGCACGCGCGATACCGCCCGCGTCCTGCGCGACGTGCGCGACGGCATCGTGAGCGCATCAGGGGCCGAACGGGACTATGCGGTGGCGATCGCCGCCGATGG
>Ga0163144_10001792_pt1 | contig 50300 bp, 47 predicted proteins | sample OliLak19BULKMAT1_FD_123175 | JGI IMG/M metagenome (GOLD analysis project Ga0163144, IMG submission 123175) | Freshwater microbial mat bacterial communities from Lake Vanda, McMurdo Dry Valleys, Antarctica - Oligotrophic Lake LV.19.BULKMAT1 | ecosystem: Environmental > Aquatic > Freshwater >... | reverse complement strand
TGGAAGCCGATCCTGCTCGGGGCGGTATTCAAGATATCCGGGCAGCAGCCGCTGCTCGAGATTCCGCTCAAGGGCGATTACACCAAGCACGATCTGGCGCGGTTCGCGCGGCTTTGGGGCGTGGCGATCGGGATGCCGCCGGTGTTCCCGTTCTCGAGCGTGGCCGCGAGCCGGGCCTTCTACTGGCTGCATCAGCGCGACCCCGCCAAGGCCAGAGCCTTCGCCAAGGCCGCTTATGCGGCGGCGTGGCAGGGGCAGAAGGATCTGGGCAAGAGCGACACGGTCGCGGAGCTCGTCGTGGCGCTGGGCGATTCGCGCGAGGATGTCCTCGCCGGCATGATCGAACCGGCGACGAAGGATACGCTGCGCGCGACGGTCGACGCGGCCATCGCCAAGGGCGTGTTCGGCTCGCCTTTCATCATCGTCGACAAAGAGGGCTTCTGGGGCGCCGACCGGCTGTGGCAGGTCGAGGAGTGGCTCGAGCGCGGCGGTTGGTGAGACGGCTCAGACTGTCACCGCGTGCTGGCCATCTTTCGTGCCGGCCAGGGAAACTGCCGGGCTGCGCCCATGAAAGCGGCGACGGCAGGCGAAAAGCGCCTTCCTGCAACCGTGACCAGCCAGATGGAGCGCGAGACACTCGGATCGCTGAGCGGCCGCGTGATCAGGCCCGGCACCGTGGGCTTGTTCTGCGGTAGTACGCAGATCCCGAGTCCAGTCGCAGCCAGCACTTGGATCCAATCTTCATCCTCGCTGCGAAAACAGTAACGCATCTTCACGCCAAGCGTTTCGCGGATCGCGCGGATATGTTCCCGGTATTCGCAATTCTGCCTTGAGAGATAGCTCTCGCCTTCGAGCGCGGAGAACGGGATCGTTTCCAGTTTTTCATAACGGTGGCCGGCGGCGAAGCCGACCGAGAAATGCTCCTCGTAGAGCAGCGTGGCATCCATCCGCTCGCCCCACGGTTCTGGCTGGGCGAGGACGGCGACGTCGACCACGCCTTCCATCAGAAGCTCGCGCAGGCGCTGCAGCGGCGCCTGCTGCATGCAGACTTCGATGCCTTCGTTCTTGTTGTGAAAATCATTGATGAACTCGACGAAGCGCATCGGGCCAACCGTCCCCATGACGCCGAGATTGAGCGGTGCGTGATCGAGGCGCAGGAAGCTGTTTGCCGTTGTGCGCGCGGTGTCCGCCTGATTGAGGATGTTGTCGAGATGCGGCCGCATCAGCTTGCCCAGATCGGTCAGGTGGGTGTGATGGCGTTCACGTCGCAGCAGCAGGCCGCCGAGTTCCTCCTCGAGCTTTTGGATCGCGCGGGTGAGAGCGGGCTGCGTGACGTTGCAGAGCTCGCCGGCCCGCGTGAAGTTGAGGGTCTCGCAGACGGCGAGGAAGTAGCGGATCTGGTGCATTTCCATGGCCGTCTTCGTCGGGTTCACGGCTGGCGCGGTGGGACAGATGGGACCGCCCAACCACGTCGTCCTGTCTCTACGAGAAGGCGCGATGATCGGGGGGCATGGTTCCGATAGATCGGTCGCATCGCCGCCGAAGAGCGGCCGCTGCCCACGATTCCCAGATCAGGTAGGCGCCCAACCCGCCGGCGACCATTGTCAGGATCCAGTCCGCGCGCTCGCTACCATAGATGATCTGCGGGCGGATCTCCCGCTCACGGCACGTCGCAAACATAATCGTGATATTCACAGTTCAACCGCGACAGCGTGCGCTCGCCGTGCATTTCCTGTCGAGGCACCGCATTCACGGCCTGGATCGGTGCCCCACGGGGACAGCGACCACATAGCTCTGGCGATGGATCGGCTGCACATCCAGACGCTCGGGAAAGCTCTCGGCAGGCGCCATCAGGGCGCTGTCGAGCTCCCTCGGATGGCGCAACGGAGACGATGATCCCAGCGCATCGTGATCATAGCCCATCGGCATTTCCGGATACGACGGGCGCGCTCGATCATGAATGTGTGCGAAACCGAGGAGGCCGACACCATGAGCCAAGCGCAAGTTTCCCGTCTCCTGTCCTGGGCGCTCGTCGCCTGGATCGCCTACGTCTTCATCTGGTACCTGCAATACAAATTCACCGGCCATGCCGGCAGCGTCTGGCTGTTCACCGTGCTGACGGATTGGTTCGGGCTGCATGGCCATGAGAAAGCGATGCGGATCGGCACCGGCTCGGCGGAGCTGACCGCGGCGATCCTCTGCCTCATGCCGGCCACGCGAGCAGTGGGCGCCGCGATGACGATCGCGATCATGTCCGGCGCGATCTTCTTTCACCTCGTCACGCCGCTGGGGATCGATCCGTACAACGATGGCGCCGTGCTGTTCAAGGAAGCCTGCGCGACGCTGCTCGCCGGGATTGTGCTGCTTTGGCTGTCACGCAGCCAGGCAGCCGGATTGCTGCGCCGGCTGCCGATGATCGGACGCTTTGTCCCGCCCGACTACGCCGCGCGTCTGCGCTGATCAGCGCGTTCCAGTCGCCAGCAGGCCATCGTGACCCAGAGCGAGTCGGAGACGACACGACGTCATCGCGTCGTGGTCATCGGCGCGGGGTTCGGTGGTCTCTCCGCCGTGCGTGCGCTGCGCGCCGCGCCGGTCGATGTGACGGTCATCGATCGGCGCAACTATCATCTCTTCCAGCCCTTGCTCTATCAGGTTGCCACCGCCGGATTGTCGCCGGCCGATATCGCGGCGCCGATCCGCTCGATCCTCGCTCGGCAGCGAAATGCCCGTGTGCTGATGGCCAGGGTCAGCGGCATCGACAAGTCGGCGCGCGAGGTGATCACCGAGTCGGGGCGGGTGCCTTACGACACGCTGATCGTCGCGACCGGCGCGCGCCATGCCTATTTCGGGCGCGATGATTGGGAGGCGGTCGCGCCCGGTCTGAAGAAGATCGACGATGCCACGGCGATCCGCCGCCGCATCCTGCTCGCCTTCGAGCGCGCGGAGACGGCGCAGGACGAGGCGACGCGTCGCGCTCTGCTCAGCTTCGTCGTCATCGGCGGCGGCCCGACCGGCGTCGAGCTCGCCGGCGCCATCGCGGAACTCGCCCGCAACGCGCTCGTCAGGGATTTCCGCGCGATCGACCCGCGTCTCGCGCGCGTCCTGCTGATCGAGGGCGGCAAGCGCGTGTTGGCATCTTTCCCTGAGGCGCTTTCAGCAGCAGCGCAGCGCGACCTCGCCCGATTGGGCGTGGAGGTGCGCGTTGGCAAGCCGGTGACGGCCTGCGACGCGGATGGCGTGGTCGCCGGTGATGAGCGTATCCCCGCACGCACCGTGATCTGGGCGGCGGGCGTCGCCGCATCGCCGGCAGCGAAGTGGCTCGGCGCGGCCCATGACCGCGTCGGTCGCGTCATTGTCGAGCCCGATCTCAGCGTCGCAGGCCACCCGGAGATCTTCGTCGTCGGCGACACCGCGGCGATGACGACGCCGGACGGGCGGCCAGTGCCGGGTATCGCGCCGGCGGCCAAGCAAGGCGGCATCCATGTCGCGCGAACCATCTGCGCGCGACTCGCCGATGTCCCTGCGCCGGGGCCGTTTCGCTACAGGCATTTCGGCAACCTCGCCACGATCGGACGCGGTTCGGCCGTCGCCGATTTCGGATGGATCCAGGTTAAGGGGCTGGCCGCGTGGTGGCTGTGGGGGGCCGCGCATGTCTTCTTCCTGATCGGCTTTCGCAATCGCGTCGCCGTCATCCTCGATTGGCTCTGGGCCTATGTCACCTATCAGCGCGGCGCGCGGCTGATCACCGGTGGCGATGACGGGCCCGAACATGCCGCGTGATCATCGAATCCATAGGCAGGTGGCATTTCAGTTGCTGCGCGCCGTCTTCCATTCTGATGGCGTCGAAATGGAGGAGCCCATGATGTCCGATCGCAATTTCCTGCAGGTGGCGCTGAGTCTCGCTCTCGGCGCCGTCAGCCTCTGCCTCAGCCTCGCCGTCGTCGTGGTCGGTGGCTGAAATGCAATCGAGCGGAGATTTCGCCATGCAGATCGTCGCGTCCGATCTGCGCAGCCATGAGTCCCGCGCCGAACCCATGCCGATGGGCCGGCCGTATTTCATCCTCGAGACCATTCGCGACAATACCCGCGTGCCGGAACATCTGGTCGTGCTCGGCGCCGGATCCGAGGGCTGCGCAGCGGCGCAGGCCTATCGTCGCCTGGGCGCCGAAGTCACCCTGATCGCACCGGGCGCGATCCTGCCCGCCGAGGATCCCGATCTCGTCGCGCTCATACGCTGCGCGCTGCTCGAGGATGGCGTCGAAATCATCGAGCGCAGCACCGTCCAGCGCATCGAGCCCTGGGCCGGCGGCATCACGGTGTTCACCAATCGCCGCGCCGTGCTGCGCGCGATCGTGGCGAGCGATGTCCTGGCCACGGATGGCCCATCGCCTAGCAGTGCGCGCCGCCGTGCGCCGCGTGGCGCGAACGGGAACGTCATGCGGGTCACGCGTACCGATCCGATTCTTGCGCATGCCGGAATGACGCAACGCGAGGTCCGCCGCTTCGACGACACGCTGCGCGTACTGCGCCTGGCGGTCGATCGCGATGGCGGCCACGCGCTGAAGCTCGTCGGCGCTGCGCATGGCGCGATCCTCGGGGTCACCATCGTTGGCCCGCAGGCGGATCAATTGCTTGCGCCTTGGGCGTTGGCCATGGACGCCGGCCTCACGCTCGACGTGATCGGCGCGCTGCGCCACACGGAAATCTCAACGTCTCAACATTGAACCAGGCCAGCAGGGTCCCATGGACAGCGCGATCATCACTGCCCCCACCAACATGTCGATGCCGCTGCGTGTCGCCAACCTGCAAGGCCGCGTTGCCGTCGTCACCGGATCGACCAGCGGCATCGGCCTGGGCATTGCGCGTGCGCTCGCGGGCGCCGGCGCCGATGTGATGCTCAACGGCTTCGGCGATCCGCATCAGATCGATGAGCTGCGCGGCGGCATCGCGGCCGAGTTCGGCGTGCGCGTCGGGTTTGTCGGTGCGGATCTCTCGCGCGCGGCGGGGGTCAAGGCGCTGATCGAACGGACCACGCACGAGCTCGGGCCGGTCGACATCCTCGTCAACAATGCCGGCATCCAGCACGTCGCGCCGATCGACGTCTTCCCCATGGAGAAATGGGACCAGATCATCGCGCTCAACCTCACTGCGGCATTCGTCGCCCCCCGTGCCGTGCTTGGCGGCATGAAGACGCGTGGCTGGGGTCGGATCATCAATATCGCCTCGGCGCACGGGCTCGTGGCCTCGCCGTTCAAATCGGCTTACGTGGCCGCCAAGCACGGCGTCGTCGGGCTCACCAAGGTGACGGCGCTCGAGACGGCGGAGTTCGGCGTCACCTGCAATGCCGTGTGCCCCGGCTACGTGTGGACGCCGCTGGTCGAGAAGCAGATCGCCGATCAGGCGGCAGCACACGGCATCGATCGCGAGCGCGTGATCCAGGACGTGCTGCTCAAGAACCAGCCGACCAAGAAATTCGCCAGCGTCGAGGAGATGGGGGCGCTCGTCGCCCTCCTGTGCGGCGCCGGCGCGCAATCGATCACGGGGACCAACTTGCCGGTCGATGGCGGCTGGACCGCGCATTGAGCGCACACGCCGAGTTGATCGATCCGCACAGTCTCGTGAGAGGGAGTGCATCATGCCTGACGCCACAATGCCGTCCATGTCAGCCAAGCCACATCGCCACGATCATTCGCATTCCGCCGCCGATCCGGGGGTCGAGGTGAAGCCCGTCAACCTCGCCCTGCAGGGAGGCGGCGCCCACGGCGCATTCACCTGGGGTGTTCTCGACCGGCTCCTGGAAGAGGAGAGGGTCGCGCTCGATGGGATCAGCGCAACGAGCGCGGGGGCGATGAACGCCGTCGTGACCGCCTACGGCTTTGCCGAAGGAGGTCGCGATGGCGCGCGTCGGGCGCTCGCCAATTTCTGGCGTCGCGTGAGCCATGCGTCGCAGAACAGTCCACTGCAGCCGACCCCGTTCGACAAATGGATGGGCAACACATCGCTGGAGTTCTCGCCCGCCTATCTCGCCTTCGATCTGATCTCGCGCCTGATGTCGCCGTATCAGTTCAACCCTGCGAACTACAATCCGCTGCGCCGCGTCCTCGCCGACGTCGTGGATTTCGATCGGTTGCGCAGCCATTGCTGCCCGATCAAGCTCTTCCTCTCGGCGACCAATGTCCGCACCGGACGCATCAAGCTGTTCGCCAATGACGAGATCTCGATCGATGCCGTGATGGCCTCGGCCTGCCTGCCTTTCATGTTCCAGGCCGTCGAGATCGATGGCGAGGCTTATTGGGACGGCGGGTACATGGGCAATCCCGCGATCTTCCCGCTGATCTACAATTGCGACTCCGCCGACGTCGTGATCGTGCACATCAACCCGATCACGCGACAGGAGCTGCCCAAGAGCGCCGGTGAGATCCTCAATCGCATCAGCGAGATCAGCTTCAACTCCTCGCTGATGCGCGAGATGCGCGCGGTCGATTTCGTGACCTCGCTCATCGACGGCGGCGCGGTGAAGGGCAAGGCGCTCAAGCGGATGAGGCTGCACGCCATCTCGGCGCATGAGCAGATGTCCGGCTTCAGCGTGGCGAGCAAGCTCAACGCCGATTGGGAGTTCCTGATCCAGCTGCGCGACATCGGCCGCGCCACGACGGAGGCATGGCTCGCCGCCAACCACGCGCGTCTGGGCGTCGACTCCACGATCGACATCAAGGCCGAATACCTCTGAAGCGATTGGGTGGTCGCTGCGGGATTTCCTTGTTACTCATCGCGCATGACGCATTCACGCGCATGAAGGAGCCCCGCGATGATGACCGATGCGCTTCTCGTCGCCACCGACCCGCGTGGCGTGGCGACGATCACGCTCAATCGCCCGGAGGTTCACAACGCCTTCGATGATCGGCTCATCGCGGAACTGACGCGCACGCTGCAGCGCCTCGAGGCGGATCAGCGGGTCCGTGTCGTGGTGCTCACGGGGGCGGGGAAGAGCTTCTCCGCGGGCGCGGATCTGAATTGGATGAAGCGCATGGCGCAGTATTCGCAGGCCGAGAACCGGCGCGATGCCGACGCGCTGGCGACGCTGATGCGCACGCTCAACGAACTCGCGAAGCCCACGCTCGCCCAGGTCCAGGGCGCGGCGATCGCCGGCGGTTGCGGCCTGGTCGCATGCTGCGACATCGCCCTGGCGGCGGAGCGCGCGAGCTTCGCGATTTCCGAAGTGCGGCTGGGCCTGATCCCGGCCGTGATCAGCCCCTATGTCGTCGCCGCGATCGGCGAGCGCGCGGCGCGGCGCTATTTCCTGACCGCCGAGAGTTTCGACGCACGCGAGGCCGAGCGGCTCGGACTCGTCCAGGGCGTCTTCGAGGCCGATCAGCTGCAGCTCGCCGTCGATCAGATCTGTGACCTTCTCGTGGCCAATGGCCCGGCGGCGCTCAGCGCCGCGAAGAAGATGATCCGCGATGTGGCGCGCGCGCCGATCGACGACGCGCTGATCGCCGAGACCGCGCGGCGAATCGCGGAGATCCGCGTCGGCGCCGAGGGTCGCGAGGGGATCGCGAGCTTTCTCGAAAAACGCAAGCCGCATTGGCCGCTCGGCTAAGCCGCCCGAGCGCCCGATTGTTCACGAGGCCTTAACGGCGATACGCGACCCTGCGCCTCTCATTGGAGGCCGGGTGGCAGATTTCGACCCATCAAAGCTGAACGTGCTCATCGTCGACGACATCGACGAACGACGCGCCGCGACTCGCGACGCGCTGACCCAGATCGGCGTCGGCACGATCCGGCTCGCCGCCGATCCCGCGGAGGCGCTGGTGGCGCTGCGCGGCGAGCAGACCGATGTGCTCGTGCTCGACGATGGATTCGGGCCCGGCGCCGTGCAATTCATCAGCGCGTTGCGGTGGAAGACGCGCGGCACGGTTCAGGCCACGCCGATCATCCTGCTGGCGTCGGCCGATGGCGAGACGATCCGCGCCGCGCGCGAAGCCGGTGTCCACGAGGTGACCGCCAAACCGCCTGTCCCAGGAATGCTGCGGCTGCGCCTGGAGGAGATCGTGATGCGACCCAGGCCGTTCATCCGGTCCGATGTCTATGTCGGTCCGTGCCGCCGCCGACGTCGCAATTTCGTCTGGGTCGAGCGCGATCGACGGGGCGCCGATCCGGCGGATGGCGCCACGGCGCCACCGGTGCACGCCAACGCCGACTGAGCGAGCACATCTGACGCGCGCGCACAGGCCCTGGTGCCGCGGATACCGGGTCCTATAGTTTCGGGGCCATGACCATCCACATCCTGAAGCTCTGCGTCGGCGTCGACGACATCGACGAGCTTGCCGCATGGCAGAAGAAGCGCGCCGCGCAGCGCAAGGCGGCCGGCGAGAAGCATCTCTGCATCCATCGCACCCGCATGATGCCCAAGCGCGTGACCGAGCTGCTCGATGGCGGATCCCTCTACTGGGTGATCAAGGGCGTGATCCGCGTGCGGCAGAAGCTGAAGGCGGTCGAGCCGGGCCAGCGCGACGACGGCACGCCCTGCGCCGTTCTCGCTCTCGATCGCAAGCTGGTCCGCACGATGCCCAAGCTGATGCGACCGTTCCAGGGCTGGCGCTATCTCGATCCGCAAGCGGCGCCGACGGATCTCGATGAGGCTAGCGCCGACATCGCGAAGATGCCGCCGGCGATGGTCGACGAGCTGCGCACGCTCGGTCTGCTGTGACGCGACGACGCTGTGACGCGACGACGAGGGGAGTGACGACATGGCCAAGATCCTGCTGACCTATCCGTCCGACGAGCGGCCGATCCGCTATGGCGAGGCCGCGCTCGCCGGCCTGCGCGGGCTGGGAACGCTGCTGCTCAACGAGCGTGCGCAGCTGATGACGAGGGCGGAAGTGATCGCCGCGGCAGGCGACTGCGCGGTGATCGTCACCGACCGCAACACGCCGTGCGATGCGAGTCTCTTCGCGGGCCTGCCCAAGCTCGTCGCCGTGGTGCGTGCGGCGATGGATGTGCGCAACATCGACCTGGCGGCGGCATCGGCGCAGGGCATCCTGGTCACGCGCGCCGGGCCGGGGTTTCGCGAGGCGGTGGTCGAGTTGCTGCTCGGGCAGATGATCGACCTCGCGCGCGAACTGACCTACTACGTCGCTACCTATCGCCAGGGCGCGATGCCCGAGCGGCGCTCCGGCATTCAGCTCGCCGGCCGCACCGCGAGCATTCTCGGCTACGGCAATCTCGGCAAGCGGATGGCCGAGATCCTCGGCTTCCTCGGCATGCGCGTGCTGGTCCACGATCCGAAGGTCGCTTCGGTCGCCGCGCCCGCGGAGCGCGTCACCCTCGATCGCGCGCTCGCCGAGGGCGATTTCGTGATCTGTCTGGTGGTCCACAACGCCGAGACCGACCAGAGCATGAACATGGGCGTGTTTCGACGCATGAAGCGCTCGGCCTTCTTTCTCAACCCGTCGCGCGGGCGGGTGGTCGACGAGGCCGCGCTCGAGGCCGCCTTGCGTGACGGGATCATCGCCGGTGCGGGGCTCGATGTCGGCTCGGATCCCGACGACGTGCCGCCGGTTCGCCTCGGCTCGCTGCCCAATGTCGTCGCCGCGCCGCATATCGGCGGCATGGTGCCGGAGGCCTTGGCGTCGCAGGCCGCCGATACGGTGGAGCAGGTCGCGGCGATCCTCGCGGGGCGGATGCCGAAACATGGGCTCAATCCGGACTCCGCGCGCCGCCTGCAACTCCCGCGCTAGCCGCTGCGCCTTGCACGCGAGCCGACGCGTGTGGGAACGTCCCTGAGAGGCTTTCCCGGGAGGAATTGAGATGATGGATTCGATTTGGATGTCGCGTCGCCTGATGCTGGCAGGCATGGCGGCGAGTACGGGGGCGGCGACCATGGGCCGCGCGCAGGCCCAGGGCCGCAAGAACATTCTCGTCATCGGCATGGATATCAGCGACGGCCGCAACTATGACCCCGGCCGCATGGCGGATTACTCGCCCCCCCTGACGAACGGCAATGTCTACGAAACGCTGGTGACGCAGTCGCCGGGCGACTACGTGAACGTGAAGCCGATGCTCGCCACCAAATGGGAGCGCGTGCAGGGCGGCAAGGCGTGGCGCTTCACGCTGCGCCAGGGCGTGAAATTCTGGGACGGTGCGCCGTTCACCGCCGAGGACGTGAAGTTCTCGATGGATCGTCTGGTCAATCTGAAGGATCAGCCCGGCGTCTACGCCGCCAACCTCGAGAAGGTCGAGGTCGTCGATCCCCACACCGTCGATCTCTACATGAAGGATCCGAGTTCGCCGCTGCTGATCAACTGCGCGGCGCCGGCCTTCGCGATCTATTCGAAGGCGATGGCGACGGCCAATGGCGCGGTCTCCGATGCGACGTCCAACACCGCCGACAAGGCGACGCAATGGCTCAATCAGAACTCGCCCGGCACGGCCGCCTATCGCATGGTGTCTTGGGAGCGCAACACCGCGGTCACGCTGGTGCGCAACGAGAATTGGTGGGGCGGCAAGGCGCCGTTCGAGCGCGTCATCATCCGCCACATCGCCGATGGCGCGGCGCAGCTCCTGGCCGTGCGTCGCGGCGACATCGACGCCGCGTTCAACCTCACGGCCGAGCAGCTGGATTCGCTCAAGGGCGATGCGAATGTGCGCCTCGAATCGACGACCAGCCTCGACTACGTCTACATGACCTTGACGAGCAACGCGGAGTTCAGCCCGGCGCTCGCCAAGCGCGAGGCGCGCCAGGCCGTCGCGCATGCGATCGACTACGACGGCATCATCAACGGCCTCGTCGGCGGATTCGCGGTGCGGCCGCCGTCCTTCCTGCCGATCGGCGCCGGCGGCACGACAGCCGAGATGACTAGGGAATTCGGCTACAGGCAGGATCTCGACAAGGCCAAGGGATTCCTGCAGCAGGCGGGCCTGCCCAATGGCTTCGAGTTCGACCTGTCGATCACCAACGCGGCGATCGTCGGCTCGAACTACCAGGTCATCGCGCAGAAGGTGCAATCCGATCTCGCGCGCGTGGGCATCAAGGCGAATCTCAAGCCGCTCGATCCCGTCAATCTGCGCACGCAGTACAATGGCGGGAAGACGCAGTCGGTGATCACCTTCTGGAATCCGCCCTCGCCGGAGACCGATCTCTGGGCCGGCGCGTCGATCGAGCGCGTCGCCAAGCGCGTGCATTGGGATGTGCCGCAGTCGCTGCGCGATCTCGTGAAGCAGGCCGGCGCCGAGCCCGACCTCACCAAGCAGGTCGCGCTCTACAAGCGCTACCAGCAGGAACTGGTCGCCAACGCCAACTACATCATCCTGCTGCAGCCGATCTATCGCATCGCCGTGCGCAACACGATCAAGGATTTCCACGTGACCGCCGCCGGCTGGTATGTGGAGATGGAGAAGATCCAGCCGAGTTGAGTTGAGGCGATCCCCCACCCCGACCCTCCCCCGCGAGGGGGGAGGGAGTCTACTGTGCTTGGGGTGACCGAACCGCACTCACGATGGACTCCCTCCCCCCTCGTGGGGGAGGGCCGGGGAGGGGGGGCAACGAAAGCACCAAAGGTCCAGATGATCCGCTATCTCACCATCCGTCTCGTCTCGATGGCGGTCATGATCGTGCTGTCGACGCTGATCGTGTTCCTGATCGCGACGCAGGTGCCGGCCGATCCGATCCTGGCGCAGCTCGGTGATCTGCAGGCGGCCGATGCGGCGCTGGTCGCGTCGTATCGCGCGAGATGGGGGCTCGATCTGCCGATCTGGCAGCAATATCTGCTGTTCCTCCAAGGCCTGACCCGCGGCGATTTCGGCATCTCCATTTCCACGCAGCGCCCGGTGCTCGACGACATCCGGCAATACGCGCCCGCGACGATCGAACTCGCTACCGTCTCGTTCATCCTCGCGCTGATCATCTCGATTCCGCTCGGCGTCTTCGCCGCCGTCAGGCGCGATACATGGATCGATCATGTCGCGCGCTTCGTGTCGCTGATCGGCGTGTCGGCGCCGACCTTCTGGCTCGCCTTCATCGTGCTCGCCGTGTTCTACGGCGGCCTGCAGATCGCGCCGGGTCCTGGGCGTCTCGACGTCACCTCGCTCTCGCCGCCGAAATGGTCGGGGCTGTTTCTGATCGACAGCGCGATCGCCGGCCAATGGGAGATTTTCCGCGACGCGGCGGCGCATCTCGTCCTGCCGAGCGTCGTGCTCGCGGCCTCGATCCTCGGATTGCTGACGCGAACCGTGCGGGCGAGCATGCTCGAGGCGCTGTCCCAGGACTACGTGCGCGTGGCCCGCGCCAAGGGCATGCGTGAGACCGCGATCGTGGTCTGGCACGCGCTGCCCAATGCGCTCGTCCCCGTGGTGACGCTCGGCGGCATCGCCTATGCGATCCTGCTCACCGGCGCCGTGATGACCGAGACGATCTTCAGCTGGCCCGGGCTCGGCCGCTACACGTTCCGCAGCGCGATCGCGCTGGATTTCCCGGGCATCATGGGGATCACGGTCATCGTCGCGATCGTCTACCTCTTCGTGAATCTGATCGTCGATCTGTCCTATGCGCTGATCGATCCGCGCGTGGTGCAGCGTTGAGCATCGCGGTGGCCCAGGAGCCGAGCGCCGGCACATCCGATGCGGCGAAGCGCCGGCGCTGGCTGCGCCGTTATGGTCTCGCCGCGGCCGGTGGGGCGATCGTGGTCGCCTGGATCCTGATCGCGATCTTCGCGACCTGGCTCGCGCCCTATCCCTATGCCCAGGTCGATGTGACGAAGCGACTCTTGCCGCCATCCGCGACCTATTGGCTCGGCACCGATCTCCTCGGTCGCGATGTCTTCTCGCGACTGCTGGTCGGTGCGCGCATCTCGCTGATCGCCGGCATCGTCGTGGTCGTGATCGGCGGCGCGGTCGGCACGCTGATCGGCGGCATCGCGGCCTATGTCGGCGGCAAGGCCGAGGAATGGATGATGCGCGCGACCGACCTCGTGATGTGCTTCCCGCCGATCATCCTGGCGATGGCGATCGCCGCCGCGCTCGGCATCGGCGTGACCAACACGATCTTCGCGATGCTCGTCGTATGGTGGCCGAAATTCGCGCGCCTCGCGCGCAGTCTCGTGCTCGTGCAGCGCAACCAGGAATATGTCGAGGCCGCGCATGTCATGGGCTATGGCCCGGCGCGAATTCTGCTCCGCCACATCGCGCCCAACGCGGTCGGTCCGCTGGTCGTGCTGCTCACGCTCGATGTCGGGACCGCAATCCTGACCTTCGCCGGCCTCAACTTCCTCGGGCTCGGCGTGATTCCGCCGACGCCCGAATGGGGGCAGATGGTCTCCGAGGGGCGCGAGCTCGTCGAGCAATGGTGGGTCGCGACGTTTCCGGGCATCGCGATCCTGACGGTCGTCATCGGCTTCAATTTCCTGGGCGATGGCATCCGCGACTGGCTCGATCCGAAATCGCGGCGGCGCTGAACGCGATGGCCGAGAAGCTCCTCGAGGTCCGCGATCTGCGCACCCAATTCGACACCGACGCCGGGATCGTGCGCGCGGTCGATGGCGTGAGCTTCAGCGTCGATGCCGGCGAGACGCTCGGCATCGTCGGCGAATCCGGCTCGGGCAAGAGCGTCACCGCGCGCTCGATCATGCGCCTGCTCGACGAGGGCGCGCGCATCGCCAGCGGCGAGATCATCTTCCGCGGCGGCGACGTGATGCATCTCGGCCGCGAGGGGTTGCGCAGCCTGCGTGGCGGCGACATCGCGATGGTGTTCCAGGATCCGATGACGTCGCTCAACCCGGTGCGCCGGATCGCCGGCCAGCTCGTCGAGGGCATGACCGTCCATGGCCGCTACGACAAGACCCAGGCCCGCACCCGCGCGGTCGATCTGCTGCGGCGCATGGGCGTGAGCGCGCCGGAGCGCGCGATCGATTCCTATCCGCATGAATTCTCCGGCGGCATGCGCCAGCGCGTGATGCTGGCGATGGGCTTCGCCAACGGGCCGAGCCTGCTGATCGCGGATGAGCCGACCACCGCGCTGGATGTCACGATCCAGGCGCAGATCCTCGATCTGCTGCGCGCGCTTAGCGCCGAGTTCGGCACATCCGTGCTGCTGATCAGCCACGACCTCGGCGTGATCGCCAATGTCTGCAAGCGCGTGATCGTGATGTATGGCGGCGAGATCGTGGAGGAGGGGCCGACCGAACAGCTGCTCGCCGACCCGCGCCATCCCTATACCTGGGCGCTGATCAATGCGGTGCCGCGGCTCGACCGCCATACGCCTGGCGACAAGCGTCTGCTCGCGATCGAGGGCATGCCGCCCAATCCACTGGCGCTGCCGACGGGCTGCCGGTTCATGGCGCGCTGCCCGTTCAAGATCGCGCGCTGTGCGGAGCCGCCGCCGCTCGCGACCGTCGCGCCGGAGCGCCAGGCGCGCTGCTGGGTGACGCAGGACGGCAGCCGCTTGCCCGAGCGCACGCTGCGCCCAGCCGATGCGCCGCGCGCGCGCGTCGATCGCGCCCAGAGCTTCGTGCGCGAGGCGCGCGCGACGGGGGCGGTCGGCACGCCGATCCTCGAGCTCACCGGTCTCACGAAGTACTTTCCGCTGCGTAAGGGCGGCTTCTTCGGCGCGCCGCGCAAGGTGCATGCCGTGGACGGCGTCGACCTCACCGTTCTGCGTGGCGAGACGGTGGGTCTCGTCGGCGAGTCCGGCTGCGGCAAGTCGACGATCGCGCGGCTCGTCACGCGCATCCATGAACCGACAGCCGGTACGATCCGCTTCGACGGCACGGACATCTCGCACGCCTCGCCGGCCGCGATCCGTCCGCTGCGCCGGCGCCTGCAGATGGTCTTCCAGGACCCTTACGCGAGCCTCAATCCGCGCATGACCGTGGGCGATGCACTCGCCGAGCCGCTGCGCTTTCACGGCATAACGACGGACGACAACGCGACACGCGCGCGCGTGGCGCATCTGCTCGATCTCGTCGGGCTGCCGGCGCAATCGATCGAGCGTTACCCGCATGAATTCTCCGGCGGCCAGCGCCAGCGCATCGGCACGGCGCGCGCGCTCGCCGTCTCACCGGAAATGATCGTCGCGGACGAGCCGATCTCCTCGCTCGACGTCAACATCCAGGCGCAGATCATCAACCTGCTCGTCGATCTGCAGGAACAGTTCAAGCTCACCTATCTGTTCATCGCGCATGACCTCGCGGTGGTGCGCCACGTCTCCGACCGCATCGTCGTGCTCTATCTCGGGCGCGTGATGGAGATCGCGACGGCGGCGACGCTGTTCGATCGCCCCTTGCATCCCTACACGGTCGCGCTGCTCTCGGCCGTGCCGATCCCCGACGTGGCGGCGGAGCGCCAGCGCAAGCGCCTGCTGCTCAGCGGCGAACCGCCGAGCGCGATCGATCCACCCAGCGGCTGCCGCTTCCGCACCCGCTGCCCGATCGCCAAGCCGATCTGCGCCGAGGCCGCGCCGCCGCTGCTCGAACACCGCCCCGGGCAATTCGCGGCGTGCCACTTCCCGGGCGAGATGCAAACGTAGCGCGGCGCGACTCACACCACCCCGCGCCGCTTCGCGGCGCAGCCCCTCCTCACCCGAGCTAAGCGATTCACACATCGTCGAGACGATGTCCCGGCGCCCGCAATCGATCGCCGAATGCGCGCATCCCCTCCTGGCGCGGCACGCGCTAGGAGGGGTGGCAGCGCGCGTCAGCGCGCTGACGGGGAGGTTTCGTGGGAACTCTGCAGGCACAGATCCCTTCGAATTCAAGGAAACCTCCCCGTCACGCGCTTCGCGCGTGCCACCCCTATCGCGTGCCGCGACGGGAGGGGATGAAGTGCGGGTTGCGCTTCGGGTTCTGAGTCTTGATCGACGCGGTGCCGGCCCTCTCGCAACCACATCAACGTGTTGTGCAATCTTGTGTGCATCCCCCAGCTCATTCGAGGAGGGGCGACGATGGCTATTGTTGTCCATCCTCGAACGAGGAGGGACAGGCGATCGCGCGAAGGCGCGAGCGCCGGGGTGGTGAGTCACGGCGCTCTCTTCTTCGGCCCGATCACCCGCGGGTCCCATTGCCGGCCCATGCGGAAGTCGAACTCGGTCGAGGAGAACGGCGTCATCGCGTTGTCCGGGCACAGCGTGATCTCGCCCAGGATGATCTGGCCCGACGGCGGCAGATAGAAATCCACGCGGGCGAAGGAAAAGCGCTGGCCGATCGCCTCGGCAGCCTCGACCATTGCGTCGTAGGCGATCGGCTTGGGCTGCGCTTCGGCTTTCGGATACCAGCGGTTCGCCAAGCGCAGATGCCGGTACGCGCGATCATAGAAGCCGAGGCGGTGATTGGTGGCGCGGTCCAGATTCACCTGGGCGAAATGCGCGCGGCCATTCATGACCCAGAATTTCCAGTCCGGCACGTCTGCGCCGGTTTCGCTGAGATGCGCCTCCAGCATCACGCGGCGTTGAAACCTGACGTACCACCACTCGCCCCAGGCCATGCCGTAATCGGACGCCAACCAGCCCGTCGCGGTGGCTTGCGCGGCGGCGCGGTCCGGCGCGGAGAGCGGGTAGGTGAGCGCGAGGTTGAAACCGCTGCCGTGATTCGCCTTGAGGAAATAGGCGCCGGGCAGGATCTCATCATTGGCCGGCAGGGTCGGTTTGGTCGAGGTCCAGACGCGGGTGGGGATCGCGATCCGGTCTTCGTAACCCGGCGGCAGATAGCGGGAGATGGCGAGCTTGTTGCCGGCCGAGGGCATCGGGATGGGCGTGAAGAATTTCGACCACAGCATCTTCTCGGTCAGGCTTGCGGGGTAGACAAGGTTGGGCAGGCGCCGATGGGTATGGACATAGAGGTCGACCGCGCGCGCCATCGCATGGACGAGGACCGGCGCGCTGTAGACATCGACGCCGCGTAATGTTCCCTGGGGTGGCGGCTTGATGAAATCCTGTTCGGGCAGCGCCATGATCGCGCCGAGTTGGCTCGCGACCATCGCCAGGTACCGCTCCGAATTGTCGGGGATCGGTTGCTTCGGGTCGTCGACCATGGCGCTCCAGCACCTCCAAAACGGCGTTTTCAATCCAAACACAGGAGCAGGTGGTCTGTCGCGCGCCCAATGCGGCTACACCGTGCGCTGGCTGGGCCGGCGACCCTGCTAAGCTGGCGCCATGCTCCATCCCTTTCCGACCAACGATCGATCGTCCGCGCGTCTGCGACTCGCTGCGGCACTCGCGGCCAGTGAAACGGAGATCATCGAGGATCTGCTGCCGCGTGCGCAGCCTGATGCTGCGACGCGCCAGCGCATCGACCGGCGCGCGCAGGCGCTGGTCACAATGGTGCGCGCCAAAGGCAACAAGAGCATCGGCATCGAGGCCTTCCTGCAGGAGTTCAGCCTGTCCAGCCGCGAGGGCGTGGTGCTGATGTGCCTCGCCGAGGCGCTGCTGCGCATCCCCGATGCCGATACCGCCGACCTGCTGATTCGCGACAAGCTCGCCGATGCCGATTGGGCGGCGCATCTCGGCCAGAGCGAGTCGATGTTTGTGAACGCCTCGACCTGGGCGCTGATGTTCACGGGCAAGATCATGCGCTTCGAGCCGACCGGGGAGCCCGGGCTCGGCTCGACGCTCAAGCGCATGATCACGGCTTCGGGCGAGCCGGTGATCCGGCGCGCGGTCGGTACGGCGATGAAGATCCTCGGCCGCCAATTCGTGATGGGGCGCACGATCGAGGAAGGCCTCGCGCGCGCCGCGCCGGACGAGCCCAAGGGCTGGCGTCATTCCTACGACATGCTCGGCGAGGCGGCGCGCACGGCCGCCGATGCCGATCGCTATTTCGAGTCCTATGCGCGGGCGATCGCCGCGATCGGCCGCGCCAGCGCCGGGCGTGGGCCGATCGACGGGCCGGGGATTTCGGTGAAACTCTCCGCGCTGCATCCGCGCTACGAGGTCGCGCAAGCCCAGCGCGTGCGGCGCGAACTCGGTCCGCGTCTGATCGAGCTGGCGCGGCTCGCCAAGCACGCGGGCATCGGCATGACGGTGGATGCCGAGGAAGCGGAGCGACTGGAGCTGTCGCTCGATCTGATCGATGCCGCGATGAACGATGCATCGTTGAAGGGCTGGGACGGTTTCGGCCTCGCCGTGCAGGGCTATCAGAAGCGCTGCCTGCCGCTGATCGGCTGGCTCGCGGAGCGCGCGCGCGCGGCCAATCGGCGGCTGATGGTGCGCCTCGTGAAGGGCGCGTATTGGGATAGCGAGATCAAGCGCGCGCAGGAGCGCGGGCTCGACGGCTATCCGGTCTTCACGCGCAAAGCCTCGACCGATGTGTCCTATCTCGCGTGCGCGCGCGCCATGCTCGCGGCGCCCGAGGCGATCTACGCGCAGTTCGCGACGCACAACGCGCACACGCTGGCCGCGATCCTCGAACTCGCGGGCAATCGGCCATTCGAGTTCCAGCGCCTGCACGGCATGGGCGAGACGCTCTATGGCGAGATCGTGACGCCCGATCGGCCGTGCCGCGTCTATGCGCCGGTCGGCAGCCACGAGGATCTGCTGCCCTATCTCGTGCGCCGCCTGCTCGAGAACGGCGCCAACACGTCCTTCGTCAACCGCCTCGCCGATGAAGGCGCGCCGATCGAGCAGGTTGTCGCCGATCCCGTCGCCACCGTGAGCGCGCTGGTGACCAAGCCGCACCCGCGCATCGTGCTGCCGCGCGATCTCTATCTGCCGGAGCGGCGCAACTCGCAGGGTGTCGATCTCAACGATTGGGGCGCGCTGGAGCGGCTGGATGGCGAGATCGCGCAGGCGGCGGCGCGCAACTGGCGCGCGACGCCGACGGGGCGCGCGCCGTCGGGTGGGCGCGGCGTCTACGATCCAGCCGATCCGCGTCGCGTCATCGGTCAGGTCATCGATGCCAACGACGCGGACATCGAGCGCGCACTCGCTGGCGGCGTGGCGGCGCAACCGGATTGGGATGCGCAGGGCGGCGGCCATCGTGCGGCGGTGCTCGAGCGCGCGGCGGAGCTCTTCGAGGCGCATCGCGGCGAGATCGTGCAGCTGATCGTGCGCGAGGGCGGACGGACGATCCCGGACGCGCTGAGCGAGCTGCGCGAGGCTGTCGATTTCCTGCGCTACTACGCGGCGCAGGCGCGCGCGCAATTCACGGTTCCCACATTGCTGCCGGGCCCCACCGGCGGCCGCAACACGCTGGCGTTCGCCGGGCGCGGCGTCTTCGCCTGCATCAGCCCGTGGAATTTTCCGGTGGCGATCTTCACCGGACAGGTCAGCGCGGCGCTCGCCGCCGGCAATGGCGTGATGGCGAAGCCGGCCGAGCAGACGCCGCTCACCGCGGCGCGTTGCGTCGCCTTGCTGCATGAAGCTGGGGTACCCAGCGAAGTCCTGGCGCTGCTGCCAGGCGATGGTCGTGTCGGCGCCGCATTGACGCGCGACGTGCGCGTGCGCGGTGTCGCCTTCACGGGGTCGACGGAAGTCGCGCGGCTGATCAACCAGACGCTGGCTGCGCGCGAAGGCCCGATCGCGCCGCTGATCGCGGAGACTGGCGGGCTCAACGCGATGATCGTCGATTCATCGGCCTTGCCCGAACAGGTCGTCGCCGACACGCTGCTCTCGGCGTTCAACAGCGCGGGGCAGCGCTGCTCGGCGCTGCGCCTGCTCTGCATCCAGGACGATGTCGCGCCGAAGATCCTCGCCATGCTCGAAGGCGCGATGGCGGAACTGGTGATCGGCGATCCCATGCACCTCGCAACCGATGTCGGACCGGTGATCGACGCCGACGCCAAGCGCATGCTCGAGGAAAACAAGGCGCGCCTGAGTCGGGCGGCGAAGCCCGTCGCCGAGTGCAGGCTGCCCGACGATCTCGCGGACGGGCATTTCGTGGCGCCCGCCGCCTATGAGATCGCGACGGTGGGCGCGCTGACGCAGGAGATCTTCGGTCCGATCCTGCATGTCCTGCGGTGGTCGAGCGATCGGCTCGATCCCCTCGTCGATGCGATCAATGCTTCGGGCTACGGACTCACGCTGGGAATCCACAGCCGAGTCGACTCGACGATCGCGCGCATCGTCGGGCGCGCGCGCGTCGGCAACATCTACGTCAACCGCAACATGGTCGGCGCGGTCGTGGGCACGCAGCCTTTCGGCGGCGAAGGCCTGTCCGGCACCGGCCCGAAAGCCGGCGGCCCGCATTACCTGCAGCGCTTCGCCGTGGAGCGCTCGGTCGCCATCGACGTCACCGCGCAAGGCGGCAACGCCTCGCTCCTGACGCTGGAAGAGGGCGCGACGTGATGAGGGTGGGGGAATGCACAGCGCGAAGGAGCAGAGAATGCAGAACATGAATCGCCAATGGCGCCTGAAGTCGCGACCGGCAGGCATGCCGACGCCGGAGAATTGGGAACTGGTCGAGGACGCAATCCCCGATCCGGGCGAAGGGCAGATCGTCGCGCGCGCGTGCTGGCTCTCGGTCGATCCCTACATGCGCGGCCGCATCGCCGCCGGTCCGAGCTACGCCAAGCCGGTCGAGCCGGGCGAGGTGATGCAGGGCGGCGGCGTCGGTATCGTCGTGCGCTCGCGAAACCCCGCTTACAAGCCCGGCGACATCGTCGAGAGCATGGGCTGGGGCTGGCAGGATTATGCGACGCTCAATCCGCAAGGCACGCGCAAGGTCGATCCGGCGCACGGGCTCATGCGGCATGCCCTGGGCATTCTCGGCATGCCCGGGTTGACCGCCTATTTCGCATTCCTCGATGTCGGCTCGCCGCGCGTGGGTGACACGGTGGTCGTGTCGTCGGCGGCCGGCGCTGTCGGCCAGGTCGTCGGCCAGATCGCCAAGCTCATGGGCTGCCGCGCTGTCGCGGTGGCCGGCGGCGCGACGAAGCTCGGCTGGTGCCGCGAGCTCGGCTACGACGCCGGTGTCGACTACAAGGGCGGCGATCTGCGCGGTGCGCTCGCCGCCGCCACGCCCGAGGGCATCGACGTCTATTTCGACAACACCGCCGGCCCGATCTTCGACGCCGTCATGGAGCGCATCAATCTGCGCGCGCGCATCATCCAATGCGGCACGATCGACACCTACAACCGCGCCGGCCAGCCCGACACGGGGCTGCGCCACCATCGCCACATGCTGGTGAAGCGCGCGCGCTGGCAGGGCTTCCTCTACCCGGATTATGCCCATCGCGCCGAGGAGGGGCTCGCGCGGCTGGGGCAATGGGTGCGCGAGGGCAAGCTGCGCTACCGCGAGGACATCGCCGAGGGGATCGAGCAAATGCCGCGCGCCTTCCTCAAGCTGCTGACGGGCGAGAATCTCGGCAAGCAGCTCGTGCGCGTCTCGCCGGAGCCGTGATGCGTCGCGCGCTGCTCGCCGTCTGCATCGCGTTGGTCGCGACGCTCGCGCAGTCGCGTGAGCTCATCGTCGAGCCGGTCGAATTTCCGCTCGAGACCGGCGGGCAGCGGCTGAGGCTCGTCGGCACGCTGCTGCGGCCCACGGGGGCGGGGCCGTTTCCGGCGATCGTGCTCAGCCACGGCGCCTGGGGACCGGCGGAGAGGCGGCGTGAGAAGTCACGCCTCGATTTTGCGCCGCTGAGCACGTGGCTCGTCGAGCGCGGCTACGCGGTGCTCGTGCCGATGCGCCGCGGTTACGGCGCGTCGGAAGGCGAGACCGCGGAATCGACGGGCGGCTGCAGCGATCCCGATTACGTCAAGGCCGGCCTCGCCGGCGCCGAAGACATTCTCGCGGCCTTGCGCTGGTTGCAGGCGCAGAGCTTCGCCGATGCGCGACGTTCGCTGCTCGTCGGCTACTCGGCCGGCGGCTGGGGTTCGCTCGCGGCGGCGAGTCTGCGGCCCGACGGGCTCATCGCCCTCGTCAATCTCGCAGGCGGGCGGGGCGGCTTCGCGGGCAATGGCTGGCCCTGCGTAGCGCCGCGCATGATCGACGCCGCGCGCGGCTTCGCGGCGCGCAATCCGGCGCTGCCGAGTTTGTGGCTCTATGGCGTGCACGACGCGTTGTTCGGACCGCAATTCGCGCGGCAGCTCGCCGGCGCATGGAATGAAGCGGGCGGGGCGGCCGAGCTGCACGCGATCGCGCCGGATTTCGCCGATGGCCACGGCGTGTTCGAGGCGATCCACGGCGCCGCGTTCTGGGCGCCGCTCTTGGCCGAGTTCCTCGACCGCACCGTGCCTGGCCAGCCGATCAGCTCTTTACCGCCCCCGCGGTGAGGCCGTCGATGAAGCGGCGCTGAAGCAGGAAGGACAACACCAGCGGCCCGAGCAGCGTGATCACCGCGCCGGCATTCGTCAGCGACCAATCCGTCTCGTGCTCGCGCTGGAACGCGAACAGGCTCGTGGAGACGGGCTTGAGTTCGCGCTCCTGGATGAAGGTGATCGCGAGCGCGAATTCGTTCCACACCATCAACCCGGTGATGAGCGCGACCGTGAGCAGCACCGGCGCGCAGATCGGCACGAGGATGCCCGTCAGCATCTGGAACTCGCTGGCGCCGTCGAGGCGTGCGGCGTCCTCGAGCTCCAGCGGCGTCTTGAGCAGGAAGGCGCGCAGCAGGAACGTCGCGAGCGGCGAGAATTTCGCGATGTAGATGACCGCCAGCGCGGGCAGGCTGTTCATCAATCCCGTGCGCGAGAAGAAGACGAAGAGTGGGAGGAGATAGAGCTGCACCGGGATCGTCGACGCGATCAGCAGATACGTGACCAGCGCATCGACGCCACGCGAGCGATGGCGCGCCAAAGCGTAGGCGGCAGGAAAGCCGACGAGCAGCACGCCCGGCACGACGAGCGCGACCAGCTTCAGGCTGTTCAGCAGCGTCGTGCCGAAACGGCCATGCTCCCAGGCTTCGCTGAAATTCTCCCAGGTCGGCAGCGAGGGCGGGCCAAACTGATTGATCGCGATCTCCGGGCCGCCTTTGAGTGAATTGAAGGCGATGATGATCAGCGGCCCCGCCGCGTAGAGGGCGAGGATGATCAGCGGCACGATCGGCGCACGGTCGAGCAGACGCAGCATCAAACCTCCGCCCCCCAGCGTCGCGCCGCCACGAACACCAGCGAGAAGGCCGCCGCGATCGCGGTCATGCCCAGCGCGATGGCGGCGGAGTAGCCCATCTCGAAACCGTAGATGGCCTGCTTGTACATGTAGCTGCCGAGCACCTCCGAGCCGCGCGCGGGCCCGCCTTCGGTGAGGATCCAGACATAGTCGAAGATCAGGAACGAGCCCGAGAGCGTGATCATCAGCGTGTAGAACAGCGTCGGTCGGATGCCCGGGACCGTGACGTGGCGGAACTGTTCCCACGCGGTCGCGCCGTCGACCTTGGCCGCGTCGTAGAGATCGCGCGACACCGATTGCATCGCGGTCAGATAGAGGACGAACAGGAATCCCCACCAATGCCAGTTGTCGACATTGGCGATCGACCACAGCACGAGATCACGATCGGTGAAGAAGCCGACATTGGCCCAGCCCCAGCCGAGGTGCCGCTCGAGCTGCGCGCCGATGCCATGGAGCGGATTGAGGATGTAGCGCCAGATCTCCGCGTTCACGGTCGGCGCGACGATGTAGGGAATGAAGTAGAGGATCCGGAAGATCATCTGCCCGCGCCGCAGCCGCGAGACGAGGAAGGCGCCGACCAGGGCCATGAAGATCGGCACGGTCAGGAAGAACAGCGTCCATTGGATGTTGTGGCCGAGCGCGAGCCAGAACACGGAATCGGCGAAGAGCCGCTCGAAATTCTCGATGCCGTTGAAGACCGGTCGGTCGAATCCGCGCCACTGCGTGAAGGCGAAGCCGATATTGAGCAGGGCAGGACCGACGATCACGGCCAGCTGCAGGAGCAGGAGTGGCGTCACGTAGACGATCAGTTGCCGCGTGGCGATCACCAGGCCCCCTCGTTCGAGATGGACCGCTCCGGGTTCAATCCCGGAGCGGGGCATCCTCACATCTTCGGCGGTGGCAAGGCGCCGATCGCGGACGTCTCGCGATCGAAGATCGGCTGGATGCCGTTCACATAGGCGTCGATCGTCTTCTTGTTCGCCAGCACGTCGTCGAGCGCCTCGAACAGATAGAGGCGCGTCTTCGGCGGCAGGAAGGTCCAGGTCGTATAGCCGAAGCGTCCCTGGCCGGTGACGTCGGAGAAGCTGGTCAGGAAACGCACCATGCGCGGATCGACGGCGGCGGTGAAGTCGCCCGCCTGCCATTTCAGCGGCACGACCCAGGCCGAGAAGCAAGATGCCTCGATGATCGCGGCGGCGCGGGCGCGATCGTTGAACAGGTGGTCGAGCACGGCGGCGGCCGCATCCGGGTTCTTGCTGTCGGCAGAGATCGAGATCGACTCGCCGATCGCCAGTTCGAAATGCTCTCCCACGCCGGCGCCGAGCGGCGGTGCGGCGACCCAGTCGCATTTGTCGTTGCAGAATTTGCGCATGCGGCCGAGGTCCCAGGTGCCGGAGACGCGCATCAGCGCCTTGCCGCTGGCGACCATCGACCAGTTCTCGTCATGCGACAGGCCGAAATAGAGATCGGGTTTGCCGCTGTACCAGCCCTGCTTGATCCAATTGGCGTTGCGCTCGAGATGCGGACGCATCTCCGCCCAGGGCTTCTCGCCCTTGATGGTGCGATAGAGCGCGCCCGGCCCGGCGCCGGCGTTGAGATGCCAGCCGATCCACCACTCGCCGTGCGACGACTTGCCGGCCGTCGTATTGGCGAAGCAGTTGATGCTCTTCTCCTTGGCCGCGGCGCAGAGCTTCTCGAAGCCCTCGGCCGAACTCGGCATGCTCCAACCGTTCTGCGCGAAAACCTCCTTGTTCTAGTAGAGCAGCATCGATTCGTAGGTCTGCGGCACCGAGTAGAGCTTCCCGTTCACCAGCCCGGCCTGATAGGCCCAGGGCAGCATCTTGTCCGCCCAGCCGAACTTCTTGGCGTAGTCGTCGAGCGCGACGACCTTGCCGGCGCGTACGAGATCGATCACTTCCGACGGTCCGTTGGTCTGGATGATGTCGGGCGCGGTGCCGGCCTGGATCGACATGCGCACGAATTTTTCGTGGTCCTCCTGGCGGATGATCTTCAACTCCAGATTTGGGTTGGCCGCGTGGAGGCTGGCGACGAAGCGCTCGTCGATCACCTTGTCGAGCGCGCCGCGGGGTTGGTCGACCCAGCGGGTCTGAGCCTTCTGGGCATGCGCGGCATGCGTGCCGAGAACCAGGAGGGCGACGAGCGCCGTCGCGATCCCGGTGAAGCGTGAGATGTCGATCATGGTTGGCGTTCTCCCTTTGTCATCGCTGTTGCTGGTTTTGGATTTCGATGTCGCTCCAGCACGCCTCGTAGCGCCGGCGTCGCGCGGCGTGATCTGCGAGGAACAGACGATGCAGATCGTGGGCGAGGACGGTGAAGTCGATGCGCGCGCGCTCGATCATCGCTGCCACCCAGTCCGGCGGCAGCGGTTTGGGCCCGAGCATCGCGCCGAGAATGGCGCCGGCCATGCTCGCGGTGCTGTCGGCGTCGCGACCGTAATTCGCCGCGGCGAGCAACGTGCGCGGCATATCGCCCTCGCCCAGCAGCACGTAGCCGAGGGCGATCGGCAATTCCTCGATCGCGTGCCGCTGGCTCGGCATCGCACCCTGGCGGTTGTAGACCTCGAAAGTACCGCCGCGGGCGTCATAGGGTTCGATCGCGGCGCGCAATGCACGCTGTGTCGTGCGCGCGTCGTTCAGGCTGGCGCGTGACGCGGCATCGCAGACCGCCGCGATCGCCGCGCGCGTGCCGTCCTTGGCCAGCCTCAGCGCGGTGTCCGCGATGTCCCTGATCGTTGCGCCAGGAATCATCGCGCGCGCGACGCAGGCGGCCATCACGCCCGCCGCCTCGAGGCCGTAGGAGTGCTGATGGCCGCTGAAGAAATCGATCGCCCGTCGATAGGCCTCGTCGGGATCGCAGCCATTCATGAGGCCGACCGGCGCCGCATACATCGCCGCGCCGCAATTGACCATGTTGCCGACACCGCCTTCGCGCGGCGATACGCCCGCGAGCTGGAGGCGGAGATAGATGTATTTCTCAGCATAATGGGCGCGCTCCATGAGCGGTATCTCGCGGCCCAGCTCGGGCACCCAGGTCGGGGTCTCGGCGAATTGCTTCATGAAATGCGTCGCCATGTCATGCGCCTCGAGCTGACCGCCTCGCGCGAGATAGGCGCGGCACAGCGCCGCCGTCATGAGCGTGTCGTCGGTGACGACGCCGTCGCCCTTGTGGCGTGGATCGTGGCGCGGCTGGAGCGGTGGCACGATGCCGGTGATCGGCCCGGCATACAGCGCCTCGATGCCGGGCGGGGTCAGGTTCTCGACCGGCGCACCCAGCGCATCGCCCATTGCTGCGCCGAGGAGGCAACCGAGGAAACGGTCCTGGAGTGTCGGCGCATTGCTCATGCACGCGTCCTTCGTGAAAGGAGGGTCGATTGCCGCGCCCCGACGCTGCCGCGCTTGATGAGCCGGCACGGCAGCACCAGATGCCGTGCCGCACTTCGTCCCTCGATGTGTTCGATCGCGAGCCCCGCGGATTCGGTGCCGATGGCGTAGCGCGGCTTCTCGATGGAGGTGAGCCCGGGCGCGATCAGGGCGCCGGCTGCGATGCCGTCCATGCCGATGACGGAGACGTCGCGGGGACAGTCGAGCCCGGCCTCACGCAGCGCCGTCATCGCGCCGAGCGCCATCAGATCATTGGCGGCGAACACGGCGCTTGGTCGCTCGCGGTCGGCCGCGGCGAGCAGACGCCGCATCGCGGCATGGCCGGCCGCCATCGAATAATCGGTATCTTCGATCGCGAGTGAATGTGGCGCGATGCCCTGCTGGCGGCACACGTCATGCACCACGCCGAGAAACCGCGCGCGCGCGGCCGGCCTGGTGCGGCCGACGAGCAGCGCCGGCGTGGCGTGGCCCTGGCGATGGAGATGCGCCATGGCGAGTTGCACGCCTTGATGCGCGTTGCTGCGCACCGAGCTGAACTCGGGAAAATCCTCGCCGCCCGAGCCGATGAGCACGACTGGGCAGCCGAGCGTGCGCAGCATGTCCGGCGACGGGCCCGCGGGATTGACGATCACCGCATCGACGCGGCCCTGGCGCAGCGCCCGCAGATGCCGATCCTCGCGGTCGCGATCCCAGTCGCTGTTGACGATCAACACCGACCAGCCAAGCTTTTCGGCGGCGTCCTGCGCCCCGCGGGCGACATCCGCCCAATACGGATTGGCGATATCCGGAATGACCAGGCCCAGCATCCGCGTCCGGCCGGTGCGCAAACCCTGAGCGAGGTGATTGCGCTCGTAGCCGGACGTCGCGATCGCCTTCTCCACCCGCGCGCGCGTGGTCGGGTCCACCTGCTCACCGCCAGCGAGCACACGCGCGACAGTCGTCTTGGAGACACCGGCGATCCGCGCGACATCGATGATGGTCGCCGGCCTGTGCCGCTTGCTGGTCACGCTGCGTTCCCCCGATGACATGCTATGGGAACGTTACCATCCGCGCTGCGCGCGTCAATTGACGAGATCAGGCATCGCTCGAGCTCGTCGTCTGATCTCTGTTCAGAGCCGGCCGGTGAGGGCCGCTTCGTACATGCGACGCATCTCGGGCACGCCGGCCTTCACGGGATTGCCGCCGGCCGTCGGATCCTCGGCCGCCATCGCCGCGAAGCGGTCGAGATGTTCGGGCTTCATGCCGATCTCGGCGAGCGTGTTCGGGATGCCGACCTCGCGGCGCAGCGCCAGTGACCATTCCATGAAGCCATCGAAGCCGGGCTTGGCGAGGCCGAGATAGCGCGACAGCCGCGTGATCTTCTCGGCGATCGCATCGCGGTTGAACATCAGCACATAGGGCATCGCGACCGCGTTGGTCAGGCCGTGATGCGTGTCGAGGACCGCGCCGACGGGATGCGCGAGCGAATGGATCGCGCCGAGGCCCTTCTGGAAAGCCGTCGAACCCATCTGGGACGCCGCAAGCATCTGGGCGCGCGCCTCGATGTCCTTGCCGTTGACGACGGCGCGCGCGAGGTTTTCCTTCACCAGCCGCATGCCCTCGATGGCGATGCCATCGGCATAGGGATGATGGAACGGCGCGCAATAGGCTTCGAGCAGATGGATGAAGGCGTCCATGCCCGTGCCGGCCGTGAGCTTCGCCGGCAGGCCGATCGTGAGTTCGGGATCGGCCACGACGACAGCCGGCATCATCTTCGGATGGAAGATGACCTTCTTGGTCTGGGTCTCCTCGTTGGTGATCACACCGGCGCGGCCGGTCTCGGAGCCGGTGCCCGCCGTCGTCGGCACGGCGACGACCGGCGCGATGCCATCGGGATTGGCGCGCGTCCACCAATCGCCGACATCCTCGAAATCCCACATCGGGCGCGTCTGCTGCGACATGAAGGCGATCACCTTGCCGCAATCCAGCGCGCTGCCGCCGCCGATCGCGATCACGCCGTCATGCTTGCCCGCACGCAACACCGCGAGCCCCTCGGCGACGTTCCTCGCCACCGGGTTGGGCTTCACGTCGCTGAAGCTCGCCGTGCCGAGGCCGGCCTTGCGGCAGATCTCCACGATGCGCGCAAACACGTCGAGCTTCGCTAGGCCGGGGTCGGTCACCAGCAAGGGGCGGCTGATCTTCGCCGCCTTGCAAGCATCGGGCAGTTCGGAGATCCGTCCCGCGCCGAAGCGAATGGCGGTGGGGTAGTTCCAATTGCCTTTGAGCGCGATGGTCATGATTGCCTCGTGGGAACCGAGCCCGTCGCGGGCCCTCAGCGCGTGGTCGTGCGCAGGTGGAAGGATTTTGGGCGGGTGAGGTAGTCGAAGCCGAGCCGCGAGAGCGTGCAGCCGCGGCCGGAATCCTTGACGCCGGTCCAGGCAAGCTCGGGATCGAGATAGTCGCAGCGGTTCATGAACCACGTGCCGGTCGCCACGCGATCGCCGATCGCGATCGCGGCTTGCGTGTCTTCCGTCCAGATCGCCGCCGTGAGCCCGTAGCGGCTGTCGTTCATCAGCTTCACCGCCTGATCGTCGGACTCGATTTTCATGATCCCGATCACCGGGCCGAAGCTCTCCTCGGTCATCACGCGCATGGCGTGATCGACGTCGACGAGCACGTGCGGAGCGAGATAGGCGCTGCCCGGCGCATCGGCGGCGAAACCCTTGGGATCGACCAGCGAGCGCGCACCCGACTTGACGGCGTCGGCGATCTGGCCGCGCACGAACTCGGCCGCCGCGGCGCGCACCATCGGGCCCAGCGTCGTTTCCGGCTTCAGCGGGTCGCCGAGCACGTATTGCCTGGTCAGCGCGACGAAACCGTCGACGAATCGGTCGTACACGCTGGCGTGGACGTAGATGCGCTCGATCCCACAGCAGCTTTGACCCGAATTGAAGAAGGCGCCGTCGACGAGATTCTCCACGGCGTGATCGAGATTGCAGTCGCCGCGCACATAGGCCGGGTCCTTGCCGCCGAGTTCGAGTCCGAGCCCGATGAAGCGCTCGCTGGCGGCGCGCACCACGGCGTGTCCGCCCTCCACGGAACCGGTGAAGGCGACGAAATCGACGCCGTCGCTGGCGACGAGCTTCTCCGTGTCGTCATGCGAGAGGTGCAGGATCTGGAACACGCCCGACGGCAGGCCGGCCGCGGCAAATCCGTCGCGAAACGCCTCGGCGACGAGCGGCGTCTGGTGCGAGTGCTTGAGGATGACGGCATTGCCCGCGAGCAGCGCCGGCACGATCGCATTGACCGCCGTCAGATACGGGTAGTTCCAGGGGGCGACGACGAACACCACGCCCAGCGGATCCTTGCGGATGAAACGCGTGAAGCCGGTCTTCTGCGCCACCGCGATGTCGCCAAGCGCGTCCGGCGCGAGTTCCATCATCTTGCGCGTCCGCTCCGCCATGCCGCCGCCGATCTCGTTGGGCGTGTAGCGGATCGGCCGGCCCATCTGGCGCGTCAGCTCCTCGCCGAGCTTCTGCTTGCGCGCGATCATCGCGTCGACGAAGCCGCCGCAGATGGCGATGCGCTCCGCGAGCGGCGTGCGGCGCCATTGCAGCTGCGCGCGGCGTGCGATGTCCAAGGCGCGCGCGGCCTCCGCCGTGGAGGCGAGGCCGCGCTCGACATAGAGTCGGCCATCGATGGGCGAGATGCAGCGGATCGACTCGCTCATGTCAGATGATCTCGAAATAGCGATCGAGCTCCCACGTGCTGATCTGTTTGCGGAACTCGCGTTCCTCCCATTGCCGTGTCGCCGCGTAGTGATCGACGAAAGCGTCGCCGAACAGCGCGCGCGCGGGCTTGGATGCATGCAGCCGATCGGCCGCCTCCATCAGGGTGCGCGGCAGCTGCAGCTTGGCCGGGCGCTTGATCTCGTAAGCATTTCCCTTGATCGGATCGCCGGGATCGAGCTCGTTCTCGATGCCCCAGAGTCCGGCCCCGATCGCGGCCGCCAGGGCGAGGTAGGGATTGGCGTCCGCGGCGGCGACGCGGTACTCGACACGCGTCGATTTGGCCGAGCCGGGAATGACGCGCAGCGCTGTCGTGCGATTCTCCACGCCCCAGGCCGCCTGGGTCGGCGCCCAGAATCCGGGAATGAGACGGCGATAGGAATTCACCGTCGGCGCCACCATGGCCAGCATTTCAGGCATCAGGGCCTGCTGCCCGGCGACGAATTGGCGCATCGTCTTGGACATCTTGTGCGGCGCCTCGTCATCGAAGAAGACGGAGCCGCCCGTCTTCTCGTCCCACAGCGACATGTGGATGTGCCCACCGCAGCCGGGCCAATCCTTTGACCATTTCGCCATGAAGGTGGCGAGCCACCCACGGCGCTGGGCCAGCACTTTCACGAAGGTCTTGAACAACGCCGCCTTGTCGGTCGCGGCAAGCGCGTCGTCGACGCGCAAAGCGGCTTCGAGCACGCCCGCACCCGTCTCGGTGTGCAGCCCCTCGATGCTCATGTCCATCGCCTCGCAGAAGGCGAGCAGGTCGCGATACCACTCAGCGAAGACGGAGTTGCGCAGGACCGAGTAGCCGAAGAAGCCCGGCGAGATCGGCTTCAGATCGCGGTAGCCCTTCTCACGGATCGAGTGCGGCGTCTCCTCGAAGACGAAGAACTCGTACTCGAAGCCGGTCTTGATGTCGAAGCCGTGCTGCCGCGCCCGATCGAGCACCCGGCGCAGCGTGCCGCGCGGGCAGATCGTGTCGGCGGGCGCCTTGAACTCGCACAGGAAGAACAGCCCGCCCGGCTCGGTCGGCAGATCGCGGCAGGATTCCGGGATGATCCGCACGGCGGCGTCGGGATAGGCCGTGTGCCATCCTGTGTAGCTGAGATTGTCGACGAGCTGGTCATTGGCGTCCCAACCGAGCACGACGTCGCAGAAGCCGAAGCCGCCATCGAGCGCGGAGAAGAATTTTTCGCGATGCAGATACTTGCCGCGCAAGATCCCGTCGACGTCGTGCACGCCCACCTTGATGTGGGTGAGGTTGCGATCGCGCACGATCTGGCGTGCGTCCTCGGCGGTGCGAACGGCTCTTGGCTCCATCGGGCCCCCTCGAATTCTGGCTGCCCGGCTTGTAGCGGGAAAGCGCGAGACTTGGAAAGACCGCCGCAGCCGGTACACTGACCCGATGACTCGTACCCCGATCCTCATCGATTGCGATCCCGGCCAGGACGACGCAGTCATGCTCATGCTGGCCATGAATTCGCCCGAACTCGAGATCGTCGGCATCACCGCGGTCGGCGGGAATGTGCCGCTGGCCCGCACCGGCCCCAATGCGCTGCGGATCTGCGAACTGATGGGCCGTCGCGACATCCCCGTCTTCGCCGGCTGCGATCAGCCGCTGGTCCGTCCGCTGGTGACGGCCGCCCATGTCCATGGCGAGAGCGGCTTGCACGGGCTCGATCTGCCGCTGCCGACCAGGCCGCTCGAGCGCATGCACGGCGCGGATTTCATCGTCGATCGGCTCCGCGCACGCGACGATGTGGTGCTGTGTCCGATCGGACCGCTCACGAACGTGGCGCTGGCGCTGATCAAGGCGCCGGAGATCACGCGGCGTGTGCGGCGCATCGTGCTGATGGGCGGCGCCATCCATGGCGGCAATGTCACGTCGGTGGCGGAGTACAACATCTACGCCGATCCGGACGCGGCGGCCGTGGTGTTCAGCTGTGGCGCGCCGATCACCATGATCGGCCTGGACTGCACGCATCAGGCGCTGATCGGGCCGTCGGAGATCGCCGCGCTGAAGGCGGCGGGTAGCGTCGCGGCGATGGCGACGGTGGCGATGTTCGACACGCCCGCGCGCTGGCGCTCGCCGCACTACGGGGGACGCATCGGCTATCCCGTGCACGACGCCTCGGTCATCGGTCATTTGCTCGCGCCGGATCTGTTCAGCGGCCGGGATTGCCATGTCGCCGTGGAGACGGGTTCGGCGCTGACCCTCGGCCAGACCGTCGTGGATTGGCATGGCAAGCACGGGGGTAAGCCGAACGTACACGTGATCCGCGACGTCAACGCGTCGATGTTCCTGGCGCAACTCGTTCAACGCCTCTCCCGATCATGACCAAGAAGCCAGTCCTTCGGATCACTGCGCCATCCCGAATTCCCGCGAGGCCGAAGGCGGTCGGCGAAGCGATCATGGACCAGATGGGAATCAAGGCGGCCGACAGCGTCGATTTTGACGCGATCGAAAAGATGCTGGCGCAACCCGCCGCGAAGGAAGACATCCAGCTCACGCGCCTGCGCGAACGTCAGCAGGAAGAGGAGCGCGTGCAAGGCCTGCAGCAGGCGCTGCGCGAACATCCCAACGACATGGCGCGGCTGGAGCTGCTCGCCGTCAGCTTCAAGAAGCTGGAACGCAGCGCAGAACTCTTGGAGCTGTATCGGCGCATGCAGAAGCTGGCGCCGGACCGGCCGGACATCGCGCATATGATCGCCGCGCTCTCGGGACAGGTGAAGCCGGCGCGCGCCTCCGACGACTATGTGCGCAAGGAGTTCGATGCGTTCGCGGAGAATTTCGACGCCGTGCTCGGCAACTGGCTCGACTATCGCGCGCCGCAACTGGTCTGCGATGCGGTGGTACGGGCGCTCGGCGCCGATGCCGCGGGGCTGGTCACGATCGATCTCGGCTGCGGTACCGGACTCGCCGCCCCGCTGTTCCGCAAGCTCAGCCGCCGGCTCGACGGAGTCGATCTGTCATCGAAGATGGTCGAGAAGGCGAAGCTGCGTGGCGGCTACGACGCCCTCTTCGTCGACGAGATCGGGAATTTTCTCGCGTCGCGCCGCAACCAGTACTCGCTGGCGATCGCCTGCGACGTGTTCTGCTATTTCGGTGAACTCGGCGTTGCCTTTCATGCGATCGCGGCTTCGCTCAAGCCAGGCGGAATCTTCTCGCTCACCGTCGAGCGCCAGCGCGGCGAAGGCTTCGTGCTGCTGCCCAATGGCCGCTACGCGCATGCCGACGCTTTTGTAAGAGCGGCGGCGCACGGCGCCGGGCTTGCGCTGATCGAGGAAACGGAAGTGACGCTGCGCACCGAATTGCATCGACCGGTGATCGGCGGCTGCTACGTTTTCCGGCGCCCCTGACGGCCCGCGACGTCAGCGTTTCTTCGCACGCGTGGCGCGCTTCCTGGGTTTGGGAATCTCGACGCCCGCTTCGTCCTCCATCAGCAGCGCGCCGATCGGCCGTGAGCGCACGATGGCGCCGGGCACGACCGGCACCTGACCGACGACGATCACGTCGCAAGGATCGCCATCGAGCGAGCGCGTCTGCGGGATGAAGCCGTAGTTGCCGGGATAGTACATCGCCGTGTGCAGGAAGCGGTCGACACGCAGCGCGCCGGAGCGCTTGTCGAGTTCGTACTTCACCGGCACGCCGCCTTGCGGAATCTCGATCACCACATTGATGTCCCAGGGCGGATCCTCACCGGGGGAGATCTCGAGGATGTTCATGGGGTGGTTCCTTTCGCGGGGGTCACGGCATGACGGTCACGCAACTCTCTGCGCATCACCTTACCCGTGGCCGTCAAAGGCAACTCGGTCATGAATTCGACGATGCGTGGATACTCATGCGCGGCGAGGCGCGAGCGCACGTGGTTCTGGATGTTCCGGACCAGCTCGTCGCTGGGCGCGACGTTTGGTTTGAGCACCACGCAGGCCTTGACGATTTCGGTACGCAGCGCGTCCGGCACGCCGATCGCCGCCGCCATCGCGACGGCGGGATGGCGCAGCAGGCAATCCTCGATCTCCGCGGGACCGATGCGATAGCCGCCCGAGGTGATCACGTCGTCGCGGCGACCCGCGTACCAGAAATGCCCGTCGTCATCGCAGCGACCGATATCGCCGGTCAGCAGAAACTCGCCGGCGAACTTGGCCTGCGTCGCGGCGGCGTTGTTCCAATAGCCGAGGAACATGACGGGATCCGGCCGGCGGATGGCGATCTCGCCGGTGATGCCAGGCGCCACGCATTGCCCCAGTTCATCCACGATCGCGACCTCATGACCCGGGACCTCACGCCCCATCGAGCCGGGCCGCAGCGGCATCAGATCGGCGTTGTTCGCCACGACGAGATTGCACTCGGTCTGACCGTAGAACTCATTGATGGTGACGTCGAAGGCCGTCCGACCCCAGTCGAGCAACTCGGCCCCGAGCGTTTCACCGCCCGACCCGATCGAGCGCAGGGCCACGCCATCGGTTCGCGCGATGTCGGCCTGGCGCATCAGCTTGAGCGCGGTCGGCGGCAGGAACACGTTGCGCACGCAATGGCGCGCCATCAGCGCGAGCGCCGCATGCGGATCGAACTTGGCGAAGCGCCGCGCGACGACGGGAATGCCGTGATGCCAGGCCGGCAGCAGCACGTCGAACAATCCGCCGATCCAGGCCCAATCGGCCGGCGTCCAGAACAGATCGCCGGGCTGCGGGAAGAGGCGCTGCGGCATCTCGACGCCCGGCAGATGGCCGAGAAGTACACGATGCGCATGCAGCGCACCCTTGGGTGGGCCGGTCGTTCCCGAGGTGTAGATGATGATGGCCGGATCGTCGGCCGCCGTGTCGATCGCAGAGAAGGAATCGCCGGCGCGGGCCAGCATCGCCGCGAAATCCTGCGTCGCATCGACGCCGCCGCCATCGACGACCAGTACATGGGCAAGCTCGCCCAGCCGATCGCGGATGGCCGCGACCTTCGGCCAATTCGCCGCATCGGTGATGAGGATGCGCGCGCCGCTGTCGGTCAGCCGGTAGGACAGCGCCTCTTCGCCGAACAACACGAAGAGCGGCACGGCGATGGCGCCCAGCTTGTATGCGGCGACATGCGTGAGCGCGGTCTCCAGGCCTTGGCCAAGCAGGATGGCAACGCGGTCCTCGCGCCCGATGCCCAGCCGCGTCAGGACGTTGGCGAGACGGTTCGATTGCCGCGCGATTGCGCCGAAGCTGAAGCGTTCGACCGCGCCGTCCTCGCGTTCGACGATCAATGCGGTTGCGTCGGCCCGCTGGCGATCGGCAACGTCGACGCCGATGTTGTAGCGGGCGGGAACGCGCCAAGCGAACGCGGCGCGCAGGGCCTCATAGCTGGCGGCGTGGGTGAGCAGGCGAGTCCTCCCGTGACGGCAAGCCCCATGCTAGAGACCCGATCGGCAGGCACGCAAACCCACGGAGTCGCGATCCCCATGTTCCGAACCGACCTCCTGGACGGACAGCGCATTCTGATCACCGGCGGCGGGACGGGGTTGGGACGAAGCATGGGACATCGGTTCCTCGAACTCGGCGCGCGGCTCGTCATCTGCGGACGGCGCGAAGCCGTTCTCGCCACGACGGCGGCAGAGTTCGATCGCGCGTTTCCGGGCCGCACGCGTTTCCAAGTCTGCGACATCCGCGACGCCGCCGCGGTGGAAGCGATGGTCGAAAGCGCCTGGCGCGACGGGCCGCTCGACGCGCTCGTCAACAACGCGGCAGGAAATTTCATCGCGCGCAGTGAGACGCTGAGCGCGCGCGCCGTCGACGCGGTGCTCGGCATCGTCCTGCACGGCGCAGCCTATGCGACGTTGGCATGCGGCAAGCGGTGGATCGCGAACGACCGTCCGGGCAACGTGCTCTCGATCGTCACGACCTATGCCTGGACCGGATCGGGCTACGTGCTGCCCTCGGCGATGGCGAAGGCGGGCGTGCTGTCGATGACGCGCAGCCTGGCGGTGGAATGGGGCCCCAAGCGGATCCGGTTGAACGCCATCGCGCCTGGCGCCTTTCCCACACCGGGCGCCTGGGAGCGGCTGGCGCCGACGCCCGAGCTCGCGCAGGTCTTCGAAACGCGCAATGTGCTGGGCCGTGTGGGCAATCACCTCGAACTCGCCAATCTTGCGGCCTTCCTGCTGGCGGTCGAATCCGGCTACATCACCGGTGATTGCGTCACCATCGATGGCGGCGAGTGGCTGAAGGGGGCCGGCCAGTTCAGCTGGCTGGACCGGATGACCGACGCCCAGTGGGACGAGTTGCGACCGAGGAAATCATGAGCATCAATCTTCCCAATGCGCCGGCGAAGCGGCCCCGGGTCATCGTGCTCGGCAACGAGAAGGGCGGCTCTGGCAAATCGACCGCCGCGATGCATCTCGTGGTCGGCCTGCTGCATGCCGGCCGCCGCGTCGGGTCGATGGACGTCGACTCGCGGCAGGCGACGCTGTCGCGCTATCTCGACAATCGCCGCGCCACGATCGCAAGCAAGGGCGCCGCGCTGCCGATGCCCGATCACCGCCGCGTGGACCTCTCGACGGCGCGCGGCGAGGTCGCGGACGAGGATGAGCGCACGCGCTTCGAGGCGGCGCTGGCCGAGCTCGCGGCCGTGAACGAAGTCGTCGTCATCGACACACCTGGCGCGGACACGTTCATGTCGCGGCTCGCACATAGCCGCGCGGACACGATCGTCACGCCGATGAACGATTCCTTCGTCGATCTCGATCTGATCGCGAAAGTCGATGCCGATACGCTCAAGGTGCTCAAGCCGTCGCTCTACGCGGAAATGGTGTGGGAGCAGCGCAAGCAGCGCGCCCTGCGCGATCGCAGTTCGATCGACTGGATCGTGATGCGCAATCGCCTTGCGAGCATCGAGGCGCGCAACAAGCGCGCGGTGGGCCAGGTGCTCGAGCAGCTGGCGCGGCGGATCGGCTTCAGGCTTGCGCCGGGGTTCGGAGATCGCGTGATCTTCCGCGAACTCTTCCTGCAGGGGCTGACGCTGCTCGACCTCGGGCAGAAGGGGTTGGGCGTGGCGATGAGCATGAGCCACGTCGCCGCGCGTCAGGAAGTCCGCGATCTCCTGCGCGCCGTGGGCATGCAGGCCGAGGCGCCGGCCGCCGACGTGACCCCTGGCGAGGAGACCACGCCGGACCTAGCTCTGGGCGCATGAGCAAGCTGCCGGCCAAATCGTCTTCTCCCGACGTTGCGGCGTTCCTCGCGAAAGTGAAATCGATGCCGAGCGTGCGGCCGGCGGGCGGCGCGGGCCGGCTGATTTTCGCGCTCGATGCGACCGCCTCGCGCCAGCCGATGTGGGACCACGCCTGCAAGCTGCAGGGCGAGATGTTCCTTGCCACGGAAGGGCTTGGGCCGCTGCATGTGCAGCTCGTGTGGTACCGCGGCCTGGGGGAATTCGACGCCAGCGCTTTCGTCGCGAGTTCGCGTGAACTGGTCTCGCAGATGACCCAGGTCAACTGCGCTGCGGGCGAAACGCAGCTCGAGCGTGTGCTGTCGCACACCATCGCGGAGACGAAGCGCGCGAAGGTCAACGCCTTGGTCTTCGTCGGCGATGCGATGGAGGAGCATGCCGATCGCCTGATCCAGCGCGCCGGCGAACTCGGTCTGCTGGGCGTGGCGTGTTTCATGTTCCAGGAAGGCAATGACCCGGTCGCGCGTGGCGCATTCGAGCGCATCGCGCGGCTCACCGGCGGCGCCTATTTTCCGTTCGACGCCGGCAGCGCCGAGTTGCTGCGCGACCTGCTTGCTGCGGTAGCCACATTCGCGGTCGGCGGTAGGCCGGCCCTGGAGGATTTCGCGAAACGTCGAGGCGGCGAGGTCCTGCGCCTGACGCGTCAATTCGCCAAGCCGCGAGGGCCGTGATGGCGCTGTTCTACCTGATCATCGGGATCGGATTGCTGCTGCTTCTGGTGAGCGCGGCGCGCTGGTATGCCAGTGCGCCCTCGAGCCAAGTGATGTTCGGCTTGCGCTGGCTCGCGGTGCTCGGCGGCGGCGCCGCGGCAGCTTGGTTGGTGCTGAGTGGTCGAGCGGTGCAGTCGCTGTACCTGCTGATCGCGTTTCTGCCGTTCGCGCGGCGCTGGTGGACTCAGCGTCGCGGGGCAGCCCCGTCCGCGCCACACCAGAGTTCCGACGTCGAAACGGCTTGGCTGCACATGCGGCTCGACCATGACAGCGGCACGATGGACGGGCTGATCCTTCAAGGGGGACTCAAAGGTCGGAAGCTGAGCGAGCTCTCCGCCGCGCAGCTTCTGGAACTCCTCGGCGATCTGCGGATCACGGACCAGGATTCGGCGGCGCTGCTCGAGAGCTACCTCGATGCGGTCCATGCCGGTTGGCGCGATGCCCGCGACGAAGAGCCGCAGCCGGCGGGTGCGGCCGGCAGCGAGATGACTCGCGACGAGGCGCGTCGAATCCTCGGCGTATCGGCCTCGGCGAGCGAGGACGAGATCCTCCAGGCTTGGCGCGCGCTGATGAAGCGCAATCATCCGGATCAAGGCGGGTCGGCGTACCTCGCGGCGCAGATCAACAGGGCCAAGGAGATCCTGACCGGGTGAGTGGGCGCGGCGGTTTAACACTCCGTAAATACGAATCGTAACAAAGACTTGATTGGTGTCGCGCGTTGACGATCGCTTGCTCAGCCGTGCGCCGGTGTGGCAAAAGCGGCGCGGTCAGACGGAACAGTCTGGGCGCCATGCGCGTTTGGATCCCTACGTGTTTCGATCGGGCTGTCGCCCGCTTGTATCCCATTTCCCCTCAGCTCCGAGATCTCTCATGTCCGTTCGTGTCCGCAAGGCAATCTTCCCTGTCGGCGGTTTGGGCACACGCTTTCTGCCCGCGACCAAGTCGATGCCCAAGGAGATGCTGCCCGTCGTCGACAAGCCGCTGATCCAGTATGCGGTCGAAGAGGCCCAGGCCGCCGGGATCGAGGAGTTCATCTTCGTCACCGGCCGCGGCAAGACGACGATCGAGGATCATTTCGATCATTCCTTCGAGCTGGAGAAGACGCTCGAGGAACGCGGCAAGACGGCCGAACTCGAAGAGCTGCGCCGTTGGCTGCCCAAGCCTGGGCGCGTCGCCTACACGCGCCAGATGGCGCCGATGGGGCTCGGCCATGCCGTGTGGTGCGCGCGCGATCTCGTCGGCAACGAACCCTTCGCCGTGCTGCTCGCCGACGATTTGATTCTCGCCCAGACCTCATGCATGAAACAGATGGTCGATGCCTATCCGGAAGTGCGCGGCAACATGATCGCCGTGATGGACGTGCCGCGCGAACACACGAAGCGCTACGGCATCGTCGATCCCGGGCGCGACGACGGCAGGCTGGTCCAGGTCAAAGGCCTCGTCGAGAAGCCGGCATCCGATCAGGCGCCTTCGACCTGTGCGGTGATCGGGCGCTACATCCTCGAGCCGACGGTGTTCCGGCATCTCGACAAGGGCATCAAGGGAGCCGGTGGCGAGATCCAGTTGACCGACGCCCTTGCCGCCATGATCGGCTCGGCGCCGTTCCATGGCCTGCGCTTCGAAGGCAAGCGCTTCGACTGCGGCGACAAGGTCGGATTCTTCGAGGCCAATGTCGCCTTCGCCCTGGCGCGCGCCGATATCGGCGCTGCCGCCCGCGCAGCGCTCAAGCCTTACGTTTGATCCTCCCACCGTCCGCCTCGGCCCGGTTTCCGAGCAAAAGGACTAAAAGATGCGCGTAACCATGGTTGGCGCCGGCTATGTCGGATTGGTCACGGGCGCCTGCTTCTCGGAGTTCGGTGTCGACGTCACCTGCGTCGACAAGGACGCCGCGAAGATCGAACGCCTGAAGAAGGGCGAGATTCCGATCTTCGAGCCGGGGCTCGAGCAACTCGTCGCCAAGAACACCGCGGCCGGGCGCCTCAAATTCACGACCGATCTGAAGGCCGCCGTGCCGGGAAGCGACGCGGTCTTCATCGCGGTCGGCACGCCGTCGCGTCGTGGCGATGGCCATGCCGATCTGTCCTACGTCTATGCGGCGGCCGAGGAGATCGGCAGGGCGCTGACCGGATATACGGTCGTCGTGACGAAATCGACCGTTCCCGTCGGAACGGGCCGCGAGGTCGCGCGGCGCATTCGCGCCGTGGCGCCGACCGCCGAATTCGATGTCGTCTCGAACCCCGAGTTTCTGCGCGAAGGCGCCGCGATCACCGATTTCATGCGGCCCGATCGCGTCGTCATCGGCGCGGAATCCGACCGTGCGCGGGTCACGATGCGCGAGCTGTATCGGCCGCTCTATCTGATCGAGACGCCGATCGTGTTCACGTCGCTCGAGACGAGCGAGCTGATCAAGTACGCCGCCAATACCTTCCTCGCCGCCAAGATCACCTTCATCAACGAGATCGCGGATCTCTGCGAGAAGGTCGGCGCTGATGTCCACGATGTCGCCAAAGGCATCGGCCTCGATGGCCGTATCGGCCGCAAGTTTCTGCATCCTGGCCCGGGTTACGGTGGCTCGTGCTTTCCCAAGGACACGCTCGCGCTGGTCAAGACGGCGCAGGATCACGGCGCGCCGCTGCGCATCATCGAGACGGTCGTCGACATCAACGAGAAGCGCAAGGCCGCGATGGCCGACCGCGTCATCGCGGCCTGCGGTGGATCGGTCGTGGGCAAGACGATCGCCGTGCTCGGGCTCACCTTCAAGCCGAATACCGACGACATGCGCGATGCGCCGAGCCTGGTCATCGTGCCCAAGCTTCTGCAGGCCGGCGCGCGCGTGCGCGCCTACGATCCCGAAGGCGTTCACGAAGCGCAGAAGATGTTGAGCGGCGTCGACTATGCCGCCTCGGCGCTGGCGTGCCTCGATGGAGCGGACGCGATGGTCCTGCTCACGGAGTGGAATGAATTCCGCGCGCTCGATGTCACGAAGATGAAGCAGCTGCTGAAGACGCCGATCGTGATCGATCTGCGCAATGTCTATTCGCCCGCGGACATGGTTGCAGCCGGGTTCACCTACAGCTCCCTCGGTCGTCCCGTGACGGCCAAGGGCGCGGAAGCCTGAGGCCGATCCATGACTCAGCTCGCACATCAATTCGATCGTTCGGTCCTGCGCGAATACGACATTCGCGGCATCGTCGGCGAGACGTTGTCGGAGGACGATGCGCGTGCCGTCGGTCGCGGTTTCGGATCCGTCGTCGTTGAGAAGGGCGGCAAGCGGATCGCCGCCGGGCGTGATGGGCGACTGCACTCGCCCGCCATGCACGCAGCGCTCATCGACGGACTCGCCTCGACCGGCCTGGATGTCGTCGACATCGGACTTGGCCCGACGCCGATGCTGTACTTCGCGTCGCGCACGCTCGGTGTCGACGCCGGCGTCATGGTCACGGGGTCGCACAATCCGTCGCAGTACAACGGCTTCAAGATGGTCATCGGCGCCAAGAGCTTCTGGGGGGACGATATTCGCGCGCTCGGCGTGCGCTGCGCGGCCGCGCGCTATTCGCGCGGCGCCGGCAACGTCTCGCAGCAGGATGTTCGCGAGCCTTATGTCGCGCGCATCCTGCAAGATTACCGTCCTGGCAAGCCGCTGGCCGTCGTTTGGGATGCCGGTAACGGCGCGGGCGGCGAGATCATGCAGCGCCTGACGCAGCGACTTCCTGGTCGTCACGTCCTTCTGAACGATGCGATCGATGGCCGGTTCCCGGCGCATCACCCCGATCCCACCGTCGCCAAGAATCTGATGCAGTTGCAGGACGCCGTCGCGCGTGAGCAGGCCGATCTCGGCGTTGCCTTCGACGGCGATGCGGATCGCATCGGCGTCGTCGACGGCAAGGGAAGAATCCTCTGGGGCGATCAGCTGATGGCGGTGTTCGCGCGCGAGGTTCTCAGCGAGCATCCCGGCGCTACCATCATCGCCGACGTCAAGGCAAGCCAGACACTGTTCGATGAAATCGCACGGCTGGGCGGCAAGCCGCTGATGTGGCGAACCGGACATTCCATCATCAAAACGAAGATGGCGGAGACCGGTGCGCCGCTCGCGGGCGAGATGTCCGGCCACATCTTCTTCGCGGATCGCTGGTATGGCTTCGACGACGCGCTCTATGGCGCCGTCCGGCTGTTGTCGATCGTCGCGCGTGCGGCCAAGAGCCTGGCGGAGATGCACGATGAGTTGCCGGCCGTCGTCAACACGCCGGAACTGCGCTTCCCCGTCGACGAAGTGCGGAAATTCGCGATCGTCGACGAGGTCAAGGACCGACTCCAGAAGGCTGGAGCGAAGCTGAGCGACATCGATGGTGTGCGCGTGTCGACGCGCGATGGCTGGTGGCTGTTGCGTGCGTCGAATACGCAGGACGTGCTCGTCGCGCGCTGCGAGTCCGGCGATGAAGCGGGACTCGCGCGGCTGAAGCAGGCTCTCGTCGCCGAACTGACCAGGAGCGGTGTGCGTCCGCCTGCCGATCTGTGATGCGATCGCAACGGCGCGAATGCGGTTCTTCTTCTACGGCACATTGATCGACGCCGATGTGCGCCGCATCGTGCTCGGCGCACGCGCTGCGCGGGCAGCGCCGTCGCGATCTGCGGAATTGCGAGGTTGGACTCGACGGGCGGTCCGCGGCGTCGGCTATCCCATCATATTTCCGCGCGCGGATGGCCGAGTTCACGGTGTTCTCGTCAGCGGACTGGATGCGCAGGCGCGACGGCGGTTGGAGGCCTACGAAGGTGCAGATTACGAGGTCGTGACTGTGACGGTGTCGCTCGACGGCGGACGACGCAAGCCGGCGCTGGTCTTCGCCGCCAATCGCTGCGGTCGCCTCAAACCGGATACGGCCGCGTGGAATTATGAAGCCTGGTGCGCGACCGAGAAGAGGGCTTTTCTGCGCGAGATCGCCGGAGTTCAGCGCGTGACGTTCGCGGCCACGCCTTGAAGCCCGACGGCAGGTGCGACGGGGAAGCAGCCCTGCCGATGCTGCAGCAGGATCCGACACGCATCCCGCGCTGAGTTCGGCTCGAGGCCCGAGAGCCGCGCGCGCAGCAGATCCGCGTCCCTGCCGCTACCTCCGACGCGTTGCACGTCGATCGCTGCGCTGCGCAGAGCCGTGGGAGCAAGCCGCTTTGCGGCCTCGCCCGCGCGGCGCGCTTGGCCGACATCTGCGAAAGCGCCGACCTGGATCGACCAGCCCGGTCGTGGGGCGGGCGCGCGTGACATGGCGTTGCGCGGCGCGGCAGGCGGCGCGGTCAGCGTGATTCCGGTCTGTCCATTCGCAGCGCTTGGCTGAGCCGACGCGACGCTGGCGGATGGCGGCGGCGTGACGACCGGTGCGGCCGCCAGCGTCACGGGCCGGGTCGGCGTTCGCACTGGTGCGGGGGCGCTGGCCTGCTGGATCTCCGGCAGGCTGCGGGTCGGCGTGCGGCGCGCGAAGCTGGCGTCCATGATTTCGCCCATGCGGTCGTCGCGCCATCCCGGCGATTGTCCACCGAGCACGACACCGATGAGGCGGCGGCCGTTGCGTGTCGCTGAAGCGGCAAGGTTGAATCCGGATGCACGGATGTAACCGGTCTTCAATCCGTCGGCGCCGTCATACCAATCCATGAAACGGTTGTGACTCTGGTGCGTGATCCCGCCATAGGTGAAGTGAGTGGTCGAGAACAGCGGATAGTGCTGCGGGAAGCTGCGCATGATCGCGCGCGCCAGCTTCGCCATATCGGCGGCGCTGGTGACCTGTCCCGGATCGGGCAGGCCCGAGGCGTTCTTGAACGTGGTGCGCGACATGCCGAGCCGGCGCGCTCGCTGCGTCATGCGCACGGCGAAACTGTCCTCGTCACCGGCCAGGCCTTCGGCGGCGACGACAGCAGCATCATTTGCCGACTTGGTGATCAGCCCGAGCACGACTTCACGCACGCCGATCGTCTGGCCGGCCTGCAATCCCAGCTTGGTCGGATCCTGCGACGCGGCCTCGGCCGAAATTCGCCATCGCGTATCGAAACCGATGCGCCGCTGATCCATCGCCTCGAAGATCATGAACAGGGTCATGAGCTTGGTGAGCGAGGCGGGATGGCGCAGCCCGTCCGGATCATGGGCATGCAGCGCGTAACCGGTCTGAGCATCGATCACGATCGCGGCATATTTCGGTCCCGCCCAAGCAGATTTCGTCGGGATGACCATCAGCGCAGCCAGCAAACCGATGACAAGGACGAGGCGAGCGAGACAGGTCTGAGGTGCGCGATACATCTCTCTGCCAACCGAAGGAGGAATAAGGAACCGGCTCGAAGAATTATCGTTGTGCGTGTGGAAAACTAAAGGTGCCGAATCAGCGCTGTCCAGAGAAAACACAGTGGTACAATAATTTAGTCGCCATCCTTTGACTCGAACGGGAGGAGAGCATGGCAATCTATGCGTTGGGAAAGTTTCGCGCCGCCGCGATTGGTCTCGCGCTCGGTGCACTGGCGTTCGGATGCGCGCCGCGCGAGGGCGGGATTGCCGACCCGTTGCAGCGCAGTTTCCAGTGGTTCAACTACGTCGGCGGTGACGATATTCGGGCCGCCTGTCCCTCAGCCGCCACGCCGCGCTATCGGTTCGTCTACAATGCGGTCTGGGAAGAGCAGGTTCGCACCTATGATCTCGAGCGTTTGCCGGCCGGGCAGGGAGCGCTGCTGAAGGTCAATGTCATCCGAGGGGCACCGCGCCTTCTGCAGGCGTATGTTTTCGGCGGACCCAATGCCGGCGCGGCAACCGCGCAGGCGCGCCTATCCGAAGCTGAGTATTTGGACATCGCACGGAGCATAGAAGCCGTCGGATTTGGCCGACCGCCGCCCGACGGAACGCGCCTGCAATCCTATGATTTCTATTGGCTGGTCAACGCCTGTGCCGCGGGCGCGTGGCACTTGAACGCGTGGCGGCGGCAAGACCCCGGGTTTGACCAGCTTCGCTTCGACGCGCTGCTGTTCAGCCACGACCGGACCGGGATTGCCGTCAATCCCGTGCGACGGGTCAACAACGCCGATCGCAAGCTCGGATATGGCGAGGCCGGCTTCGAGCATGGTCGCGCCGATGGGGATGCCTTTGAGCTGGTCATCCGTGGCGGCCGATTGGCCGGCAACCTCAGCCTGTTCTGAGCCCTAGGCCTGCAGGCTGAGGTTTTTGTGCGACGCACAAATATCTTCTTGACGCTGCGGCTGTGCCGCTTATATTGCGATTGTTGCACCGCACAAATACGCGCGAGAGGAGAGTTTGAGTGGCACCCAAGGCCAAGCCATCCCACCGGACGGCAGCAGCAACGGCTCCGCGTAAGCGGGTGTTTGCCGCCATCGCTCCTGCGCCGACACCAATCGAGATCCAGCCCATCGTCACATTGAAAGGAAGTCCAATCATGAAGAATTCGTTCGAGAACGTCACGGTCACTGCCCGCGAGCAGATGGAGAAGGCTTCGCAGTCCGCCTACAAGGGCTACGAGGATCTCACCAAACTCCAGAAGGACAATTGGGAAGCGGTCGTTGCCGCTTCGCAGATCTGGACCAAGGGCGCCGAGTCCGTTGGCAAGGCGTGGATGAGCCTTGCGCAGGAGTCGATGGAGCACGCCGCTTCCACGGCGAAGGCGCTCGTCGGGGTCAAGAGCCTGCGTGAGGCGGTCGATCTGCAGACCGATTTCGCGAAGGGCAGCTTCGACAAGATCGTCGCCGAGGGCACCAAGCTCTCCGAGACGGCCGTCAAGGTCGCCAACGACGCGATGGAGCCCATCACGGCTCGCATGAACGTTACTGTCGAGAAGCTGTTCAAGCCCCTCGCGGCTTGATCCCAGCGATCTCAACCTGGTGCGGGGGCCCGGGCCGCGAAAGCGGCGCCGGGCCTTCCGCTTTTTGGGCTAAGCTTCCGACAATCCTTTCCACGGCTTCATGCCGACCAATATCATCGTCGGAAGATTGAACAGACTAGGCCCATGAGCGACGAAGACCGCAATGACGACGACGGCAACAACTCCGGGGTGGCGATACAGACGCGCACCCGGACGAAGAAGCCGTCGATGTACAAAGTCCTGATGCTGAACGACGACTACACGCCGATGGAATTCGTCGTGCTCGTGCTCGAGCGGTTCTTCTCGAAGAACCGTGAGGAAGCCACCCAGATCATGATGCATGTGCACCGTCGCGGTGTCGGCATCTGCGGGGTCTTCACGTACGAGGTCGCCGAGACGAAGGTGAATCAAGTGACCGAGTTCGCGCGCCGTAACCAGCATCCGCTGCGCTGCACGCTCGAAAAAGAGTAGGGCGCGCGCGGTCGCGATCGATGATCGTTGGCGCCGGACTTTTCCGCAGTGGAAACGGCGCCATGTTTGGTACAGTCTTGGCACAACGCACGGGATGTCGCCGTTGTGGCGCGCATCGCCCGTCGGGAACGGAGCTGGCTTAAGATGCTCTCGCGCAATCTTGAACAAAGCCTGCATCGCGCATTGGCGCATGCCAATGAACGTCGCCACGAATACGCGACGCTCGAGCATCTGCTGATGGCCCTGACCGAAGACCAGGATGCCCTGGCCGTCCTCAAGGCATGCGGTGTCGAACTCGAGAAGCTGCGCGCCGATCTCAAGAGTTACCTCGATACCGAGCTGCGCGGCCTGATCTCCAATCGTGGTGGTGAGGCCAAGCCCACAGCCGGGTTCCAGCGCGTGCTGCAGCGTGCGGCGATCCATGTGCAGTCGTCGGGCCGCGAAGAAGTGACCGGCGCCAACGTCCTCGTGGCGATGTTCTCGGAACGCGAGAGTCATGCCGTCTATTTCCTGCAAGAGCAGGACATGTCGCGGCTCGACGCGGTGAATTACATTTCGCACGGTGTCGCGAAGGTGCCGGGTCGCGCCGAGCCGCGGCGCGTGCGCGGCGCCGATGAGGAACCGCAGAGCGAGCGGCCCGCCGAAAAGCAGAACGGTCAGAAGCGTCCGCAAGAAGCGCTCGCCACCTATTGCGTCAATCTCAACAAGAAGGCCGCACAGGGTAAGATCGACCCGCTGATCGGGCGTGAGGCGGAAGTCGAGCGGACGATCCAGATCCTGTGTCGGCGCTTCAAGAACAATCCGCTGTATGTCGGCGATCCCGGCGTCGGCAAGACCGCCATCGCTGAAGGTCTGGCACGCAAGATCGTGAAGGGCGAAGTGCCTGAAGTGCTGAAGAGCGCCGTCATCTATTCCCTCGACATGGGCACGCTGCTGGCGGGGACGCGGTATCGCGGCGATTTCGAGGAGCGTCTGAAGGCCGTGCTGTCCGAGATCGAGCAGCAGCCCAGTGCGATCCTCTTCATCGACGAGATTCATACCGTCATCGGCGCCGGCGCGACGTCGGGCGGATCGATGGACGCATCGAACCTGCTCAAGCCGGCGCTTGCGTCAGGTACGCTGCGTTGCATCGGGTCGACGACCTACAAGGAATATCGCAGCTATTTCGAGAAGGACCGCGCACTCGTCCGGCGGTTTCAGAAGATCGACGTCAACGAGCCCTCGCTCGAAGATACGATCAAGATCGTAAAGGGCCTGAAGCCCTATTACGAGGCGCATCACCGCGTAAAGTATACGGGCGAGGCGATCAAGTCAGCGGTCGAGCTGTCTGCGCGCTACATCAACGATCGTAAACTCCCGGACAAGGCGCTCGATGTGATCGACGAGGCCGGTGCCGCGCAGATGCTGCTGCCGGCGAGCAAGCGGCGACGCGTGATCACCGTCAAGGAGATCGAGGCGGTCGTGGCGAAGATCGCCCGCATACCTCCGAAATCGGTCTCCACCGACGACCGTCAGGTGTTGCAGAATCTCGAGAAGGATCTCCGGGCCGTCGTTTATGGCCAGGACGCGGCGATCGAGGCCTTGGCCGCTGCCATCAAATTGTCGCGCGCGGGATTGCGCGAGCCCGAAAAACCGATCGGCTCCTATCTCTTTTCCGGCCCGACCGGCGTCGGCAAGACCGAGGTTGCGCGCCAACTGGCCAAGACGCTCGGCGTCGAACTCAAGCGCTTCGACATGTCCGAGTACATGGAGCGTCATACCGTTTCGAGACTGATCGGCGCACCGCCGGGCTATGTCGGGTTCGATCAGGGCGGATTGCTCACTGACGCGATCGACCAGCATCCGCATTGCGTGCTGCTACTGGACGAGATCGAGAAGGCGCATCCTGATCTGTTCAACATCCTGCTGCAGGTGATGGACCACGGCAAGCTCACCGACCACAACGGCAAGACCGTCGATTTCCGCAACGTGATCCTGATCATGACGACGAATGCGGGCGCTGCCGAAATGGCGAAATCCGCGATCGGCTTTGGTCAGGAGATGCGGGTCGGCGAGGATGTGGAGGCGATCAACCGCATGTTCACACCGGAGTTCCGCAATCGCCTGGATGCGGTCGTCGGTTTCAACCGGCTGAAGCCGGAGACGATCCATCGCGTCGTCGACAAGTTCGTCGGCGATCTGGAGCGCCAACTTGCCGATCGCCAGGTCGTCATCATCGTGTCGGACGAAGCGCGCACGTGGCTTGCCGAGAAGGGCTTCGATGAACTCTTCGGCGCGCGGCCGCTGGCCCGCGTGATTCAGGACAGCATCAAGAAGCCGCTGGCTGATGAGCTGCTCTTCGGGCGTCTGGTCAAGGGCGGGACAGTCCGGGTCAAGGTCGAGAACGGCAAGCTAGGCTTCGACTATGGGGCTGGCACGCCACCGGCCTTGCCGAAACCGCAAGAGCCCGTCCTCGTCGAGTAGTCCACCGCATGGCAGCGCTGCAGGCGATGCACAGCGAGCGGGAGTTGGCGCGGTCCCGCAGGCAGGTCGTCGTCTGGGGCTCGGCCTTCGCGATGGCTGCAGCTTCATGGTGCGCGGCTCACGCCCAAACGACGATGCGCGCGACCCAAGCGGTTCGTGTGACGCCGATCGTCGAGGCCCTGCAAAACCCCTGGGGATTGGCCTTCCTGCCGGACGGACGTGCCCTCGTGACCGAGCGTAGCGGTCGTCTGCGCTTGGTGACGCCGCGTGGCGAGGCGGCGAACGTTGCCGGGGTTCCACCGGTGTGGGCGCGCGGTCAGGGTGGATTGCTGGATGTCTGCCTGCATCCGAGTTTCGCGATCAACCAGACACTCTTCCTGAGCTATGCCGGACAGAACGCGGAGGGTACGGCGACGCGCATCGCGCGCGCGCGCCTCAGCGATGGCCGGCTGATCGACGTCACGCCGATCTTCGAGGCCGGGCCGCGGATCGCGAACAATTTCCATTTCGGATCCAGGCTCGCTTTCGGGCGCGACGGGAAGCTCTACGCAACCACGGGCGAAAGGTTCAGCTGGCGCGACGAGGCGCAGAATCTCGGCGACCTGCGGGGAAAGATCGTCCGGCTCAACGATGACGGTTCGATCCCGAGCGACAATCCGTTCGTCGGCCAACCGAACATCCGTCCTGAGATCTTCAGCTACGGGCATCGCAACCCGCAGGGGCTTGCCGTGCATCCGCAGACCGGTGCGCTGTGGAGCCACGAGCACGGGCCGCGGGGAGGAGACGAAGTCAACATCCTGCGCGCCGGCGCCAATTACGGCTGGCCGAAGGCGACCCATGGCATCGACTATTCCGGCGCCATCATCAGCGAGCACAAATCGTTGCCGGGCATGGTCGATCCGCTCTTCGTCTGGGTGCCGTCGATCGCACCTTCGGGTATGGCGTTCTACACCGGGGATGCGATGCCCGCATGGCGTGGCAGCCTGTTCATCGGCGCGCTCGCCGCGCAGCTCCTCGTGCGGCTGCAGCTGGATGGCGAGCGAGTCGTTCAGGAGGAGCGCCTCTTGCAGCGCCAGGTCGGCCGCATCCGCGATGTGCGCCAAGGTCCTGATGGTCGTCTCTACCTATTGACCGACGCGAGCGACGGCGCGTTGCTGCGCATCGATCCGGCCTGAGTGAGCGTCGACTTCCTGCGCGGGACGCGCGTACTCGATCTCTCGCAATATGTGCCCGGGCCCCGCGCCACGCAGATGTTGGCCGATCTCGGCGCCGACGTTCTAAAGGTTGAACCGCCGGGCGGCGGAACGTGTCAATGGCTTTGCGCCTCTCGTCGTCATGAGTTTAGTGAGTAATTCTGCGGCTGCTGCGGGGTGATCTGGACTTGGACGGGCGGGTTTATCCAGACGGCTTCGGGCAATTTCT
>Ga0163144_10001791_pt1 | contig 50306 bp, 52 predicted proteins | sample OliLak19BULKMAT1_FD_123175 | JGI IMG/M metagenome (GOLD analysis project Ga0163144, IMG submission 123175) | Freshwater microbial mat bacterial communities from Lake Vanda, McMurdo Dry Valleys, Antarctica - Oligotrophic Lake LV.19.BULKMAT1 | ecosystem: Environmental > Aquatic > Freshwater >... | reverse complement strand
GCCCCAGGCGCCCATCACGAACGCGTCGTTCACGGAAATACAGGCAATGGCGTCGACGCCCTTTGCCTTCAGCGCAGCTGCTTCGGCCACGAACCCGGGCACGTGCTTTGCTGAACAAGTGGGGGTGAATGCCCCCGGCAGCGCGAAGGCGACGACCTTCTTGCCGGGCGCAAAAATCTCTTCGGTGGTGATCGCCTTGGGGCCTTCCGGGCCCATCGTGCGCAACGTGGCGCTCGGCACCTTGTCGCCAACTTTCGCCATTCTTCCGCTCCTTCAAATGCCGCCCTAGATGGCGGTTTTTACGACCGGCGGACCCTAGGCCGCAGCCTCTGGTTTGTCCATGCACGGCAGCGGTTCCGATCGCCGCGCCTTGACCTTTGACCGGACAATCCCCATGGATTTGAGGGATCATATCATCATGCCCGGGCCCAGCTCCCCCGCCGCCTCGTTGGTCGGCCGCTTCCTGGTTGCCGCGCCGTCCATGCCGGACGAGCGCTTCCGCAAGAGCGTGGTCTTCGTCTGCAAGCATGATGACGACGGCGCACTGGGCATCATCGTCAACAACAGCGTCGACGACCTGCCGCTCGGCCAGGTCTACAAGCAGCTCGGCATCGACGTGCCGACGGACGAGGCCGAACGGCCGGTGCTGTTCGGCGGGCCGGTCGAGACGTCGCGCGGCCTGGTACTGCATTCGGCCGACTACAAGCGCGACGAGACGCTGCTGATCGACGGCGGCATGGCGCTGACGGCGTCGCTGGAAATCCTCAAGGACATGGCGGGCGGCAGCGGTCCGCAACGGGCGTGGCTGGCGCTGGGACATTCCGGCTGGGCGCCGGGCCAGCTCGACCGCGAGATGCAGGACAATGCCTGGCTGGTGGTCGATGGCGACGCCGAACTGGTGTTCGACGCCGACTTCGCCGCCAAATGGCAGCGCGCCCTCGATCGCCTGGGCGGCAAGGGCGGCAAGGGCGGCCTTGGCGGTCGCTTCGATCCGGCCTCGTTCTCCCATCAGACTGGGCGCGCCTGAACTGGCTGCGCCCGAGGGCGCACCAGATGTGCGATTTGCGGCTCCCGATTGCGCTTACATTCCCCAGGCGAACAGGCTTATAGGCGACTTACGTCTTCGCAAACCTCCCTTTGCGAGAGACGTGCGTACCCGGGACGCCTTCGCTTCCTTCTAAACCCCTTGGAAGCGCGGGCGTCCCGAAGTTTTTTGGCCCGAAGTTTTTGTAAAGTCCGCTACTCGGCCGCAGTCGCCTGGACGGCGGGCTGGCGGTAGGCCTGAAGCAGGCTCGCCTCGCGCTCCTTGGCCGTCTTCACGTTCTTGTCCTTGACGTGGCCGAAGCCGCGCATGGTTTCCGGCAGCGCCGCGATCTGCAGTGCCAGCGCATGATTGTTCTGGTCCAGCGTGGCGAGCAGGGTCTCGACGGTGGCCTGGTACTCGCCGATCAGCCGGCGTTCCATTCGGCGCTCAGAGGTGTAGCCAAAGACGTCGAGCTTGCCGCCACGCAGGTGCTTCATCGAGGCAAGCAGGCGGAACAGGGGCATCACCCAGCCGCCATACTCGCGCTTCTTGAGCTCTCCCGTCGTCGGGTCGCGATCGGCGAACAGCGGCGGCGCGAGATGGAAGGTGAGCTTGTAGTCGCCCTCGAACTGCGCTCCCAGCTTCTTCAGGAAATCGCCGTCGCTGTAGAGACGGCCGACCTCGTACTCGTCCTTGTAGGCCATCAGCTTGTAGAGCGACTTGGCCACCGTCTCGGCGAGCCCGCTGCGCCCACGCGCCTTGTCCTTTTCCGCCCCCGCCACCTTGTCGACGAAGGTGCGGTAGCGCTCGGCATAGGCCTTGTCCTGGTAGGCGGTCAGCAGTTCGACCCGTTTGGCGACGATGTCCGTGAGCGTGCGCGCCACCTGCTTCTCGATCCGCAGCGTCGGCTTGGCGGCAGCCTGCACGGCCTTGAGATTGTGGGCGGCAAGCCGGCCCCAGTCGAAGGTGCGCTTGCTCGACTCCACCGCCACGCCGTTCAGCTCGATGGCGCGCATCAGCGCTTCGAGCGACAGCGGGACCAGTCCCTTCTGCCAGGCATAGCCCAGCATGAAGAGGTTGGTGGCGATCGAATCGCCCAGGATTGCGGTGGCAAGGCCGGTGCCGTCGACGAAGGTCGACGCCTCTTCGCCCGCGGCGTCGCGGATCGACTTCATCATCGATTCGGCGCCGAGATCCATGTCGCCGTTCAGCACGAAGGCCGCGACCGGCTGCATGTAGCCGTTGATGACGGCCTGCGTGACGCCCTGCTCGATGCGCGACAGCGCCGCCGGCGCCGCGGCCACGACCATGTCGCAACCCAGGATGAGGTTGGCGCCGCCGGCCGCGATACGCACCGCGTGCAGATCCTCGGGCTTGGGTGCCAGCCGGATGTGGCTCATCACCGCGCCGTTCTTTTGCGCGAGGCCGGTGAAGTCGAGCACGGTGCAGCCCTTGCCTTCGAGATGCGCCGCCATGCCGATCAGGGCGCCCACGGTAATGACGCCGGTGCCGCCGATGCCGGTGACGAGGATGCCGTAGGCTTCGCTCAGTGGCCGCAGCGTGGGCGGCGGCAGCGAGGCGAAGGGATCTTCCTGCACCACCTTGAGCTGCGGGCGCGCTGCCTTGCGGACACCGCCGCCATGCACCGACACGAAGCTCGGGCAGAAGCCGTTCACGCAGGAGAAGTCCTTGTTGCAGTTGCTCTGGTCGATCTGGCGCTTGCGGCCGAGCTCGGTCTCGAGCGGCTTCACCGAAACGCAGTTGCTCTTCTCCGAGCAGTCGCCGCAGCCTTCGCACACCGAGTCGTTGATGAATACGCGCTTGGCGGGATCGGGAAAGGTGCCGCGCTTGCGGCGGCGGCGCTTCTCGGCGGCGCAGGTCTGGTCGTAGACCAGCACGGTGAGGCCGGGGATCTCGCGCAGCTCGCGCTGGACGGCGTCGAGGTCGTCGCGATGGCGGACCGTGACGCCCTCGGCGAAGCCGGGGTTCATGCCGTACTTGTCGGGCTCGTCGGTCACCACCACGACACGCCGGGCGCCTTCGGCGGCGACCTGCTTGGTGATCTCGGGCACGTTCAGTGGCCCGTCGTGCGGCTGGCCGCCGGTCATGGCGACGGCGTCGTTGAACAGGATCTTGTAGGTGATGTTGACGCCGGCGGCGCCGGCCTGGCGGATCGCCATCAGCCCGGAGTGGTAATAGGTGCCGTCGCCGAGATTCTGGAAGATGTGCTTGTCCGACGTGAACGGTGCCTGGCCGATCCACGCCACGCCTTCGCCGCCCATGTGGCTGATAAGCGCCGTCCGCCGCTCGGGCATCCAGATCGCCATGCCGTGGCAGCCGATGCCGGCCATGGCGCGGCTGCCTTCAGGCACCTTGGTCGAGGTGTTGTGCGGGCAGCCGGAGCAGAAGAACGGCGTGCGCGCCACTTTCGGCGGCGGCGCGTTCAAAAGCTTTTCCTTGGCTTCGAGGCGCGCCAGGCGCTGGTTGAGCTCCGGCGATTCACCGCCGTGCTTCATCAGGCGGCCGGCGATCACCATGGCGACGCCGGTCGGCGACAGCTCGCCTTCGCTCGGGAAGATGATGCGGCCGTTCTCGTCGGTCTTGCCGATGACCAGCGGACGCTCGCTGGCCGGCAGGTTGTAGAGCAGGCGGACGAGCTGATCCTCGAGATTGGAGCGCTTCTCCTCGACGACGATCACTTCCTCGAGGCCATGGGCGAAACGCTTGGCGCCTTCGGGTTCCAGGGGCCAGGTGACGCCCACCTTGTAGAGGCGGATGCCGAGCGCCCGCGCACGCTCATCGCTGATGCCGAGATCTTCCAGCGCCTGGCGCGTGTCGAGATAGGCCTTGCCGGTGGTCATGATGCCGATCCGCGCCCTGGTGCCTGACTGGGGCGGATCAATGACGGTTTTGTCGAAGCCGTTGGCACGCACAAAAGCCTTCACGGCATCCATCTTGGGGCCATGCAGGCGACGCTCCGCCTCGAGCGGCGGATCGGGGTTGCGGATGCCGAGGCCGCCCGGCGGCAGCTGGTAATCCGTCGGCAGCATGATCTTGATGCGCTCGGGGTCGACCCATACCGAGGCGCCAGATTCGACTGTCTCGGAAATCGCCTTGAATCCGACCCAGCAGCCCGAATAGCGCGACAGGGCAAAGCCCAGGATGCCGAAGTCGAGATATTCCTGGACGTTGGCCGGATTGACGACCGGGATCATGGCGGCCGCAAACACCTGCTCGCTCTGGTGCGGCAGGGTCGAGGACTGGCAGCCGTGATCGTCACCCGCCAGCGCGATGACGCCGCCGTGCGGCGAGGTGCCGGCGGCATTGCCGTGTTTCAGCACGTCCATCGAGCGATCGACGCCTGGGCCCTTGCCGTACCAGATGGAGAACACGCCATCGACGGTGGCGCCGGGGAAGAGATTGACCTGCTGGCTGCCCCACACCGACGTCGCCGCGAGGTCCTCGTTGAGGCCCGGCTGGAAGTGGATGTTGTTTTCCTTGAGGTAGCGCTTGGCCGTCCAAAGCGCGTTGTCGTACATGCCGAGCGGCGAGCCGCGATAGCCCTAGATGAAGCCACCGGTGTTGAGGCCTGCGGCCAGGTCGCGCTGGCGCTGCATCATCGGCAGGCGCACCAGCGCCTGGATGCCGGTGAGATAGACGCGGCCCTTGTCGAGCCGGTAGCGATCCTCGAGGGCGTAGTCGCCGAAAACGAGTGGAACGGACGTGACGGCGGTGCTCATCGCGGAAGGCCCTCCGGTGCGGCGGCGTAAATGGGCGTTTATCCGTGCTGAGCATAGCGGCCCGGCCTATCTGGGGGGAAGACCGCAGGTCTCTCTGGGAGGGCTGAATTTCGCATCCTTGTGAGGCGCCGACCGTTATTGGCACGGGTCCTAATCTCGGGAGGGCGTCATGGCCTATAAAACGATCTTGGTGCACTGCGACGGTGGGCGGGGCATGGAAGCGCGCCTGAAGCTCGCCGTCGATCTGGCGGACCGCTTTGACTCCCATGTTGTCGGCCTGCACGTCCGTCAGCGATTTCACGCGCCGGCGTTCACCGACGCCGATATCGCGATGGACGCCCTCTACAGGACCTACGAGGCCACCGCGAAAGCCGAGGAGGCCGCAGCGGCGAGCGTCTTCCGAAAGGTGGTCGGGACCAAAGGCCATTCCAGTGAATGGCGCGTGATCGATCGCCATGCCGACGACGAGGCGTTGTCCGGCCGGGCTCGCTACGCCGATCTCGTGATCGTGGGCCAAAGCGATCCGGACGCGCCGACCATGGCGCCCCCGGACCTCGCCGAGAACGTTGCCATGACGAGCGAACGGCCGGTGCTGGTCGTGCCGCACGTCGGTGTGATGAAGCCGCCGGGCAAGACCGTGATGTTGTGCTGGAACGACAGCCGCGAGGCGGCGCGGGCGGCGACGGGCGCCCTGCCGCTGCTCGCAGCGGCCGACAAGGTCATCGTCCTGCTCATCGATCCCGCCAATGGGGCCGATCGGGAAGAGCTGGGCATCGACGTCGCCGAATGGCTGGCTCGCCACAGCGTGAAAGTGACGGTCCAGCGCGATAGCGCCGCCGGGTCAGACGTCGGCGGCGTGATCCTGTCGCGCGCCGCCGATCACGATGTCGATCTCATCGTGATGGGCATCTACGGACATTCGCGCATGCGCGAGATGGTGCTGGGTGGCGCCAGCCGCACGCTGCTGGGGAGCATGACGGTGCCGCTCCTCATCGCCCACTGACGGTTTGCGTCAGTTGGTCGGCTTCTTGCCGGCCTTGTAGTTGGCCACCGCCGTCTTGAGCAGGCGGTACTCGTTGCAGCCGAACACGCAGAGCGAGTCGAGGCGTGCCAGATGCTGCTCGGCCTGGGCCGGCTGGTCGAGCATCAGATAGGCTTCGCCGATGTACTCGTGCGCCCCGAGATGCCGGGGATCGATGGCGAGCGCCTGCTGGTAGTACTGCAGCGAGCCGTTGGCATTGCCGGACTTGCGCGTGGCGAAGCCCATCAGGTTGTAGGCATCGGCATTCCTGGGATCCTTGGCCACGACCTGCTGCAGGAGGGGCAGCGCGTTGGCATAGTCGCGGCCTTCGATCATCGCCTTGGCGCGCGTATAGTTGGGATCGGCGGGCTTGGCAGCGGGCTGCTCCGCGCCGCCGCCACCGCCGGCAGCGAAGGCGCTGGCCGTGAGGCCGAAGCTGAGAGCGGCGATGACGGCGACTAGGGTCGAACGCATGGTGTACCTCCTGATGCGGCGGATTCTTGCCCAGCGGCTGCCGGGGGCAATGAAAATCTTATGACATTGCCGTGAGATCGGCGGCGCTCTTGAACGCGCGCACGGCCAGCCGGCCCTGGCGCCCCCGGATCTCGACGTCGTGGCGAGGGGCTGTCTCCGGGGCCGAGCCGGCGCGGTCCAGTAGTTCCTGCGACACGACGAGCTCGGCGCCGAATTCCTTGGTCAGGGCCTCGAGACGGCTGGCCGTATTGACGGTATCGCCGATCGCCGTGATCTGGGCCGCGCGCTCGTAGCCCATTTCTCCGACGATGGCCGGTCCGGCATGCAGACCGATGCCGATGCGCAAGGGCAGGTCGAGGTCGCCCGACATGGCCTCGTTGAGATCGTCGAGGGCAAGCGCCATGCGCCGCGCGGCATCGAGGGCCTGCTGGCACGCCGTCTGGGGATCGCTGGTGAGACCGAAGATCGCCATCACGCCGTCGCCGATGAACTTGTCGACCCGGCCGCCGGCCGCCTCGATCGCCTGCCCGGTCGCGCGGAAATACCGGTTGAGCAGGAACACCACGTCGTAGGGCAGCTTGCCCTCGGAGATCGAGGTGAAGCCGCGGATGTCGGCAAACAGGATGGCGACGTAGCGCTCGCCGCCATGGGCCTGCGGCTGGCGGCGATAGGCCTCCACCGGGCCGGCCGATGCCGGCAGCAGCGGCGTCACCCGGTAGCGGCCCGGCGGCGGCCGAAGCTGGCAGGCAAGGCGCACATTGTCCGGCGCGCCGATGCGGGAGAGCACCTTCTGCTCCTCCGCCGAGGGCGGCGGCAGCTTGGCCCGATCCTCGCCGCCGATGCGCACCCGGCAGGTCGAGCAGCGGCCGCGCCCGCCGCAGACCGAGGCATGCGGAATGCGGGCGATGCGGCTCATCTCCAGGACGGTGAGGCCCGTGGCATGCGACGCCGACCGCCGTTCGCCGTAGCTCAGGTGGACGACGCCGCCGCGGCGCTCCCAAAGCGTGCGTGCCGGGCGCGCCAGCAGCATCAGGACAAGAAGGCCGAGCGCCGTGAACAGAAGCGCATCCGCGATCGAATAGAGCGTGGCGATCTGGGCCGCCGTCGGCACGCGCACGCGGGCAAAGAGTTCATTGAGGAAGCCCGGCTGCTGGGCCAGTTCGGCGACATCGCGGAGCGCTATGCCTGCGCCGGCAATGCCCGCGATCGGCATCAGCAGGGCGAAAGCGTAGAGTACCGGCAGCCAGGGGCGGTACCACGGCCGCAGACGCAAGGCGAAGTGCAATCCGATGCAGGCATGCAGCCAGACGACGAGGGGCAGCGAGAACTGACGGACAATGCCCGGCCAGCCGCCGTCGACAAGCGATCCGAGTACCCAGGGGTAACCCGCCTCGACATTGTAGAGTTCGTGGGCGATGCGCGTGCCGACGACATGGATTGTGCCCAGCGGCACGATCAACACGCCCAGGATCCACTGCGACCATTCCCAGCGCGACAGCCTGAGCGTCCGCCGCCGGTAGAGCGACCATAACGCCAGGCAAAAATGCGTGAGCAACGCGCCGTAGAGGAATATCTGGCCGAGCGGGTTGTGCCAGATGAAGACGAACCAGATCCGGCCGGCTTCCAGCACGCGCAGCGAGATCAGACCGAGCGCGTGATTGAGCAGATGCGTGACAACGTAGAAGAAGAGGACGTAGCTCGACCAGAGGCGGATACGTCCGGCCATGATGCTATCTCAGCAGCGGCAACACTGCTTCGGGCGGCCGGCCGATCGCGGCGCGGGCGCCCGCCACCACGATGGGCCGCTGCAGCAGGATCGGGTGGGCGGCGATCGCTTTGACGATATCGGCCTTGCCGAGAGCGGTCTTCTTCTTGCCGAGCGCCTTGAACTCCGCCTCGCCGTCGCGGATCAGCGTGTGCGCATCGCCGCCGACGAGATCGATCAGCTTCTCGACCTCGGCCTTGCTCGGCGGCTGCTTGAGATAGTCACGGATCGCGGGCTCGACGCCCTTCTTGCGAATGAGGTCGAGGGTCTCGCGCGATTTGCTGCAGCGTGGATTGTGCCAGATCGTGATCGTCATAGAAGAACCATGGCCGGGCGGTCAGCCTTCGTCCAGCGCATCGGGCGTGGCGGCATCGACGACCTTGCGGGCGATGTCGTAGGCGAAGCCGGCGCGGGCCATGGTGGCGAGATCGCGCAGGCGATGGTCCGCGCGGTGCTCGGTGAGACGATAGGGGCCGAGCCGGCGGCGGCGGGCGAGGGCAGCCGCCGCTCGCCATTCGCGCTGTGCGGGCGTCACGTCCAGTTCGATGTCGAGGCCCTGCATCGCATCGTCGAGTGTTCCGCCGTCGACGCCGGCCATCTTCAGTTTCTGCCGGGTGACCCGGCTCGACGTGCCGCGCCGGTGCAGCGAGCGCGCCTTGGTCTGGGCGAAGGCCTTGTCGTCGATCACGCCGGCATCAACGAATTTCGCGACCACCGTTTCGATCGCCTGCTTGACGTTGTCCATGATCGGCGCGTCGAGCATCTTGGCCTTGGCGACGCGTCTGTTCAGGACGCGGCGCAGGCCTTCGGCGGTGCTGGGGTAGCGTTCGAGGTAGAAGGCCGCGGCGTTCTGGAGATATTTCGCGGTGATCGGACGTGCGACCCGTTTCACCATTCAGCCCCGCAGCGGAATGCCGACCATCGCTTCCAGTTCAGCGATCGCCTGGTCGGGATCGCCGACTTTGATGGTGCGCATGCCCATGGCGCGCGCCGGCTTCAGGTTGATGCCGAGATCGTCGAGGTAGATGCAGCTCTCCGGCGGCACATCGAGCAGCTCGCAGGCATGGCGATAGATGAGCGGGTCGGGCTTGCGCAGGCCAAGCTTGCTCGATTCCACGACATGCTCGAACAGCGTCATGATGTCGGCAACGGCCTGGGCCTTTTCCGGGCTGCGCGCCATGCCCGGGCCTTCGCCGGCCTTCATGTTGTTGGTGATACAGGCGACGCGAAAGGCCGCCTTGCAGCGGCGGAGCGCCTCCACCATCTGCGGCCGAATGTCGCCGCTTATCGACTGCAGGACCCGCCAGCCGTCGAGCTTGTGGCCCTGCGCCAACGCTTCGGCTTCGAACAGGTCGACGAAGCCCGCGAGGGAGACCTCGCTCCGTTCCATCTTTGCCCAGGCATTTGTATCGGGATTGCGCGCATTCAGGCTGCGGATGAAATCTTTGGGAAGGCCGGCCTCGGTTTCGTAGCGGCGGAAGGCCTCGAAGGGGCTGCTCAGGATGACCCCGCCGAAGTCCCAGAGGACTGCGCGCGGGGAATTTGCATGGCTCGTATTCATGGCGGTGCGACGGTCTTTACCTTGTTCCTGCCCTACTCGGAGCCTATCTCATGCCCTCCATAGGCGACGGCTTGGCTATTGGCCACCGATTGCCTCACTCCGGTTTAGGAACACGGAAATGAGCGAAGCAGCCTTTGCAGGGCGCGGCGATGCCGTGGCGCATAACGACGAAGCAGGAACGACCAAAGTGGTTCATCGCGACGGCCGCAATCGACGCGCCGTCGAGACGCGCCGCAAGGTGATCGCGGCCGCCAAGGCCATGATTTCCGAGACCAGCACGGCCCCGACGGTCGTGGCTGTCGCCAGGCGGGCAGATGTCTCCGTCCGGTCGGTTTTTCAGCATTTTGGTGATGTTGAGTCACTTTTCGTAACTGTCATGGATTCCATCCGGCAGGATCTCGTCGTGCCGCCGGTGGGCTCGAACGACCGTCCCCTGACTGTGCGCATCGCGTCGGTGGTGCAGGGCCTGGCCGAAGTCTTTGACAAGATCGTGCCCCTGCGCGTCGCCGCCGGGCAGTTCGCCGGTCATCCGGCGCTGATCGAGCGTGGGCTGGCGTCCAAGCGGGAGTTGCGTGCCGCCACTTTCGAGGCGTTCGCGCCCGAGTTCGGCGTGCTGAGCGAGCAGGCCCGCGAGGAACTGGCCGACGCCATCGGCGCGGCCCTGTCCCTCGACGCCTGGGTCGTGCTGCGCCGCCGGGATGGCCTCAGCTTCGAGCGGGCGACGGCCGTTTGGCGGCTGACATTGACGGCGCTTCTGGCACACCGCTTCGCCGCGCCGGCCGCGGAATAGCTTCCCCCCGCTGGCCTTGCTGGTCCCAATTGACTTGTCGATTGGGATCAGTGACTTAGGGGCCCCTGTCCGGACATTCCAGCGCGGCAAATGGCGACCAGCCAGCTTCATGAGGACTTTTCGCGAGAGGAGCACGTCCAGGCGGGCTCCGATCGTGGTTTCGGGTTCGTTTTCGCGGGCGTCTTCGCCATCGTGAGCGCGATCTCGCTGTGGCGGAGCGGTGCTGCCTGGCATTGGGCGCTGCCCCTGGCGGCTGCCTTCCTGCTGGTGGCGCTGGTCTATCCCCGCCTGCTCGGCCCGCTCAACCGGCTGTGGCTGAAGTTCGGGCTGCTGCTCTACAAGGTCATGAACCCGCTCATTCTCGGCCTGCTGTTCTTCGTGACCATCATGCCGATCGGCCTGGTCATGCGGGCGTTCGGCAAGGATTTCCTGCGGCTGCGGCTCGACGGCAATGCCAAGAGCTACTGGATCGACCGCACCCCGCCGGGCCCGCCGCCGCAATCCATGCGCAACCAGTTCTGATCTCGAAAGGATCGAGGAAATGGGCTCCATCATCGTCGAACTCTGGGCCTTCATGCGCGAGCGCAAGAAGTTCTGGCTGTTGCCGATCCTGATCATGATGGTGATCTTCGGCGGCCTGATCGTGCTGACCAAGGGTTCGGCGATCGCTCCCTTCATCCACACCCTGTTCTAGGCGGGCCTGAGGCGTCGCATGCGGGTCCTCGGCATCTCGGCCTACTATCACGACAGCGCTGCCGCGCTGATCGAGGACGGCCACCTCGTGGCCGCGGCGCAGGAAGAGCGCTTCACCCGCAAGAAGCACGACGCGAACTTTCCCGAGAAGGCGATCGAGTACTGCCTCGGCCGCTCCGGCATCAAGCTCGCCGACGTCGACTATGTCGCTTTCTACGACAAGCCGTTCCTGAAGTTCGAGCGCCTGCTCGAGACCTACCTCGCTTACGCGCCGCGTGGCTTCACCTCCTTCCGCATGGCCATGCCGCTGTGGCTGAAGGAGAAACTCTTCCAGAAGATCCTGCTGCGCGACGAGATGAAGAAGTGGCAGCCCGACTTCGACTGGCAGAAGCGCCTGCTGTTCGGCGAGCATCACCAGAGCCATGCCGCCTCGGCGTTCTTTCCCTCGCCGTTCGAGGAAGCCGCCGTCCTGACCATGGACGGCGTCGGCGAGTGGGCCACGACGTCTCTCGGCTACGGCAAGGGCAACAGCCTGGAAATGCTGAAGGAGTTGCACTTCCCGCATTCGCTGGGGCTGCTCTATTCGGCCTTCACCTACTACACCGGCTTCAAGGTCAATTCGGGCGAGTACAAGGTCATGGGTCTCGCACCCTATGGCGAGCCGCGCTTCAAGTCCCTGATCCTCGACAAGATCGTCGACCTCAAGGAAGACGGCACCTTCCGCCTCGACCAGAGCTACTTCGACTATTGCACCGGCCTGCGCATGACGAACGACAAGTTCGCCGATGTGTTCGGCATCAAGACACGCAAGCCCGAGGAAGAGCTGACGCAGATCCACATGGATCTCGCGGCATCGGTCCAGGCCGTCACCGAGGAGATCGTGCTTCGTCTCGGCCGCTCGGTCCGCAAGGAAACCGGTGCGAAGAATATCTGCCTGGCCGGCGGCGTGGCGCTGAACTGCGTCGCCAACGGCAAGCTGCTGCGCGAGAACATCTTCGACAACATCTGGGTGCAACCGGCAGCCGGCGATGCCGGCGGCGCGGTCGGTGCGGCCTACGCCGCCTACCACGGCTTCATGGGCCAGCCGCGCAAACTCAACGGCCACATGGACGGCATGGCCGGCTCCTATCTCGGGCCGGATTACACCGACGACGAGATCGTCGAGCGCCTGACGGCGGCGGGCGCCAAGCTGACGCGCCTCGACCATGCGCAGATGATCGACCAGACCGCGCAGGCGCTGGCCGACGAGAAGGCGGTCGGCTGGATGCAAGGCCGCATGGAATTCGGGCCGCGCTCGCTGGGCGCCCGCTCCATTCTGGGCGACGCGCGTTCGCCTTCTATGCAGAAGACGCTCAATCTCAAGGTGAAGTACCGCGAATCGTTCCGCCCTTTCGCGCCGGCGGTGCTGCGCGAGGATGTCGACAAGTACTTCGAGATCAATACCGACAGCCCCTACATGCTGATGGTGGCGCCGGTGGTCGAGAGCCGCCGCCGCAAGATGACCGCCGATGAGGACAAGCTGTTCGGTATCGAGAAGCTGAACGTGCCACGCTCCGATATTCCGGCGGTGACGCACATCGACTATTCCGGCCGCGTGCAGACCGTGCACGAGGAGACCAACAAGCCATTCCACGACCTGATCTCGGCCTTCAAGGCCAAGACCGGAAGCTCGGTGCTGGTGAACACTTCGTTCAACGTCCGCGGCGAGCCGATCGTGTGTACGCCGGAGGATGCCTTCCGCTGCTTCATGGGCAGCGAGATCGAGGTCCTCGTGGTCGGCAACTGCCTGCTGCGCAAGGAAGACCAGGATCCGGCGCTGAAGCTCGACTACAAGAACGCTTTCGAGCTCGACTAGCCCATGAGGGCGCCCCTCATGTGCGCCATCGTCTGCGATCGCCTCGGCGATCCTTCGGTCCTGAAAATCGAGGAGCGGCCGATCCCGCAGCCTGGGCTCGCCGACGTGCTGGTCAAGGTCGGCGCCGCCTCCGTCAATTTTCCCGACGTTCTGATGCTGAGTGCCGGCTATCAGCACAAGCCTGAATTGCCCTTCATTCCGGGCATGGAAGGCGCCGGCACGATCGCGGCGGTCGGCACTGGGGTGAAGGGCTGGCAGGCCGGCGACAAGGTGATCTTCGGGGTCCGTCCGGGCGCCATGGCCGAGTATGCGTGCGTGACGCCGGCCGGCAGCCTGATGCGCCTGCCCGAGGGCTGGTCCTTCGCCGAGGGTTCGGCGTTCCGCGTCGGCGCGACCACCGCCTTTCATTCGCTGATTCATCGCGCCCAGCTCAAGCGCGGCGAAATCCTGTTGGTACATGGCGCCTCGGGCGGCGTCGGCATGGCCGCGGTCCAGCTCGGCAAGCATCTTGGCGCGCGCGTGATCGCCACCGGCGGCGACGATGCCCGGCTTGCCGTCGTGAAGGCCAATGGCGCCGATGAGGTGGTGAACTATCGCACCGCCGATTTCGTTGCGGTCGTGAAGGAACTGACCGGCGGCAAGGGCGTCGACGTCGTCTACGATCCGGTGGGCGGCGAGGTGCTGGAGAAGTCCGTGCGCACGGCGGCCTACGGCGCCCGCCTGCTGGTCGTGGGTTTCACCTCGGGTGGGCCTAGCAAGCTCATGTCCAACCACCTCCTGATCAAGGGCCTCTCCATCCTGGGCGTGCGGGCCGGCGAGACGATCCGGCGTCATTCGCCTGAACTCGGCCGCGACTACACCGAGGAACTGCCGCGCCTGGCCGGGCTCGGCGTCATGCGACCGCACATCTCGCATCGTTTCCCGATGGAGCGTGCGGCCGATGCCTTCCGCGCCCTGATCGACCGCAAGGTCGTGGGCAAGGCGGTGATCGAGATGCCGGCTTAGTCTAGCGCGAGAAGAAGATCGTCACCTTGCGGTCGATCACGGAAGCGTCCTCCTTGCCGAGGCCCATGTTCCCGAACGCCTCGGGGTCGGCCACGATATAGAGGTGATTGGCCGGCACACCGTCCCGGATCATCTGAGCCGCGACGGCCTGGGCGCGCGACCGCGACAGCTTTTCGTTGAACGCCTTGTCGCCCAGCTTGTCGGTATGGCCGATCAGGCAGATGACCGACACCTGTCGCGCCTTGGCCGTGGCCGCCGCCTGGGCAATGACGGGCTTGTTGTCGGCCCTGATCTGGGCGCTGCCGAGATCGAACAGCACCCGTGCCGGCGGTGGCTGATTGCCGCCACCACCGCGCGGGCAGGTGCCGACGGTCTGGGCGAAAGAGGGCGCGGCGGCGAAGAGGACGCCAGCCGCGACGAATACACCGAGTCTTTTCACTTGAGCTCTCCCTTGAGGGCCATTTCGACGAACGGCAGACGATCGTTGCCGAAGAACATCATATCGCCCACGAAGCTGGTTGGCGCGCCGAACACGCCGCGCGCCACCGCTTCGTCGGTCGTGGCTTTTAGGCGATCCTTTACGTCCTGATCCTGGATCCGGCTCCCGAACTTCCGGGCATCGAGGTCCGCGGTCGTCAGCACCGCCGCCACTTCGGCAATGTCGTTGAGGTTGCGGCCATCGACCCACATCGCCTTGTAGATGGCGGGATGGTAGCGCTCGAACAGGCCGTCGATCTGGGCCGCCGCGGCGCCCCGCATCAGGGCCAGCGTGTTCACCGGAAAGAACGGGTTGCGCTGGAACGGCACGCCGTAGTGCCCGGCCCACAGTGGCATGTCGAAGGCGCTCCATTTCGACTTCTGCTCGGCCGTCATCGGCGAGGCGTTGCCGGTCGCCTTGAAGACGCCGCCCAGCAGCATCGGCTTGCGCACCAGCGCGGCGCCGGCTCGCTTGGCAATGGCCTCGACCTGGGTGTCGGCCAGGTAGCTGTAGGGGCTGCCGTAGTCGTAATAGAATTCCAGTGTGCGGGTCATGCGATCCTCTCGTCTTGTGGCAAGCCTGCGCCGCTTCTAGCTTGGCGACAAGAAAAGATCGGCTAAACAAAAAGGGACGGAATGCATGGGCCGGGTTGCGGACAAGGTCGTCCTGGTGACGGGCGCGGGATCGGGCATCGGCCGCGCCGCGGCGAAGCTGCTGGCGGCCGAGGGCGCCACCGTGATCGTCACTGACATCAACCAGCCGGGCGGACTGGAAACGGTTCAGCAGGCCGGGGGACGCGCTCGCTTCCTGTTGCATGACACTGCGCAGGAAGCCGACTGGAAGCGGGTCATCGACGATATCCTGGCGCGCGAGGGCCGGTTGAACGGCCTGGTGAACAATGCCGGTATCGCGGGGCCGTTTCCCTCGACCTTCGAAAGCGAGACGGTCGAACAGTGGCAGCGCATCCTGTCGATCAATGTCCAGGGCGTGTTCCTGGGCTGCAAGCATGGCGTGCCGGCGATACGCGGATCGGGCGGCGGCTCGATCGTCAATCTCTCGTCGCTCGCGGCCTTTCTCGGCACGCCGGATCTCTCGGCCTACGGCGCCAGCAAGGGCGCGGTGCGGCAGTTCACCAAGACCGTGGCCATCGACTGCGCCCGCAAGGGTTACAAAGTGCGCTGCAATTCGGTGCACCCCGGCGTCATCCTGACGCCGATGGGCGAGGGCATTCTGCCCAGCGACAAGGCCAGGGAGCGGATGCGCAAGCACATTCCCATCGGCGAATTTGGCGCGCCCGAAGACATTGCCTATGGCATCCTCTACCTGATTTCTGACGAATCGCGCTTCGTCACCGGCACCGAGCTGGTGATCGACGGCGGCATGAACGCGATCTGACAGCGGAGCAGGCGATGCATCACGCCGACCAGGTGACCTATATCGAGCGCATGCACGGCATGGCGCGCGCCAACGCGCGCGACGACGGCGAGGTCAGTCACACATCGGTCGAGGCGTATTTCAACCCCGCTCACTTCGAACGCGAGAAGGAAGTTCTGTTCCGCACCTATCCGGTCGTGGTCGCCTTCTCCGCCCAGCTGCGCAAGGCGGGCGACTTCGTCGCCAACAACGACTCCGGCCAGCCGATCCTCGTCACCCGCGGCACCGACGGCAAGCTGCGCGCCTTCCTCAATGTCTGCCGCCACCGGAGCGCCACCGTGGAGCTGAAGCCCTGCGGCTCGAACAAGCGCGCCTTCGTCTGTCCCTATCATGGCTGGAGCTACGACCTCACCGGCAAGCTTTTGGGCATCACAGACGCCGCCTGGTTCGGCGAGATCGATCGCGCGACGCACGGGCTGCGCCCGCTCGCCGTGGCCGAGCGCTGCGGCATGGTTTTCGTCGTGCCGACGGCGCTCGAACCGGGCCAGAGCGCCGACATCGACCTGGACGCCTTTCTCGGGCCGGTTAAGGCCGATCTTGCGTCCTGGGACATGCATAGCTGGGAGGTGCAAAGCACGACGCCGATCCGTCCGCGCATGAACTGGAAGCTGGTGATCGACACCTTCCTCGAACTCTACCACTTCCGGTACCTGCACGGCGCCAGCGTGGCGCCACTGTTTCTCGACAACATCACCGCCTACGAGCGTCGCGAGCGTCATTCCCGCTTCGCCGTCTGCAGGCCGTCGATCCTCGAGGTCGAGAGTCAGCCGCGCGAGACCTGGCAGCTCCGCGACCATGCGGTCGTGCTCTACAACCTCTTCCCCAACACGGTGCTGGCCTACACCCAGGATCATTGCGGCGTCTTCACCAGCTTCCCGGTGTCGCCCGACGAGGCGCTGATCAACGTCTCGGTGCTGGTCGATCCCGAGGAGCGGGCGAAGAAGCCGGAAAGCTACTGGAAGACCAACCAGGACCTAATCCTGGCCGCGCTCGCCGAGGATTTCACCGTCGGCGCCACCGTCCAGGCAAATTTCAGGAGCGGCGCCAACCGCGTGCAGACCTTCGGCAAGTTCGAGAAGGCGTTGGGCTGGTATCACGAAGAAATAGAAGCGGCGCTCCGCTAGCGGAGCGCCGGCGCCGAGGCGTCTTCGACGCCCCTACTTGATGTTGACTTGGTAGCTGAGCTTTTCGCCGTCGGTGACGGTGAGCTGGGTGAAGCCCAGCATCTTCAGCAGGTCGTAGAAGTTGGCGTCCTCGGCCACCGTGCGCTCCTGAAAGAACGGCGACAGGCGCGACATGGTGGTCATGTTCGCGAGGATCGCGCGGATCCGGTAGATCGAGGCCAGCTCGCCCGGCTGCAGGCCGACGACGATCAATTTCTCGGCCTTGTCGCCCTTCACGAACACCGAATAGGGAACGCGGTAGGCCGACTGGATCGTGCCTTGCGAGACCACGGTGACGAACTGCACGCGCTGCGCCCGCTCGGCGCCCTGGATCGTCTGCATCGGCGAGGCGTAGTTCTCGACCGTCGTCGGCTTGGGATAATAGTAGCCGACATACTTGTCTTCGGCGGCCGGCGCGGCGGCCGGTGCCGGCTTGGCGGGCTGCGCCAGGGCGGGCAAGGCGGCAAAAGCCACGGCGGCGACGACACAAGCAGCGATTTTCCTGAACATTCCCGGCTCTCCCAAGGTGCGGCAGACTAGAACAACGTATAGCCGCCATCGATAACGAAGTCGCGCCCCGTAGTATAGGCGGTGGCGTCGCTGGCCAGATAGACGGCGATCGGGCCGAAATCGGCGCCAACGCCCCAGCGGCGTTCCGGGATGCGCGGCATCACGTTGGCCGCGAACTTCTCGTTGCCGAAGGCATTGGCGGTCATCTCGGTCTCGATCCAGCCCGGCAGGATCGAATTGACGGCGATCTTGTAGCGCGCCAGTTCGACGGCGAGCGCGCGCACCATGGCGGTGACACCGCCTTTGCTGGCGCCGTAGTGGCTGGAGCGGGCCGCACCCTCGATCGCCGCGGTGCTGGCCATGGCGACCAGCGAGCCGCCCTTGCCGCGCTCGGCCATGTGCCTGGCGGCGGCGCGGAAGGTGAAGAAGACGCCATCGAGATTGACCCGCATGACCCGCCGCCATTCCTCGGTGGTCATCTCGAGGATGGCGCCCTTGCCGCGGCCCGAGACGCCCGAGTTGGCGACGCAATTGTCGACATGACCCATGATCTTGACCGCCTCGGCGAAGCCCGCCTCGACCTGCTTCTCGTCGCCGACATCGACGATCTGGGTATGCACCTTGCGGCCAAAGCGCTTCAGCTTCTCGGCAGCGGCGGCGTTCTTGGCCGGGTTGGTGCCCCAGATGCAGACATCGGCGCCCGCTTCGGCTAGCGCCTCGGCCATGCCGAGTCCGATGCCGCCGTTGCCGCCGGTGATCAGCGACACCTTGCCCGTCAGATCGAAGCCCTTGTAGGCCATGGCGTTCTCCCAAAACAAAACCGGGCGGGATCAAAGCCCGCCCGGTCCGTATCGTCAATCGCGTGCGGCGTCAGTTCAACCGATCGGTTTCGACCAGCACAATCTCGGCATCCTCGATCGCTGTGATCTCGATCTCAACCTGGTCGGCCACCGCAACCCCGTCGCGGGTGTTGGCGGTGATTGGCGCGCCCGAACCGCCACGCACCTCGATCTTGCCCTTGGCGGGCACGAGATAGGCGGGCTTGCCGTCGAGCTTCTGGCGGATCGTCTGGCCCGCCTTCAGCGTGCCGGCAAACAGCGCGCCGTCGGCGTAGAGTGGAATCGCTCCGGCATGGCCGCGGCCCGACGCCAGCGGCACCAGCTTGCCGTCGCGCGCTTCGGCCGGGAAATCGACGGTCTCCCAGCGCGCCGGCACGCCCTGCTTGTTGGGCATGATCCAGATCTGGAACAGCTCGGTCTCCTCGTCCTCGCGGTTGTACTCGGCATGCTTGATGCCGTTGCCCGCGCTCATCACCTGGATCTGGCCCGCCTCGGTGCGGCCCTCGTTGCCGAGGTGATCCTGATGGGTGATCGCGCCTTTGATGACATAGGTCACGATCTCCATGTCGCGATGGGGATGCGGCGGGAAGCCGGAGTCCGGCGCGATGCGGTCGTTGTTCCACACCCGTAGAGCGCCCCAGTGCACGCGGTCGGGATTGCGGTATTCGGCGAAGCTGAAATGGAAGTTGGCGTTCAGCCAGCCGTGGTCCGACTTGCCGAGTTTCTCGAAGGGTCTGAGTTCGATCATGGTGTTTACCTCTTGGCCCCCAAGATGGCGCCACCAAGGGCGGGATCAAGTTTCTGATTGGTAACGGCCCTGCGGAGGACGTTCTAGCGCCCCTCGCGCCACCAGGCACTGCCGATGGCCATCAGGAAGGCGATTGCCACCAGGATGCCGGGCAGCAGCGGCAGCTGGTTGATGCCGGCCACCGTATAGCCTTCGTTGCGGCGAAGCCCGATCCAGTCAGAGCCGCCGGCGGCGCGACCTGGCCGCACGGTGCGGATGTCCGGCTCCGGCTGGTCGACCAGCCACAGCAGGCCGCCGCCCGAGGCCTCGACCAGCGGCTTCAGCTTGGTGTCGGTCGCACGCACGTCGGAGAATTCCAGCGGGTCGGGGCTGCCGACCGCCGCCACGGTACGGAGCGTGCCGTCGTCGAAGCGGTAGAGGCCGGGTTTGTCGACATCGACGACGCCGAGCCCGAGGCCGGGCGCGGTCTGGCGCAGGGGGAGCGTGCGGGTGCTGCCGTCTGGTGAGGTCATGGTGACCTGCGGGAACGTCGTGGCCAGTGTGCGGCGCGTCACCTCGATGCGGCCGCCGACCGCTTTCGCCCGGAGTGCTTCTTCCTCGAGATCGGGTTCCTTCATCAGCCAGTGGGCGATGCGGCGCACCAGTTCCGGCTGCGGGCCGCCACCGTCGATGCCGCGGTTCCATAGCCACAGGTGATCCGACATGAGCTGGGCCACGCGGCCCTCGCCAACGCGGTCGAGAATCACCAGCGGCTTGTCCTCGGCACCCGACAGGACGGTATTGCCGCGCTCCATGCGCGAGGTGACGAGGCGGAACCAGCGGCCCCACTCCGGTTCCTTGTCGGGTTGGCCTGCCTGCGGCAGATTGGCGGTGACCGGATGGCGCTGGCCGATCTCGCTGACCTTGGGCTTGTAGGGGGTCTCGAGCACGTCGCCCAGTGGCGCCGCCGGCAGGATGGCGCCCAGCGGCGTGCGATAGAGCGAGCGCTGAGTGGCGAACACCGGCCCGACCGAAACCAGCAACGCGCCGCCGCCCTTCACGTATTCCGTGATGTTGCGGAAATATTCTCGGGTGATCAGGTTCCCCGACTCGTAGCGGTCGAAGATGATGAGGTCGAATTCCTTGAGCTTCTGCTCGAACAGTTCGCGCATCGGGAAGACGATCAGCGATAGCTCGCGCACCGGCGTGAAATCGTCTTTCTGCGGCGTCCGCAGGATGGTGAAGTGGATCAAATCGACCGCGGGATCGCTCTTTAGCAGGTTCCGCCACGCCCGCTCGCCCTGGTAGGGCTCGCCCGACACCAGCAACACGCGCAGCCGGTCGCGCACGCCGTTGATGGTGAAGAGGGCGCGGTTGTTGTCGAGCGTGAGTTCGCTCGGGCCGGCGCCGACCTCGATCTCCACGACATTGGCGCCGGGATTGCCGACGACGATCGGCAGCTCCACCGAGCGGCCGACCGGCACGTCGAGGCGGCGCACCACGTCGCCGCCGACCGACAAGGTGATCGCCGCGGTGCCGCCGGCCGGATCTTCGATTCGGAACTTGGTCGTCACCTCGCGGCCGACCACGCCGAAGCGCGGTGACTGCTCGACCACGATCAGCCGGTCGCGCTCGTTCTTCTTGCCGGCGATCAGCCCATGCAGCGGCGCGCCGCCCAGTTCCGGCGGCAGGCCCGCCGGCACGTCGTGGACCTGGCCGTCGGTCAGCAGCACGACGCCTGCCAATCGTTCCGGAGGCACTTCGACAAGCGCCGAGCGCATGGTTTCGATCAGGCGCGTACCGCCCGGGCGTTCGCTGCCGAGCTGGATCTGGGCCGGCGGCAGCACGACCTCGCGGATCTCGAGGCCCTCCTGCTGGCCAAGCTTGCGCTTCAGCGCCTCGCGCGCGGTCTGGACTTGCCGGCGACGCTCGCCGATGGCCATCGAATCGCTGTCGTCGACCACGATCAGTGCCACGTCGGCGATGGGCTTGCGCTGTTCTTCGATCAGGGCGGGATTGGCGAGTGCGGCGAGGACGACGGCGATCGAGCCCATCCGCCAGATCGTGCCGCGCGCGCCGGCGCGCAGGCCGAGCAGGACCAGCACCAGTCCGAGGCCGCCCAGCACGGCCAGCGCCGGCCACGGCAACAGCGGATCGAAGGCGACGGAGACGGCCGACGTCGGGTTCATCGCCTGAGCCTTTGCATGATGTCAGGCAGATGCACCTGATCGTCCTTATAGTTGCCGGTCAACGCATGCATCACGAGATTGACGCCAACGCGGAACGACATCTCGCGCTGGGTTTCGCCGCCCGGCGTAACGGGCATGAGGCCGCGGCCGCGCTGGTCGACCGCCCAGGCGCCGGCATAGTCGTTGCCGCCGATGATGATGGTAGTGACGCCGTCGTTGACCCGGCCGCCGCCCGATTCGATCCAGATCTTTCCACCCGCCCAGCGGCCCGGCATGTCCGACAGCAGATAGAACGCCCGCGTCAGCACATGGTCCGGCGGCATGGCGACCAGCGGCGGCGTCTCGACGCCGGCCAGAAGGCGCTTGAGGTCGGGATTGCCGGCGGCCGGCCGGTCGAAGCTGAGCTGCTGGTCGCGCGTGTCGACGAAGAGGATGCCGCCGGTCCTGAGGTAGCGGTCGAGCGCCGCGGCCGCGCGTGGCGACAGCGCAGGCTGCGTCGAGGTGACCGGCCAATAGATGAAGGGATAGAGGCGGGGCTCGTCGCGTTCGAGGTCGAGCCCGACCGGATCGGCCGGCTCCACCGAGGTCCGGTTGCGCAGAATCTCGCTCAACCCCTCGAGGCCGGCCTTGCTGATGTCGTCGACTTCCTTGTCGCCGGTAAGGATGTAGGCGAGCCGGATGTCGAGCGAGCCTTTTAGCGCCTGCTCGATGCTGAGGGGCGGCGGCCCAGGCCGGCCGCTCGTCGCCGGGCCATCCGGCGCGGTGGGTTGCGGCTGGAATTGCGGTCGTGGCGGCGGCGGGGTCTGCTGCTGGGCGTCGGCATCGGGCGCGGCGACGACCGTGGCCAGCAGCAACAGAAGTGCGGCGGGCGCTGCACGGCCGACGCGGAGCGCGCGTGGCAGCAGGCCGCGCAGCAACAGCGAGATCAGGAGATCGGCCAGCAGCAGCAGGAGCGCTGCCAGCAGGAACCAGCGCGACAGATCGGTCTCGCCGCCTTCCGACAGTTTATCGGTCGCAACACCGCCGGGCAGCGCCAGCGGCTTGGGCGTGGCGACGCGGCCGCCGATGTTGAACGCCACCTGGGCGTTTTCGTCGCCATAGAGGCCGGGCGGCGTTGTGGGCTTGGGCTTGAAGGTCTCGGCGGCATCGGCCGGCAGGATCTGCGCACCAGCCGGCGGGGCGCCCAGGCGCCCGAAGCCGTCGAGGGTGCGCCACGGCTTCAGTGCCTTGTTGACGCCGTCGCCGGCGACGCCGCGCGACAGGGTGACCAACCGCTGCAGCATGTTCACGAACAGGCCAGAGAGCGAGAGGTTGCTCCAGCCCGTGTTGGCGGTGGTGTGGATCAGCACGAGATAGCCCTGGCCGCGCTTCTCGGCAGTGACCAGTGGCGTGCCGTCGGCCAGGCGCGCCCAGGTCTTGTCCGCGAGGTCGGGCGTCGGTTCGGCCAGCACCTGCTGGGAAATGCGCACGTCCTTGGGAATCGGGATGCCGAGGAAGGGACTGTTGGCAGGGAACTCGGCCAGCGCCGTGGGCTCGCCCCAGCTCATGACGCCGCCCAGCGCACGATCGCCCAGCCTGAGACGCGTCGGGACCAGCGTGTCGGCGCCGGCGGCGAGATTGGCGCCGGCGAAACGCACGGCCACGCCGCCGCGTTCGATCCACTTGGCGATTTCCTCGCGGTCGTTGGCCGAGGGAATGGCGCCGTCGGGGATCAGCAGGACGGCGGTGTTTCGCGAGAGGACCGTTTCCAGGTCGCCGATGCTGAGGCTGACGTAGGGGTCGAGGGCGCGCTCGAGGAAGTAGATCTCCTGCAGCAGCGGCTGACCGCCGGCGGTGGCGCGCTCGCCCATGATGGCGACGGGGCGGCGGCGATGGCGTTCGTCGAGCAGCACGGCACTGCCGGCGCCGCCTTGCGCCTCGATGTCGAGCCGCGCCATGCGGTTGCGCAATTCGGCCGGGGCGGGCAAGGCGCCTTCGCCCTGCGTGGCGGTGGCGGCGAAATCGACATCGATGCGGGCCACGACACGGCCCTGTTCATCAGCCGCCTGGACCGCCACTTTGCGCGGCCCGTCGGCGGCCGGGCGCAACACGCGGACCTTGAGATCGCGGCCTTCGACGGCGGGGGGCAGCAGCAGAAGCGGCGTGGTGGCCTGGTCGGGCACCAGGACCTGCAATCCATCGAAACGGCGCAGCCGTTCGGTCAGGCGCGCCGCACCTTCATCTTCCAGGCCATCGCTCAGCCAGACGGCATAGGCGCCGGGATCGACCTGCATCTGGTCGAGTTCGGCCGCCGCCGCGGCGCGATCGGTCGGCCAGGGCTTTGGCCGGAAGGCGCGCAGGATGGTGCGGGTCTCATCGGGCCTGAGCGCGCCGCGCCGGGTTGCCGCCTGGTCGATGGGGGCGGGTGCCGTGCCCATGAGTACGACGGTGCGTCCGCCGCGCTCGGCGCGCTGGATCAGGCGCTCGGCGTGGGCGATGCGCGTCGTCCAGCCCGGCGCCGAGGACCAGCCGTCGTCGATCACCAGCAGCAGCGGCCCGCGGCCAGGCAGGTCGGCCTGCGGATTGAGGAGCGGCTTGGCCACGGCCAGGATCAGCGCCGCAGCCAGCAGCAGTCGAAGCAGCAGCAGCCACCACGGCATCTTCATCGGCGTCTGTTCGGTCGGCTCCAGGCCGACCAGCAGACGGATCGCGGGAAAGCGCACCAGCTTCGGCAGCGGAGGGATCAGGCGCAGCAGCCAGTAGATCACCGGCAGCGCCAGCAGCAGCGCCAGCATCCCCGGGGCGGCAAAGGCGAAAGCGCCGAGACCGAGCATGGGCGCTCAGGCCGCGTTCAGCCGACGCAAGTCGGCCATCGCGAGATAAAGGGCGAGCATGACGGTTTGCGGCGGGCGGTCGGTACGGTGCTGGTGGACCGTCCAGTTGGCCGGCCGCGCCAGGCGTTGAAGCCCGTCCTTCTGCGCCGCCAGCCGCGCGCCATAGGCGGTGCGCACGGCCTCGACGCGGCGGATCGTGTGCTGGCCCTCGGCTTCCAGGCCTTCGAACTTCACATGGCCGTCGAACGGCAGGTCTTCCTCGGCGGGGTCGAGCACCTGCACGATATGGCCGCGCACGCCGACGCTGGCGTAGTAGCGGACGATGGCCTCGATCTTGTCGAGCGGGTCCAGCCAGTCGGAGACCAGGACGATGGTGCCGTGCGCCGGCAGCGGGACCATCGGCGGCAGGCTTGGCTGCACGCGCGTGGTGTCTCGCGTTTCATCGAACAGCGTTTCGGCGATCCGTCGCACCGCCACGCGCCCGGAGGTCGGCCGCATGCCGCCGCCCAGGACCGCGACGCGCTCGCCGGCATCGGCCAGCAGGCTCGCCAGCGCCAGCGTGATCAGTTCGCCGCGCACCGCCTTGGTGTCGATGTTCTTCAGCGAGGCGTATTGCATCGACGGCGAGGCATCCCGCCACAGCCAGACGCTGGCCGCGGCCTCCCATTCGGTTTCGCGCACGAACAGATGCCGGCTGCGCGCGCTCTGACGCCAGTCGATCTGGTTGGCGCTGTCGCCGTCGCGATAGGGTCGGTACTGCCAGAAGGCATCGCCCTGGCCGACCCGGCGCCTTCCGTGGACGCCCTGGATGACGGTCGCCGCGACGCGGTCGGCGGCCACCATCAACGCCGGCAGGGTGCCGGCGAGTTCGAGCGAGCGGTGAAGGGTTGAGGGCGCGGCCATTGGCGTCGGTGCTGCAATGCCTAGGCCAGAAGGCTAGGCAAGACGGGCACACATCTGGGCAATCACCGCTTCGATCGTGACCCCCTCGGCGCGGGCCGAGAAATTTACCGCCATGCGATGACGCAGGATCGGCCCGGCCAATGCCACGACATCGTCGACCGACCGCGCGAGACGGCCCTGGATGATGGCGCGGGCACGGCTGGCCAGCATGAAGGCCTGGCTGGCGCGCGGACCGGGGCCCCAGGCGACGCGGTTGCGCACGATGTCGAGGTCCGAGCTCTCCGGGCGGCCGGCGCGCACCAGCTTCAGGATGGCATCGACGACGCTCTCCCCGATCGGCAGGCGCCGCACCAGAGACTGCGCGGCCATGAGGTCGGCCGGCGTCAGGGTCTGCGCGGCCGTGGCCATCACGGCGCCGGTGGTGCCGATCATGATCTGGCGTTCGGCGGCTTCGTCGGGATAGCCGACGTCGATCTGCAGCAGGAAGCGATCGAGCTGGGCTTCGGGCAGCGGATAGGTGCCCTCCTGCTCCAGCGGGTTCTGGGTCGCCAGGACATGGAACGGCGCCGGCAGGTCGTAGCGCTTGCCGGCCACGGTCACGTGTTTTTCCTGCATGCTCTGCAGCAGCGCGGACTGGGTGCGCGGGCTGGCGCGGTTGATTTCGTCGGCCATCAGGAGCTGGGCGAACACCGGACCCTGCAGGAAGCGGAACGAGCGGCGGCCGCCGTCGCTTTCCTCCAGCACTTCCGAGCCCAGGATGTCGGCGGGCATCAGGTCGGGCGTGAACTGGATTCGTTTGGTTTCCATCCCCAGAACGGTACCCAGGGTGTCCACAAGTTTGGTCTTGGCGAGGCCCGGAACGCCGATCAGCAGCAGGTGGCCACCGGAGAGGAGCGCAACGAGCGTTTGATCGATAACGTCCTGCTGGCCATATATGACTTGGCCGATGGCCGTGCGCGCGGCACGTAACTGGCTGCCCAGACGCTCGATATCGGCGAGGGCGGAGCGGGCGTCGGCGTCGGTTGCGGTCGATGTGTCGGGGGCCACCAGGGCGCTCCTGTGGTCAGTGAGGCTAGGGTTGAGGGAAGCCCAGAATTGAGGCCGGAACAAGGGCATGAAGGTTGACGAAATCGTGCAGCGGGTGCGCGAACGCAGCAGGCGTTTGGCATCGGGTTTGCCAGTAACCAGCCCGCCGCTTGGCAGCGACTTCTCCCTCAACGGCGTCGTGCCGGCGCCGGAGACCTACCGATCGGCCGCGGTGCTGATGCCGCTGGTGCGCCGCGAGTCCGGCATGACGGTCCTGCTGACGCAGCGCACCGACGACATGCCGAGCCACGCCGGCCAGATCGCCTTTCCCGGCGGACGCAAGCAGCCGGAGGATGCGGATGCCGTGGCGACCGCGCTGCGCGAGACCGAGGAGGAGGTCGGGCTCACCCGGCAGTTCATCGATGTCATCGGCGCGGTCGACCTCTACCGCACCGGGACCGGCTACGAGATCACGCCGATCGTCGGCATCGTCACGCCGGGATTCACGACCCGTGCGGATCCCCGCGAGGTTGCCGACGTCTTCGAGGTGCCGCTCGCGCACTTCCTCGACGAACGCAACCACCGCATCGACAGCCGCGTCTGGCAGGGCCGCGAGCGCCGCTACTACGCCATGCCCTACGGAGAGCGCTACATCTGGGGGGCGACTGCCGGTATGCTCAAGAACCTGCATTTTGTCCTCACCGCCGGCGAGTGACGCGGGCCACGGAGTAGCCCCATGCGCGTCGTACTGTTGATCCTCGGGCTTGTCATGGCGCCGACCGTCGCCTTTTTCCTGTGGGCATGGGCGGTAAAGATCAAGCAGGAGCGCAAGATCGCCGGCACATTGCCAGAGTGGCAGGACATGCCGATCACCTGGCTCGCCATTGCCGGCCTTGCCTGCACGATCCTGGGTTTCGTCGTGATGTTCTTCACCCAGAACCAGGGTTATGGCGGGCTCTTCGCTTCATGAAGCCAACCGGACGTCTTGAGCTGCAGCCTTGGATGGATACGCCTCAGGTGCGGATGCTCTTCGATTCGCTCGGACGAGCCGGCGTCGTGGCCCGCTTCGTCGGCGGTTGCGTGCGCGACGCAGTGCTGAAGCGTCCGATGGCGGACGTCGACATCGACCTGGCCGTCGACAAGCCGCCCGAGACGATCATGCGTGCGCTCGCGACAGCCAAGCTCAAGTCGGTGCCGACTGGCCTCAAGCACGGCACGGTGACGGCAATCGTCGCGGGTCGACCCTTTGAGCTGACGACGCTTCGCCGCGATGTCGAGACCGACGGGCGGCGCGCGGTCGTGGCCTTCACCGACGATTGGCTGGAAGATGCCAACCGGCGCGACTTCACCTTCAACGCCCTCTACGCCGATCGCGACGGCACGCTCTACGATCCGTTCGATGGCCAGAGCGACCTCGCGGCGGGCCGCGTGCGTTTCATCGGCGAAGCCGACACCCGCATTGCCGAGGACCGGCTGCGTGTGTTGCGCTTCTTCCGCTTTCACGCCTGGTATGGCCGGCTGCCGCTCGATGGATCGAGCTTCGAGGCCTGCCGGCGCAACGCCGGCGTGCTGGGCGGGCTCTCGGGCGAGCGCGTTGCCAAGGAGCTGCTGCGGCTGCTCGAGGCGCCGGCGCCGGCCGATGCCCTGCAGGCCATGGCCGAAGCCGGCGCGCTCGACCATTGGCTGCCGGAGTATGCCGGCGTCACGCGCCTCAAGGGCCTGATCGCCCGCGAAGACGCGCCCGATCCGCTGCGCCGGCTGGCGGCGATCCTGCCCTCGGACGCCGATGCCACTTCCATCGGCAAGCGCCTGAAGCTCTCCACCCAGCACGCGCTGCGCCTCGAAGTGATGCTGGCCTCGACGCCTGTCATCGATGTCGCAGGCGGCGCAAAAGCCTGGCGGGCCGGCATTTATGGCCTCCGCAACAATCTTTATGCCGACCGCCTGCTGCTCGCCCTGGATGCACCGGGCGACTGGCGGGCAGCGCTCGCCCTGGCGCGCAACTGGACGCCCCCGGAGTTGCCGGTGAGCGGCGGCGATGCGCTGACGCTCGGCCTAAAACCCGGTCCTCGTGTGGGCGCGCTGATCGAAGCAGTCGAGCGCTGGTGGATCGACGGCGATTTTTCCGCCGACCGCGCGGCGTGCCTGGCCGAACTCGAACGCCTGGCCCACTCGGAATGAGGACCGCTGCGTGATCCGTCCCGGTGTCACGCTCGCGCTGTGGGTGGCGATCGCGCTCCTCGTCGTGCTGAACGATGCCGTGGGCGACACCTGGATCGCCACGTCGCTCTCGGTGCGCGCGGTCGAATGGTACAAGGTCCTGGTGCCGCTGCCCTACGTCGTGCTGATGGCCTTCATCCATGCCCGGCACACGTCGGGACCGCGCTGGTTCGAGGCGGCGCTGCTCGCGGCGCTGCTGTGGCCGCCCTCCACGGTGCTCGTCGACTTTCTCTATACGCGGCTGACCTACGGCGAGGATCCGGCGTCGTTCCTCGATCGCTTCGCCTTCTGGTGGGGTGCGCCTTATCCGTTGCTGGTGCTCGCCCTGTTTGCCGCGCCATTGCTCGCGGGCGCCGTGATGGCGCGCCGCTGAAGGCCATTTTTTGGCACAGCTCCTTGTGCCACGGCCTGTCCCGCTGCCTGTGCCGAAAACCGCTGCCAAGTCTTTGACCGCACGGGTGAATCGCCCCCCGATCGGCTGTGCCACCGAGCCCCTCTATTTTGCGTCGTCGGATTTCTCCTGGTTGCGTGCGGCCTGGGCGCGGATTTCGGCGTCGTAGGCGGCCACTCGCTCGTCTGCCGCGTCGAGCCGGCGTCTGAGTTCTTCGGCGCGCTCGCGCCTGGCCTGCAGCTCGGCGGCGTGCGGCCCATAGGTCTCTGCCTGCAGTGCCTGCAGCAGCTTCCACAGCACGCGGTTGTCCGGCATGGACTCGTGCCCGACGATCCGGCCGTCGTGCCAGAGCGGTACTTCGTCGCCGATCATGGCGCGGCGCATGGCCTCGTCGCTCAGACGCCCGGCGCCGCGCTCGCGGGCGGCGTCCCAGCGGCGGCGGAAATCGGCATCGGCATCGCGCCAATTGTAGACGGTGCGGCGGGCGAGGCCCGCGGCGCGGCAGGCGGTGGAGACCGAGCCGGTGCGCGCGAATTCGCGCAGGAAGCGGCCCTGCGGCCGCCAGCAGCGTTTGATCGGGGTCATTTGGAAGCCCTGTTCAGGCAAAGAAAAACGCCCGCTGACAGAGTCGGCGGGCGTTGGGAAGAATGGGCGCTAAAAGCCCAGCCTGACGAAAATACTATCGAAAACCTGCTGGACTTGCAAATTGGACTGCGGATCTGCCTTTGAGTACGCCATGGGCGTACTTATCCTTGCCGAGGATACGCCAGAGGCGTATCTTCGGCCCCGTGAAATATGTCTTCGACCCCGCCAAGGACGCCGTCAATCAGGCGAAGCACGGCGTTTCTCTCGCGTTGGCCGAAGTTTTGTTCGCCGGGCCGCAGGTGTCGGTGGCCGACGACCGCTTTGAGTATGGAGAGGTCCGAAAGATCGCTTTCGGCCTCATCCGCGACCGTCTTTTCGTTTGCGTGTACGTCGACCGGCAAATGGAGCGACGCGTGATCTCGCTCCGCAAGGCGAATAAAAGAGAGGTGAAGCGCTATGGCGAAGATCTTGAGTAAGGCGGCGCGCCGCGCGTTGGCGGCGACGGATTGGCGCAAAGTGGATGCGATGACGGACGAGGACATCGCCCGGCAGATCGCGGCCAATCCCGAGGCCGCGCCCGACATGGCCCCTGAAGTCGATGTGCGGGCGATCCGGCGAGCGACGGGCATGACGCAGATGCAGTTCGCTGCCGCTTATGAATTCAGCGTGCGGACGGTGCAGGAATGGGAGCGTGGCGCCAAACGTCCCAGCGGGCCCGCGCGCACGCTGCTGCGTGCCATCAAGGGAGACCCCGAGGGTTTGCGCAAGGCGCTCGCCGCAGCGTAGGCCGTCTCCGCAAGCCGACTTCTGCGGTCGGCGCGTCAGGGCCAGCGTGCCTCCGGCGGCAGCGACATCAAGATCGCCTCGACGTTGCCGCCGGTCATCAGGCCGAACTTCGTCCCGCGATCGTGCAGCAGGTTGAATTCGACGTAGCGGCCGCGGCGCACGAGCTGATGCTCGCGCTCGGCTTCGGTCCACGGCTCGTTCATGTGGCGGCGCACCAGCTTCGGATAGATGTCGAGGAAGGTCTCGCCGATGCCGCGGGTGAAGGCGAGGTCGCGGCCATGATCGCCGCTGTCGAGATAGTCGTAGAAGATTCCGCCGACACCCCTGGGCTCCCCGCGATGGGGCAGATGGAAATATTCGTCGCACCATTCCTTGAAGCGCGGATAGTAGGAGGTGTCGTGCCGGTCGCATGCCGCCTTGAACGCGGCGTGGAAGTCGCGCGTATCGGGTTCGTGCGGCACCATGGGCGTGAGGTCGCCGCCGCCGCCGAACCAGGCGCGTGTCGTGGCGATGAACCGGGTGTTCATGTGTACCGCCGGCACCTTGGGCGAGCGCAGGTGGGCGACCAGCGAGATGCCCGAGGCGAAGAAGCGCGGGTCCTCGGCGGCGCCGGGAATCTGGTTTCGGAATTCCGGGCTGAATTCGCCGAACACGGTCGAGACGTTGACGCCGACCTTCTCGAATACCCGGCCGTGCATGATCGCCATGGTGCCGCCGCCGCGATCCTGGCCGGCGGCGCCGGCCTCGCGCTTCCAGTCCTTGCGGACGAAGCGGCCAGGCGGGAGATCAGCATGGGGGCCGGTGAGTTCGTCCTCGATCTTCTCGAACTCGGCGCAGATACGGTCGCGCAAGATGGCGAACCAGGCCCGCGCTTCTTCCTTCCAGCGCAGCACGGTCGCCTCGTCGGGCAGCGGCGAGGGGCCATTGGGGCCGGTCGCGTGGCGGGCAGGCTGGCTCATGACGGTTCGGCAAATCCCTGAGTCTGGCGGAGGCCCTCGCTCAATACCATTGCCGCGGCCAGCGCGACATTGAGCGACCGGGCGCCGGGCCGGAGCGGAATGCGGACGCTGAGGTCGGCGGCTTCGTGGACCTCGGCCGGTACGCCGGCACTTTCGCGGCCGAGCAGCAGGATATCGCCGGCCCGGAAGGCGACGTCGGGGAAGACCGTAGTGCCGGCCGTCGACAGCAGGACCAGCCGACCGGCCGGCCGGCTCTTGAGTTGGGCGCGCCGGAAACTGGTCCAGGAGGCATGCCGGACGATGGTCGCCAGGTCGTAGTAATCCATGGCGGCCCGGCGGATGCGCTTGTCGTCGACCGGGAAGCCACAGGGTTCGATGATATCGAGGGGGACGCCCAGGCCGGCGGAGAGCCGGATGAAGGCGCCGAGATTCTGCGGGATATCGGGCTGGAACAGGGCTAGGCGCATGGGCAATTCTACTCCCCGTCCGCGTCGCGAAAGCACCATCCGTGCGGCACGCTGTCACAGAATGCCGTGCCCCATGCTGCGTTGTGGGCCTGCGACCAACAGAGCCTTGAAACATAAGGGGCTTTCGCGGTCTAAAGGCGGGTATCTCCTCGGGGGGATGGAAAGAGAAGACAATGGCGACAACAAGCGTACCAGCCGGCGGTCACGGTGATCCGACCCGGCGCGACTTCCTCATGGTTGCGACCGGCGCCCTCGGCGCCGTAGGCGTGGCGGCCGTTGCCTGGCCGTTCATCAACAATCTCAATCCTGCCGCCGACACGCTGGCGCTCGCCTCGATCGAGGTGAACGTGCAGCCGATCCAGGTCGGGCAGGCGATCACCGTGAGTTGGCGCGGCAAGCCGGTCTTCATCCGGCATCGCACGCCGCAGGAGATCAAGGAGGCCGAGGCCGTGCCGATGTCGGAGCTGCCCGATCCGCAGACCGACGATTCGCGTGTCACCGACATTGCCAAGAAGGTGCGCCGCGAGTGGCTGATCATGATCGGCGTCTGCACCCATCTCGGCTGCGTGCCGCTCGGCAACAAGCCGGGTCAGGACAAGGGCCCCTACGGCGGCTGGTACTGTCCCTGCCACGGTTCGGCCTACGACACGTCCGGCCGCATCCGGAAGGGACCGGCTCCGAAGAATCTGGTGATCCCGGATTATCTGTTCGCTTCGGACGCTCTCGTCCGCATCGGCTGATCGCTCAAAGATCGCCGCCCCAGATCGCGCAGGAGTTCGCAGCATGGCCTCGTCTCACGGCACGCCGCCGGTTTTCAACAACAAGGTGATCGCGTGGATCGATCACCGCCTGCCGATCTTCTCGTATATCGAGAAGGAGTATCACACCTTCCCGACGCCGCGGAATTTCAACTACTTCTGGAATTTCGGCGCGATCGCCACGGTGATGCTGGTGCTCATGATCGCTACCGGCATCGTGCTGGCGACCAATTATACCCCGCATGTCCTGATGGCCTTCGACTCGGTCGAGCGCATCGACCGCGACGTGCCGCAGGGCTGGCTGATGCGCGACCTGCACATGAACGGCGCGTCGTTCTTCTTCATCGCCGTCTACGTCCACATCTTCCGCGGCATGTACTACGGCTCCTACAAGGCGCCGCGTGAACTGCTCTGGATCCTGGGCGTCGTCATCTTCCTGCTGATGATGGCCACCGCCTTCATGGGCTACGTGCTGCCATGGGGCCAGATGAGCTTCTGGGGCGCCACCGTCATCACCAGCCTGTTCTCGGCCATCCCGGTGGTCGGCCAGTCGGTCGTCGACTGGCTGTGGGGTGGCTTCTCGATCGGCAACCCGACGCTCAACCGCTTTTTCGCGCTGCACTACCTGCTGCCGTTCGTCATCGTCGCGGTCGTGGCGCTCCACGTCGTGGCGCTGCACGTCCACGGCTCGAACAACCCGCTCGGCATCGACCCCAAGGGTCCGCAGGACACCGTGCCGTTCCATCCCTACTACACGATGAAGGACGGCTTCGGCGTCGTCGTCTTCCTGATCGTGTTCGCGGGGTTTGCGTTCTTCGCACCCGACTATCTGGGTCATCCAGACAACTACATTCCGGCCGATCCGCTGGTAACGCCCGAGCACATCGTGCCGGAGTGGTACTTCCTGCCGTTCTACGCGATCCTGCGCGCGGTGCCGGACAAGCTGGGCGGCGTGATCGCCATGTTCGGCGCCATCGCGGTGCTGTTCATCCTGCCGTGGCTCGACACCAGCCGGGTCCGCTCGGCCACGTTCCGGCCGATCTACAAGTGGGCCATGCCGGTTCTGGTGGTTGACGTGGTCGTGCTCGGCTTCTGCGGCGCCAACCCGCCGGCCGGCTTCTGGATCCCGTTGTCCCAGGTCGCCACGCTCTACTACTTCTTCCACTTCCTCATCTTGCTGCCGGTTCTGGGCAAGGTTGAACGGCCATTGCCGATGCCGCCCAGCATCGCCGACGCAGTGCTCAAGAAGAAGGCAGGGTAAGCGCCATGCGTAGACTGATCGTTTCCGGCGCGATTGCGCTCGCTGCCCTCGTCACCGGCGCCGGTGCCCTCGTCATCGGCACCGGGGCCATCGCGGCCGGCACGACGCCCGAGGCGCCTGCTCGTCAATGGAAGTTCGAGGGACCGTTCGGCACCTATGACCGTGCCGCCGCCCAACGCGGCTATCAGGTCTATCAGGAAGTCTGCTCGGCCTGCCACTCGCTGTCGCTGGTGGCCTACCGCAACCTCACGGAGCTGGGCCTCACCGACAATCAGGTCAAAGGCCTGATCAAGGACATCACGGTTCCCGACCTCAACGACGACGGCGCACCGGTCGACCGGCCGGCGCGCCTGTCGGACCGCTTCAAGAAGCCGTTCGCCAACGAACTCGCCGCCGCCGCCGCCAACAACGGCAAGGCGCCGCCCGATCTCAGCGTCATCGTCAAGGCACGCGCCAACGGTCCCAACTACATCCATGCGCTGCTGACGGGCTACGTTCCGTTCGACAAGCTGACGCCCGACCAGATCAAGGCCTACTCGGTCACCAAGGACGACAACTACAACACCTACTTCCCCGGCCACCGCATTGCCATGGCGCCGCCGCTGGCCGACGACAAGGTGACCTACGCCGACGGCACCAAGGCCACGCTCAGTCAGCAGTCTTCCGACGTCACCGAGTTCCTGGCCTGGGCTTCGGAGCCGCACATGGAAGACCGCAAGCGCACCGGCGTCCGCGTCATCCTCTTCCTTCTGGCAATGGCCGGCCTGATGTACGCGGTGAAGCGTCAGGTCTGGTCCGACAAGCACTAAGACTTTGCCGGGGGCGCGCCCCCGGCGGATTACTTCTTGAGCCGCTTCTCGATCGCCTCGTAACGCGCGATCAGGCGGCGGGCGCGGTCGATCACCGGAATGTCGATCATCTTGCCATCCACCGAGAACGAGCCGCGGCCCTCAGCCGCGGCTTTTTCGTCGGCCAAGATCAGCTTCCTCGCATAGGCCACGTCCTCGGCCGGGGGCGTGAAGGCCTCGTTCAGCGTCTGCACCAGCGCCGGATGGATGCAGGTGCCGCCGGCGAAGCCGAAGCGGCGCGCCCGCTCGGCGCTCTTGCGATAGGCGTCGGGATCGGAATAGTCGGCGACGGTACCCATGACGCCGATCATCGACAGGCCATGCGCCTGGGCCGCAAAGGCAACCATGCGCTTGGGCAGTTCGAGCGCATCGGCGGTCGGCAGCGAGCCGGTCTCGAGGGCGAAATCCTCGCCGCCCAGCATCATGGCGATGACGCGCGGCGCATGCTCGGCGATGTCGTTGATATGGGCGAGCGCACGCGGATGCTCGATCATGGCGCCGAAGCCTACGCCGCCCACTTGCATGCCGCGGGCGCGTTCGAGGTCGCTCACCACCTCGTCGAGCAGCTTCAGGTGCTGCACACCCTCGGTTTTGGTGATGAAGAGGGCCGTGAGGCCGGGCCGTACCGCTGCCTCGATGTCGGGAATCGCGAGCTGCAGCGGCCGGTTGATGCGCACCGCCACGTCGGCGCCGTCTTTGGCGACCGCCTTCATGGTCTCCGGCAGCATGGCGCGCGCCTCGGGCTTCTGGGCCACCTGGACGCTGTCCTCGAGGTCGACCAGCACGCAGTCGGCGCCGCGCGTGTGCGCCTTGTCGATGAACTTCGGCACGTTGCCGGGCACATAGAGGATCGAGCGCCAGACGGGCGGGACGGGCCTCATGGCGTTGAATGTCACTTCTTCTTCCCTTTCGAAATGGCGCCGGTCGCGCACAGCTTGTCGTATTCGGCCGCGCCCAGCAGCGGCTTCAGCAACGCTTCGTTGTGTTCGCCGATTCTTGGCGCGGCGCTCTTGAGGGCGCCCGGCGTGCCGGACAGGCGCGGCACCACCGGGTGGGTCGGCAGCTCGCCCATGTCGTCGTCGGGAATCTCGATCAGCGACTCGCGCTCCAGCACGTAGTCATCCTGCACGATCTGCGAGATGTCGTAGACCGGCCCTATGGTGACGCCGGCCTCGTCGAAATAGCGCAGGTTCTCGTCGAGATCGCGCTCCGCGATGAAGCCGCCGATGATCCCGTCGAGTTCGATACCGTTTCGGACGCGCTCGATGTTGGTGGAAAAGCGCGGGTCCTTCACCAGCTCCGGTCGGCCGATCTTGATCAGAACGCGCTCGGCCATGCCCTGGGTCGAGGCCGAGAGACAGACCCAATGGCCGTCCCTGGTCTTGTAGACGTTGCGCGGCGCGGCATTGGTCGAGCGGCTGCCGCTCCTCACCTTCACCTCGCCGGTGAGCTTGTGGTTGGCGGCCTGCGGTCCCAGCACGGAGAACAAAGGGTCGAACAGCGGCAGGTCGAGCGTCTGGCCCTTGCCGCCGTTCACCTCGACTTCGCGGAGCGCCACCATGACGGCGCCATAGCCGTTCAACGCCGCCGTGGCGTCGGCGAGATACATCGGCGGCAGCACAGGCTCGCGGTCCTCGAAGCCGTTCATCGAGGCGAAGCCGCTATAGCCCTCGATCAAGGTGCCGAAGCCCGGCTTGTGGCGGAAGCGGCCGTCCTGGCCCCAGCCGGAGATGCGCACGATCACCAGCCTGGGATTGATCTCGTGCAGCTCGGCCGGCGAGAGGCCCATGTCCTCCAGCACGCCCGGCCTGAAACTCTCGACCAGGATCGCGGCGGACCTGGTGAGTTCGCGCACGATCGTGCGGCCGGCGTCGGAGCGCAGGTCGAGCGCCACGCTCTTCTTGTTGCGGCTATAGACTTTCCACGCCGTCTCGATGCCCTTGACCCGCCACGAGCGCAGCGTGTCGCCCTCGGGAGGTTCGATCTTGATCACCTCGGCGCCGAAATCGGCGAGCTGCAGCGTCAGCACGTTGCCGGCGACCAGGCGCGACAGATCGACGACGCGGACCCCGTTCAAGGGGCCGCGCGCCGCGGGATCGAAGGCTTTCTTGGCGGGTCTCTTAGCCAACGTGCTTGCCGAAGAACTCCAGCGTGCGGGCCATGGCCTGCTTGGACGCCGCCGCATCCCAGCTGCCGCGCTCGTCGCAATGGAAGCCATGGTCGGCGGGATAATCGAAGATCTGCACGCCGGGATGGAGCGTCCGAAGCTCGTTCACATGCGTCATCGGGATGTGCATGTCCTTGTCGCCGAAATGCAGTTGTGTCGGCACCGTGGGCTTTTCGTTCCTGGCGCCATGGATGCCGCCGCCGTAGTAGCCCGACACCGCGTCGGGCTTGAGCCGCGTCGCCGCCAGCCAGGAGATGGTGCCGCCCCAGCAATAGCCGGTGACCGCGACCTTCTTCGTGCCGCGAGTCTTGAGTTCCTGGATGGCCGCCTCGACGTCTTGTACCGCCTTGTCGGTGAAGCCCGGCGTCATCACGTAGCCGCGGCCCTCGGCGATGGTATCGGGCGTGTAGCCGAGCTCGATGCCGGTCTTGATGTGGTCGAAGAAGCGCGGCGCCAGGGCGAGATAGCCTTGGCTGGCAAAGAAGTCGGTGACTTTCCGGATGTGCTGGTTGACGCCGAAAATCTCCTGAACCACCACGATGCCACCCCTCAGTGAATTATTGGGCGGGGTGCCTGCGGGTTTGGCGAGGTAAGCGCCAATTTCGCCAGCCGCCGACTTAAGCCGGATATCTTCGCCCATGAGAATAACTCCCTCTGTTCATTGTATTGGACATGGTAATTCAGCGGCGTTCAACCCATTGGATCAGCCACGGGATCAACTATGTATCTGCCAAAGCACTTCGAGGGCGACGAGGCTATTGGTTGGGAGATCATGCACGCCCATAGCTGGGCGCTGCTGACCACGACGGCCGAGGACGGCGCGCCGCTCACCACGCACCTCTCGTTGTTGTGGCAGGAGACGGGCGGGCCGCACGGCTCGCTGATCGGCCATGTGGCGCGGGCTAATCCGCACTGGAAGCTGTTCGCGCGCCCTGCGGAATCGCTGGCGCTGTTCTGGGGACCGCACGCCTACGTTTCGCCGACCTGGTACACGCCCGGCGCCAAGGTGCCGACCTGGAACTACGTGACGGTACACGCCTATGGCCGGCCGCAGATCATCGAGGACACCAAGGGTGCGCTCGACGTGTTGTCGACACTCGCCCGCGAATACGAAGCCGAGGGCCCCGACGGTTGGGGGCTCGACCGGCTGCCCGCTGGCAACGCCGAGGCACAGACGCGCGGCATCACGGTGTTCCGCATGCCGCTCTCGCGTATCGAAACCAAGATCAAGCTCAGTCAGAATCGCGAGATGGCCGACCGGCAACGCGTGATCGCAAAGCTCGAGGAGTCCGATAGCCAGGACGCCCAGGGCACCGCGCGCTGGATGAAGCGTGTGCTGTCGTAGGCGGCGACCAGCTTCTTCTCAGGAGCCCGCCTCTTCTCAGGACGGCGTGTCGCCCAGCACCGTGCAGCGGCGGATGACGCGCGGCTCGTTCGCGAGATCGTAGGTTCCCGCTTTGTGCAGCAGGCAGCGGTTGTCCCAGACCATGAGGTCGCGTGGCCGCCAGTCGTGGAAATAGGTCCGGCAGACGGCGATGATCCGCTCGTTGAGGCCGTCGATGAAGGCCCGGCCCTCGTCGTAGCCCATGCCGACGATGCGCTCGGCGTGATCTCCGAGATACATCGCCTTGCGTCCGGTTTCGGGATGAGTCCGCACGACCGGTTGCTCGACCGGCGGCGCGGCCTTGCGCTGGGCATCGGTCATGGGCTCGTCGCCGTGCCGGCGATTGCGCGAAAAATCGAGATTGTGGATGGCGTGCAGTTTCGCGAGGCGCTCTTGCTCGTCCGTCGGCATCGCCTCGAAGGCGGAATACATGTCGGCAAAGCCGGTGCCGCCGCCACGGCTCGGGATCACCTCGGCGTAGAGCATCGTGGCCTTGGTCGTGTGCCGTTGCCACGAGCCGTCGGTATGCCAAGCCAGCGTCCCACGGTCCGGATGCTTGCCGTTCGGCCTGCCGTCGGGGCCGACATTCGACAGGGTGTACAGCTCGGGATGGGCGCCGGCGTGATACTGGTTCATGACATGGACCTGCACCTGACCGAACCGGCGGGCGAAGGCCACCTGGTCACCGGGCGGCAGGTCCTGGTCGCGGAAGAGCAAAAGCTGGTGCGCCAGGAAGGCATCGTAGACCGCGGGAAAGGTCGCGTCGTCGATCGCCGACACCGCGATTCCCTCGATCTCGGCCCCGAGGCGGCCCTCGAAAGGGCGTAGCTGGAATGGCTGGGACGCTAAGCTCCGGGCGGCGGCAACGGTCGGCATGGCGATCCTTCCCCAAGGCATTGTTCCCTGAGAGAAGGCTAGCGCCGTGCCGCCGCCGGGGTCAAACGGGCTAGGCCCGTGTTTAGATGTCGTGCCTACTTGGCCTGCAGGAGGTCGGTGACCTTCAGCAGGATCAGCTCGTTGTCGTCGACCTTGCCCAGCGCGCGGCCCGACGAGAACGGCAAGTTGTTGTCGTTGCCCACGATGATGCGGTCGGCATCGACGAGGTCGACGTTCTCGATGGTGAAGAACGGGAAGGTGAGCTTGCCATCCTTGCCACCCTGGCGGGCAAGCTTCTGCGGGTCGTCGATGTCCATCAGGTCGATGTAGCCGACCTTCTTCACGAAGCCATCGGCATCGGCCTGGGCCATGTCGATCTTGTAGATGCGCTTGAACTTGGCCGGCACGTTGAAGCAATCTGGCTTGGGTGCGCCTTCGAGGCAGGCTTGGGCGCTGTCGCCCTCGGTGTCGTCACGCTCGATGATGAGGCCGCTGGTGGCGTCGATCAGGTTGAAATCGCCGATCGAATTGTTGGGCGCCTCGAGCGTGTATTTGAAGCTCTTGCCGGTGTACTCGCCCTTGGCGGTATCGAACTCGAGGATGCGCAGGAAGCGCTTGCCGTCCTTGGCTTCGGGCTCGCCCGAGGCGGTCAGCAGCGGGCCCTCGAGCAGGGGATAGAGGAACTTGCCGTCGGCCGAGGCCGCCATGCCCTCGAAGCCCTTGCTGCGCCGGACCTCGAACTTCACGGCACCGGGAACAGCCGGCATCGCCACCACGGGATGGTCAGGCGAGCGCACGACCTTGCCGTCGACCTTGGTCTCGAACACCTGCAGGACCTTGCCGGCGCGGTCGGTCTTGATCAGGAAGGGTCCGAATTCGTCGCCGAACCACAGCGTGTCACCGACCGGCTGGATCGATTCGATGTCGAAGTCGCCGCCCGTCAGGTAACGCTTGGGTGTGTTCTCGTTGACGATACGGAACGGCACCTTGCGGTCGGGATCGCTCAGGAACACGGTCGAGACGCGCTCGACGGCGCCGCTCTTCCAGTCGGGCTTCACGACATGGAAGGTCAGCATGGCGTCGGGCGAGTTGGCCTTGGAGCCGAAGCCGTTGTCGCTCAGCGTCAGGAAAGTGCCGTCCTTCAAATTCTTGATACCGGACAGACCCTGGACCGGCTGGCCCTTCAGCGGAAAACTGACGCCGGTGGGGCGGGGTGCCGCCTTGTCCGAGAGCGCCGACATGGCGGGAACAGTCTCGGGCGCGTCGACCCGCTGGCCGCTCGGGCCGGCGTAACGGCCGGAAATCTGCAGCTCCTGGGGGGCATCCGCCGGCGGCGGAACGAGGGTCATGGCCGGCAGGATGGCGTGGCCTTCGAGAACGGCAGGGTATTTGGTCTGCGCTGCCACCTGCGTCGCGAGAGCAAGGACCGCGGTGGCGGCAAGGAATGGATAGGCGCGCATGATGGTCTCCCTCGGATGACTTGGCCAATGGGAGCTACAACGGGCGCGCTACGGTTTGCTGACGGGCCTTGTGGATGAGACTGAAACGAAAGTGACACAGAGTTGCAGTGTTGATATCGCGGGGTGGGAGTACCTCGGTCCCAAGCGTCAGGGGAGATTGGGATGGACAGCTACGACAATTCGGAAGACGTCGGTTCGAACACCAGCACTGAATCTTCGATCGGCGATTTGATCGAGCGGCGGCTTGGCCGGCGCGACGCCCTGCGCGGCCTGTTGGGGATCGGCGCCGCCGCTACGCTGACGCATGAACTGCTCGGCAGCACCGCGCTGGCCCAGGAGGCCGGCCCGTCGTCGCTCACCTTCAAGGAAGTCGTCCACGGACTCGACAAGACCCACCACATTCCCGAAGGCTACGAGGCGCAGGTCGTGATCCGCTGGGGCGATCCGGTCGTGGCCGGTGCGCCGGCCTTCGATCCCGCCAACCTGACGGCGGCCGCCCAGGAAAAGCAGTTCGGCTACAACTGCGACTTCATCGGCCTGCATCCCTTGCCGCCCGGCAGCACGGACAACAACCGCTTCCTCATGGTCGTCAACCACGAGTACACCGATCCTGGCCTGATGTTCGCGGGCCTGGGGTCGGGACGGAACGTCAATCTCAAGGCGTCCAAGCCGCAGGTCGAAGTCGAGATGGCCGCGCACGGCGGCGCGGTGATCGAGATCGGCCGCGAAGGCGGCCAGTGGAAGGTCGTACCCGACAGCAAATATGCCCGGCGAATCACCGCGACCACGGTGATGGAAATGTCCGGCCCGGCGGCTGGCCATGACAAGCTCAAGACCTTGGCCGATCCGACCGGCACCAGGGTGCTGGGCATGGTGAACAACTGTGCCGGCGGCAGCACGCCTTGGGGCACGTGGCTGACGGCGGAGGAGAATTTCAACGGCTACTTCGGTGGTGATGCCGAGAAGATGCCCGATGCCAAGGCCTACAAGCGCTACGGCATCTCGAAGGCCACCTGGTATGCCTGGTCCCAGTATTTCGATCGTTTCAACGTCGAGAAGGAGCCGAACGAACCCAACCGCTTCGGCTGGATCGTCGAGATCGATCCGTACGATCCTTCGGCCGCGCCGATCAAGCGCACGGCGCTCGGCCGCTTCAAGCATGAGGGTTGCACCTACGCCCTCGGCAAGGATGGCAGAGTCGTGTTCTACAGCGGCGACGACGAGCGGTTCGACTATGTCTACAAGTTCGTCACGGCCAAGCCCTGGAGCCCGACCGACCGGGCCGCGAACAGGAACCTGTTGGACGAGGGAACGCTCTACGTCGCCCGCTTCGCCGATGACGGCAAGGTCGAGTGGTTGCCGCTGGTTCATGGCCAGGGCCCGCTGACGGTGGAGAACGGCTTTGCCAACCAGGCCGACGTCGTCATCTATGCCCGTGTGGCCGCCGACCTGCTGAAGGCGACGCCAATGGATCGCCCCGAGGACGTCGAGACCAATCCGGTCAACGGACGGGTCTACGTGATGCTCACCAACAACACGCGGCGCACAGAGCAGCAGGTGAACCGCGCCAACCCGATGGCCCGCAACGCCCACGGCCACGTCATCGAGATAACGCCCAAGGACGGCGAGCATGCGTCGACCGAGGGGACCTGGTCGATCTTCATCGTCGGTGGCAAGCCCGGCATCGATGCCGGCGCGCGCTATCATCGGGCGACCTCGGAGAACGGCTGGCTGTCGTGTGTCGACAACTGCGCCTTCGACAGCAAGGGCCGCATCTGGCTCGCCACCGACGGCGCGCCGACGGCCGCCGGCATCGCCGATGGTCTCTACGGTGCCGACACCACGGGCTACGGCCGCGGCCTGACGCGGTGCTTCTTCCAGGCGCCGACCGGCGCGGAGGTTTGCGGCCCGATCCTGACGCCCGACGACATCACGGTGTTCCTGGCCATCCAGCATCCGGGCGAGGATGCTGGCTCGACGTTCGAGAAGCCTTCGACGCGCTGGCCCGACTTCAAGGAGGGCATGCCGCCCCGACCGTCGGTCATCGCCATCACCAAGAAAGGTGGCGGCGCGATCGGGTCGTAGGCGGAGCGCAGCTCGGCCGGTTCAATGTCTGAGGCGCCCGCGGCGCCTCAGACATTGAACCTGAAGTGGAAGACGTCGCCGTCCTTGACGGCGTAGTCCTTGCCTTCGAGGCGGAGCTTGCCGGCATCGCGCGCACCTGCTTCGCCCTTCAGGCTCACATAGTCGTCGTAGGCGATGGTCTCGGCGCGGATAAAGCCCTTCTCGAAGTCGGTGTGGATGACGCCCGCGGCGACAGGCGCCGTGGCCTCGCGGCGCACGGTCCAGGCACGTGCTTCCTTGGGGCCGACCGTGAAGAAGGTCACGAGATCGAGAAGCTGGTAGCCTGCCCGCACCACGCGCGCGAGGCCGGTTTCCTTCAGGCCGAGCGAGGAGAGGTAGTCGCCCTGGTCCTCGGGCGGCAGCTGCGCCACCTCGGCCTCGATGGCGGCCGAGATCACCACCGCCAGCATGCCGCGGCCCTTGGCGAAGGCTTCTGCCTTGGCGCTGTGGTCGTTGCCGATGGCGGCTGAGCTCTCGTCGACGTTCAGCACGTACATCATCGGCTTGGCGGTGATGAGCTGCAGGCCATGGAACACCGGCAGCTCGTCGGCTGTCAGCGCGGCTTCGCGGGCGGGCTTGCCCTCGCGCAGCGCATCCAGCGCCTTCTTGACGACGGGGGCCTCGGCGGCTGCTTCCTTGTCGCCGCTCTTGGCGCGCTTCTCGAGGTTGGGAAGGCGCTTTTCCAGGCTGTCCATGTCGGCAATCATCAGCTCGGTCTCGACGATCTCGGCGTCACGCACCGGATCGACGCTGCCCTGGACGTGCGTCACGTCGCCATCCTCGAAGCAGCGCAGCACGTGGACGATGGCGTCGACCTCGCGGATGTTGGCCAGGAACTGGTTGCCGAGCCCTTCGCCCTTCGACGCGCCCTTCACGAGGCCGGCGATGTCGACGAATTCGAGCTGGGTCGGGATGATCTTGGCCGAGTTCGCGATCGCCGAGAGCTTGTCGAGCCGCGGATCGGGCACGGCGACGCGACCGACATTGGGCTCGATGGTGCAGAACGGATAGTTGGCCGCCTGCGCCGCTTGCGTCGCTGTGAGCGCATTGAACAGGGTCGACTTGCCGACGTTGGGCAGGCCGACGATACCGCAATTGAAACCCATGTTTTACTCTTTGAGGTTCAGGCGCGCCGGGAGATCCGGTGCGGGCGCCAGGCTCGCCACCCGGCTCATGTATTTCTCGTCCGCCTTGGCGCCGCCTTCGATCAGCAGCGCCGATTCCTCGGCCAGGGCCGACAGCAACTTCGGGACCCAGCCGGTCGCGGGATCGCGCTCGTCCGGCTCAAAGTCGCGCAGGACCCAGTGCAGAACCAGGTCCTTGTGGCCGGGATGGCCGATGCCGATGCGAACACGGCGATAGTCCTTGCCGACGTGGGCGTCGATGTCGCGCAGGCCATTGTGCCCGCCGGCGCCGCCGCCCTTCTTCATCCTCACGCGCCCCGGCGCGATATCGAGTTCGTCGTGGAACACCACCATGCGGTCCAGCGGCACTTTCAGGAAGCGCACCGCCTCGCCCACGGCCTTGGCTGACTCGTTCATGAAGGTCATGGGCTTCAGGACGATGACGCGCTCGCCGCCGAGGTGACCTTCGGCCACCTCGCCGTTGAAGCGTGCGCGCCATGGGGAGAAAACACGGCGGCGGACAATCTCGTCCACCGCCATGAATCCAACGTTGTGCCGATGCCCCGCGTAACGGGGCCCGGGGTTGCCGAGCCCGACCAGCAGGAGCATCGGACCGGCGGAACCCTGGTCCGCCGGCTACTTCTTCGCCGGAGCGGGGGCCTTGCCACCCGCCGCCGGTGCCGCAGCACCTGCCGCCGGAGCCGCACCACCCGCTGCGGGTGCAGCACCCGCCGCCGGAACTGCCGCCGCACCTTCCGCGGCTGCCGGAGCCGCCGCATCGGCCGCTGCCTGCTCGCGCACCACGGTCGGTGCGGCGATCGAAGCCACGGTGGCGTCCTTGTCTCGGCTTACCACCCGCACGCCCTCGGGAACCGAGATCGTCGAGAGATGGATCGAGTGGCCGATCTCGAGGCCGGTCAGGTCGACCTCGAAGTATTCCGGGATCGCGTCGGCCTTGGTGCGCACCGTGATCTCGTGAAGCACGATGTTGAGCACGCCGCCGCGCTTGATGCCGGGCGATGCCGCGTCGTTCTTGAAGTGGACGGGGACCTGCACGGTGATGACCGACTGGGGGCCGATCCGCAGGAAGTCGAGATGGAGGGGCTTGTCCGTCACCGGGTCGACCTGCACGTCGCGCGGCAGGACCTGGTAGCCCTTGCCCTCGACGTCGATCTCGAGCCGATGGTTGAAGTAACCTTCCTTGCGTAGCTCGCGCTCGATCGATTTCGGCTCGACCGCGATCATGACCGGGGGTTGCTTGTCGCCGTAGATAACGGCGGGAATCAGTCCCTCGCGACGGCTGGAACGGGCGCCCCCTTTGCCGGCCCGATCCCGCATCCTCGCGACGACTTTGGTCGTCTCTGACATCTCACTTCTCCTTGGGTTGGTCTTTTCTCTCTCACTCGCGGCGCGGCCTCCAGGGGTGCCGATCGCCGGATCTCCAATTCTTCAGTTCAATAAATCTTCAGTCGAACAAACTCGAAACCGACGATTCGTCGGAAATACGCCTCATGGCTTCGGCCATCAGCGAGGCGGTGCTGAGTGGCCGCACGTTGGGCGAAATCCGTACCGCTTCGGTGGGCTGGATCGAATCGGTGATGACCAGCTTCTCCATTGGCGAGGCCGCGACCCGGGCCACGGCGCCGCCCGACAGCACGCCGTGCGTGACGTAGGCGCACACCGACTTGGCGCCCTGGTCCATGAGGGCGACGGAGGCGTTGCAGAGCGTGCCGGCCGAATCGACGATGTCGTCGATCAGGATGCAGTCGCGGCCTTTCACGTCGCCGATCACGTTCATCACTTCGCTGACGCCCGCCACCTCGCGGCGCTTGTCGATGATGGCGAGATCGGCGTCGATGCGCTTGGCAATGGCGCGCGCCCGAACCACGCCGCCGGTATCGGGCGAGACCACGGTAAACTCGCGGCCCTTCATCGTGTCATGGATGTCCTTGGAGAACACCGGGCCGGCATAGAGATTGTCGAGCGGGATATCGAAGAAGCCCTGGATCTGGCCGGCGTGCAGGTCGAGGGTGAGCACGCGGTGGGCACCGGCGTTGGTGATGAGGTTGGCCACCAGCTTGGCCGTGATCGGCGTGCGCGAGCCGATCCTGCGATCCTGCCGGGCGTAGCCGAAATAGGGCATCACCGCGGTGATGCGCCGGGCCGAGCTGCGGCGCAGCGCATCGATGGTGATCAGCAGTTCCATCAGATGATCGTTGGCCGGCGAGCTTGTCGACTGGATGATGAACACATCCTCGCCGCGCACGTTTTCCAGGATCTCGACGAAGATCTCGTTGTCCGCGAAGCGGCGGATGTTCGCCTTGACCAGCGGCAACGCCAGCTTGGCGGAAATGGCTTCCGCCAGCGGTCGGTTGCTGTTGCCGGTGAGAATCTTCATGGATCGCGCCCCTCGCGCCGGGGCGGGACCTCGTTAAGTCGTTGATATTACACGACAAAACGGCCATCCCGGGCCGCGACGCGGCGGACCATACCAATGTGAGCGGGCCGTGTAAACGCCCTGTAATCAGGGCTTTTTCGGCGCGTAGAAGACGCTGTCGATCTCGACGATATCGTCGTCGAACAGGCGCCGGACCTCGACCATCGTGCGCGGCGGATAGGGCGGCTTGCCCCAGAGCTCGGCCTGCACCTTGTCGACCATGGGCGCGAGGGTTTTCAGGTCGCTGACGTAGATCGTGAGCCGCACGCAATCCTGCAGGCTGGCGCCCTCCGACTGGGCGATCAGCCTGATGTTGAGGAAGGCCTGGCGGATGCGGGCCTGCGGATCCTGCACCAGCCTGTTGGTCGTGGGATCCACGCCCTGCATGCCGGCGACGAAGACGAAATCGCCGGCCCGCGCGCCAAGGCTCCAGGTTCCCTCCGCCTTGATGGCCTCAGGCGGATCGAGTGTGCGCACGCCGTTCGGCGACAGCGGTGGCGACTGGGCGACGGCGCTACCCGCGGTGAGCAGGACGCAGAGGAGAGCGAGAAACCTCATGCCTTGTGCGGATCGGCCAGGAACGGCCACTGCGCCTTGTCGACCTTGGTGTAGGGCAGCAGCGACCAGTCCGGCACCAGCGCGCCGGGCGCGGCGACATAGACCACCTCGCTGGCGATCGGGGCGTAGGCCGCATGGAAATGCTGCATCGACTTCACCACCACGACCTTCTTGGTCGAGGGATCGACACCGAGCTTGGTGAAGCAGTCGAGGCTGTGGCACTGCGAGCGCTTGGTGTTGACGATCACCGTCACGCCCTCGATCTGAAGGGCGGCGGCATCGCCGATCGGGTTGGTGCCTTTGCGCTGGCCGCCGAACTGGATGAAGACGTCCTTCTCGAGCTTCAGCACCTTGGCGCGGGCATCGATCGGTGCGCCCGATTGCGGCCCGAGCTTGCCGCCGAGGCGAATGTCGAGCTCGGCGCCTTCGCCCACTTCGAACGCCAGCTTCACCGCGCCGGGATCCCAGAACATGGCAATGGCGGCGTCCTGGATCTTCTTGTCGAGCAGCTCGCGCAGGACGAACGTCGAATCGGAGGCCGCGCCGCCGCCGGCATTGTCCGAGACGTCGGCGAGCACCATGGGCTTGGGCAGGTTGTGCGACTGGGCGCGGGCCATGGCAGTGCCGAGCGTGACGTAGGGCGGCTGCGTCGCCGACCGCATGGCGAAGAATTCCTGGCCGAGTTCCTTGGCGAGCTTCTCGGCCTTGGGCCTGTCGTTGTCGGTGACCGCGATGATCTTGCTGCTCATCTCCTTGATGTCGGACCACGGAAAGCCGTGAGCGATCGACAGCGACAGCACGCCGTCCTTGCCTTCCATCGCCATCAACTTGTCGACGAAGCCGCGCATCGGCTCGCGCGTGGTGTGGAACACGCCGATCATGCGGCAGTCCCAGGCGGCCATCACCGGCTTGGTGCGGCCCTCGATGGCGCCTTCCATGACGGTGAAGAGATCGTCGGCGCGCTCCGAGACGTCGACATGCGGATATTCCTTGAACAGCACCAGCACGGTGGCGTCGCGGAAGGTGCCCTCGCCAATGTTGCAGTGGAGATCGAGCTCGACGCCGACCGGCACGTTGGGACCCACGACCTTGCGCACGTGAGCGAGCAGGTCGCTTTCACAATCGTCGTAGCCCTCGGCCACCATGGCGCCGTGCATGGACAGGAACACGGCGTCGACCGGCATCGCGGCCTTGAGGTCCGACACGATCTCGTCGCGGAAGGCCTCGTAGACCTTCTTCACCGTCTTGCCGGCCGGCATGGCGAAGGCGCAGAGGCTTTCGACCGTCTCCCAGCCCTTGGCGTCGGCGCGCTGCTTCCAGACCGCCAGCGGCGCCCCGAACATCGGGATGTTCTTGCCGTAGCTTGCGTTGCGGTAGAGGCAGGTCTCCTCGAAGAGCTGATGGCCGGTCGGGATGGACGCGAAGGTGTTGGTCTCGGTGCCGAGGCAGGCGGTAAAGATCTTTTTCATTTTGGCCTTTGAGTGTCGCTTAAACAGGGACGGAAAAAAGTTCCAGATTGGTGATCTTGGGTGACCGGACCGAAGCGGGCAAGTCATTGCCCCACCAAGCATTTTGGCTGTTCGGACCGGACATTGCGTGTCGCCTGAACGGCGACATTTTTTAACTCCGATTCTGTAATTTTTTCAGAGCGTCCACTGGCCCGCCAAACGTCGGTCTAGTGAAGTTGTCGAAGCTCGGTCATGTGGGCACGCTACGAAAATCGACGGATCGAAGTCGAATCGCGATTTTGCAGGAATCCTGTCTGCAAGCGGTTGATGCGCCACGATGTTTTCCGCGCACGTCCACAACGCGGATATTTTCTGGACAGGTTGTCGCAGTCAGACGGCCAGTGCGCGGTCCATCAAGCGCGTTTCGGCTGCCACGCCGAGATCGGCGGTGCCGAACTGCGCGAAGTGCCCGGCGCCCAGACGCGTTTCGCCATAGAGCGGGGCGAACTCGGAGCCTGCATCCACCAGGGCGGCAAGGGCTGCGATGCGGGCCAGGCCCTCGCATAGGAAGCGGGCGCGGCGCTCGGCGTCGGCTGACTTGAGAGTCTGTTCCAGCGCCTGGGCGAGCGGCGCCACGTTGAAGGCGCGTGACGCTGTGCGCACCAGCCGGGACAGCGTGTCCATGGCAGCTTCGGGATGCCGGCCGGCGGCGCGCAGCACGTCGAGCGCCATGACGTTGCCCGAGCCTTCCCAGATGGCATTGAGTGGCGCCTCGCGATAGTAGCGCGCCAGGGGCAGGTCCTCGGTGTAGCCATTGCCGCCCAGGCACTCGAGCGATTCGTAGATCACCTGCGGCGTGCTCTTGCACACCAGGAATTTTACCGCCGGCGTCAGCAGGCGGGCATAGGCCGCCTCGCGCGGATCCTCGGCGGCCCTGTCAGTGGCATGGGCGAGGCGAAACACCAAAGCCACCTGGGCTTCCAGTTCAAGGGCGAGGTCGGCCGCCACGGCGCGCATCGCCGGCTGGTCGGCGAGCTTCTTCTGGAACACCGAGCGGTGGCGGATGTGATGCAGCGCCTGGCTGAGCGCAATCCGCATCTGGCCGGCCGAGGCGATGGCGCAGTCGAGTCGCGTCAGGTTCACCATCTCGATGATGGTGCGTACGCCCGCGCCCTCGGGCCCGACCCGCTCGGCATAGGCGGCGTGGAATTCGACTTCCGACGAGGCATTCGACTTGTTGCCGAGCTTGTCTTTCAGCCGCTGGAAGCGGAGTCCGTTAGGGCTGCCGTCGGGGCGGTGCCGCGGCATCAGATAGCAGGTGAGGCCGCCCTCTCCGGATTCATGGGCAGCCTGAGCGAGCACCAGGAAGGCGTCGCACATTGGCGCCGACATGAACCATTTGTGGCCGGTGATCTCGACGTGATCGCCCTGCACGACGGCCTGGGTGATGTTGGCGCGCACGTCGGTGCCGCCCTGGCGCTCGGTCATGCCCATGCCCAACGTAACGCCGGTCTTCTTTCCCCACGGCAGCGGCCTGGGATCGTAGCTGCGCGACAGGATCCGGGGCCGCCATTTCTTGAGCAACGCAGGCTCGGCGCGGAGCGCCCCGATGCAGGCATGCGTCATGGTGATGGGGCAGAGATGGCCGCTCTCTGCCTGGGTCGCGAGGTAGAGCCGCACGGCCCGGCTGCTGAGCGGGCCCTTCGGGTCGCTGCCGTCGTGCGCCGAGGCATGGATGCCGTGACCGATGCTTTTGGTCATCAGCGCGTGATAGGCGGGATGGAACTCGACCAGGTCGAGGCGGTTGCCCTTGCCATCCATCATTCTCAGCTTGGGCGGATTCTCGTTGGCGATCCGGCCGAGATCGAGTGTCTCGGCGGAGCCGTAGTCGCGGCCGCAGGCCGACAGTGCCTTGGCATCGAGGCCGAGGCGCGCCGCGGCATCGGCCAGCGGCCGGTCGGCGGCAAACAGGTCGACGTCGCCGAAGGCCGGCGACTGGTTGAATGAGGCGTCTTCGAGCAAGCCGGAGGTCATGGGGAATAGTCTCTCATGCACCTCTGCCCCGCTACAGCGACTTGGTTACAAGTCGCGCGGGGAGAGGTGCATGAAAGGTCGAGCTGCGTTGCGCGTCAGCTACCGCCGCCGTACTTGAAGGAGAGCTTCACCTTGGTGCGATAGGCCGTGACCTTGCCCTTCTCGATGACGAGGTCCTGCTCGATGACTTCGGCGACGCGCAGGTCGCGGAGCGACTTGGCCGCCCGTTCAACGGCCACCTTGGCCGCCTTTTCCCAGGACTCACTGCTGGTGCCGACCAGTTCGATCACCTTGTAGACGCTATCGACCATTTTTAACCTCCCTGGACACGGTTGTGCCGTTTGATCCGGCGCCGGGTCAGGGGGAGGCTCGGCAGCGGTTGCCTAGCTGGCTTTTCCTTGTAGCGGAG
>Ga0163144_10001789_pt1 | contig 50320 bp, 44 predicted proteins | sample OliLak19BULKMAT1_FD_123175 | JGI IMG/M metagenome (GOLD analysis project Ga0163144, IMG submission 123175) | Freshwater microbial mat bacterial communities from Lake Vanda, McMurdo Dry Valleys, Antarctica - Oligotrophic Lake LV.19.BULKMAT1 | ecosystem: Environmental > Aquatic > Freshwater >... | reverse complement strand
CACGCGGAGACGCAGAGGCGCGGAGGGGTGATGGGGGATATGAATTGATGGAAGGCACGCGGAGACGCAGAGGCGCGGAGGGGTGATGGGGGATATGAATTGATGGAAGGCACGCGGAGACGCAGAGGCGCGGAGGGGTGATGGGGGATATGAATTGAGGGAAGGCACGCGGAGAGGTGATGGGGGATATGAATGGAGGGAAGGCACGCGGAGGCGCAGAGGGATTGCTGTTTTTTTTGGCTAATAATTATTTACTATTCGGTGAATTCCATCTTTAATTAATTTTTCATTGAAATTAATTAACAGGCCCACTTTAATTTTAGTTAGTTTAAGATAAGTTATTACCTGTTTAAAATGGACTGGAGCTAATGTTTCTATCGACTTTAATTCTATTATTACTGAATCATTAATTACAAAGTCTGCTTTAAATGCGATACCAGGAACTAATCGACCCTTCCAATAAACTTCGATATTTTTTTGTCGTTCCACTTTGAAACCAACAGCAATAAATTCCAAATACATTATTTCTTCATAAACGGATTCAAATAATCCAGGTCCAAGGGTATTGTGAATTTGAAAGGCAATATCAATAATTGCTCCTGTTACTTCATTAATTTCCATTTTTTTATGATTTAAACACCACAAACCTATTCAAAAAGAAAATGCTCGAATTCACAATTGAATGAAAATAATTAACACTAACCGCTTATTGCAATATAATTAAAGTCCGAAAATATGTTTATAAATTAACGCGCTCAAATGTCACTAATCAAATCCTACAGCCCCATACGTCATCATGTACACCCCAAAAAACACCCCCTACCGCAATCCCTCCGCGCCTCCGCGTCTCCGCGTGCCTCCTCCACTCATCACATCCTACATCCCCCTACGCCATCATGTACACCCCAAAAAACACCCCCTACCGCAATCCCTCTGCGCCTCCGCGTCTCCGCGTGCCTCCTCCACTAATCACATCCTACAGCCCTATACGCCATCAATTACACCCCAAAAAACACCCCCTACCGCAATCCCTCCGCGCCTCCGCGTGCCTCCTCCACTAATCCAACTCCCTCTCCCTAACAAACTGCACACTCCGCTCAATATCCTCCCCCAAATACCTATCCCTCTCGTTAAAACTCACCACCTTCCTATAATCTTCAAACAACTTATTCATCGCGGTTGATGTTTTTAACCCTTTCCGCAATTCAAATGCTTGGGCTGCTGTGAGCAATTCTATTCCAAGTATTTTTTCCAAATTTTCAGCTACACGAAGGCATTTAGTTGCAGCGTTAGCTCCCATGCTTACATGGTCTTCTTGCTCGTTGCAGCTAGAAATACTATCAACACTTGCAGGGGTGCACAATTGTTTATTTTGTGAAACAATACTTGCTGCAGTATATTGAGGGATCATCAAACCCGAATTTAAACCTGGATTTACCGTTAAAAATTCAGGTAAATTTCTAGCTCCGCTCAATAAACGATAAACTCTTCTTTCCGAAATATTTCCAATTTCACTTAATGCAATAGCGAGAAAATCTAAGGTTAGTGCGAGCGGTTCGCCATGAAAATTTCCACCGCTAACAATTAAATCATCTTCAACAAAAATATTCGGATTGTCGGTTACGCCATTTATTTCCTTTTCAACAATACTTTTGCAATAATTAATTGCATCGCGACAAGCTCCATGAACTTGTGGTATACATCTAAAAGAGTAAGGGTCCTGTACTTGTTCTTTTTCTTGAAAAAAAGTTTCACTTCCATTCAACAATTCCAATATTTCTTTTGCCGTTTCTATTTGTCCGTCCTGATTACGTATACGGTGAATTTGGGCTGCAAAAGGTTCAGCTTTACAATTATATGCTTCCAATGAAAGTGCGGCAATTCGATTTGATTGTTTAATAATATTTTGTGCCTTAATTAAATTATATACAGCATAAGCACTCATAAATTGAGTTCCGTTTAAAAGTGCCAACCCTTCTTTCGATTGTAATTTAAGTGGTGTTAATTTATGATCTTTTAAAACATCAGCAGTAGGTCTGATTTCATTATTATATATCACCTTACCTTCTCCAATTAATGGTAAACTCATGTGCGACAATGGACATAAATCGCCACTTGCACCTAATGAACCTTGCTCATAAATAACCGGTAATATTTCGAGGTTATAAAAATCAATTAATCGCCATACGGTTTCAACACTTACACCTGAATTACCATAACTCAAACTTTGAATTTTTAATAAGAGTAATATTTTGGTAATGTCTTTCGAAATTATCTGACCAATGCCACAAGCATGACTTCTAATCAAATTATATTGTAATTGCTCAAGGTCATCATCCGAAATTTTAACCTTACATAAACTTCCAAATCCGGTGTTAACGCCATAAATAGCCGCCTCACTTGCTGCTATCTTTCGGTCAAGGAAAGTTCGACAAGCCTGAATTTTAGCTCTCGAATCGTCGTGGAGGGCCAATTTCACCTTGTTTTTGATAATGTCGCCAACCAGAGCAATAGTAAGTGGGTTTGAGCCAATATGATAAGTATCCATATAAGGTAGTTTCGCCGACAAATTTAAATTTAAATTTGCAACATGAACGACATCATGAAATTTTCAAGCGTAAGCAAACGATTCTCAGATGTTCAGGCGCTTGATAACATCAGTTTTACGATACCCGATAACACCATTTTTGGACTGCTTGGGCCAAATGGGGCTGGAAAAACAACCTTAATAAGAATAATTACTAAAATTTTCGCAGCCGATAGCGGCGAAATTACTTTTGATGGACAGAACATCAAAGAGCAACAATATGCCAATATTGGTTATATGCCTGAGGAAAAAGGGATGTATAAAAAAATGAAGGTTGGCGAACAGCTCATTTACCTCGGTCAATTAAAAGGCTTATCCAAATTAAAAGCTAAAGAGCAATCTGAATTTTGGCTTCATAAATTAGGTGCTGCCGATTGGTGGAATAAAAAGCTAGAAGACCTGTCGAAAGGGATGCAACAAAAAGCTCAATTTATTGCAACTGTAATTCATCAACCTAAATTATTAATATTAGATGAACCATTTTCTGGGCTTGACCCTGTTAATGCCGAATTAATTAAGAATGAAATTTATCAACTTCATCAACAAGGAACAACCATCATTTTTTCTACACATAGGATGGAGCAGGTTGAAGAAATTTGTAACACCATTGCACTTATTAATAAAGGCAAATTAATTCTGAATGGAAATGTTGCAGCAATAAAACAAACACATAAAGAGCATTTGTTTAAGGTAGCATTTAATGAAGTGCCGATAATTGACGAGAATCAGCTTTTTGAAATTGTAACTTCATCAGGCAATACAATTGAACTTAAGCTGAAGCAGCCTCAATCTAATAATGAATTGTTACAATATCTAATAAGTAAGGGCAATACCATAACGGCATATTATGAAATATTGCCAACCTTAAATAATATATTTATCAACCTTGTAAATAAGGCACAACATGAATAAAACATTCCTAATTATACAACGCGAATATATCACACGCGTGCGTAAGAAATCCTTTATTCTATTTACATTATTGGGGCCAGTATTTTTTCTACTGATAAGTATACTGCCTATTATTATTGCTTCCGCAAATAAAAGCAATCAAAAAATTTTGGTAAAAGATGAAAGTGGATTATTTACTGCATTGCCGGATACTGCAGGATTGTATTTTAATTTTAAATACAACGGGTTATCCATTGAACAATTAAAGGGTAATTACAGCAGCATGGATGGCGGTTACGATGCATTACTCTATATACCGGAAATTAAACCTGATGCACCTTATGGAATTGAAATATTTAGTGAAGCGCAAATTAGTTTAACAACTAGAATTTACCTAGAAAATATTATAGCCGATAAATTAGAGACCATCAATTTAGAAAATCAAAATATCGACAAACAAGTGCTTTTAAAGCTTCGCCCAAAGGTGAAAATTGATGACAAAGTAACTTCTGGAGAAAGTCAAAAGGAGGGCGATGCCGTTTTGGCTAGTGTTTTTGGTTATGGCATGGGCTTTATTATATATATTATATTGCTAATTTATGGTACGATGGTAATGCGAGGTGTAATGGAAGAAAAATCATCACGCATTATTGAAGTAATAATTAGTAGTGTAAAACCATTTCAATTAATGATGGGTAAGATTATTGGAATTGGTTTAGTTGGAATAACACAATTTATGGCATGGGGTTTTTTGGTTGCGATTTTAAATGTTATTATAGGTGCAATTTTTGGAACACAACTTGCGGCTTTGCAACAATCAACTGCTGCTGTAGGAGGTGAAGCTGAATTAAGTGTTATAGCACAAACACTAGAAAGCTTAAGTGCGCATCCTATTGGTTTTTATTTAATTATGTTTTTAGTTTACTTTATTGGCGGCTACTTTTTGTATGCAGCATTATTTGCGGCAATTGGCTCACTTGTTGGAGATGAAGAAACAGATGTGCAAATGTTTGCATTACCAGTAACCATGTTGATTTTAGTTTCTATTTTTATTATGATGGCAGTAGTACAGCAGCCGCATACACCGCTTGCATTTTGGGCTTCAATTATTCCATTTTCATCACCGATAGTGATGCCTGCACTAATTCCATTCGGGGTTCCTGCATGGCAAATAGCCTTGTCGGTTGTGTGCTTATTTGCTGGATTTATTTTTACCACTTTGCTTGCAGGTAAAATATATCGAACTGGCATTTTAATGTATGGTAAAAAAATTAAGGTGAGCGAATTGTTTAAGTGGTTGTTTTATAAATAAGCCAAAGCCTTTAGCGCAAAATCAATAAACGATCTGCATCAATACGCAACAGGATAAACACTAAAATAGAAAAGGCAAGTACCGATGAACCACCGTATGAAATAAACGGAAGTGGAATTCCAATTACGGGAATTAAGCCAATTGTCATACCAACGTTAATCATAATTTGCAGAAAGAAGAAACTTGCAACACTATAAGCATATACACGTGAAAATGGCGATCGTTGTCGTTCAGCAATAAAAATAATGCGCAAAATAAACAAGAGATAAATTATCAGAAAGATAAATGTTCCCAAAAACCCGAATTCCTCACCAATAGTGCAAAATATAAAATCGGTGCTTTGCTCAGGCACTTGTTCCGATTGTGTTAACGTGCCATTTAAATATCCCTTTCCAATTGCTCCACCTGAGCCTATTGTCATTTTGCTTTGTGTAACATTGTATTCTGCATCGGCATTGTCAGAAATGCCTAATAGGGTTTCTATTCGCTGAACCTGGTAGTCTTCCAATAATGATTTTGTAATGTATTCAACCCCAAAAATTACGAAGCCAATCAAAGCTAAATAAATAATTATAGGCCACCATATTTTGAAGAACTTTAATTTGCGCACAATGTAATATGAAGTCAATATGCATATCAATAGTCCTGCAATCATAGCAGTCATATTTAATGAATACATTTCAGCTCCAAGCAGAAAAAATAAAATACCAGTTGAAAATAGAATAAGAAAGGCTATTCCTTTAATGCGTTCTTTTCTAATCAATTTAAATGAATTAAAAATAACCCAAACCCAAATTGTTATCGACAAAAACACGCCAACAGGATCGCCGCCAAATATCATCGAGAACACAAAGCAGAGTGCAATAAATAATACGAATAAAACTTCATAAACGGGGAATCCTTCTCTGTAAATAACAAAAACCAAGCTGCCATAAACCAAAGCCGAACCAACATCGCTTTGCAAAACAATTATTCCCATTGGTACGCCAATAATTAAATAGGCAATCATTTTATTTTTAAACGATCGCGGTTGACCAGTAATAATACTTAAATATTTGGCTAGCATTAACGCTGTAGTTGTTTTACCAAATTCGGCTGGTTGAAACTGAAATGAACCAACCTGAAGCCAACTGCGTGCTCCATTAATATCAACGGCAACTAAAAAGGTTAATATAAAAATGCCAATTGTGACGGCATATAAAATAATTGCAAATTTTGTAAAAAAAGTAGAATCAAATGTGAGAATGCTAAAGCCGACAATTAAAGATATAAACATCCAAACCATTTGCTTACCATGCGTTTGCTTAAAATTAAAAAACCGACTAACGTCGGGATCATAGCTTACTGCAAAAACAGTTAGTAATCCAATAACCAGTAAAGCAAAATACAACCCAATAGCGAGTTGATCTACATTTTGCATTATTGAATTTTTCTCTCTCATTGTTTTTTAGGTAATACGGCAGCTTGAATTAGTGGCTTTTGGTTTGCACTATCTACCGGTACTTCGGGTTTTGGTTGTGGAACATCAATTAATACAGCATCCATCATGCGTTGTTCCAATGCTTTTCTGCGGTCACTAATTTTTCCGTTGATATACATTTCTGTAATTAAACTTGCAATTGGTGCTGCATAACTTGCACCCCAACCACCATTTTCTACAATTATGGCAACAGCAATCTGCGGATTTTTTTCAGGTGCAAAACTGCTAAACCAACTATGGCTTTTTCCATGCGGATTTTCAGCAGTGCCTGTTTTACCGCAAACCTGAATAGAATCTATTTGAGCAATTCTTGCAGTGCCATAATTTACAGCACCCGCCATTCCATGTTGTATATATGTAAATATACTATCTGAAATACCTGTTTCTTTTTTTACAAGAAATTTATTTAATACCGTATCAGCATCTTCAGCATACTTTAACACATGCGGCGTATAAAAGAAGCCTCCGTTGGCAATAATAGCCATTGAATTGGCAGATTGCAATGGCGTCATAATTAATTTATCCTGACCAATACCTAAGGTTACACAATTGGATGCTTTCCATCTGCCTTTGCCATATTCCTTGTCATAATCTTCAGGATCTGGAACATTACCATTGCGCTCATTAGGAATGTCAATTCCTGTTTTTGCTCCTATTCCCCACAAGGCTAATTTATCGTTAAAATCTTGCATGCCTTCTGCAGGGCTGTTGTGTGCTTCAATAAAATATTTGAAGGCATAACAGAAATAGGCATTGCATGAATGTCCAATTCCTATTTCAACATTAGCAGCGTATGGATGGGGGTGACAATCTACCTTATGACCGCTCATTGCATATCCTCCCGGACAGCTATAACCCTGATCGGCAGTTAACGAGCCTATATCCATTCCTAAAGCTGCCATTACTGGCTTAAAAGTAGAGCCCGGAGGGTAATATCCACTAAGTGCCCTGTTATTCAGCGGATTTTCTTTATTTAATGCTAGTTTGGCAAAGTTTTTATTGCGTGCACTTCCTACTAACATGTTTGGGTCATAAGATGGCGTGCTCACTAATGCTAAAATTTCGCCAGTTGATGGCTCGATGGCAACTAGTGCTCCTCGTTTGTTAGCTAGCAGTTTTTCTGCGTAGGCCTGTAATTCAATATCAATTGTTAAGGTTAAATTTTTGCCTGCAATTGGTGCAATATCTTCACTTCCATTATTTAATAAGCCAACCTCGCGACCAAAACGGTCGATTACAATATTTCTAAAGCCTTTTTCGCCTCTAAGAAGCTTCTCATAACTTTTCTCGACTCCGCTCTTACCAATTGCGTCGGCATTGCGATAGTAACCTTCTGATTTTTTAATATCATTCGAATCAACTTCTGCCACATAACCCAATAAATGCGCCGCGGCGGGATACGAATATTTTCTAACAGGACTTAAAGCAGCATAAAATCCCGTAAACTCATATAAATATTCTTCAATTCTTCCAAATTCTTCGGCCGACATCTGTGAAAGAAAAACAGTTTCCCGAACACGAGAGAAGTTTTTAGCTTCCTTCATTTTTTTTATGAAATAAGTTTTGTCTACACCAACTATTTCACAAAATCGAACAGTATCAATATCAATTACTTGCGATGGCACAACCATTAATTTGTAACTCGGTTCGTTGTATACAATCAGTCTGCCGTTGCGATCGAAAATTTGCCCTCTGTCTGGATCAACCTGTTCTTTTCTAATTCCACGGTCATCGGCAATTTGTTTATAGGTGTCATCAATTACCTGAAGATAAAATAAACGGATAAAAAAAATAACAAAAATGGCTACAATCACTCCTTGAATGATATAACTGCGTGATTTTACATTGTCAATAATAGCCATAAAGAAAGCCTAAAAAGCTTGAAGAAATTATTCTCTACAAAGTTCGAAAATGTTTTTACAATTTACGCTTGTCTTATAAATAAATGTTTAACGAACTGACTTGCGTTTAGCAAACAAGAAAGCGAAAATTACAATGAGTAACGTTGAAACCAAAGTGCTCAATAAAATTTTAACCAACAAGTATCCTAAATCGTTCATCCAAAAAACTTGTAATAAGTAATATATGGAGTGATGAATAAAAATAGCCGTAAGGGTAAATAATGCAAACCAAACAACGCCTAGTTGCGAAAGTGAAGGCGCTGAAACGCTTTCGTACCCTGTAATTGGCGTATATGCCTTAATTAGCCATGGTCTTGAATAGGCTATAAAAACACAAGCCGCTGCATGCATACCAGCAGTATTATTAAACATGTCGATGGTAAAGCCTACAAAAAAAGCGAGTGGTAAAATTACCCAGCGTGGTGTTTCAAACGGTAATAAAATGATAAACATTGGATATACATAGGGATGTATATAAGTGCTTACATTGAGCTTATTTAGCACAAGCACTTGAAACATAATCAAAAAGATTAGTCCCACAAATCTCAATATCCAATTAATTGCCTGCATCGGTTACTTGGTTTTCAAGTGCGTCTCGTTCTGCTTTCATAGGTTCATTTACAACGTAAACAAATTTTAAAGCGCTGAAATTGGTCGACAATTTTACATTTAAGGTATAATAATTACTTCCAGGGTCTTTGCCATAATCTTCAATTGTTCCAACCATAATGTTTGGTGGAAACATATCAGATATTTTAGTGGTTATAACACTATCTCCTTTCACAATTTGCCAAGGTTCCGACACTTGAATCACGTTAATATGGGTTGCGTATTTACCTGTCCATTTTAATCTGCCTTGGGCATTATTCTTTTTTACGGCTACGGGACTTACAAACTGGCTATGTAAGGCACTCATCACCACACTAAAATTTGCAGAAACCTTAACCACCTTGCCAACTATGCCACTCGATGTAATAACGGCCATGTTCTCCTTAATGCCATCAACACTGCCTTTATTTAGCGTGATGTAATTATTAGGCTCTGTAAACGAGTTTCCGATAACTTCGGCCGGAATATAGCTGTAAAGCGGTTTGCCAAGTGTGTCTGCAACAATTACATCGCTTGTATCTGGCAAGTCCGACAATAATAATTGCTCCCTAATTTGAGCATTTTCTTTCATCAAACTATCATTAACTTGGCGAAGGGCAAAATATTCCTGAAAATTGCCGTAGGTATTTAGCACATTGCCAGTTGCCGAATTGGCCGAGTTGATAAAATACGTATTATGAAAATTATTATAGGTAAATACAAAGTATAATGCTATCAATTCTAACAGCACAAATAAAAATACTACATAATGGCGGATAATGAATAAAAAGAAGCTACGCATTATTCATCTAAGGTATTAACTCATTAGCAAAGCAGCATATTGTTCCCTGTTCTTAAGTGCAATTCCGGTTCCACGTACTACTGCTTTTAAAGGGTCGTCTGCTATGTGAACCATTAATTTTGTCTTAAGACTGATGCGTTTATCGAGGCCGCGCAATAAAGCACCGCCGCCTGTTAGGTAGATGCCATTGCGCTGAATATCGCTTGAAAGCTCGGGAGGGGTTGTTTCCAATGCCTTTAAAATAGCTTCTTCAATTTTCGAAATCGATTTATCTAAAGAATGGGCAATTTCTGAATAGGTAACAACTAATTGCTTTGGAATACCAGTCATTAAGTCGCGACCACTCACCTGATAATCTTCAGGCGCTTCATCGAGTTCGGTTAAAGCTGAACCTACATTTATTTTTATAGCCTCAGCAGTTCTTTCTCCAATAAGCAAATTGTGTTGGCGACGCATATAATCCACAATATCAGCCGTAAATTCATCTCCAGCAACGCGTATAGATTGGTCGCAAACTATACCTGACAACGCCACAACAGCAATTTCGGTGGTTCCACCTCCAATATCGATAATCATATTGCCGATTGGTTCCTGAACATCGAGGCCAATTCCAAGCGCAGCAGCCATTGGCTCATGAATTAAATAAGCTTCACGGGCGCCTGCTTGTTCTGCACTGTCTCTAACGGCGCGCTTCTCTACCTCAGTAATACCAGAAGGGATGCAAATTACCATTACCAAAGAGGGTTTAAAAAGCTTGTTTTTTGGGAAAATCATGCTTATCATACCTCTAATCATGGCTTCGGCAGCCTCAAAGTCAGCAATAACGCCATCTCGCAGAGGTCTGATTGTTTTTATATTCTCGTGGGTTTTTTCATGCATTTGCATGGCACGCTTGCCAACAGCAATTACCTTTTCGGTCTTGCGGTCAATAGCCACGATGGAAGGTTCGTCAACCATAACCTTATCATGAGCAATGATAAGTGTGTTTGCCGTGCCGAGATCGATTGCTATTTCCTGAGTTAGAAAGTTAAAAATACCCATTGTTGTTTCTTGTAAGTACCTGAATAGTACAAAATTAAAGGTTGTTAAGTATATGCGCGGGGAAAATCAATAAAATGTTACACAAACATCAACATTTTTTTTCAATACTCGAAATACCTGTTCATTTATTTTTAAAAATAATTTTCACAGGCACCGGTTTAATAAAATAAAGTCGATGAATTGGTTATAAAATTATGCATTAAATAACTTTTAATTGCATGTATTTATCGAATATTTATTCGGATTAAATTCAAAAAAAAGCCGACAATAAAAATATTACCGACTTAATTACCTCATAAATAAAAATATCAATGCTTAAAATGTCTGGTTCCAGTCAACACCATTGCTAAACCATGTTCATTGCAATAGTCAATCGAATCCTTATCGCGGATGCTTCCACCCGGCTGTATAACGGCTACAATGCCCGCCTCGTCTGCAATCTGCACGCAGTCAGGAAATGGGAAAAACGCTTCACTTGCCATCGCTGAGCCAGAAACGTCAAAGCCGAAACCTCTCGCCTTGGCTATAGCCTGATTCAATGCATCAACCCTCGAAGTTTGCCCAACACCGCAGCCTATCATCTGACCATTTTTTATTAAGGCAATACCATTTGATTTTAAATGCTTAACTGCTATCTCTGCGAAAAGTAAATCCTGCAATTGTGCATCGGTTGGTCTATTCTCGGTTACAAATTTTAACTCGTGTGTTAGCGACGATTTATTATTTCGGTCTTGAACGAGCACACCGTTCAACATACTTTTAAATTGCTGAGCAGGAAATTCAAACAATAGTTGCTTTAATAGAATGCGATTCTTTTTTGTTTGCAAAACAACTAATGCTTCTCTTTCGAATTCAGGCGCTATTAAAACTTCAAAAAATAACTCGTTTATTTTATAGGCCGTTTCTAAATCAATTATCTTATTGCAAATTAATACACCTCCAAATGCAGAAACAGGGTCTGCTGCCAATGCAAATTCCCAAGCCGCTTTTGTTGTTTTTGCGGTTGCTAACCCACAAGCATTGGTGTGTTTTATGATGGCAAAAGTGCTTAAACCTGCATTTGCAGTTGCTTCAAATTCTGCTATCAAATACACGCAACTTTCAATGTCAACTAGATTATTAAATGAAATTTCTTTACCATGTAATTGCTCAAAAACATCGTTTAGCTTGCCATAAAAAGCGGCAGATTGATGTGGGTTTTCACCATATCGCATGGCAATTTTCGGTGTATGTCTAATGCCAAAATCTTCATTGCGATTAAACCACGAATAAATAGCACCATCGTAGTGCGATGTTACTTCAAATGCTTTTTTAGCGAAATATTTTCGTTGACCGTAAACCGTAGTCCCGTTTTTTTCGATAAGTATTTCAAGCAATAAAGGATAAGTTTCTTTCTCGGCTACTATCACTACATCTTTGCAATTTTTAGCTGCAGCACGAATTAATGAAACACCTCCAATGTCAATTTTTTCTATAATTTCAGCTTCATCTGTTGTGCTTTGTACCGTTTCCTCAAATGGATACAAATCAACAATAACCAAATCAATTTCTGGTATATTAAACTGGGCTATTTGTTCCATGTCTTCTTTCAATTCTCGGCGAGCCAAAATACCGCCAAATACCTTTGGATGCAGGGTTTTAACTCGGCCACCTAAAATGCTAGGGTAAGAAGTTAAATCTTCAACAGCTATAACAGGCACGCCCAAAGCTTCAATAAATGCACGCGTTCCACCAGTCGAATAGATGGTTACACCTAACTCGTTTAATTTGTGAATAATCGGTTCAAGATTGTCTTTATAGAAAACTGAAATGAGGGCAGATTTAATTTTTACAGGTGAGCTCATAAATCGTTTTTAATTATGCTGCAAAGTTACCTTTACAAAAGCAGAATTTGATGATAATTGTTATCTTAAGCAACCAGTTTTACCGTCTTAATTATTTAACAACAGTTTTTCCACTATTATAGGAAGATATTGATATTCAAGTTGCCTTACTTGTTGTTCTATTGACATTGGTGTTATCGGTTCTTGTAATGTTATGATTTTTTGGAACAAAATTTTACCTCGGTCATATATTTCATCTACTTCGTGAATGGTAATACCGGTTTCAGTTTCGCCATTAGCATAAACTGCTTGGTGCACATTGCTCCCATACATTCCCTTTCCGCCGTATTTAGGCAGCAAAGCTGGATGTATATTAATTATTTTATGTCGATATGCAGCAATAAATGAAGGTGGTATAAGGGCTAAATAGCCTGCCAATAGGATATAATCAACCATCGTTTCTTGCAGCAAATTAATTAAATTGTTGATGTAAGTTGAGTGCTTAATATCTATTACTTCGCAACGAATACTATGTGCGTTTGCTATATCAATAACTCCCGCGTTTTTGCGATTAGTAATAATTATTGCAATCTCAATTAGTTCGTGATGGGCAAAATATCTAATGCAATTTTCGGCGTTTGAACCGGCTCCAGATGCAAAAATGGCTAACCGTTGTTTCCCCGGTTTCACGTTTTTAAAATCCAAATTCATCAATCAACACTTTTTGAAATAATTCGTCCACAGTGCCAAGCCCATCTAGTTTGTTCAGTTCGAGGGTGGCAATAATAAAATTTGGATTGCCTGTAGCATCGTATTTTTTCGCCATAACGGTTGAAACGCCTGTCCATGGGGTTAGCGACAAGGTTATATTGTCTTTCGCAGTTAAATCAGCCATATATAATGGAGTAGCACCAATTTGCAGATTGATAGGTTTTACCGTTCCAACAATGGTTGAAGATTGTAATATAGGCCAGTCGGGGGCTTCAGGTAAAAGTTGTGCGTCAAGATTTAATATCAATGTAGTGTCTTCTGGACTCACCAATGAGGCAATTGGTGTAAAATCGAGGAAATTGCTTAAAGGGTCGAAAGTTGAGCTGATGTAAACACTCATTAACATCTTTCCACCCGTATTAAAAAATGAACCAGTGCTTTTTTGCGCTAATGAGAACGTGTTATCAGCCTGATTGCTAAACCAAATAATCAAATCGAACATATCAAAAATCTTTGTTTGAGTAATATTATCGGCAGATTGTTGGGTGTAATTACCTGCAATTGACTCAAAAATTTGAATGGTATCAAAAACTGAAATACCGCTGTTTATCAACTTTTCGGCATAAAATGCTTCGTTGGTTGTTGTAGAATAACCGTTTACCATTAATACGGTGCTGCTCACTTGCTTCACAAAAACCGAATCTGCTGCAACAAAGTTGCTTTTAGCTTCACTTTGGTCTACAGCCCTTATAAAAATGGTGTTCCAAGTGTTTCCGACAAGCCCAGCTAGGGTTTCGGCATTGGGTAAGGTATTAGCATTTTGGTAAATCTTACAAATCATAGCCTCAACTCCAGGATCAATGGCCTCGAAAATGGCACTGCTAGCAGTTTTATCCATTTGATATGGCGTTTGAGTGGTGTCGTTGATGCAAATTTCGTATCGCAACAAATTATCTGCTCCGTCCGGATCGCTTCCATTCCAATAATATTTTAAAGCTGGGAACGATTTAACGGGGTTTAGCAATCCGGGCAAAAATGCTACTGTTGGAGGCGAATTCTTAACGGGAATAACCAATCTTGAAGGGGTTGGATCCTCCAATCCTAAATTATCGATTGCTCGAATTTGAAATACGAAATCTGCTGAGTCTTCACCTGCAGGTGGTGCTAAAATAAAAATACTATCGCTCAATTCGGTAAATTGCCAAACAGTTGTAGTGGTTATGGCTGCGTCAAAAGTAAACTCGTAACCTACAACAAAGCCATCTTTATCATCACTCCACCAATTAAGTGACACTTCACTTTCTAAGCGGTCGTCACCAAAACGAATAATGGTATCGGTTACCAGGCTGGTTTCAGGGGCTAAATTTGCGAGCATATCGCCCGATATATCGCGATTACATGCCGCAAATACCATAAATGCAATAATTGCATAGCTGCCGAAGAATAAATGCTTGACACGGAACATCACGCCGCGAAGATAATGCTTCTAGGTAAACACTTATCTTTGTGCATAAGCATAGTTATGACAAATAACAATTACTTCATACACGAAACCGCAGTTGTTGATGCCGGCGCTAAAATAGGCAACGGAACAAAAATTTGGCATTTTGCTCACTTAATGTCATCATGCACCATAGGAAATGATTGCAGTATTGCTCAAAATGTATTTGTTGGCAGTAATGTAGTTATTGGCAATAAAGTAAAAGTGCAAAATAATGTTTCTATATACACTGGTGTAATTTGTGAGGATGAAGTTTTTCTTGGGCCAAGTATGGTTTTTACTAACGTGATAAACCCGCGCAGTGCTGTAGAAAGAAAAAGTGAATATTTAACAACGTTAGTTAAAAAAGGAGCAACAATTGGTGCAAATGCAACTATAATTTGTGGAGTAACAATTGGACGTTATGCATTTATTGGCGCAGGTGCAGTGGTAACTAAGTCAGTTCCTGATTATGCTTTAGTAACAGGAAATCCAGCTAAGCAAAAAGGTTGGATGAGTGAGCATGGTATGAAATTAATTTTTAATGATTCAAGATTTGCAACTTGCACAGCTACGGGAGAAAAATACCAATTAATAAATAATTTGGTTGTAAAGATTGATAATTAACGCCGCTAAAAAAATATGAATAAAATAAATTTTGCTGTAATTGGATGTGGACATATTGGCAAGCGACACGCTGAAATGATTACACAGCATGAAGAAGCAAATTTAGTTGCCCTTTGTGATGTAAAGCCGAAATCTGATTTAAATATAAATTTTGAAAGTGCAGCTTTTTTTCAAGATGTAGATGCATTGTTTTCGAGCAACTTATCAATTGATGTAATAAATGTTTGTACTCCAAATGGGTTACACGCAGCGCATGCATTAAAAGCAATATCTGCTGGATGCCATGTTGTTATCGAAAAGCCAATGGCGCTTAAAGTTGCTGATTGTAACGAAATAATACTGTTAGCCGAAAAGCAGCAAAAAAAAGTGTTTTGTGTAATGCAAAATAGATTTTCGCCGCCGTCAAGGTGGTTAAAAGAAATAGTAGCAAGTGGAATACTTGGTAAAATTTATATGGTTCAAGTTAATTGCTTTTGGAATCGTGATGAACGATATTACAACGGCAACACATGGCACGGCAGTAATAAATTAGATGGCGGAACTTTATTTACGCAATTTTCACATTTTATAGATACAATGGTTTGGTTATTTGGTGACATAGAAAATATTAGAGGTGAATTTGCAGATTTTAATCATGCCGCATTAACCGATTTTGAAGATTCAGGAATGGTTACATTTAATTTCCGCAATGGCGGTATTGGAAGTATTAATTATTCAACCGCTGTTTTTGATACTAATTTTGAAAGCAGTATAAAAATAATTGCTGAAAGTGGAAGTATTGAGGTGGGTGGCCAATACATGAACGAAGTTAAGCACTGTAACATTAAGGGTTACGAAAAGCCTGAATTAGCAACAACTGCAGCCCCCAACAATTATGGACCTTATATTGGTTCAGCAGCTAATCATCATTTTATTATTGCAAATATAGTTGATGTTTTGCAGCGCAATACATCTATTGCAACTACTGCGCAGGAAGGCAAATTAGTAGTTGAAGTTATCGAGAAAATTTATGCAACTCGACCAACGTCGCTGTTAAAAAACAAGTGAGTAAAACATAGATATGCCAATAACACCTGAAGCCTTATCGGCAGAAAATAATTTGAAGTGGCATGTTGCTTATGTGAAATCTCGGAGTGAAAAAAAAGTGCAAGAAAGGCTCGACAAAATAAGAATCAATAATTTTTTACCGCTAATAAAAACAGTTCGGCAATGGAGCGACCGGAAAAAGGCAGTGCAAGTTCCCTTGTTTGGAGGATATATTTTTGTTCAAGTAACTGCCGCCGATTATGTAAAAGTTAGAATGATTGAAGGACTTGTTAATTTTATTTATGAAAACAAACAACCTGCAATTGTGCCTCAAAGCCAAATTGATGCTATTAAACAATTTTTAGAAACGGGTTTACCAGTTATTGCTCAGCCTGATACGTTTGAGCAAGGCGAATTTGTAACCATAAACTTTGGACCGCTAAAAGGTTGCAGTGGAGAATTAATTGAAATTGAAAACGAAAAACATTTTATCGTCAGACTCAATATTATCAATCAAATATTAAAAATTTCTGTACCAAAATCTTATTTGGAAAAGGCCTAGTTTTTTAAAATTTTAGCCACATTTAACTCGTCAATATATTCAAAAGCGAATGTCTTTCTAAAGAATATAAATTTTTGAACTGTAAACGTGCCCGTTAAGCCAACAGGTACGCTGCTGTCTCCCATAAACGATTTTAAACCAGCAGATAATAACCCGCCCATTTTATCTAACGACGTGTTTACTTCAATTGGAATTGAAAAATCAGCGTTTCTTTTTATTCTTATTTTATCTTCTATACCAGCTGTGCCAATTGCTTGATTATCTATCAGCACTGTAAATTCCATAGTTCGTATTGTGGCGCCAATTTTATTGGGATTGTGCAGATTTATATCAACATTTACTTTAGGGTTGTTGCCTAAGTCTGCAATACTAAAGTTATCTACGCCTTTGTATTGCATATTTTGAGAAACAGTGCAAGATGCCATGCTGCTAATTATAATGGCCGAGAACAAACATATTTTAAACATAAACGGTCTGCTTTTAAATTAAATTATGCAATAAGTGTGCCTTAGTTAAATCTTTCTATTTACTGGGAGTGTAAAATGGAATGTGCTTCCACCGATTTCATTACTTTCCACCCAAATTTTTCCTCCTGCTTGATCTATAATTTTTTTGCAAATTGCTAAACCAATGCCAGTTCCAGAATATTCATCTCTGGAATGTAATCTTTGAAAAATCAAGAAAATCTTTTTAGTAAATTCTGATGGAATTCCAATGCCATTATCTTTAATGCTAATTTTGTAGAATCTACCAGTAAGCGTAATAGTAATATCTATAACAATCTTTTCCTGCTTATTATATTTAATGGCATTGGAAATGATGTTCTGAAACAATTGCATCATGTGCGTTTGGTCTGCCAAAACGGTTGGTAAAATTGGCGTATTTATTTGAATATTATCTAATTGGGCAGGATTCTTTAAATTTGATAAAACCTTGCTTAAAATATCATTTAAATCAACAGGTGCTAAATTTCTAACAAAGCTAATTCCTGAAAGTGTTAATAGGTCGCTGATTAAATTTTGCATGGTATGTGTGCCATTCAAAATAAATTGCATAAACTCTTTTTGGTCGTCGTTAAGCGTATCTTTTAATCCGCGCTCTAATAATTGCACGTACGATGAAACCATGCGCAAAGGTTCACGTAAGTCGTGACTGGCAACATGTGCAAACTGCTGCAACTCATTATTCGAAAATTCTAATTGGCTGGCATACTTGGCAATTTGATCATTCTTCGACCGCAATAGTTGTGCTTCCTGTTCCTTTATTTCTAAAGCATATTCATAGCGTGCACGAGCTATGGCAAACGTTTTTTCATCGTTAAATAAATCCTTTAGTGAATCAGCATATTTCTTTTGGTAAATAAATGCATATTCAAAGTTTAAATTCCCAATATAAGCATCTGAAAGGTTGCTGTATAAATTTGAAAGTGGTTTTTTTACGCCTACAGTTTCGAAATAACCTTCTGCAATTTTAAAATGGGCAATTGCTTCGTTATAATTTTTTAATATAACATATGCTTCGCCTAATTGATTGTGCGTGTGTGCAGAGTGGTAATCGCTATTTATGGCTATATCATATTCCTGCGCACGATTAAAATATTTTATACCAGTTTCAAAGTCGCCTAGTTTTGTATAGACCAATCCAATGTTTGAGCAATATATTGATAAAAAGGATATAGATTCCTCCTTAACTGCTAAATCGTGTGCTTTAAGCAGATAGTCTAATGCAGATTTGTTATCATTTTTTTTGAAATAATATACAGCATAAGAATTATAGCAATTTGCAATACCACTAAAATCACCAATTTGCTCATATACTTCAAATGCCTTTTTTAAGTATTCGTCTTGTGCAAATTCAGTCCCTGTAAAATTAAATAAAATGAAAATATTGTAATATGTATGCGCAAGCCAACGTTTTTCGTAATAGCTTTTTTCTTCCCGTTGTTCCAATAATTTAATTGTTTCGAGATAATGTTTTTGTGTTAGCACATTATCTCCCATAAAATGGTAATTGCGACCAAGATTTAAATTATAATATGGCGCATATCTTTTTTTAAATTCGCCTTTCATCAAGGCAAAACCTTCGTCACATAACTTTATCGATTTTGCATAATTATTATTAACGAGGCATTCGAATAAGGCTGATTCAATTATAGATAAGCCACGGTAATTGTTGCTATCAATTGAGTCGGCTAGTGCTAATGCTTTTTTAGAAATTGCGTCTATTTCGGAATTTCGCTTGGTAACTAAATCCCAAGAGGTATGCAGAAGTGCTTCAATTTCGTCTTTCGTTTTCTGAATATATGTCCTTTTCGATTCTGCCATTATTTGTGATAATACGAGTCGGTAAATTTAGCCAATTCCTGCAAAAATCGCATAGTTTCAGCGACAAATTGTCAGCAAACTTTGCATGGCACGTGGTTTGAAACCGTTAACCTAATAAAAAGTTAACTCATTATGACTCAAGAAAAAGGAACCATAGCAGTTCAAACGGAGAACATTTTCCCCATTATTAAGAAATTTTTATATAGCGACCATGAAATTTTTCTGCGCGAATTAGTAAGTAATGCAGTTGATGCTACGCAAAAATTGAGGAAGTTAAGTTCAATTGGTGAAATAAGTGGTGAAATTGGAGCTACGCATATTAGCATCAAAATTGATAAGGAAGCGGGCACACTCACAATTTCCGACAAAGGTATTGGAATGACTGCCGATGAGGTAAAGAGGTATATTAATCAGGTTGCGTTTTCGAGTGCAAGTGAGTTTTTAGAAAAATATAAGGGGCTTGATGAAGGTAAAAACATTATTGGCCATTTTGGACTTGGATTTTACAGCGCTTTTATGGTTGCAGATAAGGTTATGATTGTAACTAAATCAGCGAAACCTGATTCCGAGCCTGTAAAATGGGTTTGTGATGGCAGTACAGAATTTACACTGGAATCATGGGAAAAAGAAGGTCGCGGAACAGATGTGGTTTTATTCATTAACGAAGAAAATAAATCGTTTTTAGAAGAAAGTAAAATCAGCGACTTATTAGCAAAGTATTGTAAATTTTTACCTGTAGAGATTCAATTCGGAGATAAAACTGAAACAATTAAAGGCGAAGATGGTGCTGAAGATACTATATTAACAATTCCGAATATAATTAACAATCCTTCACCTGCATGGACTAAAAAACCAAGTGAGCTTACGGATGAAGATTATAAGAATTTTTATGGTGAATTGTATCCATATAAAGAAGCACCGTTATTTTGGATTCATCTGAATGTTGATTATCCATTTAATTTAACGGGTATTTTATATTTTCCGAGAATTAAGAAGAGTTACGAAATTCAGAAAGATAAAATTCAACTTTACAGTAACCAAGTGTTTGTAACCGATGAGGTAAAAGAAATTATTCCTGAATGGCTAACGCTATTGCATGGTGTTATCGACTCGCCAGATATTCCGTTAAATGTTTCCAGGAGTTATCTACAAAGCGATCAGAATGTTAAAAAGATAAATAGTTACATCACCAAGAAAGTTGCAGAAAAGCTCGAAGATTTATTTAAAAAGGATAGAGCAGAATTTGAAAATAAATGGGAGAACATTAATGTAATTATTAAATACGGTATGCTTAGTGATGAAAAATTTTCTGAGCGTGCCGAAAAATTCTGTCTACTCCAAAACACAGATAAAAAGTACTTTACATTCGATGAATATAAGGAACATATTAAAGTCGGTCAGACCGACAAAAACAATAACATTATTGCCCTTTACACCAATAACATTGCTGATCACCATGTATATGTAGATGGCGCAAAAAGTAGAGGATACGATGTTTTGGAAACTGATAATGTAATTGATAATCACTTCATCTCGTTAATGGAGCAAAAAATTACAGGCGTTCAATTTAAACGCGTTGATGCTGATACTGTTGACCAATTAATTGATAAAGATGAGAAAACCGCATCTGTATTAAATGAGACCGAAGAGCAAGTAGTAAAAGAGTTATTTGATAAAATAGCAGATCATAACGCTGCCACAATTGTATTAACGCCACAGTCGCCAGATGATAGTCCGGTTTCGATTACGAAGCCCGAGTTTATGCGACGCATGAAAGAAATGAGTCATCTTAATGGAATGGATTTTGCGGCAGCAATGCCTGATCAATACAATCTTGTTGTAAATACCAATCACCCTGTTATTCAAAAAATATTAAAACAGGAAGATACCGAAAAGGAACAAAGCGTCAAGCAATTGCATGACCTTGCATTATTATCACAAGGCATGTTAAAAGGAACTGACTTAACCGAATTTGTAAAACGAAGTGTTCACCTAATGAATTAAAAATAAAGTTGAATCATAAAATTGATTAATAAATATTAAATCTCGACTGCCTAAAATGTTGTCGAGATTTTTTTTCGCCGCTATCTCCAACTTTAACTTAAATTAATCAATAGACATTTGCAAATCATCCAACCTATTCATTTAGTTCGGTTTAACCTGAACCGCAAACAATTTGAAAAGAGCCTGTTATTGTCATGAAGCATCTGATTTTATTACAAAGTAAAGGATGGTAGTAATTCCATTGCTTATTCTGGGTTTAATAATTTTTCACTCCCCCGCCAACCACATCGTTTTAAAATCACTGCAATGCTAATGCAACCCTTCTCACCAGCCCCAGCGGGGTGACATTATTGTAACACCACACCATACCACTCTACCCCAACCCCAGCGGGGTGACATTATAGACACAAAACACAGCATCCCTCCTCCCCAACCCCATCGGGGTGACATTATTGTAATACCCCAAAATAACGCTCCTCACCAACCCCAGCGGGGTGACATTATTGTAACACCACACCATACCACTCTACCCCAACCCCAGCGGGGTGACATTATTGTAACACCCCAAAATAACGCTCCTCACCAACCCCAGCGGGGTGACATTATTATAACACCACAAAATAACACTCCTCACCAACCCCAGCGGGGTAAAATTATTGTAACACCACAAAATAACACTCCTCCCCAACCCCAGCGGGGTGACATTATTGTAACACCACACCATACCACTCTACCCCAACCCCAGCGGGGTGACATTGCTATGCCATCACTACGTCTTATAATTCCCATATTTATGCAGTAGTTATCAAATTCAACAACCCCAACTAATTAACAATTGGCCTCACCCCACATCCATCCGCGCTATATCTCCTACCATTTTTTACAACACTTGAATTGCAAATCGGTATACATCTACAACAGCCAAACCATAACATGTAGCCCAAAAGATCATCCCCACTTTGGGATCAATTTCAAACATGTTAATCCGTAATTAATCCATTATTTTTTGTGCGATTATAATACAATTCCAGATTAATTAAAATCGCCATAAACATAAAGAAGCAGGTTCCTATTTTATCAGCTTCAATTAAATCGCTGAGTGAGATGTTTATTATAATAGTTATTGTAGACAACGTAATGGCCATTACCAATCCTTTATAGATAGGGTCTTTAAATTTATTGTACAGTGTTTGGCCTTTCCATAAAATCATAACGAGCAATGTAGCCCAAATAGCAATGCCGATAAATCCCTGTTCAACAGTAATTTGCAGGTAATAGTTGTGCACTGTAGAGTGTTCTTCATTTCTACTGATGTAAGTCTCAAATTTGTTGGTAGTATATGCTTTATAATTAAAGTAAAACTGTCCAGGACCAAATCCCAAAACAGGTTTTTCTTCAATCATGTGCATGGCTGCGACCCATCTATAAATGCGTTCTGCGCTGGATACATCTTCTAAACTCATGGTAGATTCCATGTGGTCAGAAAAATTACTATGATAAATTGTTTTGGTGTATTCAGGGGCATAATCAAGATAGTTATTGTTACTTACCATATAAATAACAAAAAATATTACACCAATAATGCTTGCAAAAACTGCAGGTATTAATTTATTATGTTTTATTAAAAGGTATGCTACTAGGGCACCGGCAACCGAAAGCCATGATGAGCGTGTGTAGGAAAAATAGATGCCAAGCATTAGCAATAAAATGCCTAAATTGATTAACATTTTTTGCCAAGAATATTTTTTATACCATCGCGAAGCGGCAATAGTGAGTGGCAGCATCAGTGCGAGAAAGACAGCATAGTTAACGTGATTCCTAAAAAATGGAACCATTGTTTTATTTACTTCGCTAAATCTAAATTGATAATGTAGGTGATTATTTAAGGTATAAATTGTAAGCAGCAATGTTGGCACAAATAAACACCAGAATGCAATCTTAAAATCCGAGAAGTTTTTAATCACCAATCCACCCACATAAAAAAAAGCAACTATAAACCAGGTTTTTGCTAAAAGGTATTTAAGTGAGATTACAATTTCATCTGCAAAAATGGCAGTGAATAGCATCCAGGTAAAATGGATGTATAAGATTATGGCGAGTGGATGTGTAAAAAATGCTTTATCCAAAATTTCGCGCTTCATTAGCACAAAAAATAAGAATGTAAACATGAGCACAATCATTATTGGCTCGGTAGGCAGTGTCGTGCTAAATCCAGATGCACCATAAAACTCAGTTGCACCAGGTGTTACGAACAACAGTAAAAAAAATATTGTTCTGTAATTTAATATAAGTTGATAGGCAAATAAAAATCCTATCGGTGTAAGAAAAAACAAAGGCTCGTTCAGCATCAAGCCTGCAAACATAGATGCAATGGCAAGGATTGTTGCTGTCCAAAAAATATTTAATTCAACAGGTTTTGCCTGTAGCTTAACCATTTATAACTTTATTTTTTATTCTTCTAAAATTTTCAGTCATAACGGCAAGTATTACCATAAAAAAGAAAGTGCCTAATGTTATTCCAATTACTATCAACGAGCGCACTGGCTTATCTTTTCTGATTGCAGGATACGCAGCTTCGGTAACGTGTACAGTTGAGAAATCTGTATTTACAGCTGTTTGATTTTGTTCAAGAATTTTTTTGTTATTATTTAAATCTTCAACGGCTCCTATTAATTTACCTTCTAATACCAACATCACTTCTGATGGAGCACTTGCTTTTTTCATTAGGCCTATGCTGTCAGTTAGCGCAACAACTAATGCTTCTTTTTCCGCAACTTGTTTTTTAAATGTGTTAACCACTAATTTCTTATCGCGCAATAAAATTTGTTTATTGTGATCGTCAATCGTTTCAACAATATGATTGGCAATTTCCATAGCAAGGTTTTTATCTTGATCCCAAACGGATATTTCAATGGCGCCATATTCGGTTTCAATCGCATTATAATTGCTCAAAAATTCTTTTTTAGTATTATATCGAGCCATTTCTTTTGTTGAATCAAAATCATAATGATTCATTAAATCATACTTATTAATAATATAATCAATAATGCCACTTGTATTCGCTATTGTTAAAATGCGATCAACATCGCTTGCGCTTCCGAAATAATCAATTTCAATCTCTCCAGTCGACTGACTAAATAGCACTTGTCTGTCGGTCATAATTGGATTTGAGGGATAAAAATTAACAGTTGATTTGTAATAATTAGGCATAAAAAACCAGCTGAAAATGCAAGCACCAATTGCAACAATAACTGTCACAATAATCAGTGGCTTTCGCCATTTGTATGCTATTTGTATTAATCTAACAATGTCGTTGGACTGTTCCATACTTAAATTTTAGTGTGCAAAGGTAAAAAAACTAGCTTAGAGTTGACTTTTTAGCTACAGCATCGCGTACAATACCAATAAAGCTTCGAATTTCGCTTAGTTTAACAATGCCAGAAGGAATAATGGCAATTATGCTCAACGTGCCACCAATTAGAAGTTGATATATCCAATTGAGATTTAATAAGCTCAAACTCAAGTGAATAGCAGTAACCAACCCAATAAAAACGATGGAGTGGAGCCATTTTCCATTCCTTTCCAATCCGAATTGCTTTCTAGCCATTATTACATGGGCTATTAATACTAATAATTGCGCTGCAACCGTTGCCATTGCAGCACCAAGAGCTTTGTATTCAGGAATTAACAAGATATTTAAAACAACATTAATTGCAAATCCGGCGAGTGAAATGCGGTTAAGCAGTGAAATTCTGCCACCTGCTGTTAGCAAGCTTCCATAAATATAGGTTAGGCTAATGCATATAAAACTCACCATCAACCAGCCAAAAATGCTGCCTGTGTATGCGCTTCCGGAATCATAAAGCATAGCCATGATTTCATTTCTGTAAAAAATGAATCCAATTCCCGAACTAACAGCAAACACGAGCATCAACCTGTAACTCATGTCTAGCAAAGGTGCTATTGGATTTTTATCTTCCAACATTCGGGTGAACATTGGCATCAGTAATCCAGCAAATAAGAATCCCAGAATCCCCAATGCATCAAGCAATCTAAAGGCTGAAGCATATATTCCCGCTTCATAAGCGCCTTCATCTCCTAACATCCTTTCAATTAATACGCCATCAATCCGATAATAAGCAGTCATTAAAAACCCTAGCAAAGCATACGGATAGCTTTTTTTGAAGATTTCTGCAATCAGTTTTTTGTCGATATTCCATTTAAAAACGATGCGCTGTCGGCCAAGAATTATTATGGCGATGCCCACTGCCATTGAGTATCCTGCAATTTGAGCATAAATAAAAGTTGTCGCAGTAATGGCAACTGAGAAAACGGATGTCCAAAGCAGTATTCCGCAAATTATGGAAGTAAGAAGTTTGTCAAGAATAGACAATACCGCATCGGTTTTAAACAGCTGCAATGCGTTTAAATTCGACCTGAAAAAGGAATAAAACGACATTAAAATTTGCATTATAGCCAATAACCATAGCATGCTAAGTTGTTCTAATGAAAAGTTGACGCCAAATGCGGTAACGAATACAATAATGGTGTAGGCAACGCTAAGCATGATTTTCACTAATAACGTAGAAAATAGGTATGTGCCTAGTCGCTCGGGCTGTTGAGCAATAAGTCGATTGTTATAATTGTTAATACCAAAGTCGAGAATTACCTGAAACAAATAAGCGAAATTGAATAGGGCAAAGTAGATACCGTAAGCCTGCGGGCCAATTTCATTTTGAACAGAGCGGTCGATACCCAGAATCCAAAACGGCTTAACTAGGAGGTTAAGGAGGAGTAAAAATCCGATGTTGGCAATAAAATTTTTCCTCATTTTTTTGTTGTAGCGCTAAAAATACTTATTATTGCTTCAAATTAGACGCTAGCGACAAACTTCTACCTAAAGATTTAGTGATACGGCAAACTTCTACGCTTATTTCAGTTCATTTTAAAACAAACTGTTTAACATGCTAATAGCTGTTAATACCCGTTTCCTTATTAAGGATAAGCTGGAGGGCATTGGTTGGTTCACCTATGAAACCATGAAGCGCCTCACACTCAATAACCCGGAGCACACGTTCCTGTTTCTGTTCGACAGAGAACCGGACCCGGAATTTATTTTTGCTAAAAATGTAAAACCTCTGCGTGTTTGGCCACCTGCCCGACATCCATTTTTATGGAAATATTGGTTCGACATTGCACTGCCTAAAATATTTAAGAAGTATAAGCCTGATTTATTTATTTCCACCGATGGGTTTTTATCACTAAAAACGGATGTGCCAACTTTATTGGTAATTCACGATTTAGGCTTCGAACATTATCCAGAACACACTCCTGGAATTGTAAGTAATTACTATCGCAAGTTTACGCCGCAATATGCAAAAAAGGCAGCGCGCATTATTACAGTCTCCGAATTTTCTAAAAATGATATCGTAAGAAAATATCATATTGCTCCCGATAAAATTGATGTTGCCTACAATGGAGCAAATGAACAATATGTGCCATTAAGTGATACTGCACAACAAGCAGTTCGAAATAATTATACTGGCGGATTGACTTATTTTTTATATGTGGGCTCTGTGCATCCACGAAAAAATGTTAAAAATTTATTGATGGCTTACGATGCAATGCGTAAAGAGGTTCCATCAACACATAAATTGGTAATTGCAGGCAGAATGGCATGGAAAACAGACGATACTAGAATTGCTTTCGAACAAATGGAATTTAAAGATGATGTTATTTTTACTGGCCACTTGCAACTCAATGAGCTAACAAAAGTGGTGGCTTCTGCTGATGCATTTGTATATCCTTCCTTATTTGAAGGTTTTGGTATTCCGGTGGTTGAAGCAAGATATTGCGGTGTGCCAATTATTTCATCCGACAGGTCAAGTTTAACCGAAGTGGGCGGAGCAGATACTTTGTATTTTAATCCTGAGCATGTTACTAGCATTAAAGATGCCTTAAAACATTTTTTGAACGACAGAGAAACATTTATAAATGCAGCTAAAAATGGAACCCATGTGCGCGATGCTTTTAACTGGGATAAAACAGTTGCCAAAATGGAATCATCTATTGCGATGATAACCGGCGATTTTATAAAAAAGAATCCTGCAGTTGAGGTAGCTTGAAAATTGCAATGTAAAGCTGTAAATTCGTGTTAAATTTTATAAGATGAACAGGATTTTACTCTTTATTGCGATAAGCTGTTACATGCAAATTGGTTTTACTCAAAACAAGCATGTGGCTGCTGAAAAAATGCAGTTTTTGCCTTCAGCAAAGGTTACTCTCGCTGAAATAAGCAATGATTTTAATCCGCAATTACTGTGTGTGGAAGCTCCGGCACCAGGCGCTGCATCTTATCGTCGGTACTTAATTGATTTAAAAGAGTCGCTTTATGGAGATGGTAAATACGTGCCAACGCAACAACGAACTGTAGCTGATACTTCACTTTCAGCCCCGGAAATCTTAGCAGGTTGGGAAGGTAATTTAATGGGAACAGGAGTGCCCAACGATAACGATATGGCTATCTCCAACAACGGTAAAATAATTTCAGTTATTAATTCATCTATTTATATTTATGATAATACCGGAACATTTTTAATTGCTACTTCATTAGCGGCATTCGCCGATACACTTGGTATTCCTGATTCTAAATTCGACCCTAAAGTATTATATGATCCACGTGCTGATAAATTCGTGCTATTATTTTTATCTGGTTTCGAACCGGATAAAACAAATATTATTATCGCATTTTCTGCAACAAACGACCCACTTGGCGAATGGAATTTATATGCCTTGCCAGGAAATCCAAAAGATAATAATCGCTGGACCGATTTTCCTATGTTTTCATTAACCGAATCAGAATTATTTCTCACCATTAATTTAATTATTCCTGATGAACCTTGGCAAACTGGTTTTAGTGAAACGCTAATTTGGCAAATGAGTCTCGACAATGGATATAACGGAGCGCCCTTAGATGCAGTATATTACGATAGTATTTTTTTTGGTGGGAATCCTATTCGCAATTTAAATCCTGTACGAGGCGGCGCAAATACATACGGACCTGATATGTATTTTTTATCAAACAGAAATTTTGCAATTGAGAATGATACTTTTTTTGTGGTGCATGTAACAGGATTATTAGATGATCCTGCAACAGTTCTGGAAGTAAATTATGCGCGTGCCGATGTTAAATATGCTGTGCCTCCTCAAGCGCGACAATTCACAACAAATATTTTTGATACCAACGATGGGCGCGTGCTCGGTAGCTATTATGAAAATGGACAAATTCAATTCGTTGCCAATACCCTTGACCCAGCTACAGGTTTTTGTGGCATATATCATGGTTTAATTACCAACTTAAATGGTGCAATAAATATTGAAGGAAATATTATTGGTGATGATACACTTGATTTGGGTTATCCAAATATTGCCTATACCGGAAAATTTGTTGGAGATGATCAATCAATAATTACATTCGACCATACTGCTCCAACTGTTTATGCGGGAATGAGTGGCGTATTTTATAATTGGGGCGCTTATTCTGAATTGGTAAATATTCACACAGGTGATACTTATGTGAATGTACTTACAGGAGGTTACGAGCGTTGGGGCGATTACACTGGTTCCCAACGAAAATATGATGAACCAGGCGTAGTTTGGGTAAGTGGTAATTTTGGAAAATTTATTGATGGATTTCCTTTTACGCAGCGCAATAATGCCACATGGATTGCATCTTTAAGGAGCACAGTAGAGGCAAGTGTTGCAGTTGAAAACAATGTAGGTAAAAATCAAACTTCGGTTTATCCAAATCCAAGTTCTTCCTATTTTAATGCATCAATTATTTTACCAGAAGCTGGTGTTGTTAATTTTACGCTTTACGATATAAATGGAAAAATTGTAAAACAACTTTTGCGCAATCAAGCTACGGTTGGCGAAAACATTTTTTCATTTTCAACTTCACCACTTATTAGCGGAACCTATTTGCTTGAAATTAAATTAAATAATCTACCTTTTGACACGAAGGTTGTTATTAAGCAATGAGCAAGCTGTAATGAATGGTGAATGCAATCACAGCAGTAAATATTTATGATTGTTAATTTGTGTAAGCTTGAAGTTTATTTATAATACATTCCACTTTTAGTTTAAACCGCTCATCACTCATCTTATAAAATCCATTACCTTTGTTGCAATAATTGTAAATAATGGGAAGAGGTAAATTAAGGGTGCGCGAGCAAGTTACTATTGAAACAGTTGCCGATGGAGGCGTTGGTATGGGCAGGGTAGAAGGCAAAGTGATTTTTGTTGAGCAAACTGTCCCTGGCGATATTGTTGATGTGCAACAAACAAAAAAGTATAAAGATTATGAAATGGGTTATGTAACACAATTTCATACTTACTCTCCGCTTCGTGTAACTGCTTTTTGCGATCATTTTCAAGTTTGTGGTGGATGTACATGGCAAAATGTTGCGTATGATACGCAGTTATCGTTTAAACAACAATTGGTAGAAGACGCATTTCGCCGCATTGGAAAGTTTACAGCTCTGCCAACAATAAATAAAATTACTGGCTCACCCTACGATAAATATTATCGCAATAAATTAGAATTTACATTTACTAATTCTGGGTATATTAACGACCCAACATTCAAAAAAGAAAATCATGCCGATAAAAAACCGGCTTTGGGTTTTCATGTCCGTAAACAATTCGCTAATGTATTTGATATAAAGCACTGCTATTTACAGCCTTCATTGTCGAATGAAATTAGATTAGCATTAAAGTCTTATGCCTTAATGCATAATTTGCCGTTCTTCGACCTTAGAGCGAAAACTGGTTATATGCGTAATGTAATAATTCGGAATTCATCGTTAGGTAATTTAATGGTAATTATTGTTGTTGCAGAAGATAGGCCTGAATGGCTTAATGCTATGTTGGGACATGTTAAGGAAACATTTCCTGAAATTACCTCTTTGTATTACTGTGTAAACGATAAAAATAACGATACCATTTTTGATAGGGATGTAATTTTATATGCAGGTGAAAAATATATGATTGAGCAGATTGATAATATCAAATATCATCTTGGCCCCAAATCATTTTTTCAAACGAATTTTGAACAAGCAAAACACCTTTACCACAGTGCAATAGCCTTGGCCGATTTAACAGCAGACGATTTGGTTTATGATTTTTATACAGGTCTTGGCAGTATTGCACTGCTTGCTGCTGCAAAATGTAAGCATGTTGTTGGCGTTGAGTTGATTGAGCCTGCAATTGAAGATGCAAAAATGAATGCTGCATTCAATAATATCGATAATTGTACATTCATTGCTGGCGATATGGTTAAAATATTTACCGATGAATTTATGGCTGAACATGGCAGAGCAAATGTGGTAATTACCGATCCTCCACGAGCGGGAATGCATAAAGATGTTTGTTTGAAATTATTGGAATTGGCTCCAGAAAAAATTGTTTATGTAAGTTGTAATCCAGTTACCCAAGCACGCGACATTCAAATTTTGGCAGAAAAGTATACCGTCGAATTATTGCAACCTGTTGATATGTTTCCACAAACATATCATGTTGAAAATATTGCTTTGCTGAAATTAAGAAAGTGAAAATCCAAAAGCACAAGTTAATAATTGTGTATGGTGCAGCGGAATGTAAATTACTGATTTAATCCCAAATTAATTAATAGACAGTATCAAATCAATTAAGCTATTTATTTAGTTGGGTTTACCCTAATTAGCAAACAATTGGAATGGCGCATGTAATTGGGAGGAAACATTTAATTTTACTGCAAAATGCAAGATATTATTACTTCCGTTGCTTAATATGGGTTAATTCTTCAACTAGTTTTTCGTATGCTTGTTGATTGTAAACATTTGTTACGGCCATTTTGATATCTCTTTTTTCAAGTGATGTAAGATGGAAACTTAATGAAGCGCGCTGATTGTTTTCAGAAGGCTGATATTCAAAAGTTATTACCTCCATATTCCCATTTAATATTTTGTCGAGATAATTTAACAGTTGGTCGTTTTGATAATCTTGTATTTCTACCCAATTGCTATATAGATTTTCAACGGGACTAGTGAATTTTTGAAGAATGCCACTGCTCATACCTGTTTTAATGCCGAGTTCTTGCTCTATTGCGCGAATGTTTACTACAATTACACCACTTGTATTATTATTTATCCAATCGCTAAAGGTTGCAATAAATTGTGTTGATGTTTGTATGCCATAATTATCGCGAACACCTGCATCCATAACTTGAATATCTGGATTAGTGGGTAAATGCACCATTGGCAAAATATAGGGAAATGTGCAATTCATGCGCAGTATACTTGAAAATTGCATATTTCCAGCATCAGCTCCTAATAAGTGATGTGCATCAATGCCATCAATTTCGGGAAGCGAGAAATGACTACCTCTGTTAACTGGTGATGCTAAATAACTAACGGGTTGCGTAGCAATGTAAAGCTTTCTATCATCATTAATAATTGTTGGCGTAAATATCATCATTGGAATTTCCATATTAAATTCCGCAGCTGCATAACTATTTAATGGTTTATCGAAAGCTTTATTTGTATTTTCATTCAATAGTTTCTCAAACATATATCCACGGTCTTTCCGATGCGTTGTATTTGCAACTGTAAATTTTTGCAATGGATAAAATAAATCGTTTACTACTAGCGTAAATCCCAATCCATTCAATAAATCGGTACTAATATTGTCAACATATTTTTCATCATACAAATTAATGGCTGCACCGTTTTTATATTGCATGTACAATTCGCGGTAATATGCTGCTGCAAGCATGCCGCCTGAAGCACCGGTTATAATTGGCGTATGCTCCATCAATCTATTTTCAGTTAAACTGTCGGCTTGTTGAAATACCTGTAGGGCAAACGCCATTGCGCGTAAACCTCCTCCACTGCAATTAATTACAACTAATTTAGGTTTTTGTGCCTTAGTTGGAAATTTCATCCTCCAGTTTTCAAGCATAGCTAGTCCATTGGCAATGTCAGCATTAGTATGCGAGCTATCTGATAATGTTTTTAATGTTTCGATGGAGTAGGAGCGTGTTTCATTGTAATTAACGCCAATTATTTTATTTTCATAGCTAAGCATATTTGATTTCATGAATAGGTTGGCGATTGTAAATATAATAACTAAAAAAAATAATTTCCAGGCACCCATCCAATAGTAATATGCACTAATTAACGCAGTTAGTATCGTTATTAATAGTGCAATGCTGGCGCCTGCTGGTATTCTAAAAATGGGATGTTCCATAAGCAATCCTAGCATTACAACAATTACAACTGCAGTTATTTCAATAAATAAAGCATTAGCATGATGTTGCCGATATACTGATCTGATTATTGATTCAGGATAATGGTCGGCAGAGCGCGCATGTTTCCAACGCAATTTGTTATTTAGATAGTAGGATGTAGTTACTGGATGGTGTGCAGTAACCTCATCGTGAGTAGGTTCATCTGGATTTATTTGTTTTATTTTTTCTTGTTTCTTTTTTATGATACCAATAATTTGAAAAATGTCTTTATTAGTTCTGAAAAAATAAAGCATGGCAACTAAAATTATACTTATTAATCCTAAGTACAACCCAGAAATTAAAGTGCTTATGGCACTTAACGATAATAATCCATAGCTTGATTGAAAACCAATAATTTCAAAAGAATAGGTAAGTAAAAAAATAAAAGGGAGCAATGCATTGTTTAAACAATAGGTGCCAAATGGGCGACTAACAGTTGCCAAAAAGGAATAGCGATGTGCATTTAAAATATAGCTTGAAATATTCCATACAATAAATAAACCGCCCAGTGAAATGCCAATAATATAAAAGCTTAAAAAGTTTACTTTCCCAAAATATTCAGGGTCTAAAAAGAGTAAGGGGACACCGTAACGGCTGCCTGAATATCCTGTGGTAACGCTGATTAAAAAAATCCAAATAAGGATAAGGAAATGATTGCGTTTCAAATGCGCAAGCAGGAGCTGTACCGGAAAGGTTTTGATGAAGGTCCGAAAGGCGCTTTGAATCATTATATGCTTATACGGGAAATGGCATTATAAAGGTTTCGCAGGGTTAAGCGCACAAAACGAGGTATTTGGGCTGCGAAATGGGAAAATTAATAGCTGCAATTAAGTTTTAATAGTTATAATCCGCTAAGTATCGATTGTTTGAAAGCCCTGAGAGTGCAGAACCTATAAAAAATGGAAATGCTGCATGCTCCTCATCATGCAGCATCCTTTTAGGGGTAATGTTGCCTAACCAATAACCTGTAAAGGTTGACAACAAAGAAAAAGATTTGTATCGATATTTGCAAATTATTTAAGCATTATTTATAATCTTTGAGAAAATTTAAATATTTTTGGAGTTCTATTGTTGATAATATAATTAAATGAACCACGCATGTCCGAAAATTATGAAATTGATAAAGTAGACATCCAGATTTTGCACCTATTAATGCAGAATGCGATGATGCCGTTCACCGAAATTGCCCATAAAATTGGTGTTTCGCCTGGAACCATTCATGTTAGGATGAAAAAAATGGATGCCATTGGGCTTATCAAGAGCTCGCATCTGATTGTAAACCCGCTGAAGCTGGGTTATGGTATTACTGCCTTTTTAGGGGTTTATCTCGACAAAAGTTCCATGTACGACAATGTTGTTAAAGAACTTGAGAAGATTCCTGAGATTGTTGATTGCCATTATATGACTGGAACGTATAGCATGTTTATCAAAATTATTTGCAAAGACACGATGCATCTTAAGCAAATACTGCACGATAAAATACAGCAAATTGTTGGTATTGATAGAACGGAAACGTTTATTTCGTTAGAGGAAAGTTTCAGCAGACCTATGAAGCTGGAACTGCCGAAAAAGAACTAATTCCAAATTCGATTTTTTAAGTCAAATTGTTCAGGAATAGTTATCAATGCTTGTAACTTATTGTACATTTTTTCGATGGTAGCTTCATCCTGCAAATTGGTGAAAACACCTGGAGCAAATAAATCGTCGATGCTTGAAATGGTAAAATAGAGTTTATTTTCGATGAAGGCGATTTGAATATCTTCATAAAAAATTGCTTTGAAAGCTGTAATCCGTTCTATTAATTTTGGAGATAATATAAATCGCGACTCCACTTCATTGGATGTATACACCGCAAAATATTTTTCGAAAGCAGCGTCTTCCATTAAAGCAAGTTTCAATGTTGGGCGATGTATTAATTCGTTCAGCCGTTCACCGGTTACTTGACCAAAAACATTTCGAACACTATCAGGAAATACGAAAGTTTCTCCATTAAATTTTTTATTAAAATCTGCAATAAATAAATATCCTTTAAATAATTGCGAATAAGTAGTTTCTGATTTTCCGCTGCTTTGCTTTCTTTCTACTTGCTTAACATCAATAAAACTGCCTTCAAACGATTTGTCGGCACTAGCAAAATAATCGCGACTACTAAACGTATCGATTGTTTGAAAAGTGAATAATTTAGATTGCACAAATTGCGCTTGTGTTAAACCTTGCTCTGGCTCGTAGGTTAAATCAGCTTTGATGCCTGAGATTGCAGCAGCAAAAAAAGTAGATTTAAAATTATTCACAAAACGATCTTCCAGTATTTTAATTAACCGGTAAGGAATCAGCATTACAAATACCGAAGAAATTGCTAAAAACCATTTCAGCATAAATTGCATTCCGAATTCGTTGCCCAGAAATTGAGTGCCAATTATATAACCACAACCAATAGCAATTGCGCTAATAACTAAAGTAAAACCCACAACAGTAAAATTATTTAATACCAATTTTGGGTTAATAGCTCCTAAACGTTTTTTAACCTGACTAAACACCATGCCCACCACAACAATGGTTAGAACGAAATACATAAAATAACGTAATGCCCCAAATAAACCGTCTTGAGGAACATCCTGACTATTAAACATATCTAAAAACCCAAGAAACAGACTTACCACCATTGTAACAAAATACAATTCGAAAAATCTGCACACAAACCCCGCAACTGCGGCCGTTTTGCGTTGTTTATTGAGATGAGCTATTGCAGGCTCAATGGTTGAAATGTAACGGGTGTGGAAGGTGGACATTGAATGGCGGATTTGCGCTTGTAAAGTTAAACATAATGTGTTTGTTTCGGCTCAATAAGATGATCTATTTGATAGATTTTTTTAGAATGAAAATACACTTTAATGTTGTATAATGTAATAAAAGCGATATTATTAAAAACAAAGAGGATTTTAGTTTCAATGAAATTGTTCCTTTAATGTTTTCTGATGTAAAAAATTTATTTTGGGTTTTACAGGCAAGGTTTTCCGTAAATTTTCAGGCTAAAATCCGAATTTAGGCAGTTAAAAACTACATAACTAGCTGATAATCAGTTAAATGTGTTTTTATATTCTAAAAATCACTAATTTGTAGAATTAAAATAGTTCTCTAAATTCGACTTGTCAATAGGTTAATTACACCATTTGCTTACATGCAGCACCTTAGGAGATTAACTAAGACAAACAATAACATAACCACTTCTGAATAAAACATGGAGATGATTTTTGAAAATATATTTTTACTTGGAGGATATGATTTGGAAATGACTGAAATACGTTCCATTTTAATTGACCATGGATATCAAATCAATATCAATTTGTTTGATAAGCATTTAACATGGGGAGCCAAATGGAGTGATTATAATGATGTTGTTGAAGCTCATAAAGAAAAAAATATAAGCATTTTTGGTATTGAGTTGAAAAGTAACAATGACTTACCTAAAAATTGCTTTAATATTGATCATCATGCCCCTCTGCCGGCACAACCGACCTCGATTGAGCAAGTTGCAACGGTATTAAAGATTGTTCTTACCCGAAAGCAACTCCTAATTGCCGCCAATGATTACGGACATATTAATGCGCTAAAGATTGCTGGAGCTACTGTTGAAGAAATAATTGAAATTAGATTATTAGATCGAAGAGCCCAAGGAGTAACGGATGAGGAAGAGTATATAGCCAATTTGGATATTGTCAATCCTACTTTTATTGATGGGATAACTGTAATTAATACCCAAATAAAACACTTCTCAGCGATTACTGATAAAGTCGCCTATGAAAAATTATTAATATATAATGATAATAAGTTTTGTTATTATGGAATAGGGGCAAAGTATGTAGCTGAAAATTTATTTAAAAACGAAATAAAAATAGGAAATATGTATAATGGAGGCGGCGAACATGGTTATTTAGGTAGCGCCGAGGGCATATTTTCTAAAAAATATATTAAAGATGTTATAATAGAACAAATCGCACTTTTTACAAATGGATAATAGCAATTTATATAGTTACCATGTATTTTTATTTCCATTTCAATGGAAATTAACAGGAAGAAGTCATGAAAATGCAAACTTGGAGCAGCAAAGCGACTTGCTACCATTTATGCAATTATTGAAAGGAAGTGCATGGAAACGTAGTAATTTTGAAACAGACGCGATTATTTATTTTAACGAGAAAAATTATTTTTATCCATTTGTCCGCGACATCTTATATGATACCAGCAAAGAACCATCTGGGATTGCTCCAGAATTTATTGCGCATTATGAGTATGATATAATGTCCGAAAGTATGGACTACACGATACAAATCAGTCCTGACAAAACATACATTCTTAAAATTGACTCTATTCTTTTACATTTATATAATACGGGTATTGGTATAATTTCGTTTCACCTTAACAATAGATTAAAATCACAAAGTGACGCAGAGGATATTTTAATAATTAACCAGTTTGGCAGAAGATTGTACCCACCCTTTCTGAGCGTGGATCCTGAATTTATTGGAAAGCAGGGACAATATGCATACAATAATTATCAACAAGGCTTAAAGGGAGTTAAGAAAGCTGAGTTAGCCCAATCAATAAGTGTTGGCCATTTTAAGGAAGATTGGAGTCGGTATGAATATTCCGTATCACTAGAAAAGGAGCCATTTATTATCCCTGAATTTATTAAGGGTTTATTTGCAACAGTACCTATTACAGGAAAAATCGAATTTAAATCTGAAGATACAGCTGTATTTATAAAGCCTGTTTTGGGCGATAGGATGTTTGTGGTTTGCTGGTATGGTAATGATGAATTTGTAGATGCGGTGCGTGCAGATGTAACTGGCGAATATGATTTCAAAGCGATAATTAATGAAACTGGAGAATATGCCTATTTGTATAATGAATGGTTGTACAAATTTACTTTCATCGATAAAGGATTAAGCTGCCAGAATGATAGGATGCGCATAGAAGCCATGAAAAATCATATTAATGCGAGGTGGGTAAATTATGGGACATTGTTCGGTGTATCCAGATACTCGTTTGTGGCTGTAACACAAAGTTTGCAAGCGAGTGGTTTTAGAGAAAATGCCGCATTTGTTATAAACCACGTGCAAACCATGTACTATAAATTAGTGGAGTTGAGCTTGGTTCAAAGAGCAAGTATTTTAAAATTTTCTGATGAAGTAGCACGAGTTTCCATTATGGCAGAAACAAAAGATTTAGGCCAACAGGTAAATAGTTTATACAAGCAATACATACGTTTTGTAAATAAGGTGTACTTTCGAGAAGTAACTGCCGAAGAGCAGGGGATTGAATTATACGACTTATTACAGGAAAAAATGCGCATCGACAAAAACGTAACTGATTTAGACAAGGAGATTAACGAATTACATAACTATTTAAATATAGTAGAAGAAAGCAGAAGAAATAATTATTTAGAAGTTTTAACAAAACTTGGAGCCGCATTTATGATACCAACTTTTATTGTTGGATTCTTCGGAATGAATATGTTCAACTCAGGAGTTGAATTTAATGAATTTTCCTCGGTCGCTTTTGTATTGGTTATGAGTATAATTCCGGCAATTATTTTATTTTTTATTAACCGAAAAAAACAAGTTTCATTAGTTCCAATAGCGGTGGGATATATTATCCTCTTAACTATTATGTTTTTTGTGACTAAAATTTTGTTTTGAATTAACTAGTATAAAAATATGAAAATCCACTTCGAACTAATATACCCAAAGTCATTAAAATTCGCGAGAATAATAGGCACCGGAATTGTTGTTTTTTTAATTCAACTTGGAGCTTATTTTCTACTTCAAAATTATATCTCTTACTATGACAAGATATATTTATTGGTTATAACTATTCTATTAAATGTAAGTATAGTAAGTATATTTATTTTTGAATTTTGGAATTCATATAGGTTTACAAATCAGATTAATAAATACAAAATGGAATTAATTCGTTTTGCGGTTGAGCTTGATTTAAAAGGAAAAAACTTGGATGCTATTCTAAGCCTGGAAAGTAATTCGGAAAAAATTGATATTATGGTGCAAGAAACGGCAGCAAAAATCGAGACAAAAAAACCTAGTGACCCAAGTGAAATTGAACAAGTATTTAAGAATTATAAAGATTTAGCGTTGGTTAAAAAAGTTATTACTACCGCTAATAGTAGCAATCAAACTACACGAGTTAGCGAAGAATATTACTCCAAAGAAATGTTTCAATTTGTTATCGAACAAATAATAAAAAAATAATTATGTATCAGAAAATAGTTTACCTAAGGCAGCAAAGCCCTTATATTCATTTTCAGAATAACTTTCCAGGCGCCACGCTTAGAGCATCAGATGTTAAACCTAGGCTAGATAAGTTTCTATATGAGAAGTGTGCTAAAATGGAACCCTTCTGGAAACTACCTTCAAACTCGCAGGAAATGGCTAATTCCGACTTGGCCAACAACGAATTGAACTCCAGTTTAAACTATAAACTGCAAATTGCAGTAGATGGTCATGCAATGGAGTTGATACCAAAAGTCTATCCCTGCTTTTTCGGTAATACTGGGACTAAGGAAAATGAAGCAACGCAGAAGAAATTCTCATTTACTACATCCGTGAAACTCATTTTCAAATCTTATTTTAAAGATTTATTGGATTTGATTGTGGATAAATATATCCAGGATTTTTTTGTTACCTACAATTTTGGCACACGCAGCAGCAAGGGTTTTGGCGGGTTTGTTGTTGTGCCCACAGAAATGGCTGAGGTTATAAACAACGATTTTGAAGCAAGGCTTCGTTCACAGTTTGAAATGGTTTTTAAATTTTCAAAAGTATTATATAATTACGAGGACTATATAGGAGATCACAAATTAATGTTTACGAAAATTGACGAAGCTTATAAAGAGTTAAAAGGTGGTTTACAACGCTCGCCTAGCAAATTAAGAAAATACTTTAATGCATTGCACCCATCTGTTGAGTGGGAGAAGGCAAAAACTACTGAAATTTTAAAAGCGAATGTTGACCCAGATGTTAAGGTTGACAAATTACATAATAATATTTATTATATCCGTGGCCTACTTGGTTTAGCTGAAAATTATGAATATGATAGGATTAGAATAAAATCCAAATTCGCGATTAAACATAAAGACGAAACCATAGAACGCTTCCCCTCGCCGATACTCGTCAAAATTTTCGACAATTCCTTTTATTTCTGCTTAACCAAAAAGGCCATTGATAGTCTAGATGAAATTGCAGGTGAAAATTTTGTATTCACCATGTATAAGGGTGAAAAACAATTTCCTGCCGGAAACTTTACTTTACAAGTTCCTGCAGCAAGCACGTTTGATATTGGTAAATTTTTGCAAGTTGCACTTGTAACTGAAAAATGGAAAAAAATAAAATAAATTATTATGTCTTATATCTATGGTTTAACAATTGGCCCATTAGTAAAAACATTGGAAACGGCGCGAACAACCCGCGAAATTGCAGTCACGAGCTTGTTTTTTTCTAAACTTACCGAAGCAGTAGTGAATATTGTTGAAGCTGGCTACACTTTACTTTTGCCTGCTAAAACTGAAATTACAGCAAATTATGGATTTTATGCCGAACGTGTATATTGGCTTAGTGATGAGGAATTAGATGAAGAAAAACTGCGTGGAATTCAGTGTGCCGCTTACAAGGAATTGGAAGGAGTACTGCCAAAAAATAACGACATTGAACTGGCAAGTATTATTCAAATGTATATTGCTCATTCTACCTGCTTGAATGGTAATGCATCCGCTAGCGTTAAACCACTGAAAATAATAAATAATAAATTGGACTTGTTTGAATTACAAGCTAAGTTGCCAGTTAAATCGCTGCGAAATTTAATTGATTGGTTGATAGGTAAGGGAATGGCAACTGGGAGAGATAGATTTGTGTATAGATTTCGATTGGATAATGCGGCTCCATATTTTAGGAATTATGCTCAAGAAAAAAGATATCCCATGGCGCTTGAGATTGCAGCCGCACCAATTTTTTATAGCGATAGGGGGCAATACGATGACAAATTATTTAGGTCATTAGATGCAAATAGTAAAATAGATATTGAGGATAGATTCTTTGATGATAATAATCAAATTGAATTTCTTAAAATCCTTCGACAAATAGCTAAATTGAAAAATATTAAATTTTTGCAACAACATAAATACTTTTGTGTAGTTTATGCTGATGGCGATGGGATTGGTAAATATCTAAACAACGATTTGCAATCTACGCCAGCTGATTTGCAACCAGCAAGTAGAAAGTTATTTGATTTTGCAAAAAAGGCTGCAACAACAATTGAAGTTTATGGTGGTGTACCGGTCTTTTTGGGTGGAGATGATTTATTGTTTTTTGCACCAGTTTGTAATGTGGATAACAGCAAAAGCACGATTTTAGGTTTAACGCAAACCCTAAATAAACAATTTGTAGATTTAATGGATAGTCCAGAATTAACATTAAGTTTTGGAATTGCAATTGGCTACTATAAGTATCCTATGGATAAGTTATTAAAAGCAGCGAAAACAAACCTATTTGTTAACGCCAAACATAATGCTAAAAAAAACACCATTTCCTTAAGTTTAACCAAACATAGTGGCGCCAATTTTAATTTTTTGTTGAATATGCAGGACCGTGAGTTTAAACTCGTGTTGATGCTAGTTGAGCAATTAAATGCAAATGAAGATGAATTTCTCAAATCAATTGCATTTAAACTTAAAGCTCAACATGAGATTATATTACTTATTTGTAAAAATGTTAGGAGAATTGAGCTGTTCTTTGAAAATAATTTTACTAAAGATGTGCACATTGCCCACGAAGATACTTTTAAGATACTAGCCAAACTAATTTATATTATTTATTTTACAAATAATTATAAGTTGCCTCAGGAGCGTCTGTTTAATTTATTAAAATACTTTTATTTCCTTACAGAAAATGAACAACATGAGCAGATATAAATTTAATTTAAAACCGCTAACTCCTTATTTTTTTGGGGGTAACAAAACCTTTGATGATGCTACGAATAGCAAAAAAATAACTAATTATCATAGTGAATCTTTACTAATGCCACAACAAACTACAATTATTGGGTTTTTACGGTATGAAGTTTTGCGATGTCTGAATTTGTTGGGCACTAGAAAAACTAGCACTGGTTGGGATAAAGCAATTGGTCAGCGGAGTTTTCAATTATGTGGTACAAATAGTTTTGGAAACATCACTCGAATTTCCCCTGTTTTTATAAGTAATGGATCAAATTATTATTTACCAGCTCCATTAGAATATTATCAAGATGATAAATACAACGTTGGAGCTACAAAGAATATTTATCGAATGGCAGCTCAATTAAATGCTGCCAATGAAGGAGGTGTTAATGCGCTTGACATTCTTGAGAATGTTTTAAACCGTGAAATTTCTGGGGTTTTAAACGGCGAGGCTTATACAGGCAAAAATGATAGAATTAATCTGTTTGTCCATCATACAGGTAAGGTTGTAAAATTGGCAGTTAAAGATATTAATGTTGAGTTTGTTCATTTAAATACAGAGACAATCAATTTAAATACAGAGCCAATCAATTTAAATACAGAGACAATCAATTTAAATGAGGAGCCCATTTTTATTCCGGTAACTCGCGTTGGTAATAAAAAAAGCATAAACATAAAGATTGATGCCATGCAAGGAAACTTTTTTATGCAAACATATTATCAACTAAGTGAAGGTTTCCAATTTACCTTTTTTGCTGAGCTAGATTTGCCAGAAAATAAACAGTTAAAAGGGGGAATTGTAAAAATGGGCGGAGAGCAATCTGTGTTTAAGTTGGAAGTTACTAAAATACCAGAAGAGCAGAATATTGAATCAAATACTTTTGAAGGTATATTTACAAAAGATACCTTTATAGCGGGAAGTGCTATAAATGCAACAAGAGTAATATTAACTAGCGATAGCATCGTTACAAAAGAGTTATTAGATAACTTACAATTTGCAAATTGCGATTACTCCACTTTCAATTATATTGCTGGTAATAACCAAGTAGCCAACTACGCTCAACTAAATGGCAATCGTAAAAAAATGGAAAATGATATATTTACTATGCAACGCGGCTCAGTATTATATCCTAAAGATATCACCCGTTTTGTAAATGATTTTGATGAATATTCCAAAAAGTATAATTATAAATCAATTGGTTTTAACCATTTTATTATATGTTAAAAAATAAAATTATGAATAATACTGTACTATTTACCATTCGATGTATTTCGAATTTACATGTTGGCAGTGGCCAAAGTGATGACACTGCAATTGATAAAATTGTTCAGCGTGATCCAATTAGCAAATTTCCTTGCATACATGCTAGCAGTTTGAAAGGTGCAATCCGCGAATATTTAACCAATACCTTAGATGCTAAAGATTTTTTAGAAACTAAAGATACCTTAGAAGCTAAGAATAGATTATTGGTTACTTGGTTTGGTTCAGAAAAGAATGAAAAAGAGAACCTCAAGCAAGGTGTACTTCGATTTACCGATGCACAAATATTACTTTTTCCAGCGCGAGGTATAGAAGCTCCTTATTATTTAACCACCAGCCAAAATATAATTAAACATTTTAATAACGCAAACGAAGATTATGAAATACCCTTCGAGCTGAAGTTAACTAATTTGAATAAAACAGCCACCGCGGAAGGTGTACAGGCCGATCTTCACACTTGTAACTTGTTTTTAAATAAGGAAATTGTTACAATGAACCATGAACGAACCAAAGCTATAGTTGCTGATAACTTGCCTGTTATTGCCCGAAATTGTTTGGAAAATGGAGAAAGCGTGAATTTGTGGTATGAAGAATTTGTACCGCGTGAAACGATTTTTTATTTCTATGTAGTAAATTTTAATATGGATGAACCAGACAATAATATTTTATTATTGGATTTTATTGATAAATTAAATGGCAAGAAATTGTATATAGGTGCAAATAACACAGTTGGGCAAGGATTTTCGTTAATTTCTAAAATCGCATAAAATGAATAGAGATATAGAAAAATATTTAGTATCAGCAAACAAAATTTTAGAAAATGGGGAATTCGCTGAAAAAGATTCTAATCCTGATAAAATTACTGATAAGTCAGAAATAGTATTTGCTTACAAAAGTGCAATCAAAAGTAACTTATCAGCTATTCCTGTAAATATTAGATTTTACGGATTAATACCTACAATTGCAATGTTTGGTGGTGAGGATACTTCTCCAAATAAGGATAAAAAATATCGAATTAATGCAATGTGTTTAGTTTCTAAAGTTTTGAAGGATGCACAATATTTGACAATAAATAATTTAACGCAATTATTGGAGTATAATCGAGCGGAATACTCAAGTGAAACTGAGCTTAGACAGCTAGCTCTTGAAGTGCAACATGCTGCTACTGCACTTAAATTTATAATACGAACATTTAATATTTTAAAATAATGCAATGAAAAATACCTCATTTTTATTATACAATGATTATTATCAGGATTTTAAACACTGGTTGCAGTTAAATTCGAGCGAAAAGTCTGAAAAAGAAAACATCGAGAAGCATTTTAATAAAAAAAATGCACTAATTATTGAAAATGGATTTGATAGCCAAATTTCAGATACTGTTTTAGAAAATTACGAAAAAGAGGGAGGCCATTTTGAACTATTAGTTAGTGGAGCTGGACTATTAATAGGTGCAGGGTATAACCATGAAGTAGGTGCCGCAGGAGAGCTAAAAATGGGGTATAGTTTTGATTATACAACTGGTTTGCCTTATATACCTGGTTCGTCAATTAAGGGCGTAATTAGAAATGCTTTTCCTAAAATAAAATATGATAAGAATGCTAAAGTGTATAGTTACAATATCGATGCAAATGATAAAAAATTTCACCTGAATTTTGCAATTGAACATGCAAAGGCATGCAGCATTGAACAGCTATTGGATGAATTGGAGAGTAAAAACTTTTTAACGAAAGTGTTTGATTTAGGTATGTATATTAAAGAGCCTAATTTGGAAAAGCTTTATGAAATAGGTTTGGAATTGTTTGAAGGTTACAATTTTGTTTCAGGTGCTGAGGATAAACTACCAATGGTTAAGCGCGATGTGTTTTTTGATGCATTTCCTGTTCATGCGAGTCGTGGAGGTAATTTATTTGGACTTGACGCAGTTGCTAAACATACGAAAATTACAAAAAATCCCATTCCACTGCTATTTTTGACAGTAATGCCAGAAGTTACTTTTAGATTTTACTTTGATTTTAAACTTGGTAAACATATAAATAGGATTCAAAAATTAAACCTAGTTCAAAAATTAATTTTAATTCACGGTATTGGAGCAAAAACAAATGTTGGCTATGGCTACTTTAAACGAACATCTACTGTTCGTATTGAGTCAGATATGCAACGAATGCTAAATGAACCTGACAATATTGATATTAAATGTATACCGTTCATGAAGAAAGGAAAACAATTCTTTGGTAAAGTAGAGCAAATTGCTGATGGTGTTGTTAAAATTGAATTTTCTGTCGAAAACAGCAAAGTTATCATATTTAGAAACCAAGCGCGGCTAGTTGCCACAATTGTTGAAGGATCTGATGTAGTTATTAATGTTAATGCTGATTTTGATTTTAAAAAGTTGAATTGTAAAATATTACCAATTAAAGTTATTTGAATTATGAAAATTGGACAAAAAAAATTAACTACAAGAATTTGGTTAGGGTCTGCATTTGTAATTGCGTTTCTAGGGTTTGCACTTTATCGCTTGATAAACGGGAGTTTTTTGCCAGCAGGGGATACAGGACCAGCAGGTGATTTAATAGCAGGTACTATAGGTGTCGCAATTAGTTGCAGTAGTGCTATACTATTATACGTTACTTTTCGGCGTCAGGACATTACAAATAGAATGGTAGAACAGAATTTCAATGAAATAAGAGTAGAAAAAGTAATTGAGCGGTTGCAATCACGATTGAATTCAGATATTTTACGTAATAATACTTCAATTAAATTTCAAGGAGCAATAAAAGAAGATTATCTTGAATTAGATAAAAAAATCAGGGATTTGACCGACGATGCTGGCCAGTTTGTAATTTCTAATGCTTTTCAAGATAAAATTTATGAAATAAGAGAAGCAGTGCATGCTGATGCGGTAACTGAATTCGGTTTGCTTGTAAAAAAATGTTTTAAGGCTGTAGGGTATCTAAAGCATTATGATGAAGGAATTCATGAAGCAGAAGTTGAATCAACATTGAATTTATTAACTAAAGACGAGAAGTTATTAGTCGGAATTTTATATAATTGGTGTAATGAGGAAATTTATATTAATAATATATATATCGGTTTGCCGCAGATTAAAAGTTTATATAATGAGCACTACAGTGAAAATTTAAACTATAAAACCATACCACGCTTGAAAATTGAGGTTTATCTTCCTGAAGCCTCTCGAAGTCCTAAATTAGAATTACTTCAAGATTTGACTTTTACTTTCAATGTACTTTCAAAAAGCCCAATGTTTATTTGCTCATTCAGTATTGTTAACATACTTGATTCTAGTAGCCTCATGTCATTGAATGTAAAAGATACTGAATTTTTCTTAGAAAGTGAAAGCATCCGGGCAGTAAGAATTGATCAACTTTTAGAGGTAAATGATGTCGGAAAGTTATTTACACAGTTTTTTAGTGATACTAAGGCAAGGAGTTTAAATGAGTATGGAGTTGTTTTTAAGTTTAAAGCTAATGAACTTGCTTTTTACTTTAATTTAAATATTATTGTAGAATTTGAAGGGATTACTATTCATAGTTTTAAATGGTCAATTCACTTAAATAATTAAATGTTTATAAATGCAAACAATAACCATACCCTTTAACCAAATCACATCCCCTAACAACATTGCCGATTTTCGAAAATATATTCGGCAAGAGGTCAATACAGTAAAAGATGAATTTGATAGGAGCAATATTCCCGTAGATTTATTTCATAATCATGTTGAAGGTGCCGCAGATAGCACGAATACCATAACTAGATACCCACGTATATTGTACCAGATATTAAATGAAAGGCCAATATTAGTAGGATTAAATGAAGGGGTTGAGGCAATTACATTGTTGTATAATCTACGGAAAAGTAAGTGGGAGCTTCCAAGAAATTGGATTCTCGAACCTTCAATAGAGAAGGTGCAGATTACTGAATTAATAAATTATTATCAACTAACTAACTGGTTAGGGTTAAAGGAAGATACCTATGCTGCTTACTGCAAACTAGATAAACTTTCGGATAAAATTCCAATTTTAGAAAATGCTTTAAAAAAGAATATTATCCGCTTTTTGCAATTTTCCAAAGAGGTTGATGCAATTGACTTTAATGTTTTTATAAAGGAAATTCATCATGCTGAATTTGTGCGGTATAAACATTTTAGTTTGCTAGCATTTGATATTACATTTGGCTGCAACCTTTTACTACCAAACGCAATCGGTTTAGGGAAGGCTTGCAGTCATGGATTTGGACGATTAACAAAATGGAATAAAAAGTAATTGATGTTCCAAAAAAGTAACGTTCTTTGACGTATTGAAAAAAAATGTCGCCAAACAAACTTTCAAATTGGGCTAAACAGGCAGCAACTTTTTGCAAAGTAAAGGATAATGTAGAATTGGCTAAACTATTAAACATTAGCCAACCGGCTTTGCTTTTGCTATCACATAGCCCGGAATATAATATATTCGAAATACCTAAACCCAACGGCAAGCTGCGGCTTATTGAGGAACCAGATGAGCAACTTAAAGAAGTATTAAAACAATTAAATTATTTTTTGCAACTTGTCTATTACTTTAATAAGCCGACAGCTGCCTATGGGTTTATTTTATCGCATAAAACGGATTTGGAGCCGCGTAATATTTTAACAAATGCTGAAAAGCATATAGGTGCACAATATTTGTTGAATATTGACATGCAGGACTTTTTTCATTTCGTGTCATGGCAAAAGGTATACGAACTGCTAATGATAAAGCCTTTTCACTTTGCACATGATATTGCCGTGCTTATGGCAAATTTGTGTTGTTATAATGGCCGCTTACCTATGGGAAGTCCTACTAGCCCTGTGTTAAGTAATTTTGCGGCTTACAAACTTGATGCTGAAATGATGGCATTTTGTAGCAAGCATTCATTTATTTATTCTCGGTTTGTTGATGATATGAGTTTTAGCAGTAAACTACAAGCAATACTGCCCGAACAGTTTACTGTGATGGAAAACGTAATTGCAACTAATGGGTTTGCGATTAATCCTAATAAAATAAAATGGTTTGGCGCAAGTGATACAAAAGAAATAACAGGATTGCAATTAACGTCAACGGGCGTAATTATTCCTTCTAACTTTTTTGAGCAGCTCGGGGTTGACTTGCTGCGGTTGCAACATATTTGCGAAGTTATGTATGGCCTCGAAGGTGAAGTTAATATAACGTGGCTAAATACCTTTAAACAAAGTGTAGAAGGAAGAATTGCTTTTGTGGAATTTGTTTATGGCCAGCGTAATAAAAAGTATTTGTCGTTAAAAAGGCAATATAATAAAAGTATGCAGGCTGCGCATAAGGAAGAAGTTATGCATTGGCTCGATTTACCTTATGGATTTTTTACATAATTATTAATAATATGCAGTTACTCATTAACTCATCAGGTGCCGCTTTAACCGTTAGAAATGGTTGTTTCGTTATTACCAATGAAACAACAAGTAGAATGGTTAGTCCATTGCGCATTACTAGCATTGCAATTGTAAATAATTGCAATGTAAGTTCACAGGCAATATTATTGGCTGCAGAGCAAGCGGTGCCATTGTTTGTAATAAACAAAACAGGTGCAATAAAAGCACAATTTTGGAGCGTTTCACTTAGCAATCATACAGCAATCAGAAGACAGCAAGTATTAACAAGTGATTTGCCCGAAACAACTGCAGTTATTTTAAAATGGTTAACACTAAAATGTAAAAATCAATTGAATAACTTGTTATTGCTTAAATATAAAAATGATACAAGTGGAAGCGTACAGGATTGCACTGAAGCTTTTAACCAAGCCATATTGCAATTGCAAACGTATAAGGATTTTACTATTGCTAATTGTGCAAATAATTTAATGGGCATTGAAGGTGCGGTGAGCAGAACCTACTTTAAAACAGTTTCCAGTTGTTTGCCTCCAGCTTACCAATTTGAAGGTCGCAGTCGCATGCCAGCTAACGATATGTTTAATGCAATGCTCAATTATTTGTATGGTATGTTATATAGTATTACCGAAAACGCGCTATTAACTGCGGGCTTGGATCCATGTTTCGGCATATTGCATGGTGATGGTTACGATACCCCTGCCTTAAGTTTTGATTTTATTGAACCGTTTCGACCTTGGGCAGATGAACTGTTAATTGTAATGTGTAATCAGCATATTCCGTTAGGTGAATGGTTTATTATTAAAGATGGAGCATATCGCCTAGCGCCTTCTGGAAAAAAAATATTAATACCGGCTTTTAACCAATTTTTGCATACCCGCATTAAGTTCGACAAAAAAATGACTACCCGGTATAATTTAATATATCGCATGGCACAACATTTTGCCGCCCGGTTGTTGGAGCGTTACCAGAATTTAAAACTATGAAAAATCATATTTATTTAGTTTGTTATGATATTGAAAAAGATTATACCAGAACAAAACTTGCTGATGTATTGCAGCGATATGGCTATGAGCGCATTCAATATAGTATTTTTGTTGGAATAGAAAACCCACGCAGTTTGCCAGCACTTTGGAACCGCATTCAAGTATTAATACCACTTGATAAAGTGGGTAAAGACCGTATTTTTGTGATACGGATGCGTAAACAATATTTAAAAAAAATGTTAGTAATTGGACAACTTAATCTTGATTTAGCTTATATTTGTGGCGACAGGCATACTTTAGTTATTTAACTTATATGAATTTTAACATTTGTAAGTCAAATGCATGATTTTAACTAATTTGCCAGTAGTAGTTCTTTGTAACTCATTGACATTCAGGCTGTTCCAAAAAGTGGGCTAGAAGTATTTATTCCGATTTATTCGTACTGAGACCTTTACTGTTGTATTGTGTATCAATTCTGCATACCTAGAAGTATTTATTCCGATTTATTCGTACTGAGACAGTATCATTTTCGCAAGTGGTGCGTACAAATGCTCTAGAAGTATTTATTCCGATTTATTCGTACTGAGACATAATTAAAACTCTTCTGTAAGTAATCATTGCTCCCTAGAAGTATTTATTCCGATTTATTCGTACTGAGACACAAAACCCACATACCGGCGGCCTGAGTCAAGGCTAGAAGTATTTATTCCGATTTATTCGTACTGAGACATGGTGTTGAAAGAGAATTCACCTACGTTGAGCTAGAAGTATTTATTCCGATTTATTCGTACTGAGACTTTTCGCACGTAGTACGAATAAAGGCAATATCCGCTAGAAGTATTTATTCCGATTTATTCGTACTGAGACTACCAATACATTCAAGTGAATTATCCTCTAAAACTTCTAGAAGTATTTATTCCGATTTATTCGTACTGAGACATGATTATTCGATACCGCCCTTATAGCGTTGTCCTAGAAGTATTTATTCCGATTTATTCGTACTGAGACTAAAACTTCTCGAGCCCTGCTGGTAAAGCACCAAGGCTAGAAGTATTTATTCCGATTTATTCGTACTGAGACGATTTAGAATTTCATCACTGTAGATAAGTGTCCCACTAGAAGTATTTATTCCGATTTATTCGTACTGAGACACTTGTTTTTCGGTAGTGGCGGAATTTTCATCTTT
>Ga0163144_10001788_pt1 | contig 50323 bp, 58 predicted proteins | sample OliLak19BULKMAT1_FD_123175 | JGI IMG/M metagenome (GOLD analysis project Ga0163144, IMG submission 123175) | Freshwater microbial mat bacterial communities from Lake Vanda, McMurdo Dry Valleys, Antarctica - Oligotrophic Lake LV.19.BULKMAT1 | ecosystem: Environmental > Aquatic > Freshwater >... | reverse complement strand
GCGAGGTCACCGACCTCAAACCGATCCTGGTCGCCGGCGGGTTCATCACCGTGGGTCTCGCGCTCAAGGCGGCCGTCTTTCCGTTGCACGGCTGGCTGCCCAATACGTACACCTTCGCCCCGCACGCGGTCACGGTATTCATCGCCGCCTGTTCGACGAAGGTCGCGCTCTACGTGCTGCTGCGCTTCGACTTCTTCGTCTTCCAGGGCAATCTGGTGGACCACGAAGCACAGTTTTCCGGGTTTCTCCTGCCATTGGCCATACTCGCCGTGCTGGTCGCCTCCTCGGTTGCACTCTTCGAACGCGATCTCAAACGAATGCTGGCGTACTCGTCCATCGCGCAGATCGGTTATGTACTGCTCGGGGCAAGCCTGGTCTCCGTCACCGGTCTCACCGCGAGCGTCGTGCACATGTTCAACCACGCGCTGGCAAAAGGTGGCCTGTTTATCGCCGTTGCCTGTCTCGCAATGCGATTCTCCTCGCTCTCGCTGGACAGCCTCGCAGGCGCGGGACGCCGCATGCCTCTGACGATGGCCGGCTTCGTGCTGGCCGGCGCAAGCCTGGTCGGCGTGCCGGGCACGGCCGGCTTCATCTCGAAGTGGTACCTCGTACTTGCGGCCCTGGAACGCGGCCTCTGGGGCATCGGGCTCGTGGCGCTGGTCGTCGCCGGATCGCTCATGGCGCTGGCTTACCTCTGGCGTGTCGTGGAGGTCGCCTATTTCACCGCACCGACAGTGCTGGAAGCACGAGCCGAAGCGCCCTGGTGGATGCTCGCGACACTCTGGTTGCCCGGTCTGGCCGGGGTGTATTACGGTCTCAACCCTGACATGCCGATCGAACTCGCCAGACTTTCCGCGGAGTTACTCCTGAGGCACCTGCAATGAGCGAGGCGGTGCACCTCATCCTGATCGTCGCAATGCCGTTCATTGCCGCGCTCGGAATCGCCGCGGCCGGACGGCACCCCGATCTGCGCGAGGCGATCACCCTCGCCGCCGCCGCTGCACTCATCGGCCTGGTGTGGTCGCTGCTGCCCTCGGTCGAGGCGGGTGAACGCCCGGCTGTGCACCTCTTCGACCTGCTGCCGGACGTGCCGATCGCGCTCGAACTCGAACCGCTCGGTGCGCTCTTCGCCGCGCTGGCCTCGCTGCTGTGGATCGTCAATTCGCTCTACTCTATCGGTTACATGCGCAGCAATCGGGAGCAGCACCAGACCCGGTTTTACGTCTGTTTCGCAATCGCGCTCGGCGCCACCATGGGTGTCGCGCTCTCCGCCAATCTGGTCACCCTCTTCCTCTTCTACGAGATTCTCACGCTGTCCACCTATCCGCTGGTCGCCCACAAGGGCGACGCGGCGACCGTCCGCTCTGCACGGGTCTACCTGGGCGTGCTCCTGGCGACTTCGATCGGGCTCCTGCTGCCCGCCATCGTCTGGACACATTCGCTCGCAGGCTCCACGCAGTTCACGCCGGGCGGATTGCTCGCGGACAAGCTCGAAGGTCCGGCCGTCGGCGTGCTGCTCGCCCTCTTCGTCTTCGGTGCCGGCAAGGCGGCCGTCATGCCTGTACACCGCTGGCTGCCTGCCGCAATGGTGGCGCCAACCCCGGTGAGCGCGCTCCTCCACGCCGTGGCTGTGGTCAAAGCAGGCGTATTCACGATCACCAAGGTGATCGTCTACGTGTTCGGCATCGACCACCTCTTCGCCGAACCGAGTGCGGGCTGGCTGAAGTGGGCGGCAGCTTTCACGATCCTCGCAGCGAGCATCGTCGCCTTGCGACAGACGAATCTGAAGCGCCTGCTCGCCTACTCGACCATCGGCCAGTTGTCCTACATCGTGCTCGCCACCGCCGTGCTGAAACCGATGGCGGAGATCGGCGCCGCAATTCACATCGTCGCCCACGCCTTCGGCAAGATCACGCTCTTCTTCGCTGCTGGTGCCATCTACACGGCGGCGAAGCTGACCGAGATCGCCGATCTGCGCGGCATCGGCCGGCGCATGCCGTGGACCATGGCCGCCTTCACGATCGGTGCGCTCAGCATGATCGGCGTGCCACCGACGGCCGGCTTCGTCTCAAAGTGGTATATCCTCGCCGGCGCCTTCCAGGCCAACGACTATCTTGCCCTGTTCACTATCGTCGCGAGTACCGCGCTGAACGCCGCCTACTTTCTGCCCATCGTGTTCGCCGCCTGGTTCGAGGCACCCGCGGCAGATTCCAGGCCCCACGGCGAGGCACCGTTGCCGGTCGTCGGCGCGCTCGCCATCGCGGCCCTGCTGACGCTCGCGTTCTTCTTTTTCAACCAGGGCGCACTCGACCTCGAGATGCGCCTGCTCGTAACGGCAGGCTGACGTGGGCAAGCCGCACGATCACTGGCTTGTACGCCGAACCACGATCCGCGGGCTGTGGATCGTTTTCAGCGTCGTCCTCGGAGCCACGGTGGCAGCCGAAATCATCATCAATATCAAGGGCTACTCCGGACTCGACAACTGGCCTGGCTTCGCTGCGGTCTTCGGCTTTTTCGGCTGTGTCGCTCTGGTCCTGATCTCAAAGGTAGTGGGGCGTGTCGTGAAACGCGAAGAGACGTATTACGACGATGGTGACCCCCCGTGATCGATCTGCCACCTGCAATTATCCTGCTTCTGGGGGCGATCCTGGTCGCGGCAAGCCGCGGCGTCCTCCGCGCTGCGGTGGTGCTGATCGCGCCGCTGGCGACGCTTGCAGCCATCGTGCAGGTCCCCGATGGTGTCTCGCTGACGGCGAGTTTCCTCGACAAGACGCTCGAACTCGTGGAGGGCAGTCCGGTACGCCGGCTCTTCGCAGGGGTGTTTGCCGTCATGGCCTTCGGTGGCGGGCTCTTCGCTTTCCGTCAAGCGAAAGGAACGGAGCTTGCCGCAGCCTTGGCGTACGCCGCCGGTGCCATCGGCGTGTGCTTCGCGGGAGATCTCATCACGCTCTTCGTGTTCTGGGAGCTGATGGCGATCTTCTCCACGGTGGTGGTCTGGTGTGGTGGCGGACCGGGCGCACGCGCAGCAGGCATCCGCTACGCCATCGTGCACCTGCTCGGCGGCGTGATCCTGAAGGTCGGCATCACCGGACTCATGATCCACACCGGCTCGACCGACATACGCCCCATGCTCGCAACCGATTTCGACACCTCGATGATCCTCATCGGCGTACTGCTGAACGCCGCCGCACCGCCGCTGTCTGCATGGCTGGCAGACGCCTACCCGCGATCGAGCCCGACGGGCTCGGTTTTCCTTTCGGCGTTCACGACGAAGACCGCGGTGCTGGCCCTGATCCTGCTGTTTCCCGGCGAGCCGCTCCTGATCGGCGTGGGCCTCTACATGGTGTTCTACGGCATCATCTACGCACTGCTCGAAAACGACGCACGGCGAATCCTCGCCTACTCGATCGTCAACCAGGTGGGATTCATGGTGTGCGCCATCGGTATCGGCACGTCGCTTGCGATCAACGGCGCCGCGGCGCACGCGGTCGCGCACATCGTGTACAAGGGGCTGCTCTTCATGAGCGCAGGCGTCGTCCTCTATCGCACCGGGTTTGCGAAGTGCACCGACCTGGGCGGACTTTTCCGCACGATGCCCGTGACCACGCTGTGCGGTATCGTCGGTGCGCTCGCGATCTCGGGCTTCCCGATGACCTCCGGGTTCACCACGAAGACGCTTATCTCCGAAGCGGCGAAGGGGGAAGGACTCGCGGTGGTCTATTTCCTGCTCGCGGCCGCGTCCGCTGGTGTCTTCCTGCACGCGGGGATCAAGTTTCCCTGGTTTGTTTTCTTCCAGCGCGATTCGGGCCTGCGGCCGAAGGACGCACCCTGGAACATGGCAGCGGCCATGCTGTTCTTCGCCAGCATCTGCATCTTGCTGGGCGTCGCGCCTGGAACGTTGTACGGCTGGCTGCCTTACCCTCTCGACTATGACGCCTATGAACCCGGCAAGGTTCTCTTCTATCTGCAGCTGCTGCTGTTCTCCGGCCTCGCCTTCTTCCTTTTGTTGCCGTGGCTTGCGCGGACGTTGACCATCTCGCTGGATCTGGACTGGCTCTGGCGCGTGCTCGTACCCCGGATGGCGCTGCTCCTGGAGCGCACCGTCCACCACGCGCGCCAGGCGGCGGCGCCTGCGTTGGCAGGAGCGATGCGCGCGCTGCGTACAACGGCGAAGATGCTGTTCGACGCAGACGGAGTCTTTGCGCGTCCGTGGCGCATCGGCACCACCGGGTTATGGATCGCCCTGCTGTTGTCCGGGTACCTCGTCGCCTACTACCTCTGACCCGCCAGTGGACAGGCGTACACCGCCTTCGGCAACCCGGCACTCACAACACCGATTCGAGGGCCCGCCGCGAAGCCTGGGCGAGCGCTTCATTGCTGCCGCGATAATGAGCGAGTGCTACCACTGCAACCGAGAGGGTCCATCCTCTTGCGCGCCCCCATGTATGGTCGTCAGCACCAACCGCAATTCTGAAACGCTCGCGCGCGTCGCCACTGAACAGCGTCCAGCCGGGCATGAGGTCTACAGCCGGATCACCAACACCAAGCCCGCCAAAGTCGAGCACGGCGCTCAGCCGCCCGTTATGCGTCAGCAAATTGCCAGCATGCAGATCACCATGGACCCAGACACCTCGCGCTGCCCAGCGTGGTACCGCGAGCGCAGTATCCCAGGCACCAAGCAGTGCGTGGGTGTCAAACTCATCACTGATCCGGGCAATGCCCTGGCGTGTGGGTGTATCACGCAGGCTCAGGGGTACACCACGGTAAAAATTGATGGCACCCGCCCGGGGACCAGCCTCCGGATCCCGATCGTGCAGTGCACGAACAAACGCGCCCAGATCGATGGCAGCCTGCACCGTGTCCGTTGGAGGATGCGAGATCGCATCATTTCCCGCAAGCCAATGATAAACCGCCCACGGCCACGGAAACGTTTTGTCAGGGGCTCCCAACCAGGCGAGTTCCGGTATGGCGAGTGGCAGCTGATGGTGCAGCTTCGGTAACCACTCGGCTTCCTTGCGGATAAGGGTCGTGGACCACTCAGCCTTCGGCATGCGCACACAAAAATCGGTGCCAAGCTGGAACAGCGCGTTGTCAGTACCCGCGGAGACCACTGGCTTGATCGGCAGTCCAGCCCACTGCGGACACTGACGCCCGATCAGTCCACTCACCAATGCGGAGGAGATAGCCAAGGTCATATCCAGGTTCGCAACCAAAGTCAGAGATACACCGACCACTCGGCCCGCACCACCCCACGCTCACGTATCGGCAGCACAGTGGGCAGCGGCGCACCTCGAGGGATGATGTGAATGTCACCGACAAACTTGACCAACCCCCGACCCTGGTCGGCAGTCGGCATACGGGAAGCCGGTTGGACATGCACCAACAATCCATCTTCCACCGCAAACCAGGGTAGGTCCGCATCCAGCCGCGAACACGCGATCAACATGCCCTGCCGCACAGCGACAGGTGGATTGGTCGATTGCAAGGTGAAAAGCGCAGCCGCAGTCTGCGCCAGAAACTCAAGACCAATAACGCTAGAAATGCCATCGTCGGTGACAAACAACGAGTCTGCAGACAGGTGGGCAAAAACCCACAACCCCGTCTCATCGTTACGCACGACGGAGTCGATGAGCAGCATCGGCGATCGATGTGGTACCAGCAATTCGATGGGTGCGGCAGTACTCACCTCTCACTGTCTGCGTTGATGAGTGCCTGCACCCGTTCCTGCACGCTGACCGGCACACCAAACAGCATGGTTTGCGTTGCGGCCTCGACCGGCACTTGCACCGTATAGGCTTCGTTGATCAGGTCTTCATCACTGCTGTGGATCTGGTAATAGATCCTGAGGCGGTATTCCCATTCCACGAGTTGTGCCGATACCTGCAGTGCCGAGTTGAACGTTGCACTGCGCAGGTAACGAACACGGGTATCGACGATGGGCCAGATCTGGCGCTCTGCACCCATCTGGAAATAGCCAAACTCGAAGCGTGCCAGCAACGCCACACGGGCAGTGTCGTAGTAGCGGAAATAGTTGCCGTGCCAGGCAAAACCGGTTGGATCTGCATCCTGAAACGGAACCATCACGGGTACTTCCACGCGCAGCGCAGCATGGTCAGCCCAGCCCTGCTCCCACAGACGGCCGCGCACATTCCGCCCGGAGACTGTCCTGCGTGTCATTCCTTGTTAATCCATGGTCGTTGATTGATGCGGCTTCAAACGATACAACAGCCTGCCCTGTGTGCAAACGCGACCCGTCGATTCAATGACAAACTCAACCGCTGCCGGTTCGATACGCAACTGAACCCTCAGCCAGGTTGCCGGTCTTACCGGTGCCCTGAATTTGATGTTGGCCAGCCCCGCAAAAATCTGGTCATGAAACGCGGGAAACACCCGCGCAACCGCCGCTCTTGCCCATTCGATCTGAACGATGCCTGGCAGAATGGGATTGCCTGGAAAGTGGCCCGCAAACAACGGCAACGCGGCATCAACCCACAGGCAGGCGCTGGCCGCGTTGTCACTGGCCTCTAGGTGCGCGCACCAGATTTCTGGCACTTCGGCTGGCGCGCGGCCATGGTGCCAATCACTGTACGTTTGCGCAGTCACCGGCAGTCGAGTGCTCCAGCCGATTGATGGGTCAGGACTGGTCTGACAGGCGAGCGCTTTCAGCGACTGAAGATCAACCAGTTCGATTCGTGGCAAATGCAGATCAGTGGTCATCAGGAGATACGCCTCAGGCAGAAACTATCCAGTGCCCGGGCTGGTCAAAACACCAAGCGCTAGGTAACCTCTGACTGACTCGCGCCCGGGGCTTGAAACGCTCGCAGTGCAAACAGGTGCGCAACTGGCTCCTCACATTTTTCCTGCGTTTCTCGCATGGTGTTGGCGGTTCATTCATTGGTCATCGGTCACTGCCGCTGGCCCGGACCAGGCAGTAACTGAAGACTGACACGCAAAGTGGTATTCGTAAATCGTTATACATTGACCAGCGCCTTGGGTACGGGGCTGGTTGCCATGCGGGCGGCACTGAGGTCTGGCCGTGGCGGACTTTCGCAGGCGCAGTGGCCAGACTGCAGCATACCCTGCTATCTCGGTGTACTGCCGGCAGCGCTTGAGACTGCCGTCACCGCCGAGATGGACAGTCGAAACAACCGCATGATCGATCTGGCACTGGCACAGGATGGATTTGCAGACGCCATCGGCGCGCTGCAGCAGCAACTCGATCCAGGTCGCCTGGGACTGGTTATGGGTACCAGTACCTCCAGCATTGATCGCACCGAGTCTGGTTATCGCTCGCTGGACGCTGCAGGCCGGTTTACGTCGCCATTCATCCAGCCAAGGGTACACAGTCCGCATGCACCAGGGGACTTTGTCGCCGAGCGCCTGGGCATTGATGGCCCATGCATGACGGTCAGTGCTGCCTGCGCCTCCAGTGCCAAGGTATTTGCCACGGCAAAGCGATGGCTGGATCAGGATCTGGTCGATGCCGTGGTCGTTGGCGGCGCCGATTCAATCTGCCTCAGCATCATCTACGGATTCCATTCGCTGCAACTGGTGTCCCCGGATCCTTGCCGACCGTTCTCGCCGGATCGCACAGGCATCAGCCTCGGCGAAGCGGCGGGATTTGCGTTGTTGACTCGCAATGACAATGCAACCGGCATCAGGCTGAGCGGTGCTGGCGAAAGCTGTGATGCCTACCACATGTCGAGCGCACATCCCGAAGGGCTCGGTGCCCGACTGAGCATCGAGCGCGCACTGAAGGACGCAGGCCTCGCGACAACAGACATCGACTACGTCAATCTGCATGGCACCGGCACCCGTGCCAATGACGAGATCGAGGGCAAGGTCTGTGCCATGTTCAACAACTCGCGAACGGTGTTATCCGCCACCAAAGGCTGGACCGGCCACACATTGGGCGCAGCGGGCATTGTCGAAGCCGTGATCGCCATGGATGCACTGTGCACTGGCTTGTTGCCTGGCACCATGAACACGCGTCAATCCGAAGCACCCTTCCACCTGCTGCTCGACAATCTGGAGCGGCCAACCCGGCATGTGCTGTCAAACTCCTTCGGTTTTGGTGGCAATAACTGCTCACTGGTGTTCAGCGTAGCATGATCATCCAGCTGACCGGCATTGGGATCTGGACCAGGGGGCTGACTCATTTCAGCACGTTGCTTGAGAACACCGGCATCGACCCACACGCTGAATACGTCATACCGGCACCCGTCGCCATTCCCGCACGCGAACGTCGCCGGGCCGGTCATTTCATCAATCTTGCCGTCGAGGTTGCGCATCAGGCCTGTGAGATGGCGGGGGTCGACAAGCGCACCATCCCTTCGGTGTTCACCTCCGCACTGGCCGATACTGAAATCAGCGACTACATGTGCCGCAAGCTCGCTCAGAACGAAAAACTGCTCTCTCCCACCCAGTTTCACAACTCGGTACACAACGCGGCTTCCGGCTACTGGAGCATCAGTGCACAAAATCGGGCACCGAGTACATTTGTCGGTGGCTTCGACCGCAGTTTTGGTGCCGGACTGCTGGAAGCGACAAGTCAGGTCGTCGCATTTGGCACACCCGTGCTCCTGGTAGGCTACGATCTTGCAACACGATCACCCTTCCATGAAATGCTGCCGATCGACGTGTCCCTGGGCGTCGCAATGGTGCTGACGCCTGCGCACTACGTGGTCAGCAGCACTTCCATGCTGACCATCAGAATGAACATCGTTCCGAAGAGTGGCAGCAGTGACTCAACCAGGCCCGGTGCTCATCCCATGCAAAGCGGATTGGATCTTGCTCATCAATCGGCGCAGTTGCAGCGCGGCCTCAAACAAGTAAGCACACTGGCCATTGACACACCACGCAGTGGCCATCTGTGGATCGAACTCAGCCGGGAGTCAGGCAAATGACCGGGCAGCCGGTAATCCGGCGTACCGATGTGTGCATCCTCGGTGCAGGACTGGCAGGCCTTTCGCTCGCCCGCCAGTTGCATCAACGCAAGCCCGATCTGTCGATCACGCTGGTCGAACACAGGCGCTATCCGGTTGTCGAAGCGGCGCACAAGGTTGGCGAATCCACGGTCGAAATCGCCTCCCACTATTTTTCCGAGATGCTGGGTCTGCGCGATCACATGCGCCAGCAGCAACTGCCCAAGTTCGGTTTGCGGCTGTTTTTCCGCGGTAAACAGGCCATCACCGATGATGTGTCGCGTTATGACGAAGTGGGTCCGAGCACGGTTCTGCCCATACCCACCTTTCAGATCGATCGTGGTCGCTTCGAAAATCACCTTGCCGCTGAATGTCGTGCCCAGGGCATTGGACTGTTCGATCAGACCACCATCCGGAACATCAAACTTTCAGCCGGACAGCATTGCGTGACCGTGCGCAGTGACGATAGCGAGCAGACCATCCAGGCCCGCTATCTGGTCGATGCCAGTGGACGTCGCGCCTGGCTGCGCACACAAGGGGTCCTGAAAAAGGAACTCCACCACGACAACCATGCTGTCTGGTTTCGGGTGGAAGGCAGTCTCGATGTCGACAGCTGGAGCCAGAACCAGGAGTGGCTGGCACGATGTCACGGTTCCCCGCGTCGACTGAGCACCAATCACTTCACCGGACCCGGTTACTGGGTCTGGCTGATCCCGCTTGCCTCTGGCACGACCAGTGTCGGGGTAGTCTTTGATCCGATGCTGCTCGCACTGGAGACGGTGAATACACACGAACGATTCATGCGCTGGCTGGCCAGCGAACATCCACTCGTCGCAGCGGTGGTCGGCTCACGGGCCGTACTGGATTTTCACGTGCTGAAGAACTACGCCATCGGCAGCCAGCAGGTGATGTCCAGCGACGGCTGGATGATGACCGGCGACGCAGGTCCTTTCTCCGATCCGTTCTACTCGCCGGGCAGCGATTTCATTGCCCTTGCCAACGGCTTCATCACCGAGTTGATTGCGACCGAAGCACCAGACGAACGATACGCGCAATACCAGCGCCACTTCATGGGGTTTTTCACCAACACCATTTCGATCTACCGCGGCCTGTATCCGTGCATGGGCCATCGTGACCTTATGGTCATCAAGACACTCTGGGACTTCACGTATTACTGGGCAGTCCTCTCGAAGCTCTTTTTTACCGGCCGTTACACGGACCCTGCGTTCATGGCCTCTGCACAACCACCGCTCCTGCGTGCAGCAGCGTTGAACAGCCGGTTACAACGACAGCTCAAAGGCGCTGCCGGACGTGGCATGCGGGTGGGTGGTGAGTCAGGCTTTCATGACTACCACTCGATACCACTTTTCCATCGGATGAAAGATGCGCTGCTGCGCGGCGACTCGGTGCACGCCCGGGATGAACTGGACGCCGACGTTGACACACTTGAACTCATGGCCACTGAACTCACTCGCTGGGTCGTGAAAATACAGGCGGGTGAGCGTGTACCCCCGCTTGCGAACCTGGCCGATCATCCGGCTTTTGCCTGAACCGCAGGGTTACTCGGGGCGACGTGTCGTCTGATCGGACTCCGGTGGCGCCCAGAAATCAAACAGGTTGAACCATGCATAAGGCGACGCCGTTACGTGTCGCTCCAGACGACGCACATAGTCCGCCATCGCCAGATCGATCGCGGCCTTGCGATCACGCCGATCGACATTGAATTCCGGTCGCAGCACTTCAGTGTGTATTTCATAACCTGAATCCGAGAGCCGGCAAAACACGCAGAGAATGGGTACGCGGAAAACACTGGCAATCAGAAACGGGCCCTGTGGAAACCAGGCAGTTCGACCGAGAAACGAGTGGGGTGAGGTTCGGTCTCCGGCACGACGCCGGTCAGCGAGAAAGCCGACCCAGTCGCCTTGTTTCAAGGCGTCCCCGATCGCCAGCCCCAACGCCACCGGGTCTTTGCTCGCATCAATGATCAGCTGTGCAAACCCGGGTTCCACCTCTTCGATGATCGACATGAACCTCGCGTTCACCGCCTTGTCGAGAATGATCCGCAGGCGAACTCCCCCGAGTTGTGGACCCAGAACCCGGGCGGCTTCGAAAGAACCAAAGTGTGCTGCCAGGACAATGCCTGACTTGTTGTTGCGCAGGACTTCATCAAATTCAGGATCGAGGACAAAAGTGACGGGGATGCGATGCCCTTCGCCCACCAGAAAATAGACCCGGTCTCCGGCGACGGCTGCAAAACGATGGAAATGTCGCAGACTGTCGAACCAGGTTGCCGGTCGACCGAGGACCCTGCCGAGGTAATCCAGCGAAGCTCTGCGTTCAGGCCCACGCCGGATCAGGAAATACGCACTGACAGGCCACAGCAGTGCATGCAGTACCCCTCGACCGAGATGCCGGGCGACCCAGAGCAGGAAACGCAGACCCAGCGTGGTGCCGGCCTCCGGTCGCGACTGCCAGTCCGCACCTGATCCGGTCATCCTGATGGCCCACCGAAGCCCGCGAGCAGTTCCGTCAGCGCGGCATGCTGCAGTTTGCTGGTGGCATCGCGAGGCAGTGCAACCGCTCTGAACAACGGCCGCGGCAGAAAGACCGGGTCGATACATTGGGCCAGTGCGTCCCGTAGTTGCCGATCACTCAGATCTGGCGCCACCACCACCGCACCCAGACGGCCGGTGGCTGGCAAATCATGAGTCTCCGGCAGATAAAAAGCGCCGTCGACCACGCCGTCGATGCCGGTCAGCAAGCCGTTCAAACGGGCCAGCGACTCCCGCTTGCCGCCTACCTTGACCACATCCGTAGTGCGACCAAGCAGTTCGTAACGCCCGTCTTCGGTCAACGAAAACAAATCAGCCAACGCAACCGGTGCTTTCAGGTAAGCGTGCTGCACTTCAACCACACTTTCGGTGAACCGCAGTTCAAAGCAGTCGAAAAAACACCAGTTGGCTTCGTGTCGCGGCAGCCTGTAAGCCAGTGACCCCACCTCGCTGCAGCCATAAATCTCCAGCACGGTCGACCGCAAATGCGTTTCTGCAGCTAACACCAGCGACTGTTCAAGCGGCGCCGTGGCGCTGACAACCAGGTCGATGGGTCGACCTGGTGCCGGCGCCCGGGTCAATGCCCGCAGGTGAAGGGGTGTGGTGACGAACATGCACGAACCGGCAAATTCGTTGATGGCAGAGGTTACATCACGGGGAAAAAAATCCGGCCCACAGTGCACGATCAACGGCGCGATCGTTGGCAGCAGCATCGTCCATTCCAGGCCATACATGTGCCACGGTGGAACCGTCGCCACCAGCAGAATAGGGGCAGCTGGCGGGTGCGCCACATAGCGCCAGTGGACTTCCCGCCATTCACCCAACATGGCCCAGGTCTTGGTGTGTGATTGTGGCTCGCCCGTGCTGCCGGAGGTGAATACGATGGCAACCACCGCCTCCGGCGCTGGAGCAAAGGTACCGGCTTCCCCATGTGAACCCGGATCAAGCGCAAGGATCAGGTCTGCTTCGACACGGCTCTGTGCCAGCGGCTGATCGCTGACTACGGTAGTACGTGGATATTCAGTCCTGAGGCGTGCTGCGGTTTCGCCATCCCGCTTGCCAGGCAGCAGGTTGATCTGCGAGCGCGTGATGACGGCGAAGAACACCACCATGAAGGTATAACGGCTTTGACACAGGTTGACGACGTGCAGCCCAGCGGGCAACTGGTTGGCGACGTGAGCGATATCGGCACAGAACTGACCGACGCTGATCTGCCGGTACCCATCCTGCACGGGTACACGCGCCAGAGTCTCGCCCGCGGGCCTTGCCAGCAGCGGGCGGGGAGTCATGCAGCGCCGAGACGGACGCCCGACTCCTGCTGCACATGGGCGGTGAGATTGGCCAGGGTGGCGAAGATCTCGCGTGTTGCTTCGTCCTCGGCGGAGATATGCACGTTGTAACGTTCGGCTATGGCGACGGCAATCTCAAGCGCATCGATCGAGTCAAGTCCGAGGCCGGAATCCTCAAACAGGATTGCCTCTGGATCGATATCCGCTGCACTGACGTCGGTGAGGTTGAGTACCTCGACAATCAGTGTCGCGATTTCTCCCTGTTCTGGTGTTTGGCCCATCGACTTGGCTAGACTGTGGTGAGGCCGGGATTGTCCAAGATGCCCCCGGCCATTTCAATGCGCAGAGACCACGATCACAGGACAATCGGATAATTCACGGACAGATCATGCAGTCGACTGTGGATGTAGTAGTTATCGGCGGTGGACCGTCCGGTACCACGGCAGCTTCCTTTCTGGCGGAACAGGACCGATCCGTTCTCCTCCTGGAGAAGGACGAACACCCCCGTTTCCACATCGGTGAATCGCTGTTGCCGAGCAACCTGCCCATTCTCGAGCGATTGGGTGTTCTGGCACAGGTCGAAGCCATCGGCGTCTACAAACCCGGCGCAGATTTCACCGTCGCAGACTCCCAGGTGCAGCCTTTCCCATTTGCACGGGCGCTGGGGGATACACCGGACCATGCCTGGCAGGTGAAGCGCTCGGAATTCGACCACATCCTGTTCGAAAACTGCAAACGCTTCGGTGTTGATGCACGCCAGAAACACCAGGTGACAGCGGTCACCCCGGTCGCCAAAGGGCACCAGGTCCGGTTCCGCAATGCGGCGGGTGAATTCGCGGAGGTCACCGCCCGCTTTGTCATCGATGCCAGTGGCCGCGATGGTTTTCTTGCCCGCAGACAGGGTTGGCGCAAAAAAAACCCGAGCCACGCCAGCGCCGCAGTGTTCGGTCATTTCACCCACGTGGTTCGACGGGAAGGTGCGCTGGAAGGCAATATCAGCGTGTACTGGTTTGAACAGGGCTGGGTCTGGATGATCCCGCTGCGCGACGGGGTCATGAGCATCGGCGCGGTCTGCTGGCCTGCGTACCTGCGCACGCGTGACGTCGATCTCGAGACTTTCCTGCGCAATACCCTCGCCCAGATTCCGGATGCACAGGCGCGAGTAAAAGATGCCGTGGCGGTATCGCCGATCAATGCAACCGGCAACTACTCCTACCGTTCCGAAAAGATCTGGGGTGATGGTTTCCTGCTGGTCGGTGATGCCTACGCCTTCATTGACCCGGTGTTCTCCAGCGGCGTTTTTCTCGCCATGAACAGTGGGCAGCGCTGTACACCCGCGGTTGATGCCTGGTTGAACGGAGAGTACGAAGCCTATGCCCGAGAGTGCCGCAGTTACCACAAGATGGTCGAACGCAAGATCTACTCGTTCTCCTGGTTCATTTACCGGTTTACCACCCCGACCATGCGCGAACTGTTTCGCGGCCCACGCAATGACTGGCAGGTCGAGCAGGCGGTCATTGCCATGCTGGTTGGTGATGGCGACGGTTCACCCCTGATCCGGTCGCGTCTGCGAATTTTCAAGATGCTCTACTTGCTGTTCCGCCTGAAGCGTCTGCCCGAGTCGTTGCGGGCATGGTGGAAACGATGGCGCAATACGCGTGTTCAATTCACTGACGAGACTATTCTGTCGTGACAGCGTCGTGCGTCGTTATCAGGTTCACGAGGCCACTGCATTGCAGTTGACTTTTCGTTTTGGCAGCACCTCTACCCGACTGGTGGCTTCTGCGGCAGAAGCCATACTGGAATTGCCCCATGCCGTGCTGGACGGGCCAGGGTTCGAGCAGTGGCGGCTGCCAGTCATGACATTTGCGGGCCGTTCGTCCGAGGGTGTTCATTGGTGGCGAAACGAAAGCCATGCGCTGGCCGTTGTGCATCGGCCGGTCAGTCAGCGCTCGATGGTGGAGTCGGCTTGCGATATCTATCAACAGTTGCTGAACGGGTTGTCGGGGCTCAACCCGAGTCGATTCTGGAACTTCATTCCCGGTATCAACGAGGCCTGTGGTGAACTGGACAACTACAAGCTGTTCTGTCTCGGGCGTGCAGAAGCCCTTGCGCCGTGGTCGGAAGGCAACGACAACTCGCGGCTGCCGGCAGCCTCCGCTGTGGGCACACCGGACAATCAACTCACTGTAGTGATGCTGTGCACTGCGGCGTCGATGAGACCCATCGAAAATCCCCAGCAGATCCCGGCCTATCGATACCCACCCCGATACGGCCCACGCTCACCAAGTTTTGCACGTGGCAGCCTGGTCGAGTCTGCTCCGCGAGCGTTATACGTGTCAGGCACGGCGAGCATCCGCCAGAGTGAGTCGATGCATGAAGGCGACCCAGCCGCCCAGCTGGCGCTGGCTTGTGACAACATCGATCTGGTCGTGCGCGCCAGTGTTTCTGCCAGTGAAGACACCGCCACCCACGCGATCAGGGGGGCAGCTGCATCGGTGCGCATGTACCTGCGTAACCCGAGCGACTGGAACGTTGTCCGGAACCAGGCGAGGCACAGGCTCGCCCCCGAATCAGGTTTGTTCAATGTCATCCAGGCAGACATCTGTCGACCTGAACTGCTGCTGGAAGTCGAGGCCTGCCTGAACCTTCCAGCCGCCTGATTCACTGTGTTGCGGTTGCGGTCAATCGAATACCGGCTTTCCTGATGCATGCCGGCCAGCCAGAAAACCGAAGACCATGCCCGGAGCAATCGTGCCACCAGCACCGCCATACGTCATGCCCATGGGCGACGCCATGACATTGCCCGCCGCATAAAGACCCTCGATCGGCTGGCCATCCACATCCAGCACGTTGGCATTCACATCGGTTTTTGGCCCACCTTTGGTGCCCAGAGCCCCACTCTTCACTTCAACTGCGAAATACGGCCCCTGATCGATCGCGCCCAGCGAGGCTTGGGTGCTGCCACGCAGCTGTGCATCTCCCCACCATTGGTCATGCGCCGCTTCGCCACGACCAAAATCGTCATCGCGACCAGCAGCAACCTGCGTATTCCAGCGACCGACTGTGGCTTCCAGTTGATCCGCTGGAACGCCTAACTTGCCGGCAAGCCCCGCCACGGTTGGTGCACTTGTCACCCACTGAGGGGGAGCCTCGCCGGGCTTGCCACCGGTAATCGGAAAACCGTAACGATCAATGTAACCTTTATCGAGAATCATCCAGCACGGGAGATTGGCATAGTCGAACGCGGAGACGTCCTGATCGTGAAAGGCAGCACCAATTGCGTTGTAGTTCGCGGATTCATTGGTGAAGCGTTTGCCTTTTCGATTCACCATGATGCAGCGTGGCAGGGAACGAATACCGGCGATCAGCGTGACACCGGTAGAAACTTCCTCTCTCGGCACTTCGGCGACAGGCATCCACCACGCTTCACGCATGTTGCCGAGCATGGCACCAGCCCGCATGGCCATCTTCAGGCCATCACCGGTGTTGGTACTGATGGAAACCGGGTGGGTCATGGGACCACGCAGAAAGGCGCGAGTGAACTCCTCGCTCCACTCGAAGCCACCGGTTGCGAGGATCACGGCATCACACTCGACCTTGCGAACACCTTTTTTCGATTCGATGACCACTCCACGCACCCGGCCTTTGCGAATGATCAGATCCAGCGCGCGCGCGCTGGTATCCGGTTCGATACCACGATCCAGACAACCACGCAGCAGTCGGCCGATCAACGCCTGACCACTGGCCCGCTCGTGATGGACACTGCGTCGCTCAAGTTCTTCGGCAGCTAACGGTGCTGGTACGGCTTGACCGAGTGGTGTGTCATAGACCGCCAGACGGGGGTCAGCGTAGTAGGGCGACGGTGTCACACGATGTTCCCATTTGCCGAGTTCCTGGAAAGAAAACGGCGGCGTGTCGAGGGAGCGCCCACCGCCGGTCTTGCCGCCTGGGAATTCTGCGTGGTAATCCGGAAAGTTCCCGATCGTTCTGAATTGCACCGGCGTGTGATCGCACAGATGCCTCACCATGATCGGCCCGGCATCGATGAAGGCTTCGGCCATGTGCTGCTCGATGAGGCCATGTGACAGGGACATCAGGTAAGTGATCGCCTCCTGGCGGCTATCCTGCACACCCAGCGCCTGTTCCAGATGGTTGTTCGGAATCCACACCATGCCACCCGACCAGGCGGTTGTCCCACCAACCTTGTCTGCCTTTTCGAAGACTCTGACGCTGGCACCGGCATCATGCGCGGCAATGGCTGCAGTCAATCCTGAGCCGCCGGTTCCCAGCACAACAACCTTCCGCTTTTTACCCATCATCGTTTCCCGTTGGCCTGGCGAGTCAGCCGGAGTCTACCAAGGATCAACGCGAAGATTTTTTGCACGGCTGACACAGGCTTGCCTGGAGCACAACCTTTCCTTACCGTGTCCGACTGTCTGGGGAAAAAACTGAGGGGGAACTCACGTGACCACACGTTATTGGTTGGTGGCCGGATGGCTGCTGTTGGCAGCCTGTACGTCAACACCTGAAGCCACTGACGCAGGATCGACGCCGCCGTCGGCTGTGTCTGCCGAAGTATCGTCTCAAAGTTTGCCAACCAACCAGAACATCCTGTTCTGGACCCCGGCTGAAACCGAGGTTGGTTTCCGAACCTTGCACCAAGTGATGCCGCAACTCGTGCGCACCGTCCAGCGTGGCAGCACGGTCAAGCCACTGCCTGCAGCAGGCGGTCCCGAACTGGACGTCCGCTTCAAACATCAGGGCGTGCCGTACACCACCGACAGCTACATGGAGAAAAACCGGGTCTCCGGCATCATCGTGGTCAAGGATGGCAAAGTCCTGCTCGAGCGATATGGCCTGGGCCGCAAGCCCGAGGATCGGTGGATCTCGTTTTCCGTGACCAAGTCGCTCACCTCAACCCTGATCGGTGCTGCGATCAAGGACGGCTTCATTGGCAGTCTCGACGACACCGTTGATCAGTACGTCAGCGAAATGAAAGGCTCGGTCTACGCTGACGTCACCATTCGTCAGCTGCTGACCATGAGCTCGGGCGTGAAGTGGAATGAAGACTACACGGATCCGGCGTCGGATGTGGCGCGTGCAGGCGTGGTGCAGTTCGAAGGCGAGGCATCGCCGATACTGGGTTACATGCGTCGACTGGAACGCGAGCGTCCAGCCGGTGAGACGTTCCACTACTCGACCGGCGAGACCGACCTTGCCGGCTACGTGTTGTCGCGGGCTGTGGGCATGCCGATCTCCGGGTATCTGTCGAAGAAGATCTGGGCTGGTTACGGCATGGAACAGGACGCGGTCTGGATGACCGATTCATCCGGCCATGAACGGGGTGGATGCTGTGTGAACATGACCCTGCGTGACTACGCCCGCATCGGCCTGTTCATGCTGGAGGATGGCGCGGGTGTGACACCAGCTGGCTGGGTAACGGATGCAACACGCGCGCATCTGCCGGTCAGTGTTGAAGACGACACAATGGGTTACGGCTATTTCTGGTGGACCGGTGGCAGCAGTTATTCGGCGCGCGGCATTTTTGGCCAGATGATTCATATCGACCCGCAGCAGCGACTCGTGATCGCGATCAACAGCGCATGGCCGGTGGCGACCGGCGCGCAATACAGTCAGGCCCGAACGGCCTTCGTCCAGGCCGCCGCCGCGGCCGCAAGCACACGCTGATCGAGGAGCTGGCCGGACATGCGATTTGCCATCAAAACCGCTCCGCAGTACACCACATGGGCTGACATGCTGGCCATGTGGCAGCGTGCGGACGCGATGCCCATCTTCGAATCAGCCTGGAACTTCGATCACTTCTATCCGATCAATGTGCCCGACACTTCCGGCCCGTGCATGGAAGCATGGATCACGCTGACGGCACTGGCCCAGGCCACCCGGCGGATTCGCATCGGCTGCATGGTCAGTGGTGTGGTCTACCGGCATCCGGCAGTGCTCGCCAACATGATCGCGAGCCTCGATATCATCGCCAATGGTCGACTCGAACTGGGTCTGGGCGCTGCCTGGAACCAGGAGGAGTGTGACGCGTACGGTATTCACCTCGGTTCACTGACGGAGCGCTTCGACCGTTTTGATGAAGCCTGCGCCGTGATTCACGGGCTGCTGACCCAGGAAACGACAACCTTCAGTGGCAAGTACTTCACGCTGACCAACGCACGCTGCAATCCAAAACCCCTGCAGCAACCGCTGCCACGCTGGTGCATCGGTGGCAACGGGGAAACACGAACGCTGCCTAACGTCGTGAAGTACGCATCACACTGGAATTACGCCGCTTTCGACCTGGATGGATTCATCAGCAAGCGCGCCGAACTGCACCGCCAGTGCCGGGCTGCCGGGCGCGATCCGGCGTCCATCATGACGAGCATTCATCAGCCGGTGAATCCAGATCGTCTGGATGCACTTCCGGAGCAGATCCAGGCATTTCGGGCAGCAGGTCTTGACCTGATGATCTTCTATATTCCACCGCCACACGACCCCGCGATTCTGGATCGGCTGGCAGCGCTGGCGGAGCGCACCTGACTTTTTTTGACCGGAGACCACAATGACCGACGAGATGACGAGCCTGATGGCTGAACTGAAGGCGCTTCGGGCCGAGGTTGAGCGAATGCAATCACGTGAGCAGATCCTGCAGCAGATCACCCGCTACGGGCGCGGTCAGGAGTGGCTTGATGGTTCGCTCATGGATGAAGTGTTTTACGACGATGCTCATGTCGATTTTGGATTTTTCATCGGCAACTGGAAAGATTACAAACCCGTGCTGATGGAAATCGAAGCCAGCGGCGAAACCACGTTCCACCTGTGCGCCGCGCCACAGATCGAGTTCGAAAGCGACAGTCGAGCCTACGTCGAGGTGTACGGAATTGCCGGCGGGCGTAGCCACGACGGCAAGACCAACGTCTTTGGTGGTCGTTATTTCGACATCTGGGAACGACGGCAGTCGGTCTGGAAGATCGCTCGCCGGATCTACAAACTCGACTGGCACATTGATCATCAGTTCGCCCAGGGTTCGGCCGTCATGCATCCCGAGCTGGCCCCGGCCAAACCGAGATCTCCGGCCCACCCGCTGTTCCGGCGTATGGGCGTCGAGGTCACGGGCTGACATACTCATCAACACAGGTCCAAATGCATGAACCCTTCCTTCAGACTGGATGGTGATGTCGCCGTCGTAACGGGTGCTGGCCGCGGTATCGGCGAAGGCATTGCCAGGGTACTGGCCGGCGCGGGTGCGTCGGTCGTCTGCGCCGCCCGCCGTGTGGCAGAGATCGAAAAAGTTGCCGACGAAATCAGGGCCGCAGGCGGACGAGCCATTGCGGTTGCGACCGACGTCACGCAGCCAACGGCACTCAATGCCCTGGCAGACCAGGCTGTGAGCGCCTTTGGCAGACTCGACATCTGGGTCAACAACGCCGGCGGATCGCCCATCCAGAAACCCATGATCGAATTGCCGGTCGAAGAATGGGATGCGACGATCGCCCTGAATCTCTCGGCGATTTTTCACTCGGTACGGGCTGCCATGCGGCACATGGCAGAGGGTGGCCGCATCGTCAACATCTCCTCGATTGCGGCGGAAGATGTGTTCAAGGGCAGTGGCCATTACAGCGCGGCAAAAGCTGGCGTGAACATGCTGACTCGAACGCTGGCCCACGAACTCGGTCCAAAAGTTCGGGTCAATGCCGTCCTGCCAGGATTTGTACCCACCGAAGTGATGATGGCGGCGATGAACATCGGTCACAACGAACTGCCGGACCTGCAGAAGATGCTTAATCTGCCTGCCGGTCGGCTGGGTTTACCGGAAGATCTCGGCGCGGCTGTCCTCTACCTGTGCTCACCGGCGGCGCAGTGGGTTACCGGCCAGTGCATCCGTGTCGCTGGGACCACCTGATCAGCGACGGCAGTCGACACCCAGACGATCGATCTTGCGCACGATGGCGTTGAACTCGTTAAGCCCCCATTTTTCGGAGTTGATGCCGCGTCCAACATGTCTGGCAAACATCTCGACGATACGGGGTTCGATCATTATCGGCTCCACACCCATGGTGCGGGCCATCACTTCCAGCTCACACGCGCGCTCGAGGTTCCACATCCTGAAAAACGCACCGTGTATGGTTGGGGCGAGGGTGAGCAGTCCGTGGTTCAGCAGCACCAGACAACTGCCGTTCTGGCAGTTACGCGCCAGGGTGTCGCACTCTTCCTGCGTCGCCGGCGGCCCGTAGGGGTGATAGGCAACTTCAGAGAGAATCTGCAGGGCGTCCTGGCTGATGGGGCGCAACCCGTGGTTGATCAGTGACAAGGCCGCGCCCGCGCGGGTATGCGTGTGCATGACACAGTTGGCATCCGAGCGGCCTTTGTAAACACCACTGTGAATGGTGAAGCCCGCGCTGTTGAACTTGCCACTGCCATCCAGCACGTTGCCATCCAGATCCATCTTCACGAGGCTTGACGCCGTCACCTCATCAAACATCTCACCGTAACTGTTGATCAGGAAATGTGCAGGCTCGCCAGGAATGCGCGCCGACATGTGCGTATTGATGAGATCGGTCCAGCCGAGGTGATCCACCACGCGATACAAAAGCGCCAGATCGCAGCGTGTTTGCCACTCTGTGTCTGAGATGCCAGCTTTGCGTTCCAGGACTGCGGACATGGGAAACTCCGTTTGAACAACAAGTCGTTGCAATGGGTCGATTGCGCGATACCTGGCAATGCTGGCCCAAAATCACTGATGACGCGACTATTCTCTCGAATCGCCGTTCACACCCCTCGTTCACCAGCAATGAGGCCCAGCGTGTCTTCACGCGTCGGGCCGCGGACTACCCGTGAGGCGGCATTGCGTGACCTTCCACGCAGCATGTACAGCAGGACAATGAACTGGGTTTTGCGATCCTTGAGGAATGCACCAGGCTTTTCGATGAGATTGAACGTCCGCATCATGCCCCGCATGACATGCATGTTGTAGCGGACAGCGGCAGCCAGCGCATCGCCAAAAGCCAGCTCCAGCCACTTCCTGACCGCGCCTTTGGCTTCATCCACAGGCTTGCCTTCGCGGCTGGCAATAGCCCGCCGGATGCCGTTTTTGTCCTCACGCAGACTGGCCGTGTAGATTGGGCGCAATTCAGTTTCGGTGCGCTCATTGAAGGCAAGCGCTCTCTTGCCCGGATCAACCTCTGCGGCCAGCACATCGGCGAGCAGATGGGCATGCAGGATGCTGGTGCTGCAACCTCGCCCATAAAGCGGGTTCGTTCGCACTGAGGCATCACCGACAGCGAAGAAGTTGTGCACGAGTGGCTTGCCGTCGCGCACGAAGTGTCGCCAGACGGCACGTATGTCACCGATGCCGAATGAACCCGTGGTCGGCTCAGAGACGTCCTTCGCAACCCACGGCAACAAACCAGGAATACTGCGGCAGATCGCGTCGAAGGTATCGCCATCCTTGATCGCTTCCCGGATCTGCGTTTCCGAGGTGTGTACACAGACGATCAGCGCAAAATTGCCGTTGTCGCCGGGGAATACCCCGAACTTGATGTAGCCAAGATCACCCGCGGAACGGTCCTTTCCCCCGCGTGGCGGCTCCGTCACACCCGGTTTCAGCTTGTAGTGTCGCGTGTAATAGACAATCTCGGCGTCTTCGTTTTCCTCGTTCACCTGTACGCCTGTCTGTGCCAGCCAACGAGGAAACTTCGTGGTGCGGCCACTTGCATCAACAACGACATCGGCGGTGATCACCTCGCCAAACCGTTCGACACAATCCTTCCTCACCTTCACCCCGCGCGCCACGAGTTGTCCATTGCGCGCTTCGGTGATCAATCCATCGATGTGCACCTCATTGAGCATACGGACACCGGGAAAGGACGACACAAAGCGGCGCAGTACGGTTTCAATGGTGGCGCGACGACAGAGCAGCACAAACAGTTTTTCGTCACCCGGCTGAGGCTGATACTGCTGACTCAGCTCCGGTGACAGCATGTCCTTGAAATCGACTCGTCTTGCGCCTGCCGCATAAAACGCCTGCAGCAAATCGGGATAGTTCTCCTGCAACAGGCTGCACATCAGTCCGAGGAATGCGTGGGGATGCCGGAATTGCGACGCGCCCCGACGCGACCACTCGAAAAACGCCTTGTCCGCATCACCTTCCGGCGGCGCCGAATCACGCTCCAGCATCGTGACAGCGAAACCCTTGCGTGCCAGCGCGAGGGACGTACACATGCCGGCAATGCCACTACCCACCACAAGCACCTGTTCAGTCACAATCGCGCCTCTCCAATCTCTACTCGCTGCTCTCCGCTGCTTTTTCTCTTTTCGCTCAGCTCTCTCAGCTCTCTCAGCTACCCAGATTCGGCTGCCTACTTCGACACCATGTTCAGGAATCGCAGCATTTCCTCATTGACGATTCCAGGGGCCTCCTGTTGAGTCCAGTGACCGATGCCTGGAATCAAGCGATTGATTCGCAGATCAGTGACCCGTTCCGGCATCTTCTTCAGCGCTTCAGCGGCCATCACCACTACCCCGTCACGTTCACCTGCCACAAACATGGCGGGCTGACGAATCTGCTCAGGCGCACCGGCGGTCAGCTCCCAGGTCAGATCGTGGTTGCGGTAGTAGTTGAGCGGTCCACGCATGCCAGAACGTGTGAATTCAGCGGTATAAAAGTCGAGATCGGCTGCCGTCAGCCATTTGGGCAACACAGCCGGATTAGGCAGGCTGGTGAGCAGGTCATCGTTCGGACCTTTGCCGGTCAACCCTGACAAGTCCGCTTCGCCCGCGCCCAGATAGAGAAACTTGCGCAGCGCCGTGCGAATATCCTTCTCGAACTCCGCTTCCGCAACGCCGGGTTCCTGGAAGTAAAGCTGATAGAAAAACTGGCCCTTGAAGATCTCGCGCATCATCGGCATCGGCTGAACCGGCGATCGCGGGCTGAAAGGTACCGACAAGACGCCAACTGCCGTGAACTTGTCAGGATGGGAGAGCGCACAACTCCACGCCGTCGGCGCACCCCAGTCATGACCGAAGACAATCGCGGTCTGGTAGCCCAGTGCAGGAATCAGACCGACGATGTCGTTCACCACCTGTAACTGGTTGTACGCATCGATGGCATGGGGTTTGTCGCTCTTGCCGTAACCGCGCATGTCAGGCGCAACCGCATGAAATCCGGCCGCGGCGAGTGGCGCAAACTGATGACGCCACGAATACCAGGACTCCGGAAATCCATGCAGCATGAGAACCAGCGGCCCTTCACCCTGCTCGGCGATATTCAGTTCGATGCCGTTGGTGGCGACCCGTCGCTGCCGGATGTCCGCAACGCTCATGGATTTGCTCCCGGCAGAATTTCGCCCTGTGCTTCGTTGCCGTAACCACTCTCTTGACTCCAGGCGATCTTGCCGCCCACGATTACGGAGTGCACGCCCACCGCATCACGCACATAACGGGAGCCGTCGCCGGGAACGTCCTGGGTGTAGTACTCAACACCACGGTCGATCAGCGCGGCATCAAACACGGCGATGTCGGCGACATACCCTTTTTGCAACAACCCACGATCCTGCAGCCCCCAGATATTGGCGGTATCGCTGGTGATCTTCTTCACCGCGCCTTCAAGCGTCAGGCTGCCGGTCTTGCGCACGTACTGGCTGAACAGGAAGCCGGTATCACCGTAGGTCGAAAACGAAAGAATATGTGCACCACCATCGCTGGCACCCACATGTACCCGTGGGTGGGCGAGCAGGTGCCCCACCCGATCATCATCGTTGTGACCCATGTTGGCGGCAAGAAAGTGGGCATCGAGATCTTCTTCCAGCGAGATGTCGATCATCGCATCCACAGGCGTCGTGTTCCGGAGCACAGCTATTTCCGCCAGCGTTTTGCCAACATACGGTTGGTTCTCTTCACTCCTGACCTGACGCAGTACGATCCTTGGCCATAGCCCGTTCAGCATGGCTGCTTCAGCGATCATCTTCTGACGCTGTTCGGTATCGCGAAAGGTGCCAACAATGTCCGCAGGGGTACCAAAGCGCATCACGCGATACCAGCTCGGAAAGCGAATGAAGAGCAGGCTGGGGACAGCAAAACAGAAACTGATGTCGATGGGACGCGTCTGGACTTGCGGCCACACGCGCGCGCCGCGGGCAAACTGCTCATCCACACGTTGCATCACACGGTCTACGCCGTTGCTGTTGTCAGCACTCACAAACAAGGGAGAGAACGTTGTTGGAATGCCGAACTTGAGCGACAGCTCAGCCAGCTGGTCAACCCGCGCAATGGTCAGGTCCGCGTCATAGAATTCCGGGACGATCTGCAGGATACGGCCATATTTGGCGAGCACTTCACACAAGGCTTCCAGTTCAACCTGATCCGCGTAACGGCTGGGAACCGGCTGCAGGGTTTCGTCCATGTCGACAAAGCTGGTCGATAATCCCACCGCACCGGCGTCCAGACACTTGTAGAGCAGATCCTGCATCTGCTTGAGTTCGTTCGGGGTAGCGGTGCGCTGCATGGAAGCATCATCCATCACCCACAGGCGTAACAGACTGTGGCCGACCAGCGGGGCTACGTTGATGGCCAGACCCTGGCGAATGCGCGCCACGTACTCTTCAAACGTCTCCCAGTTCCACTCCACACCGGTCTCGAAGGCAATCTTCGGCATTTCTTCGATCTGGTTGAACATGCCAACCAGTTTCATCCGGTGTTTGGCCTTCAGCGGCGCCAGTGACAACGAACAATTGCCGGGCACCACGGTGGTGACCCCATGTTCCAGCGCAGGCTTGGCAAAACCATCCCACAACAACTGCGCATCAAAGTGCGTGTGCGGATCGATGAAGCCGGGCGACACCACTTTACCTTTAGCATCCACTTCCTCCCGACCGGCTTCGGTGATCTGACCGATCCGGACGATGCGCGCTCCTCGCACGCCGATGTCAGCTTTGTATCCCGGCATGCCGGAACCATCCACCACAAGACCGTTTCTGATTACGAGATCCAGCATCTCCATCTCTCCCAGTATGCTTATGAAGCCAACAATTTTATGAACACAAATTCAGGTCTGGTACCGATTCCAGGAAACCCCCAGCGCATCGCGGACCTTCTCCCAGCCGGCACCCAACAACTCATCCGGGTGGCTCGCGGCACAGGATCGCAGCAGTGCGGAAGCCGCCATTTCATCGAGCACGACTTCGGAAACTCCACCGTTGGCGTGCTGCAACGTGACCACCAGTTCGGCAATCCCATCGTGAGCAGCCGCAACGCGAGTAGCCGTGATCACGGCACTCTTGCTCGACGTGTTAGTCAAGATCTGGGCCTCATAAACTTTTCATCAAGGTCTCTTTATAAAGGTCTGGGCGCTTCAACAAATATCACATCGCTGGGCAGGATCGGATTGCCATGGCGCGACGAGCCGACAGGTGCCGCCGGCCGCATGAAAACGTGCAGGTTCCAGCTCTGCAGCAGGCCGACTCCTTCCGCTTCCGGTGTGCCCTTGAGTTCCCGCGCAACCATGCTGGCCCAGGTATCGCCAGCCAGGGGAAACACGGATCTGCGAATCGAGGACAACGGTGACACACTCATGCGGACTCCTTGAATGACAGGTTTTCGACGTGGATAAGCTGGTCGACCAGCACAGCGCGGGTTTCATCGTCCAGCGGACCTTGTTTGAGTCTGCTGGCCAGGGCGCTGCGCCACATGCGCTGCATCAACACTTCCGCAGATTTCTGCCTGGCCAGCACCTGCTCACGGGAGGTCCGGGTCGCTATCGCAGACAACGACAAGGCCAGGCCAAAGCGCATGCGGGCATCCATCTCGTCGAGGCTCAACTGACCCTGCGCCCAGTTCTGCACATTGGCAAACATCTGTTGGGTCACGGTAATGGCAAACGCATCGGGATCGACGTCGGACCGGAGCAGATTGGCCTCGGTGGCTTCGCGCAACAGGCGCTTCCACAGCACATAACGCGGTCCACTGACCATGAACCTGAACTCCGGACCGCCGTCACGACTCACCGCACACAGCACGTTGCGATAGAACTCGGGATCGGCTCGGAACGTCGCGGTCATCATCGACACCGCCTGAAACAGCACTTCGATTTCATCGGCATGGAGTTTGGCCAGCGCTGCCTCGTAGTCCGCCAGGTCCGCCGATAACAACGCCAGCAGGATGGACTGCTTCGAACCAAACAAGTTGTAGGGTGTGGCAATGCTGACGCCTGCCTCTTCGGCCAGCGTGCGCATGGAAAAGCCGACGTCGCCGGAGCGACGCATCAATGTGCGTGCCGCCCTGACAATGTCCTCTCGACGCTGACTCTTGGAAGTTTCCCAGCTGGTCATGCCCGGATCATGGATTAAAACGAGTTATAAAGTAGCAGGAATGGGTGACACTGGAAAGCCAGCCCCGCTTCCTCAAAGATGGTCGCTCGATCATTGAATGAAAGGACCGGGCGCCCATGGAAAATGCAGACAGCTCACCGGACGATGCCTGTGTCCAGGTCGTACACCACACGGGATGGGCAGAAGTGATCCTCTCCCGGCCGGAACGAAAGAACGCAATCATCGGCCCCATGGGGCAGGAACTGGCATCAGCGCTCGATCAACTGGACCGCGACAACCGCGTGCATCTGGTGATGCTGCGAGGCGCAGGTGGGGCGTTCTGCTCAGGGCTGGACCTGAAGGCGTTCAACGCCGAGCCAAAACCTGCATGGCTGAGCCAGTTTCCTGTGCTGTGGCGTGCCGCGCATCGGGCGCTGTTCAATTTCAACAAACCCATCGTGGGTGCGCTCGAACGTTTTGCCATCAACGGCGGCGCTGCGCTGGCCATCGCCTGCGATCTGCTCATCGTGGGAGAAGAGTCCTTCCTGCAGGTCGGCGAAGTTCAGCTCGGTATGGCGGCGCCCTACAACCTCGCCTGGCTGAGCCTGCGTCATCCGGAATCCATCAACGCCGGGATTGTTCTGGTGGGTGATCGGCTGAGCGGCGCACAGATGATTCGACTTGGCCTTGCCAACACCTGCGTGCGCGATGACCTGGTACTGACCGAAACCAATCAGTTGTGTGAACGATTGGCCGCTTATCCGGCTGGTGCTCTGCAACGTATCAAGACCGGACTGCGTGCACGACTCGACGTGGGTGCGGATGCCTGGTTCGATCGATTTACCGGCATCAACCAACCTGCACCACGGCCACCATCCTCCATGACAATCCCCACGACGGCCCCCACAACAACACCGCCCAGTCCAGGAGCCAGCGATACGTAGTTCACTGACCGACGAACAGGCCATTCTGCGCCGCAAGTTCGAAGCCTTCCTGAAGGCAGAACTGCCACCGGTTCTGACTGACAAGGTACGCCGGGGCGCCAGTATCAGCCGCGAGGAACTGACCGACTGGACCGGGCGCCTCGACGCCAGAGGTTGGGCCGCCCCAAACTGGCCGGTTGAACACGGCGGTACCGGCTGGTCACTCGTTGAACGACACCTCTTTGAGGTGGCCTGTCGCGCAGCGCACGCACCACCCCTGTCGGGCTTTGGCTCGAACATGGTCGGTCCAGCGATCATCCGGTACGGATCAGCCGCACAAAAAGCCTGCTTTTTACCAGCGACGCGACGTGCGGAACTCTGGTGGTGCCAGGGATATTCAGAACCTCAGGCGGGATCGGATCTGGCCTCGCTCGCAACCCGTGCCGAACGGGATGGCGATGAGTACATCGTCAACGGACAGAAAACCTGGACCAGCGGCGCCGAGCATGCGGACTGGATTTTCTGCCTCGTGCGCACCAACCCAGCCGCGCAGATGCAAAAAGGCATCAGCTTCCTGTTGATCGATCTTGCGAGCCCGGGTGTCACCGTGACGCCCCTGTATGCATTCAACGGCAAACGACTCTGGAACCAGGTATTTTTCGATAACGTGCGTGTGCCTGTCACCAACCGTCTCGGTGACGAAGACCGTGGCTGGACAGTGGCAAAAAGCCTGCTCGGTGATGAACGGCTGAGGGTATCCCGCGTTGCGGAGAATCGACGACTGCTCGCGCGGGTACACGAAACACTCGAACTGCTGCCGGGAACGGATGCCATGCGCACCCGGTTGTCAGCGTTGGGTATCCGGCTGGAGGCGCTGGAAGCCTCCAGTCTGCGTCTGCTCACGCTTGCCGGACAATGGGCAATTCCAAACGACAGCGCGGGCAAGACACCGTCCGTCGGACCGGCCGATGTTGAATACATCGCCGCCGGCAGATACCACCATCGTGGTTATACGATCGCCGGTGGCAGCAGCGAAGTGCAGCACAACATCATCGCGAAGGAAGTGCTCGGGCTCTGACAGCCAGACCGGCTGCGATCATTCGCGGCACCGGTCAGACCATGGTCATGAGCTCAGGAGATCGTGCGCAACCGTTACAGACTGGCCAATCGCTCATCATCCGCACCCAGGTATTCCATCAGTGTCGACCGCACACGATCAATGTCGAGTGTGCCCGCCTGCTCCATGGTTTCCAGATCCGCCCAGTTTCTGGTCCGGTCAAAAAAAACCTTGAATACCGCCAGATCGAAACAGGTCCAATGGTGTGTTGTCCCACCAGAGGCGAACCTGTCCTTCGCGACGGAGCAAGCCAATATACCGTCGAGTCGCAGAACACCCGCCCGCTCTTTGGCAGGATCAATACCATCGCGTTCGCGTATGCGTCTTGTATGCGCAATGTCGAACGGATAACCATAGGCTTCAAGTACACGCAGGCAGGCCACGATCGACGGTGACTTCGCGCCTGCTGCGTATGCCGGCAACGTGGCAGGTGACGTGCCAGCACGACGAGCAGCCTCCCGACGTGATCGCCCGGATTGGGGCCTCGCATCACGCAAAGTCCCGGCGGCGCAGGACGCCAGACGGGCATCGGCGAGTACAGGCTCCCACCTCCTCAACCTGTGTACCACTCATCCAGTGACCATCCATGGTCTCCGCTTGAATATCATGCGAGAAATTCGGGATGGTCGGGAGAGCGAACAGGCAATCATCTCCGGACAATTTTCGAAGCCACGCTGTCCAAGGGTCGAACGAAGAGATGAGCATCATCTGGGCCATCCGCAAAACGACTGGGCGAACCAGTGCTTGTGACCAGGAAGGTGGAATTCAGTGCGGTGTGTTCAGGAAGCCGTTCGAGCCGATCAATCCTGCCAGCGAGGCCTGAAGCCTGGCTTCTCCCTGTTTTTGATACACGAGGGCCAACGTCGGGAACAAGATCAACAGCCCGGCCAGTGTCAGCATCAGCACACTGGATGAGCCAAGCGCCACCAACCCGACTCCGCCGAGCAGACCGGCGCCAGCCAGTGCCCGTGGAAAAGGCGCCGGCAACGGTCCCCACATGAGCCTGAGTACGACGGTTGAACCGCCCGATTGGCGCTGAATGTCCACTTCGGCAGCCGCCGGCAGAGTAATCGGCAGATGCTTCAGGAAGAACTTCGGCGGTGATCGCTCAGCGTGAAATCTCAGACCTGTGCGGTTGCTGGCACCGAGGGATTGAAACGCTGAGTTGACCTGTTCAGGGCGGAGCGAGGTATAGGCTGCAACGTGCATGGATGCATGTTCAGGTCTGTCTGTGACATGCACGTGAAGACGGCGGCCTTCATTCGACTGGCCGTCCGAACGCGCAATCCATGCCTCTTTGCCAGGGGTTATGATTCACGACTCCCGGGGTCATGATCTGGAGAGGCCAAATGCCGCACGCTTTCAACACAAGAACTTTTCTGTGTGGCGGGTTCCGCAAGCCACACGGCCGGCCCCCTACTCGACGACTGCTTCGTGCCACTGCGGACAATTCTTGCGCGAGGTGTGTCCTCGCGGTTTGTTTCGCAGTTTCGCAGTTTTAGAATGAGGACCACGACTACACGGAGTGTCCTGTGCGCAGAATGATAGGCCTCATGCCTGTTCTGGTACTGACCCAGCTCATCGGCTGCACCACCGGTCAGGACACACCCGATCCAGCCTACGCAGCAATGCGCTACCAGGAAATACTGAATATCACTGACGAACACACACGGATCGCGGAAGAGATGGCCCTGTTCCTGGGTGTGGATGTTCCCACAACACCCGCGTCCGTTGCAGAGTTGAGCAACCGCCTCGACAAGGTGTGGATACTACCCGTGCTTTTCGAAGTCACGTTCTTCGACGGCATCACGGTGAAAGACCTCGACGCGCTTTCCGAAGCCGGCCCGGTTCTTGAGGTGATGGGTGTATCTCTTCAGGCGCTTGAATCTCAGGTCCTGCTGAACACCATGATGGTCCCGTCGATTTCGAATTGGGACGCATCGCCCGGCGAGGTGGTGATCCACTTCGCGCGTCAACCCTCTGCTGCAGCAAAAGATCTTCGTCCGGATGGCGATGCCAGAGTCATGAGGTATGGTGCAGGTGTTTGAGCGATTCTCAGATCCGGAATCTCCGTGTATTCACCGCGTAAACGTCCTTGTCAACGGCCTGACGGCCACCACGTTGGCCGAGTCCATTGCCGGAAGACGAGTCCATGTTGCGGAACGATCTTTGATTTCTGAGCTGTTTGCTGTATTCAACTGGCTGTTAAGACGTGTTCGGCTGAATCTGCCGCCGTTGCCGGCGGATCTGAATGCCCAAGGCGGGCTGTCGGCGGGCGACGGTCCGACGCAGGCGGCATAGCGCCATCGGGAAGGACAGTCTGGCGGCCTTTGAGGCCCGGAAGATCGCGATATCGCGTGTATTTGTTGGGCAAGATCGGTGCGGGCTGCGCGAGGTGTGTCCTCGTGGGAAACCTCCTCGTGGGAAACCTCCTCGGCGCGAGGTGTGTCCTCGTGGGAAACCTGTCCTCGTGGGAAACCAGTTGTGGTGGCTGCATTTGAAGTCGGAAGCGAACATCCCAGAATGAAATCCGCGTACTACCTGCAGTTCCCCTACCCGACTGAAGGCCGCCCGTGGTGATCACGTCTGGGTTACCATTCTCCCTTCTTTTTTTGTCAGACCTGTTTTGACCCGTTGTTGAGTCTGGAGACTGAAACACCATGCCCGCACCAAAAATTGCCATCAACGGTTTTGGACGTATAGGTCGCACCGTCACGCGCATCGCCAAACTGCGCAAGCACTTCGATGTGGTTGCCGTCAACGACCTCGCGCCACCCGAGGCACTGGCCTATGCGTTCAAGTTTGACAGCGTGCACGGAATCTACCCTGGCGAGATATCCCTCAATGGGGACGTGCTGACCATCGATGGCGATCCCTTTCGGGTCCTCAGCGAAAAAGACCCGACCAAGCTGCCGTGGAAGGAACTCGGTGTTGACTACGTCATCGAAAGCACCGGCAAATTCCGTAAGATCAGTGAACTGGAAGCACATCTCAAACAAGGCGCACGACGGGTGCTGATCACCGTGCCGACCAAAGATGATCTCGAGAGTACGGTGGTGCTGGGGGTGAACGATCATGTGCTGAAGCCGGATTCGACCATCATCAGCAATGCCAGCTGTACCACCAATTGCGCAGCGCCCATGGCTCTGGTGCTGCACGAGGCCTTTGGCATCAGGCGCGGACTGATGAATACCATTCATGCCTACACCGCAGATCAGAATCTGGTGGACTCGCCGCACCAGGACTTCCGGCGTTCGCGTCATGCCGCGCTGAATATCATTCCGACGAGTACCGGCGCCGCCACCGCCATCGGGCGGGTAATTCCGGATCTGGCCGGGAAACTGGATGGCCTGGCCATGCGGGTTCCGGTACCGGACGGCAGTGTGGTGGATCTGACACTGGAGTTACTCAAGCCGGTTACCGTCGAGCAGATCAATGCCGCGTTCCGCGCCGCCGCCAACGGGCGATTGAAGGGAATACTCCAGTACTGCACGGATGCCGTGGTCTCCAGCGACATCGTCGGCAACAGTCATAGCTGTGTCTTCGACGCGGAACTGACCCAGGTCATCGGCGGTGAATTTGTCAAAGTGATCGGCTGGTACGACAACGAGTGGGGTTACTCCTGCCGGGTGGAAGATCTGATCCAGAAGATCGGCCGCATGGATGGACTGGAGCCCGAGTTTGCGACCTGACGGAGTTCATGACGGGCGACCAGCGCTTTCACGCCAAATCTCCTCCACCGAGTTTCTGCGTTGGTATTGGCTGAAAACCGAGCTCATCCTATTCGCACGCTCGCTGGGCCTCTCGCGAGTGGGTTCGAAAGACGAAATCACCGCCCGCATCGCCGCGTTTCTCGATGGAAAGGATTTGCCCGGCACTGTCGTGCGCCAAAACACCAACGCTGCACAACTCGCTGAACCCGTGACACGCTCAACGCTGATTCCGCCTGGCCAGCGTTCGAGCCAGGTCCTGCGTCGTTTTTTCGAGCATGAAATCGGTTCCGGCTTCCGGTTTGATGCAGCGATGCGCCGTTTTCTCTCGGAGAGCCGCGGTGAACGAACCCTGGGTGATGCCATCGCGCATTTCCAGTCACAACGATCGAAGACAACCGGCGCCATCGGTGCCCAGTTTGAACTGAACCGCTTCACACGAACTTTCCCTCACCCACCCCTATCAACTCCTGTCCACCAGGCCCAGAACCACACCCGACGAAAAACCAGCGACCACCGAAGCGCTCCGTAACGATCACGGACGGATGGCTTTAACGCACAGGCCTGGAGGTGCAGACTTTGCAGCGCAGGGTCACGCAATCCACCAGGTTCATTCGCGCGGAGAAGCCGGTGTCAGCCACCACAAGCAGAATTCACGGCCTGCACGACTTTCGCATGGAAGACGTGGAGTACAGCATCGTGACGCTCGGTGCGGGACAGATTCTGGAGCGACCGGCGGGGATTGCAGGCTACTTCTACCATGTGCTGAACGGCCACATCGAGATCGCGGAAACCGGGCGACAGCCCTTGCAGATCGGGCATCGCGACACGGCCATGGTGGAGGGTCACATCCGTCACGCCATCTACAACAACCCCAAAAGCGCCTCGACGCTGCTCATCGGTGCAGAACCCTTCGAACATCTGTCCTGGCTGGGTTCAAACACGCCTGTCGTCTGTCATCGGGTCGACAGCGGCCATCCACTGATGAAACGCCTGCTCCTGGCGATGGACCTGGTCATCGAAGAAATCACCAATCCGGATACCGCCCCAGACCAGTTGACGCTGGAGCGAACTGCCGAGTTGATCCTGTTCTACTTTTTCCGCCTGCGAAACCCGGTGACTGGCAAACTCGACGCCTACCCATGGGCCGATACCCGAATGGTCCGCGCGGTCACTGCAATGAACAACAATCCGACCAGACAGTGGACGTTGGATCAACTGGCAGAAATTGCCACCATGTCTCGATCAGCCTTTGCTGAGCGTTTCAAGTCATTGGTGGGCGAGACACCCATGCAGTTGCTGGCATCGATCCGTCTGAAGTATGCCGCTCGTCTGCTGCTGGAGGGCCATACCATCCAGCGCACCGCGATGGAAGCCGGCTATGGTTCCGAAGAATCGTTCAACCGGGCGTTCAAACGGTATTTCAGTATCACGCCTGGCCGATGGATCCGCGAACGACGCGCCTGCTGAATCAAGATCCCGAAGCCCGCCTTGCCGATTCTCGACAGATTGCGGCCGCGCCTCGGAGGCAGCAGCATGCACACGGATGGTCCGAATCTGGACGATGGATCAATTTTTCCGGCTTTCCTGAAACGTTTCCGTGAGAAACAATCGACGGCAGTGGTTTGGCTGTCAGATCGGCGGGAGCACACGCCATGGCAATCGCATCGGTTACCGCACTGGGTTACCTGGAACTTGGCGTCAAGAGTCTGGCCGACTGGCGCAGTTACGCAGAGACTGTTCTCGGTGTCGGTGTGTATGCTGATGGAGACGCTCTGAACCTGCGCTACGACAGCGACATCTGGCGGATCCGCCTGGTGGAAACCGGTGAGGACGACATCCGCTGCGCAGGTTTCCAGGTGGCCTCCATGGAGGCCCTGCATGCCCTGGGCGAGCGCCTGAGGTCACAGGGTGTACCGGTCAGCGCTGTGTCCCCGGCGGATACCGCTGCCCGAGGCGTGGACCACCTGCTGGTCTGCAACGATCCCTTTGGTCTGCGCGTCGAACTGTATGTCGGTAACCGTTCCACCAACGAGTCGTTTACGTCGCCCCGTAACGTGTCCGGCTTTGTGACAGATGGTCTCGGCCTCGGCCACATGGTCATCGCGGTAGGCGATCAGGAGCAGGCAGAATCCTTCTACATGCGAGGGCTGGGTTTCCTGCTCTCCGACCATATTCTGTTGGGACCACCAGACCGCCAGCTCAAATTGACCTTCCTGCACTGCAATCCCCGCCACCACTCCCTGGCGATCGCACCCGTGCCGAGCCCGAAGCGCCTGAACCACATCATGCTGCAGGTGGCGACCCTGGACGACGTCGGCAGCGGACTGGACTCTGCAAACAAGGCAGGTGTGCACATCTCATCGACCCTGGGCAAACATACCAATGACCAGATGGTGAGCTTCTACATGCGCACCCCTTCCGGATTCGATATCGAATACGGCTGCGCGGGTATTGAAATCGATGACGCCATCTGGCAACCGGCTACCTATCACTCTGGCAGCTTCTGGGGTCACAAGGGCGCCTTGAACTGAGGGAGTTGGCGATGTCTGAAACATTGATCTCCGGCAGTGGCCAGCAGGGTGCCATCGATATCAGCGCCTGCTACAACCGGGAAACCGGAGTGGTCGACCGGCGCATCTTTGCCGATGAAACCATCTACCGCATGGAGCTTGCGAAGATCTTCGGCCGCGCCTGGAACTTCATGTGTCATGAATCCCAACTGCCCCATCCCGGCAGCTTTTTCATGAACTACATTGGCGAAGATGAAGTGATCGTGGTGCGCGACCGGGCGCAGAAGATCAACGTGCTGATCAACAGTTGTCCGCACCGGGGCAACACCGTCTGCCGGGCCGAGCTGGGCACGACCAACAGTTTTTTCTGTTCCTATCACGGCTGGAACTTCGATCTCGATGGCTCGCTGGTCGGCATGCCTGGGGAAGAGCCGTTTTATCGCAACGGGCTGCAAAAATCCGCATGGGGGCTGACACCGGCCGCCAGGGTTGAAAGTTACCGGGGATTTGTTTTTGCAACGCTGGATGCCGCCGCACCGGCTTTGGTGGACTATCTGGGCTGGGTGGGACGCCTTGGGATCGACTTCATGGCGTCGCAGGGTGACCTCGAGTTTCTCGACGGTGTTCACAAGAACCGCATCAAGTGCAACTGGAAGATCGCCGTCGACAACCTGTACGACTGGTATCACGTCAAGGTGTCCCATGGCACCGCGTTGAAGCTGGGTATCGTCCAGGAAGAATACATGTCGCCGATGTCCCAGATGGTCATGCTCGGTGAATACGGTCATGGCATCGGTGGCCCCGGTCTCACCGAGGCTGACCAGGTGGATTTTGATGCGCGCATGGCAGGAGCAGCGGGAACAGCGCGGTGGTTTGATGGCCCAGCTTCGGCTCGGCGGGACCCGGCGATCCGCGCGCAGCTCGGGCCGGTGGGCACCCGCTCGTTCGGACATCCGAACATCTTTCCGAATCTCTGGGTAGCCAACACGCAGCAGCTCTGTCTGCGCATACCCCGCGGCCCGTACGAAACCGAGCTGTGGTGGTTCAACTACCTGCCCAAGGGTTGCTCTGCGGCCGACCGTCGCCGGGCGGTATTTGCACAGAATCATATGTTCGGCCCGGCAGGTTTTCTCGAGCAGGACGACGGTGAAAACTGGAGCCACTCCACACGCGGTGCAAAAGGAACATTCGGCAGGACATTGCCCCTTAATTTCTCCATGGGCAAAGGGCAGGACAAGGTGTCGAATGATCCGTCCGGCCAGTCTCGTATCGAAACGGTGGTGAACGAACATGGCCAGCGCTGGACCTACCAGTCCTGGCAGGACTGGATGCAGGCAGATTCCTGGCCGGACCTGATGGCTCGGCACTCCATGCCGCCGCAGGGCAGTGTGTGATGTCCTCATCTCCGGAGGCAGCCATCACACAACGCATGCTCCGGAAATTCGAGGCCGAAGAATTCCTCTTCCACGAAGCTGCCCTGCTGGATGGGCGTCGATTTGACGAGTGGCTCTCCTTGCTGACCGACGACATCCATTACTGGATGCCCATCCGGCGCACCACGCAGGCGCGGGAAGTTGCACTCGAATTCACGGCGCCGGGAGGCATGGCATTTTTTGATGACGACAAGGGCACTCTCACGTTGCGGGTTCAGCGACTGTCCGTAGGTCGAGCCTGGGCTGAAGACCCGCCTTCCCGAACTCGACGACTGATTACCAACGTCTGCGTGGTCGAGGCGGACGATCACTCGCTGACCGTACAGAGCAACTTCCATCTGCATCGTTCACGCCTGAACAGCGAGGAAGACACCTGGTTCGGCCGGCGTGAAGACGTGCTGCGTCGAGCCGAAGGCGGACTCAAGCTCGCCCGACGGCACATCTTTCTCGACCAGACCGTCATTCTGGCGCAGAACATGAGCTGCCTGTTTTGAGCATCACCAGACTTGCCGGACAGGTGGCGATCGTCACCGGTGGTGTTTCCGGTCTGGGGCGCGCGATCGTTGAGCGGTTTGTCCGCGAGGGCGCGCGCGTTGCAGTCCTGGACCGATCCGAAAACGGATGTGCCGAATTGAAAGCCGCGCTCGGCGACAGTGTCCACTGCCTCACCGGGGATGTTCGCAGCACCAGCGACAACCACCGTATCGTCAGTGAGTGTGTCGAGCGATTTGGCAGACTGGACTGCGCCATCGGCAACGCCGGGATCTGGGACTACAACACCACTCTGGCGAAGTTACCCGTTGACAAGTTGGCGGACGTCTTTCATGAACTCTTCGACATCAATGTGCTTGGTTACATGGCGTTGGCCAAGGCCAGCCTGAAGCCACTGGTCGCAAGTCAGGGGACCATGCTTTTCACCGTCTCCAATGCCGGCTTTCTGCCCAGTGGGGGTGGCATGCTGTATACCGCCAGCAAACATGCCGTGGTCGGCATGATCAGGCAATTGGCCTGGGAACTGGCGCCACACGTCCGCGTCAATGGGGTTGCTCCCGGTGCGATAGCCAGTCAACTCAAGGGGCCGGAATCTCTCCATATGCACAATCGAAAGTTTCCAGGCGAGGCCATGGCCGCCGGCGCTGACACCTTCATTCCCATCAGCCGGATGCCGACTCCCGCCGAATATGCAGGTGCCTACGTGTTTTTCGCCTGCCGCGAGGACAACATTCCAGCCACGGGGACCATCCTCAATCACGATGGTGGCTTCGGTATCCGTGGTCTGGGGGCAATTCCACGCGGTGGGGACGCTCTCTTGAACGATCTCTGACAGGCAACCGCACACTCAACCGGTAGGACACGACATGGACCTGGGAATCGCGGGCAAAACAGCAGTGGTTTGCGGGGGCAGCTCGGGGCTCGGTAAAGCCATCGCCAGTGCACTTGCGAAAGAAGGTGTCGACGTCACGATCATCGCCCGCGATGAGTCGACGCTGGCATCCGCCGCAGCGGAAATCGAGGCATGCAGTGGATCGTCCGTGGCGTGGCTGGCCGTCAACCTGGCCAACTTCGAAGAACGGGAAAAACTTCTTCCGAGATGCGCGGAAGTCGACATTCTCATCAGCAATTCTGGCGGCCCACCGGTGGCTGACTACCAGTCGCTGTCACGTTCGGACTGGCTCGCTGCCCTGGAGTCCAACATGCTATCAGCGATTGATCTCATGGGCGCCGCACTGCCCGGCATGAAAAGCAGGCAATTTGGCCGGATACTCAACGTCACGAGTCACATGGTCAAGGCACCCATTGCGCAGCTCAGCCTGTCCAATGGCGCCCGAGCGGGCCTGACAGGGTACGTCAGTGGCGTGGCAAGGGATGTGGCGCGGCACAACGTTACCATCAACAATCTGCTACCGGGACAATTCGAGACCGATCGCCTGCGATCAAATCATCAGCGATTTGCCACTTCCCGCGGCGAGCCCCTCGAAGATTTCCAGAAAAAGGCCAAGGCTGACATTCCCGCCCGGCGATTTGGTCAGCCCGAGGAGTTTGGTGCTTACGCCGCGTTTCTGTGCAGCAACTTCGCCGGATTTGTCACCGGACAGAACATCCTTCTGGACGGTGGGCAGTACCCCGGCCTCCTGTGACAGAACCTGGCTGGTTGCTGGTTCGCCGGTGTCTGCAACATCCATCAGTCGCCTGAGGTAAAAAACGAACGATGCACACGAGCACGGTCCGGATACTGCAGGTTGCGGAACAGCTTCGCCAGGAACACACCCTGTGTGACCGTCTCGGCCGCCTCACGGACACCACCAGGCAACTGCTGGTCGAATCCGGTGGTATGCGCCTGCTGCAGGCACGGGACCTTGGTGGCTTCGAAGCAGATCCTCTGGACTTCTTTGAATGGGTGCGCAATGTGGCCCGCTCCAACCCGGCCGCAGGTTGGGTTGCCGGTGTGGTCGGTGTTCATCCGTGGGAAATTGCGCTCGGCGACCCTCGACTCCAACAGGAGATCTACGGCGCGTCGCCGGATACCTGGGTGGCTTCTCCCTATGCGCCGCAAGGTCGCGCCACTCCAGTGGATGGCGGATTCCTGCTGACCGGTGAATGGCAGTATTCAACCGGCACCGATCATTGCCGCTGGGTGGTACTCGGTGGCATGGTGACCGATGCAGAAGGTCAGGGAATCGGTCCCGACGGCGTGCGCCATTTTTTTCTGCCACGCGCCGACTACCAGATTGTCGAAGACTCCTGGCAGGTCATGGGGCTTGGCGGCACGGGCAGTAAAAATGTCCGGGTCGCCAATGCCTTTGTGCCTGAATACCGCACGCTGGGTCACGTTGCGCTCGCGGAGGGGCACTATTCGGATCGTCGACCTGAAGCACCCGTCTACCATCTCCCATTTGCCTGCATCTTTTCCGCCGCAATAGCTTCGGTAACCTTCGGTATCGCGCAAGGCGCCATCGAGGCTTACCGGGACTATCTTCTGACACGCGTGTCCACGTCAGGCGTGGTCGGACGCACCGACCCCTTCCAACAGGAGTCACTAGCGGAAGCCGAAGCCGATCTTGCGGCCGGCATCCTCCATGTCGACACCATGATTACGCGCTGGATGGAACAGATCAGGACGGGCAATGAGATCTCCTCCGGCGAACGTCTCGAGTTCCGTCGCAACCAGGTCAGAGCGGTGCAGCGTGTGCTGTTTGCGGTGGACAGGCTCTTCTCCCGTGCCGGTTCAGCGGCGATCTGGAGTACCCGTCCGCTGGAACGCTTCTGGCGGGATCTGCGCACGGCGGGAACCCACATCTGCAACACCACGGATACCGTCTATCCCGCCTGGGTGAATCACGTATTGGCAACCGGCATCACAACGAACGCGTTTCACTGATACATCACCCTGATGCGCTGACCAGGACCCTGTCGGACCTGTTCCTGCTCCCAACAGCTCCTGGAAGGGGCAATGGAACGGAACGCTCGGCGACTGACAGATGGGCACGGCGACCGCGTGAAGGCTAAAAATCCCTCAACACCACAGGCTGTGGTGGTAACGTTGAACCACACTCCATCATGGCCTTTGGCGAGGCACGCCCATGAACTACTGGCTGATGAAAACCGAACCTGGCACGTTTGGCATTGATGACCTGCAAGCCAGGCCAAAACAGACCGAACCCTGGTATGGCGTGCGCAATTATCAGGCAAGAAACATGATGCGTGATCAGATGCAACGTGGGGACAAGGTGTTCATCTATCACTCGAGTTGCGCCGAAGTTGGCATTGCAGGGATTGCCCGAGTGGTCAGACAGGCCTACCCGGACAGCTCGGCCTTTGATCCGGACAGTCCGTATTCCGACGCCAGGAGTGATCCCGCCAACCCACGATGGGTAATGGTGGACGTGAAGTTTGAACGCAAGTTCAGGCACGTGATCCTGCTGCAGACGCTGAAGGAACAAGCCACTGCTCTGGGAGATTTTGCCTTGTTGCGCCGGGGCAACCGTCTCTCGATCATGCCAGTCAGCCCGGAGCAATGGACATCGATCCTCGACATGGAATGAACAATGCCAGTACTGCAGGATCCTGATGGCTGAAACCTGAGCATTCGGTCGCGCAGACTCCCGGAGACAACAGCGATGGTTCGTCCTATCCTCACTTTCCGTTATCCTCATAGGCCCCTGACATGGCTCGAGGATTGGCGATGATCGAAGGTGGCTGTTTCTGCAAACGGGTTCGATACTCGATCGACGTCGGCACCTACCTCTGCGCAAACTGCCACTGCACGATGTGTCGTCGCGTGCATGCAGCGCCGTACGTGACGTGGCTGGTCGTGCCGGTGGAACACTTTCGCTACACGGGCGACGCTCCTGAAGAATTTGCATCCTCCAACGACGGCGCGCGTTACTTCTGCACAACCTGTGGCACGCACGTGGCGTGCGTGAACGCAGCCCATCCGGAAGTGATCGATATCACCGTCGGCAGCCTCGATGCACCCGAGGCAGCGGAACCAACGTTCGACGTATTCACCGACACACGATTGGCGTGGGCGCCACTGATCGAGCGTCACGGCAAATAGGGCGCCATTGCGCCGCGCACACGTTGCCGGCGCGCCCGTTTGGCCACTTCGTCCGGCCCGCTCCTGGGTAGTTACGCGACGCAATTGACAACAGCTGTCCTTGACAGTTTACTACGCACCGCGTACTAATACGCCTGACGTAGTAAGTATTGCAGGGCAAAGAGATGTCCACGGCCAGTGAAGGTGAACTCGACATCGCCGATTTCGGCCGTTTCTCGGAGCCTGCCGTGCTCATCCTGATCAGTCTCGCGGACGGCCCTAAACACGGTTACGCGATGACCCAGGACATCGCCAGGACGTTTGATGCGCAGTTGGGGCCGGGCACCCTGTACGGCGCGATTGCCCGACTTGAAGCCCGCGGCCTTATCAGTGCCATCGATAGCCCCGATCGTCGCAATCCGTACACCATCTCCGACCTCGGCCAGCGTGCGCTACGATTACGCCTGGCTGCACTCGAGGCGGTCGCTCGTGTTGGTCAAGGACGGTTGGCCAGCGCATGAAAATCCTGATTCGGCTCTACCCGGCAAACTGGCGGCGACGGTAGGGCAGCGAACTTGCAGATCTGATCGACGCCCAGCCCATCACGCCGCAACTGGCTATCGATCTGATTGCCGGTGCGCTCGATGCACACCTGCACCCTGAACTCATTAACGCGGTTGGACCGACGGAAGAGGCTGCGGCCCCCTGCCTGGTAACTGCGACCACAAACGGAGCTACAGCGGGAGAAAGAACCATGCTGGCCAAAACACTCAATCTGCACTGCTCAGGATATGGCGAGCCATTGAGCCCGGCAGACAAACGCACAAGCCTGCAGGTGAACCTCTTCGGCAGCCTGATTCTGGCGGCTGTCTGGCTGGTGGCCCTCAAGCAGTTTCCCCACAATTCGTACGTGCTCGCCCTTGGCGTCATGACGTACCTCGGGCCATTTATCGTCTCAACGATGTTCACCTCATTGAAAAGCCGATCAGCCCAGACCAGAGCGATCCTCATCGGCAGTACGTTAGTGGCCACGACATCAATCTGTGTGTTGGCGGGTTACATCGCGGCTGATTGACAAAATAATCGTGTCCCAGGGATTTGGGTCGATCACTCCAGAGCCGGCAAATGATCTGTCAGCAACGAGCGCCGTGGACCAGCGCAATCCCGATGTAATCACTCTCTTTCAGCTGCTGCGGTTGAGCAGGAGCGCTGATTTTCTGATCAACAGTGAGCGCTCGCTGCCTGGCCCGGTTTAACATGCCACCTGTCGCGGCGAACCGTCACGATTCAAACGGCATCAACGTGCAGGGTCACACTTCAAGGAGAGCCACTTGGCCGATGTGCAATCACTGGTGGAGTCCATCAGCGCAGGCGACGTCGCCGGTATCAGATCGGCACTGCTGGCATCACCTGAACTCGCCCGTGCGCGGGATGCCAACGGCATTTCCCTGATCTGCCTGTCCGTGTACCTGGGGCAGCGGAAGGTTGCCGATCAACTGTCGCAAGGACGCAATGACCTGGACATATTCGAAGCCAGTACACTCGGTGATCCGCAGCGCTTGTCAGCGCCCAAGCCGACCTCAAGGATGCATTTTCGCCCGACGGTTATCACCCGCTGGGGTACGCCTGCTTCCTCGGGCACCGTGCCCTGTTTGACTTCCTGATGAGCGTCGGTGCCAACGTGAATGCACCGTCCGGAAACGCCATGCAGGTTTGCCCTTTGCACAGCGCCGCGGCGACAAGTGATCCTGAACTTGCCCTGTATATGGCACAGGCGCTGATCGACCAGGGCGCGGACGTGAATGCACGGCAACAAGGCAGCAACACACCGCTGCAGGAGGCCGCACAACGCGGCCATGCGGAGCTGATTGACGCCCTGCTGGCAGCCGGCGCTGACAAGAGCCTGCGCAATGATGAAGGCAACAACGCAGTCGGCCTGGCCTGCATGGCAGGCTACCACCACCTTGCATTCAAGCTGGCGCCGGGTCCGGTGTGGTAGCAGCGCCCATTCCGACGAACGATTCTGCTACGAAGTACCCGTACTCGCGGACATCAAGCCCATATCATGGCCTGACGGCTGATCTGAATCGTCAACCCATCGCCAATCCTCATACAGACTGGATGTCATGAACCCGATCGACTTTATTCTGAACATCAATGAACACCTTGCCCTGATGGTGCAAACCTACGGGCCGTGGATCTATGCAATCCTGTTCCTGATCGTGTTTGCAGAAACCGGACTGGTGGTCACACCTTTCCTGCCAGGCGATTCCCTGCTCTTTGCGGTCGGCGCGATTGCTGCCTCCACGGGTGCCATCGATCCCTGGCTGTGTGGTGGAATCATCATGCTGGCGGCCTTCTGCGGTGACAATGTGAACTACTGGGCAGGACGGACGATCGGCCCGAAGGTCTTCAAGTACGAAGATTCTTTTTTCTTTCGCCGATCGCATCTGGAAAAAACCGAGCAGTTCTACAACCGCTACGGTTCGCGGACAGTGATCATCGCCCGTTTTGTACCCATCGTTCGCACGTTTGCGCCTTTTGTTGCGGGTGTAGGGAAGATGCCCTACCCACGCTACATCCTGTTCAGTTCGATCGGTTCGGCTCTCTGGGTAACGATCTGTATGGGTGCGGGGTTGATCTTTGGCAAAATGGAGGTGGTGAAGCAGAATTTCGAGCTGGTCATTCTCGGGGTGATTGCCGTCTCCCTGGTGCCGATCGTGATCGAAGTTGTCAGGAACAAGCTCAGCGCTCGTCGAACCCAGGTATGAGCGCCTTTGGTGTACTGACGGTCAGTGCGACCCCTGGGCCTGCACCGGAGTGTCTGGCATCGGTGTGACACTTCGATAGTACTGAATACCTCGGGCAACCAGCGCACAAACAATGATGATGAGCATCACAGCCTTGATCGTCTGATCACTGACTGCCGTGACAAAGACTGGTCCATCCAGGACCGTCCAGGCCATGACTGCGCAAACAAGCAGGCCGAGCGCCAGATCAAGACGTCTTAAACCCGGTGTCCAGTGACCCCTGATAAAAACACCGACCATGATCGGGATATTCAGTAGAAGCAGCACAAACAACCACGTCCCCTGCCGCTGACGAAACGCTTCCGTATACGTCAACGCGTCAACGGCCGCAGGTGCAGCGCCTCGCGCCCAGAATAAATTCAGCAACCCACGGGGCTCAAAGAGAATGCACAGCCCGAGAACGATGCCGAACATTCCCATCAACAACGCTGCGCGTCCTCCCGTGATGCGATCTTTTGCGCGTGGCTGCCATTCACCGGTTGAGGGCCAACGTCGACGCACCCAGGAAGCCGTTGCAAACCAGGCGACCAGCGCACCGGGCCACCACAGGGAAGAAATCAGTGTCCCACCCCACCAACGGCCCAGCGCAAGGACCAGATCAGAGCCGGATTCGATGGGTTGCTGCAGTTGCGCCAAAGCGCCCAGCCCCCAGATGACTGCCAGACCAATCAATGCTGCCTGGAAGAAGTGATGTCCATCGGCGGGGTCAATGATGGTAAATACAGGACGATACCGTATCGCAACCACATCGGGATGACCAAAGTCACGCAACAGCTCGCGCGCCATGGCTGCATCCACACCACGACCTGACACGTCAGACTTTGCCTGCAGTTCTTCGCCCAGCAGCGCACGCAGTTCGAATGCGACGTCATTGCGCTGCCGGCGCGGCAACTGCACCGCGACATCCGCCACGTAGGCGTCGATCAAATCATTTGCATTCATGATCAGTCCTCCTTCAAGAGCCGACCCATGGCATCATTCATCCCCTGCCAGGAATCGGTGAGCTTTTTGAGCAGCTTCCGGCCATCTGCATTCAACGAGTAATACCGCCGCGGCGGACCCTCTTCGATCTTCCACTCGCTTTTCAGCACACCCTGCGTCTCGAGCCGACGCAATAACGGGTACAGCGTGCCTTCTTCAATCGGCATGCCCCGGTCGGCCAGCGCCTGTCGAAGTTCATACCCATAACGCGGAGCACGAAGCTGCGACAGCGTGGCCAGCACCACCACGCCCCGTCGCAGCTCAAGCTCCAGTTTGTTGAACGTGACTTCATTACCCATGTCGTACACAGTACTGTTTGTCGCACAGTACGTCAATCACAGTTCCTGGACAGGCATGACGCTGCAAACGACGTCAGATTCCTTCACCCACCCGGCATCGTCTTTGAGCCTCGGTCACGCTGATGAGGTTTCGCTCCGGATCCGGGTATCCCGCTGTCCTTACTCAGGGTTCATAACGAGGCACGTGCAGCACGTGGTTGGTCGAATAAATCGGAGCCTGGCTATTGTTGGTATTCATCGACCAGATCAATTCTTCGATCCGGTTCTCGCGCCCGAACACGTCATCGAGCATATGCTCCAGGACGGTTCTCTCGGCCTTTTCGATACTCACAAAAATGGCACCGTTGTCCGGCAAGAGCGGATGAAGCGAGGCGCTCCGGTCATACATCATCGACGCCCATGAAGAGTGTCGGTAGTTGTTCTTGTGAGGAATCGAGCTGCTTGCCGTGATGCAAGGCGAATCGTTATAGACGCATTTCACCTGCCCTCGCATTCGATTTTTAACAAGCAGCAAGGCCTGAGAATTGTCGGAATGGAAAAGTGTTCCATTGCACTTCAAATCGATCGACTCGAAGGTCGCCAACAAATGCTCTTCAAAGCGAGCCTCTAAGAAACGCGTATCAACGAGGAGATTCGGGTTTGCCCTTAGAAACCCAGCATCGAGAGGCCTGGAATAGGCTGGAGTGGCGAGATCACCCTTGATTTCTTCAATTGCAAATAGCTTCATTCATTCTTCGCGTTGTGCGTCGTTCGAAGCAATTTCGGCTTAGTCCTCTTCAGGTATGCAGTCAAGCGTTATGCGCCACTGCGTCTCCACCACGAACTTAGATCTTGCATCGAGCACCACCGCCGGAAGGTTGCATTTCTCCAGGAGCTCGAGCGCCCACTGCTTACGGATGGAAGCAGGGCAGATCACGGGCAGCCGGCGTTTGCGTTCCGCCCAGAATTGGCAGAGCACGATGTCTGCTTCGGTCGTTTTTCCCAACCCGACTTCGTCTGCCAGGATGACGCCTTTGGACCGCGGAGACAGCCTCGCGAACTGCGCGGCTTCGATCTGGTGCGGGTTCAGATCGACGGCAGCGTCGAAGAGGGACATGGAAAGGCGGTCGATGCCGCTCGCGGCCCGACGAGTGAGTGAGGTCGTGGGTGAAGTATATGGCGTGGTGAGGCGTCAGGCTCATTGGCGGGTTCGAGTTCCCTTCAGGGGTTGAAGCACGTCGATGTGGTTGCTGCAGACTCAGATCCCCACCTCGCGAACGGGTATGTTGGTGCGCCAAACGTCCGTGTTGAGCGGGGTTCGGTCGGAGCGCACGGCGCAATGGTCGAGCTGTCGTCCGCTCGAATGCGTTGTCAGGCAGGCCCTTTCACATTTATCCCGGCTTCAGCTCTTGGCTGAGTACTGTTTGAAAGTCGATTCCAGTGCGAAGGTTCACGCATCAACGCTCGTTGGAGGAGACTGCGCATGTCGTGTCTGTACAGAGTATCTTCGCATCTCGACGCAACCTCGGAATCCAGTCTCCAATTTGCTTTTCCAGCCGGGATCGGCGCTGCGGAGTCAAGCTCCTGATGTACGCCGCGTCATGATCAAACCATTCTCCACCATAGCGCTTCATCTCAGAAATTGCGTTCTCAACGCTTGTGCCGTTGAAGACTCGGTACGCTGCGACCACAACACCGGTCCGATTCCTCCCGGAGCGGCAGTGGACGTATATTGGCTTAGCTTGCGTGCGGGTGATCGCCAGGAAGTGCGCCACGTGGTCGTCTACTTTCTCTGTAGCGAACACAACCAGGGGCTCCCAATCAGGCACTCGAAAGTAGTCGATCTCTCGTCTGGTGATGCCTGGAACTACCGCGTCTCGAAAAGACTGCCTGTCGTCCAGGAGCCATTCGAGATTGACGATCGTCTTCACACCAAGCTGGATAAGGGCTGCGGCGCTCGTTTTGTCGAGCCTCGCGCCTCGCCACAGCGTCTGCGGAGTCACTACGCAAGAATTCTGAACTCGAGGGTCAAGTGGGGTCCCGCATGCTGGGAAGGCTCCTTCGTCTGGCTTGGCGGCACAGGCAACCAGCACGGTCCAGCACAGAGCAACACCAGTCCAGGGCAGCATGATTCGACGGAGTATCGGTTGCATCCGATTTCCTGGTGCTCCTTAGCACCAAGTCAAGCGGCGCGACTGCGGAAGGGGTGTTTGCGACAAAAAATGGCGAAGCCATTCGCAAACGTACCTGGAGTATGTGCGTCCGAGTGCCCGAGCCGAAGGCGGAGGAACGGCGTAAGCTTCATGTTGAGTGCCATGTCTTTCGAACATTGGCGTTTCCATCTCCGTCTCCTGTGCCCAAAGGCATTGCATTGTGTCCTTAGGCCATCGAACTGTTTGTCCCGATCAAAATGGGTAGGTTTCGCTACCGACTCGAGAAGCCCGACCCGGTTAAACATATCACGTCGATATCCCAAACCGCAGCGTGCGGATCAATGGTCGCATTTTGACCATATCTTAGGTTAGCGATGGAAAGACCGTCCTTGGAAAAGAAGAACGCGAGACTCGACGTTTTTACATCCAGGTCTGGCAAGCGGTGACCACTGGGGCTTCGGCTGCTCGCCGATCATCTCGGCGCCTAACGCGCCGATGTGCGACGCCGAAGCGCGTAGCGCGAACGCGTCCGCTCGATTGGCTTGTTATGCGACGCTTTGCATTTTGTTCGCGTAGTCGAGGCCAGACGTGGAGGGAGGCAGCGGCTTGCCGTCAGCGCGATACAGTTCAATTGCTTCCTCGACGACTGTACATAGATCTTCGAATACTTGAAGTTCGTCCTCGCCATGGCAGCCGCCATAAATGAGGCCCGGGGTGCTGCCAACGTAGCATCGATCCTCGTCAGACCATTCGACGATCTTTGCGTATTTCGCACTCTCTTTCATTTTTTTTGCCTCTTGGAGAGCCATTCTCACGACTCTCACCTGATACTGCCTGGCATCATCTCTCAGCCCGATCTATTCATGAATCTTCTGCTGCGGCTGCCGAGATGCACGCAAACACTGTGCGTGCTCCTTCCAGGTGCTCGCCGTACTGGTAAGTACGACTGCACGCCTGCAAGGGCGCGCCACACTGTCTTTTCGCGCATCTCGTCACTGGCGACGAACCTTCATGAATGGTCCGGGCTAGTTGCCCAGAGACCGTCACGGGCTTCTGTAAATCAGGATGGACGAAGTTCCGATGACTCCCTTTCCCGCCACGGTCACTAAACCCTGCCCTCGTTAGTTCCGCGATCATGTCCCTGATCTTTGGCGGCATGGATCACCTCTGTCTATAGCGACGCATAACACCAAGTTAAGCGGCGTGGCCGTTCTGGCGGACAAATTGCGTTCGCAATTTGTCCGCCAGGTTGCCATGTCCGGGTGAGCGTAGAAAGCAGCTTATACATATTGTTAGGATAACCACTCCTTATTTTGGAAATCAACAACATTCCGTTTCCCTTTGTAGGTTCCGCCGGTTCTGCGTCCTTTATGTTCCTGAGCAGGTGAGGCGAGACATTCCACTTATGACCTGACTCGTTAATAATCGTAGCTGTCTTCTTATTGAATTTTACGAGCACACCAAAGAGTGCATCTCGACCTTGGGGCACAAAGCTTACCTTGTCGCCTGGTACGAATCGCATCATCTCCTTGTGAGTATGGTATGACTCCAGAAATTTCAGCCGCGCGACAATACGATGATTTAGCACAAGCAACTCTTCTTCGGTCAAGTCATCAATGTTGATGGTCAATATATCCTCCTAAGTCGTTGGACACGCGTACGAAGTGACGCGGCGCTAACGTTGGAACTCAGAGGCGGCCAAAGGCCGTCCGATGAAATGACTGGTTAAACCGCTGGTGGCTCACCGCACTTCCAGGAGATCCTCTCCCACGATCACTTCTCCCGCATAGTACTTTCTCACACCTTCGATCCAGAGTTCGGGCTTCTCGCATGCGGGCAGTCCGGTCGGAACAAAGTGGGTCAAGACCAGCTTTTTGACGCCGGCTTGCGCAGCCACTTTGCCGACCTCTTCGATCGGCGTATGAGCTTCAACAATGTGTCGCTTACGGGCCTCGTTTCCCGGATCGGTGGCGCGTACCAATGCGCCCACGCCTTGAACGTTCACGATTTCATGAACGAGAACGTCCGCACCTTTCGCCAGCTGGATGAGACTCTCGCTGCGCGACGTGTCACCGGAAAAAATAATGGAGCGCTCAGCAGTATCAAAGCGGAACGCGTACAAAGGTTTGGCCGCACCGTGTGGTACTTCAGCCGAGGTAACTTTGATGTCCTGATCCTGATGGATAATGCCCTCGCCCTTGATCTCGTGTACGCGAATGAGGTTGACAAGCGGGGGAAAGTCTTCATCTCTTATGCGAAGTTCAATATCCCATTTCATGTACTCGAAGTAAGACCGTGTCATCTGCTCGAGCGGCGGGCGGCCCGCAGATATCCACCGGCGTCTTCAGTCCGCTCGACCACGCCCGCAGGAGCAAGGTGCCGTAGTCGGCGCTGTGGTCCGAGTGATTGTGCGCAATGAAGACTTCTCATAGGGCTCGCGCAGACACACCAGCAAGCGCCATCTGGCGACTGACTCCGCTTCTGGCATCAATGATCTACACGCTGCCATTGACGACCAGCGCGTTAGCGGGTTGAGGTCTAGCCTTCTTGATCGATGGACCGTCGGCAGTCCCCAACAGAATGAGGCGGGTTATGTTTTCCTGAGGTTGCTGCGCGCGAAGAACCGGCGCCACGACTCCCAGGATAATGGCGAGCGTCAATTGAAGAGTGCGTGTCAAAGGATTGCTCCGATGCGTAGAAGGAATGCCAAAATGTGCTGTAGCCAGCTACCTGCCGCGCCAAGAACGGCAAGAGCTGGCGATGGCAGAGGTCTCTGACTAGCGAGGACCAACGT
>Ga0163144_10001787_pt1 | contig 50352 bp, 37 predicted proteins | sample OliLak19BULKMAT1_FD_123175 | JGI IMG/M metagenome (GOLD analysis project Ga0163144, IMG submission 123175) | Freshwater microbial mat bacterial communities from Lake Vanda, McMurdo Dry Valleys, Antarctica - Oligotrophic Lake LV.19.BULKMAT1 | ecosystem: Environmental > Aquatic > Freshwater >... | reverse complement strand
TCGACGCCCCTCGCGGCGTCACACCTCCTCGGAATATTCCCGATATTCCTGCGTCGGCGTTCCTTGCGAGGGACGCCGATGAACGACAATCTGATTGACGCCCTCTCAACGGCGGTGCACTAGAGAGAGTCGGTCGTCGCTCGCAGGTGCGCGATGATCCTGGCCGCCGTCGCCGCGTCGAAATCGCGGCCATAGGTGCGCTCGAACAAGCGCACCCGGAGCGCGGCCGAGCGATCCTTGCCGGTCGTGTCGCCGAGCCCGGCTCGCATCAGCGCGCGGGCGGTGTCGAACATGTCGCAGCCCATCTTCAGCCGTTCGACGCCCGATCGCTCCATCAGCAGACGGTGCTGTAATTCCGCCGCGGCGGGGCTCGTGTCGTTCACGCCCGCACCTCAGCAAGGAGGTCTGCGACGGTCAACTCCGAAGCCCAGCGCTCGAGGTAGCTCCAGTCGAGTGTGGGCACGGAACGGAGCACGTTGCGGACGTCGCGCAGTTGCACTTCGGAACGGCTCGGCTTGGCCCAGACCAGCTTCGAGAGCACGAGATCCTCTGGCGACACGACCTGGATCACATGGCCATCGACGGTGATCGCTTGCCGGCGCTCGAACTCGACGCGGCGATACGGAGCGGCCTTCCGCACGATGAAGTCGACTTTGATGACCGACGGTGTGTGGATGAGGTTGAAGCTCGACTGGTGCTCGATCGCCTGTCGGATCATGTCCTGGTCGCAATAGAAATCGTGCGAGAAGGCGGCAGCGATGGTCTCGATGTCCGCTGCGCGGATCTCGACGACGATGTCGATGTCGCGTGTCATGCGCGGCTCGGCGTAGAAGCTCATCGCCGTGGAGCCGCTCAGCATGTAGGGAATCTGCGCTGCGTCGAGACGCCCAACGACCAGCACCAGCAGATCGAGCTCTTCGCTCATGCCGATCGGTGGACGACTGCACGCACGCCGCGGCCTACACCCGGTAGTACGACCGGTACCACTCGACGCAGCGCTTCACGCCGACCTCGACCGGCGTGTTCGGCCGGTAGCCGACCGCGTCGACCAGAGCCTGCACGTCGGCGCTCGTGTCCGGCACGTCGCCGGGCTGGAGCGGCAGCAGGTTCATCTCGGCCTTCTTGCCGAGCTCCTGCTCGAGCACCTCGATGTAGCGCAGCAGGGGAACGGGGCTGCCGTTGCCGATGTTGAAGACGCGCCATGGGGCCGAGCTGGTTGCGGGATCAGGCTCGTCGCTCCGCCACTTTTCGTCGCGGACGGTCGGCTGGTCGGCGGCGCGGATCACGCCCTCGGCGATATCCTCGACGAACGTGAAGTCGCGGCTGTGATTGCCGTTGTTGAAGACGTCGATCGGCTTTCCTTCGAGGATGTTCTTGGCGAACAGGAAGAGCGCCATGTCGGGCCGGCCCCACGGTCCGTAGACGGTGAAGAAGCGGAGGCCGGTCGTCGGGAGCGCGAAGAGATTCGAGTAGGTGTGCGCGAAGAGCTCGTTCGCCTTCTTCGTCGCTGCGTACAGCGTGAGCGGGTGGTCGACGTGATGGTGGACCGAGAACGGCATCGTCGTATTCGCGCCGTAGACCGAGCTCGTGCTGGCGTACGTCAGGTGCTCGCAGCCGTTGTGGCGGCAGCCTTCGAGGATGTGCTGGAAGCCGATGATGTTGGCCTCGATGTAGGCGTAGGGATGCGTGATCGAGTACCGGACGCCCGCCTGCGCCGCGAGGTGGATGACGCGCGGGAAGCGATACTTCGCGAATAGCTCCTCCATCGCCGGGCGGTTCGCGATGTCGATCTTCACGAACGTGAAGCCCTTCCGCGAGGTCAGGCGCGCGAGCCGCGCCTCCTTCAGCTTCGGGTCGTAGTAATCGTTGAGGTTGTCGAGCCCGACCACTTCGTCACCACGATCGAGCAGCTTGTGGGCCACGTGCGACCCGATGAACCCGGCGGCGCCGGTCACGAGAAAGAGCATGGTCGCTAAGGTGTACGGCCGAGGGGCAACGTGCAAGCGGGGAACTTTCTTTTGCTTCGTTCTGCTGGGCGGGGGCGTGGGAGGGTGGGGCGCCGGCTCGAACGCGGGGCGCCCGCGCCGCTCAAGGGTAGAATTCGCAGGGTCCGCGTGCCCCGCTCACGAGCCGGCGCCCCACCCTCCCACGCCCCCGTCGCGCCGCGACGGCACAGAACAATGCTCGCTGCTCGGTGACGGCCGACACTTAGCGCGCCCCATGGATCAGAGCGGCGCGTCGTCCGACGTTCAGCGGCGCAGGGTGTTCGAGGTCCAGCCGCTTCGTGGCTTTGGCGGGTCGGCGTCGAGGCGGGCGATCAGTCGGGGCGACGCTACCTCGCGATAGGCTTCGCGGACGAGGCCGGCGACGACGTGCCAGTCGGGTTTGCGGTCGATGCGGACGCCCACCCAGCCCTTCACTCCGACGTAGGGCGGGCGGAAGAAGCGCACGGGGTCCTCGTCGACGAGGGCGTCCTGCAGGCCCGCTCGCATCGGCAACCACACGGCGACGTGATCGGCGCCGTGATGGTGCGCGTCGAGCTGCGCGAAGATCTTCCCCGCCCGCACGTCGGCTCGCCCCACGCGAGCTTCTCGGTCGCCTCCGGAAGCGCGAGACAGATCTTCCGCAGCCGCTCGATCGCCGCGGCTTCCGATTTGTTGTGCGGGAGGCGGAGCGGATGGCGCGAGGCCGGTTGATCGCGCGGAGCGCTTGATTTGGCCGTGGGTCGTCTGCGGATCGGCACGATGCGCTGCTGCTACACCAGCGCCGAACCCGAAGGGAAGTCGGCATCACGAATTCGCAGGTAGACGGTCCCATCCTCGGACGACAGGCTGGCCGAATCATGGGAATCGTCATGCGGAAAATCATCGCGGCGTTCGGCTTCATCATCTGGTCCAGCGGGCTCGCACAGGGTGCCGACCAAACCATCCTCGGGAAGCAGTTCCAGCTGAAGGATCCCAAGCCTGGCGTGAATGCGACGAAGCGAACGTTCGTCGGCCAGGGGCTCGAGAAGGGCACGACGCATGCGATCGTCGGCGACCCGACGGTGACGGGCGCGTCGCTCACGGTGTTCACGCGTGGCGCCGTGCCGGCGAGCCAGATCTTTCCGCTGCCCGCGGGCCTCTGGGCCGCCAAGCGCGGCGGCTTCAAATACGGTGACACGAAGCTCACCGCCGGACCCGTGAAGACGGTGAGGGTGCAGGTCACCAAGACCGCCTTCCAATTGAAGGCGGCCGTGTCCGGGAAGAACGGCGGCATTGCGCTTACGCCACCCAACCCCGGTATCGACGCTTGCCTGCGTTTCGAGATCGCGGGCGGCGATCGCTACGAGGTCCTGTTCCCGGCGATCCCGGATGCGACCATCAAGAAGAACGACGCGAAGACGTTCCTGGTGAAGGCCGCGCACGCCGAGGGCCCGTGCGGGTTCGTCGTCGATCCGGCCGGCACCGATCACACCTCTGTCGTCAGCGCGATCGACCTGCCGACGAATGGCCGCGAGGCGGCCGCACTCGGCCTGGATATCGACGGGAAAGCGAACGACGGCGTCGACAACCAACTCGGGTCGGTGCTCGGATCGTTCCAAGCGCTGCTGCCGAACCTCGACCTGCAGGCGTCGATCACCCGACAAATCGACCAAGGAACGCTGGTCCTGCTCGCCAATGTGAAAGCAACGGCCCTCACCAGCGCCCAAGGCGTCGGCACGTGGCTCTACGCCGGAACGACCAGCATGACGCCGCCGGCATGCGTCGACGGCAGCGACGTGGTCTGCCGCCAGCAGTTCACCGGCACGGGGCTCTTCAACGTCGACCTCACCGGCCCGACGGACGCCAAGCTCGCCGGCTCGATCGCGACCGGCAACTTCATCGGCGTCGCCGACGAGCTCACGGTGAAGCTCACGCTCGGCGGAGTACCGCTGACGCTCCCGCTGAAGAAGGCGCGCGCGGAGCTCTCCGGCATGAGCGCGGCCGGATGGCCGTCGACGAACAGCAAGATCGGCGGCGCGATCACACAGGCCGATATCCAAGGATCGGTGCTGCCCGCCATGGCGACGCTCATCCGCACGACCTTCGACGAGGACTGCGACGTCGGCGGTACGCCTCCGAGTTGCGGCTGTGTCGGGGGCTCGACCGGCGCAACCATGAGGAACCTCTTCGACAAAGCGCCGACCCAAGACTGTCAGATCTCGGACCCCGAAGTGACGACGGTGATCAGCGGTTTCCTCACTCCCGACATCGACCTCGACGACGACGGCACCAACGATGCCGTGTCCCTAGGCGTCGGCATCACCGCGGTAGCAGGCACCTTCACCGTCCCGTGATCTGAAGACCCGATGCCGAAGGCGAGGAAACCGATCTCGCCGAGGTCGGTGCGGAGCGGGGTGCGGGGGGTCGGGTCGGCGGCTCGTGAGCGGGGCACGCATACCCTGCGAATTCTACCCTTGAGCGGCGCGGGCGCCCCGCGTTCGAGCCGCCGACCCGACCCCCCGCACCCCGCTCACCGAAGCGACCGCATCAAAACGAGATCAAACTACCGAGCCCCGTAGTTCATCGCCGTCCCCTTCCGCTGCGCCATGATGTACGCCTCGAGCGCCCGCATGTTCGGGCTGTCCGGCTCGAGCTTCGTCCCGCGCACGGGATGCTCGATGCACCAGTTGATCATGTCGCGGAGCAGCGCCACGCGCCCGAGCTGGGGCTGAAACTTCGGGTACGTCTCGGCGTGGGTGTTGGCGGCGTCGGGGTGACACATGTCGCACGACACCGCGATCGTGCTGCCGAGCTGATCGCCGGAGTGAAAGACCGTCGACCCGTGGACGGCCATCGCGAGCGTCTCGCGCTGCCAGGTGAGGACGTCGCGGTCGGTCACCTGGCCGTACGATTGTCCCTGCGTTCGCCCGACCACGTCTTTGTTGTCGGCCGGCTCGACGATCGCGTGCTTCTCGCGCTCGGTCGCGATCCAATTGGCTTCGGGATGTGAGCGCTGCCACTGCGCCATCAGATCGGCGGCGATCTTCTGGCCGTTTTCCTTCGTCTTCGGTGCGTTCTTGTCGACGGTGGTCGTGGTCTTGCCGTCGCAGAGCTGGACCACCATGGGATCGTCGGCGTTGGCTTGCAGCGCCCCACCCGCGAGGACGAGGACGGCGAGCCCAAACAGGATCTGAGATCTCTTCATCGCCCGTTCTCCTCAGAAGCTCTTCATGTTGGGCATCGCCGGCACCGACTTGACGCCGTTCGACGCGAGGTAGCCGCTGGTGACCTCGATCGGGTTGCGGTTCCAGAGGTTGTAGACCTTGTCGACGAGGCCGTCGGCACTGACGGCGGCACTGCCGTCGCCGCAACCGTCGTTCGGGTTGAAGGGATCGGGGCGGCTCATCTGCACCGTCAGCTTCGGCAACCCTTCGGGCGCGTACGGCCACGGCCACGCGGTCGACAACAGTCCGTGGAAGTCGATGTTGCCGATGCGGTTGGTCAGCATCTGGTGGGTGTGGCCGTGGATCACGGTCACGTGGTCGAACTTCTTGAGGATCGCCTGCACCTCGTCGGCGTCCTCGGTCCAGAAGTTCCAGTTCTTGTAATATTTGTAGAGCGGCGAGTGCGAGAACACGATCACGGGTGTGTCCGCCGACACCTTCGCGAGATCGTTCGTCAGCCACTCGCGTTGCGGCGCCCCGACCTCGAAGCGGCTCTGAATGCCGTTGTCGAGGCCCGCGACGGTGCCCATGCGCTGCTCGGGCGTCATGCCGCGCGGGGTCCAGAAGTCCTTCTCGTTGACGCTCATGAGGACGACGAAATGCACGCCCTTGTGATCGAACGAGTAGGTCGGCTCGCCGAAGAGCTCGCGCCAGCGCGCGCCCATGTCGAGAAACCAGTCGTGCTCGCCGACCATCATGCGAATCGGTTGCTGCACGTTCTTCAAGATCTCGGCGCCGAGATCGAGCTCTTCCCGCTTGCCGAGCTGGGCGAGGTCGCCGCCGTAGAGGATGAAGTCGGGCTTCGGATCGAGATGGTTCACGTCGTCGACCGCGCGCAGGATGCTGCGCACGAAGCGGTCGTTCAGATCTTTCCGGTAGAGGTGCGAGTCGGAGACGTACGCGAAGGTGAACGGCTCGCGAGTCGCGGCATTGGCGACGGTCACCGGTTGAAAGGACGTCGGAAAGAAGCGCACGCCGCTCCCGGCCGCCGCCGCGACGGCCGCCGCCGATACCTTCAGGAAGTCGCGCCGGCCGAGCTTCGGCAGCGCGGCGAAGAGTGCGTCGCGCTCTTCATAGTGTTTGGTCTCGATGCTCGTGAACTTGCGGCTCATCGTGCGCCCTCCTTCGTTCCCATCACCCGAGCTTCGAATGGCAAGACCTTCCGCATCGCCAGCGCGTTGTCGCGGAAGGGACGCTGCTTGGCGGCGACGGCGCGTTGCCGGGCCGTCTCGGTGCGTTGCTCGGCCGCGAAGCGCTTGTCGGTCAGTGTGTTCAGAAACTCGACCACGTTCTCGATCTCGGTGTCGGTGAGCGCCAGCGGCTCGATGCCGCCGTCGAGGAACGGATTGGTCTCGCCGCCCTTGTTGTAGTTGTCCATCACGTCGACGAGCGTCTGCATCGAGCCGTCGTGCATGTACGGCCCGGTGATGCCGATATTGCGGAGCTGAAACGTCTTGAACGCCCCGATGTCGGAGCGATTCTTCGTGACGAGGAACCGTCCGAGCTCCGAGAGGTTGGTTTCGAGCGCGAGCCGGTCCACCGCCTCGAGACCCTCTTGGCCTTCCTTGCCGTGGAGCGCCTTCAGCGCCTTGCCGGCGAGATCCTCGAAGTCCTGTTTCAACGCCGAGACGCCGACGTTGTGGAAGCGATCATCGGTGCCGAGCGGGTTCGACGGATTCAACATGTGGCAGGTCATGCAGCGCGCCTTGCCGTTGAAGAGGATCCAGCCCTGCGCGGCTTTGGCGGAGATCGCGCTGGTGTCGCCGGCGACGAAGTCGTCGAAGGGCGCGTCGAGGAAGACGAGCGTGCGCTCGAACGCCGCGATCGCGCGGGCCAGGTCGTCGTAGTTCACCGGGCGGGTGTAGGCGGCCTGGAACATGCGCTGGTATTCGGCGTCGTCCTTGATCGTGGCGATGGTGGCCTCCGGGCTCGGCTGGCCCATCTCGATCGGGTTCAGGATCGGGAGCTTCGCTTGCTCTTCCAGCGTCGGCGCGCGGCCGTCGAGAAACTGCGTCTGGAAGAAGAGGGCGTTCATCGTGGTCGGCGCGTTGCGCTGCCCGAGCTGATCGGCGATGCCCTCCGACACGGGTCGGCGATCCGTGAAGCTCCGACTCACGTCGTGACAGGTGGCGCAGGCGAGGGTGCCGTCCTTGGAGAGGCGCGTGTCGAAGTAGAGCTTCTTGCCGAGCGCGATGCGGGCGGCGTTGGGCTCGTTGTCCTTCGGCACCATCGACTGCCAGACGAGCGGGTCTATTCCGCGGGGGGGCTCGCCCGAATCCGTGAGGCCTAGCTTCTCGATCTGCATGATTTGATCGGCGACGGGGAGCGCGCCGTGCGGACCTTTGGCGAGCTTCTGCGCGCCGGCGTCCTTCGCCGGGCTCTCCGTTTCGACTCGGCGGCGTTCCGCGACGGCCTTGGCTTGCTCGGCGGTCACCGCCCCGCCGTCGGCGGACTTCGGCGCCGACGACGCCGGCGTCTCGGCGTTCAGCACTCCGACGAGACTCCACGTCAGCAGCACGCCCGCGCCGACGATACCGGCGACGCGCGCGCGTCCGCGTTTCCACCCGATCGGTTCCCTGTGTTCGATCATGATCGTTCCTCCCCCGTGAGGTTCACAGCAGGCCCGCGCCGGATCCGCGCCCGTGCTCGGGCCCGGCGACGGCAGCAACGAACTCCGCGATCGCGCCCCGGGCATCGCTGCCATGGCACGCCGCGCATGCATCCCCGGTCGTGAGACCGTCCTCCGACACCAGCAAGTACGAGATCGACGCGTGGCTCCATCCGATCAGGTCGAGGCCGCGCCGTTGGAACACGCGAAAATCGACCGTGCCGACGCGTACCGGCGCCGCCCCGTCGTTCCAGACCGGCGCCGCCAACAAGAAGAGCGAGATGGTGCGGCCGTTCGACCGGTAGCGCACGAGGCCCGCGGGATGCGCGCCGAGCATGACGCGCGTTGCCCCCGTCAGCACGATCGCGTCCGACCCGGGATCGCCGATCGTGCCCGCGAACGGCAGATGCTGACGCAGCCAGGTGTTCACGGTGGTGACGTCGGTGCTCGCGAGCTGGAGTGGCATGTGGCCTTCGTCGATCTCACGATGGAGCGCAGCGGCCGCGACGACGGCGGGAGCCGGGTCGGCGGCGAGGGGATCGGACGCGCGCATCGGAGCGCTCGCCGGTCGGGCGTCGTGACCCGGCGTGTGGAAGGCCGCGCCGCCGCGCCACGCGAAGAAGCCCCCGGCGACCGCGATCACCAACGCCCCTGCGGTCGCGGTCCGGCGTGCCGACGTGAGCCCGAAGAGGGCATGGCGCACCCGTGCCTCGACCTCCGGCGCCGGAGCGGCGGGATAGAGCGTGTGGAGCGCCTGCGCGAGATGCCGTTGGCGGGCGACGGCGCGTCGGCACGTGCCGCACCCGTCCAGGTGGCGCTCGACCTCGAGCGCCGCGTCGACGCCGAGCTCGTCGTCGGCATAGGCGGCGAGCTGGAGTCGGAGCGACTGACAGGTGGCCGTCACATCGACTCCCGTCGGAGCGGCGTGGCGCGGACGAAGCCGCGCTCGGTCGCTTGGCGCAGCAAGAGCGCGCGGAGCAGCGTTCGTCCGCGCGACAACCGCGACATCACGGTGCCGAGCGGGCAGTGCAGGACGTCGGCGATCGCGCGATAGCTGAACCCTTCGACGTCCTTCAAGTAGATCGGTGTCCGGTAACGCTCGTCGATGCTCGCGAGCGCGGTGCGGATCTCCTCCGCCCAGCGCCGGTCGAGCAGGAGCAGCTCGACGCTCTCGACCATGGCGTCAGCGGCGAGAAGCGCGCGCTCGGAGGCGAGGTTACGCTCGCGATCGATGCGGCGCCGGCGCGAGACGAGCTCGTTCCGGAGGATCGTGAAGAGCCAGGCCCGGACGTTGGTGTCCGGGCGATAGGTCGCATGGTGCTCGAGGGCGCGCGCACAGGTGATCTGCACGAGGTCCTCGGCCTCGTCAGCCGACTTGAGGGCGCAGGCGAAACGATGCAGCGCCCCCAGATGCGGGACGAGCTCCGCCTCGAAACGTATTCTCCGGGCTCGTTGTGATCGCCAGCTCCACACGCGACGGCTCCTGCGATGTAAACGCCCGGAGGTCGGGATTTATTCCCGGCCGGAGGAGGGGGCGGCGACGGTCCGAGCATAGTCGCGGATGGAAAACGCAGACAACCGTTCGGGCGAGCTTTTTCGGGGAGCCGCCGCCGCGGGCATCCCCAGGTGGTCCTCTGCGGTCCGTGGCTCGTGCTGCACGGCGCCCGACTGTTGTCGTAGCCGCGTATTTGTGGCCGAAGGACGCGCATGCCCGCGCTCTTCGACTTCCTGCGCTATGCCTCGGTCGCGGCGCTCGGCGTCTTTGCCGGCGCGATGCTGACCGAGGGTGGGGTGCTGGTGCCCTTCTGGCGCGCGCTCGCGCCCGCCGAGTTCCTGCGCTGGTACGCCGCCAACGCCGAGCGCCTGCTCGCGTTCTTCAGCCCGCTCACCTCGGTGAGCGCGGTCGTCGCGCTGCTCGCGGCGATCGGCTCGCTCTGGGAAGGCCACCCCGGACGCTGGTGGGCGGTAGTGGCCGCGACGCTCGTGGTGGTGACCGTCGCGAGCTTCTTCCTCTACTTCGAGCAGGCCAACACGAGCTTCGCGACCGCGACCATCGCCGTCGACGCGGTGCCGGCCGAGCTCGCCCGCTGGAGCACCTGGCACAACGCGCGGACCGCGCTCAGCGTGCTCGCGCTCGGCGCGGCGCTGCTCGCCGTCCGCCAATCCCCCTGACCCTGACGGAGGAAGATTCCAATGGCTTTGAGACGATTCGGCTTCATCGTGACGGGCGCCGGCTACGAGGCCGGCAAACACATCGTCACGCTCGCTTCGCCGGAGATCACGACGACGATCGTCGGCGTCTCGAAGCCCGAGCAGGCGCTCGCCGTCGCGGATTGGATGGTCGGACAGGGCGTGCAGCTGATCGAGCTCTGTGGCGGGTTCGGACCGATCTGGACCGCGAAGGTGATCGAGGCGATCGACGGCAAGGTGCCCGTCGGCTCGGTGGCGTACGGGCCCGAGTCGATCGATCAGATGCACGCGCTCTTCGCCGACTGACGGCCGCATCGGCGGCGACAACCGCCGAGCGCATGCGCTCGGCGGGCGGACGATTAGGCCGAGCGCCCATGCGCCGGTGCACGTTCACGGCCCGAATCACGCCCAGCGCGATCGTTTGAGGGCGATTCGATTGTCTCGCCGTTTGCCAGGGCGTTAGCTCGAACGCGTTCGTACGTCGTTTCAGCGTCGTCGCCTCGCCGTGCCGTGCGAGGCGGGCTTTCGATTCCGCCATCAGCTTCGCTTCCCCGATCACCCGCGTCGTCGTCCGAAAGCCCGGACGGGCACTCCACTTTGCCTGCGAGGGATCCCCACCATGTCGCTTCCAACGTCACATCGAGTCGTCGTCAGCGCCGTCGCCATCGTTGCGGTGCTCGCCGCCTTCGCGTCGTTCCCCCGTCTCGCCGATGCCGCCACGGCGCGCGTCCGCTGGTTACCGAGCGCCGATCCGACCGTCATGCGCTACGACGTCTACGTCCGGGAGGCGGGGGCGCCGCACGGGAACGACGCCGCATGGTCCGGCCATCCGACGCCCGACGACGATGGCGCGATGTCGGCGGCCGTCACGTTCACGCCATCCGCGGCGGGGGCGAATTATTTCGCCGTCGTCGCCGTCCGCGCCGCCGACGAGAGTACGCTCTCCGCCGAGTTGCCGACGGGCACGCCGATCGCGTGTCATACCGACCACTGCGAGACGAAGGACTCGTGCGACTTTGGCGATCTGCCCGACGGCACCTCGTGCGACGGTGCGACCGACGATCCGTGTCTCGCGGCGTGTCGCGCCGGCGAGTGCGGCACCAGCTCCGGAAGCGACGGCGCCAGCGCCGCGGTCGAGCTCGACCGATTGCGCTTCCGATCGCGGGACGCCGGCGTCGCGCTGTCGATCAAGGGTCGCTTCGTATCCGCCGCTCCGGTCGATCCCGCGACTACGGGCGTCGTTGTGGAGCTTCGTACCGCGGACGGGGTCACCCTTCACGCGGCGTCGGTCGCGGCGGCCGCGTTCAAGCCGTCGGCCTCCGGCCGGCGGTTTCATTTTGCCGCGGCGGGCGCGGAGGCCGATCCCGGGTGGCACGGATTGCAGCGCTTGGACTTCCGCCAGCGGGGGGGCCGGTGGATCGTGACCGCACAGCTCGAGACCCCGGAGCTCGTTGTGGCCTCGCTCGAGCCGACGATCACGGTCGTGCTGCGCATCGGTACGACCTGCGTGCGGCGCCTCGACGCGCAATGCGTCCAGAGTGCGAGCCGGTCGACCTGTCGCTGAGGCGGTCTGCAAAAACGACGGGGCGGTCGGTGCAGATTACACACTCGAACGGCGGGTGACCCTCGCGATCGCAGCAGGCGCGGGCCCGTCGCACTGGCATGGCATTGGCTCTGTCATGCTCGTCATGAGGCTTGCCGGCGAAATGGCGTGGATGGCGTGCGTGCTCATGGTGGCGGTCACCGTGCTGGTCGTGAACACTGTGCTGGCGGAAAACGGAGCTGGCTCCATTGCGCCGATAGCGACGCGCGCCGGGACCGGGACAGATCGACCGTCGGCCCCGCCGCGGCTCGCGCCGCCTGTGCTCCTGTCGGTCGAGATCGTTTCCGATGACGACCGAGCGGCTGAGAGGAACGCCGCAGGCGATCCCGCGCGATGCAGTCCCGGAACGGCCGATTGCCACGCAGTGCCGGACGCGGCCGCCCTGCAGCGCGCGCACTGACCTGAATCGCGTCGGGGTTGTCGTGCTGCGGAGCCTCCCGTAGGGTCGCCAGTCGACTCTGCGAGCGATGAGGACCCCGGGCGACACGAGAGCACGCCGCCAGCTTGCCGCGATTCTGAGCGCCGACGCGGTGGGATACAGCCGGCACATGGCCGCCGACGAGGGCGCGACCGTCGCCGCGATGCGCTCGCACCGCGAGACCCTGAGCGGGTTCGTCCGCGAGCACCATGGCCGCGTCGTGAACGCGGTCGGCGACAACCTCCTTGCCGAGTTCGCGAGCGCGGTCGACGCGGCGGCGTGTGCGGTCGCGGCGCAGCGCGAGCTGGGGCATCGCGAGGCCCATCTTCCCGAGGACCAGCGTCTCCGCCTTCGCATCGGCGTGCACCTCGGTGATCTCGTCATCGAGGACGACGAGATCTTCGGCGACGGCATCAACATCGCGGCGCGTCTCGAAGCGCTCGCGTTGCCGGGCGGTGTGGCGGCGTCGGCGGCCGTCGTCGATCAGGTGCGCGGCAAGATCGACGCGGTGATCGAGGACATGGGCGAGCAGGCGCTCAAGAACATTCCACAACCGGTGCGGGTGTATCGGTTGCGGCCACTCGCCGCCGGCGAGGTCGCCGACACGACGGTCAACACCGTGCCCGGCTTCGGCGGTCGTCCCGCCATCGCGATCTTGCCCTTCGAGCATCGCGGCGCCGACGACACGCAGGCGTTTCTCGCCGACGGCATCACCGAGGACCTGATCGCGCGGTTGTCGGCGTTTCGCTTGTTCCCGGTGATCTCGCGGAGCTCCATGTTCACGTACCAAGGCAAGCGCGCCGACGCCCGCCAGGTCAGTCGTGAGCTTGGTGCTCGTTACGTGGTCGAGGGCAACGTGCAGAACGTCGGCGGCCGGCTCCGCGTCGGCGTGCAGCTGATCGACGGATTGCAGGGCGTGCAGGTCACGTCCGAGCGCTGGGATCGCGAGCGCGGCGACGTGCTCGCGTTGCAGGACGACATCGTGCACGTGATCGTCGGCTCGATCGAGCCGGCGCTGGCGCGCGCCGAGCGTCAACGCGCGCAGCGCAAATCGGCGCCGCAGCTCGACGCGTGGGAGTCGTTTCAGCGCGGTCGGTGGCTGCTCTTCGGCTTCCGCTCCGACGACGAGATGCGCGAGGCGATCCGACTTTTCCAGCGCGCCCGCGAGCTCGATCCGCCTTCGCGACGGCCGCGGCGCTCGAGTCGATCGCCCGCATCGTCCAGATCACGTACCTGTGGGACGACGGGCCGGAAGTCGGCGCCGAGGCGCTCCGTCTCGCGGAGCTCAGCCTGGCGCTCGCCGAGGATGATCCGTGGGGGCAGACCGCGCTCGGCTACGCGTGCGGCCTCACCGACGACCACGCGCGCGAGATCGCCGCGTTCGAGCGCGCGCTCGAGCTGAACCCGAGCCTCACGATGGCGTACGACGGGCTCGCCGGCGCGCTCGGTGTCGCGCATCCCGACGAGGCCGTGCGCATCGCGGAGAAGGCGATCCGGCTCTCGCCGCGCGATCCGCAGATGCACTTCCTGGTGCATCGCATCGCCGTCGCGCACCTGATCGCGGGACGCTACGCCGACGCGGCGGCGCGCGACGAAGAAAGTCTGCGACTCCGCGCGGACCAGCCCCACATCTACCGTACGCTGGCCGCGTCGTACGGCCATCTTGGCCGAAAAGAAGACGCGCTCGCGACGCTCGAGAAGATGCAGCGTCTGGCGCCGCAGTTCACCGTCGAGCGGTTTCGACGCGCCAACTCGGCGGTGCTGGTGGCGCGCTGCCTCGAGGGCTGGCGACGCGCGGGGTGGACGGAGCGCTGACGACGACGAGAGGGCGTCCCGCAGTCGGACCGCGCTCCGTGGTCAGTGTCGGCCTACGGAACCTGACGTTCGGCGTGGGTGGAGTTCGGGTCGGCCGCAGTGGCGAGGGCAGAGGCCGCGCGGGCGGCGGCGGTGCAGATGGTTCTTCCGTGGGAACGCGCCTCTGCCGCGTGCCGGACGGGTGGAAGTACTGTATCGCCTAGGGCCGCATGCGCGATCGGGATGGTGCACTGGACACGTGGGTGCGGGGGCTCCTGCCCGCAACGCCGCCCGCGATTCTTCTCGGCGTCGGCTCCACGAACGACCTGAGCATTTTGCGCAGCTTCACCCGGCGGCGCATCCCGACTCTGCACCTCGTGTCGCAACGGCTCGTCGGCTCGTTCTCGCGGTTCGGCGGTCGCGTGCGGATGCCGCCCGTGCAGGATGAGCCCGAGGCATGGCTGCAAGCGCTCGAGCGCCTCTCATTCGTGCTGCCCGCACCGGCCGTGCTCTTCCCTCTCATGGACGAACATGTCGAGCTCGTCGCACGGAACGCGGAGCGTTTGAGCGGCGGCATGCTTCGCTTCATCGGGCCCGATGCCGAAACGCTCGGGATGATCATCGACAAGCGGCGCCAATACACGACGGCGCAAGCCGCGGGCGCGCGCATTCCCAAAACTTGGTACCCGGAGGACGCGGCTGCGCTCGCGTCCCTCGCCTCCGGGTTGGCGTATCCCGTCATCCTCAAGCCGCACACGTCGTACGTCGGTCGCCCCACGATCGGGAATCGCAAAGTGCTGGTGGTCGACGACGCCGACGCGCTCGTCGCGGCGTTCGCGAGCTGCACGGCATCCGGCGTGCGGTTCATGATCCAGGAGATCGTGCCGGGAGGCGACGACGCGATCTTCTGGTACAGCGGCTTCTGGGACGAGCACGGCGAACGTGCGTGGTTCACGGTGCAGAAGCTGCGGCAGTTCCCGACCGGGTTCGGCGACGGCTGCTTGCAGCGCACGATCGAAGCTCCGGTGGTCGCAGAGGAGAGCCGCCGCTTGCTGGCGGCGTTTCGCTATCGCGGGCTCGTCATGGTCGAGCTCAAGCGCGATCCAACCGACGGCGCGTACGTGCTCATGGAGATCAACCCGCGGACGGTGTCGGGCAACCAGGTCGGCATCACGGCAGGCGTCGATCTCGCGTGGATCGCGTATCGGCGTCTGATCGGCGCCGCCGACCCGGCGCACGCGCCGAGCTTCCGGCCGGACGTCCGGTTCGTCAATGAGGAATGGGACGTCCTCGCGTTCGTCGAGGCGCGTGCGGCGCGACAACTCACGTTCGCGACCTGGGTCCGCTCCTTGATCGGCACGCGCGCCTGGGGCGTTTTTGCCTGGGACGATCCGGGCCCGCTGGTGGTCGGGCTGTGGCGCATGGTGATGCGCGTGCTGCGCGGTAGAGCCCAGGTCCCGCCCGCCGCTCACCCCACGAGCAGCGCCGTGCCCAGGTCCTAGGCACCTCCCCTCGTGCCGTCGTCGCGGCCGACGTCGCGCCTAGCGCGTCTTGGCCGAACCCCGGCCCACAAAGGGCATGTCACTTGCTACCGCTCAATTTATTCGGGGTTTCAGCCGATGCACGAAGACATGAAGGACTCGACGCGGCCGACGGACGCACATCAGAAGGCGCTTGCGGTGAACCTCGACCAGCGCCGCTACGGCACGTTTGCCGAGATCGGCGCGGGCCAGGAGGTCGTGCGCTGGTTCTTCCGCGCCGGTGGCGCGGCCGGAACGATCGCGAAGAGCATCTCCGCCTACGACATGACGGTGAGCGACGCGATCTACGGCAAGGGCGAACGCTACGTCAGCCGGAACCGTCTGCAGAGCATGCTCGAGTACGAGCACGCCCTGAACCTCGAGCGGCTCCGCGAACGGCGCGGCAACACCACCGCGTTCTTCGCCTTCGCCGACACCGTCAAAGCCGCCGGTTACAACTCGACCGAAGGCGGCCACGGGTGGCTCGGCATTCGCTTCCAGTCGCATCCACGTGACGCCGACAGCCAGGTCGTCATTCACGTCAACATGCTCGACAAGGAGAAGGAAGCGCAGCAGGAGGCGCTCGGCATCGTCGGCGTGAACCTCGTCTACGGCGCGTGCTTCCTCTACCACGAGCCCGACATGCTGATTGAGTCGCTGCTCGACGGGCTCTCGACCGCGCGCATCGAGATCGACATGGTCGAGATGTCGGGCATCGAGTTCCGCCACGTCGACAATCGCGTGATGAGCTTGAAGCTGGTCCAGCTCGGCCTGACCGGCGCCGCGATGTTCGCCGCCGACGGCACCGTGCTGCAGCCGTCCGAAGTGCTCTACAAGCGGCCCGTGCTCGTCGAGCGCGGGAGCTTCCGTCCGGTCACGCACGTGAACGTCGACATGCTGGAGTGCGCACTGAAGCGCTTCTCGAAAGAGGAAGCCGTCGCCGGCGAGACGGTGGTGCCGCTCATGGAAATCACCATGCGGAACCTGATGTCGACGGCGAGCTCGGGTGCGATCGACGTGCACGATTTCCTCGCGCGCGCCGACGTGCTTGCCGCGTGCGGCATGACCGTCCTGATCTCCGACTACTTCGAGTACTACCGGCTCGCCGCATATCTCGGCCGTCACACCAAGAAGCAGATCGGCGTCGTCATGGGCGCGGGCAGCCTGAAGGATCTCTTCGAGGAGCAGTACTACAGCAACCTCGACGGCGGCATCCTCGAGTCGTTCGGCCGCCTCTTCAAGAACGACCTGAAGCTGTACTGCTACCCGCTCCTCGACCGCGCGACGAACGCGCTCACGACGGTGCAGAACCTCGACATTCCGCCGAAGCTCCGCAAGCTCTACGAGTACCTCGTCGACAGCGGCAGCATCGAGCAGCTCGACGGCTTCCACGAGGAGTATCTTTCGATCTTCTCGCGCGAGATCCTGAAGAAGATCAAGGTGGGCGACTCGACGTGGGAGTCGATGGTGCCGCTCGGCGTGGCCGAAGTGATCAAGCGGCAGTCGTTCTTCGACTACCGCGCGAGCTGACGCGCGTCGTCAGGGCGTGCACCCCGACCCCTCGTAGCGGCCGTCGATGATGGTCGTGATCCAGTCGTCGACGAGCGCGGTCCCTTGCGCATGGACGATGCTGCGCGCGATCGGCGGCATGCGCGTGCCGGGATCGGTGGCATGGACGCGGAACGAGAGGATGGAGGCGGCCGCACTTCCTGGGACCACGTCATAGGTGCGTCCACCGGAGGAGCTTCCGGCGGTGGTCGGGCGCTTGCACACGCCGAAGTTGACGTTGACCTTGCGGAAGACGTCGAAGAAGACGCCGGTGCTCTGCGCCAGGCCCTTTTGGTTGTGGCAATGGGCGCAGTTGCTCTCGAGCCAGGCGCGCGCCCGCAGCTCCTTGTCGATCTCGGCCGCGGTCATTTGCGCGAGGCGGCTCGGCTCTCCGGCGGGAATCTTGAACGCGTCGTTCGGCACGTTGAAGCGCGGCAGGCGCTGGACGTTGGTTGCGATCTTGGCGCCGTCGACGGCGAGTGCCGGAGCCCCGGTGAGCAGCCCTGCATCCACCCAATGCTGGAGCTGATTCTCGGGCGCGCCGCCGTAGGTCATGGGTCGATTGAGCAAGCGCACCTTGAGGCCGATGGGGGACGTGCCGGGTTGCTTGTCGTCGGTGCTGTGACAGCTCCCGCATTGGTTGGCGTTCGGGATCGCGTAGTTGGCGGTGCTGCCGACGTAGGTGGCGGTGACGGCGGGATCGGGGTCCGCGTAGTTCCAGCTTGCCGACGTCGTGCCGCCGGCGACGGCCAGACGCGCGTCGATGCGATTGCCGTTGCCGTCGGTTTCCCAAATGAAGGGCAGGCCGACCCAGAAGGTCTCGCCCTGCGGGCCCTGACGGTGGATCAGGAGACGGGTCTCGACGACGTGCTCGTCAGCGCCGTTCTTGAAGCTGAAGGTCTTGGCGATCACGGTGCCGACCGGGAAGACGAGGGTCGCGTTGGGCGCGCTCGTGCTGCCCTCCTGCCAGACCGCGCTCGTACCGGGAGGCAGGAACGCGATGCGATACTTGGTCGCGTAGTCGGAGAAGAGCGGTGTAGTGAGATCGAAGAGGACCCCGCCGTCGTTGGCGCCGGTGCGGGGATCGGTCGGATCGGCGAAGAGGTTGTACTGGGAGAGCCACCGGCAGTTGTACGGTAGCGCCGTGCGGTGCACCGCGGAGCCGGCGTAGTCGGCGCAGATCGCGTCGATCTCGGCCTGAGTCGGCGGCGGGTCGCCGCCGGCGCCCGGCACATAGGGCTCGACGACGGCCGCGGCGAGCGGCGCGAGCGTACTGCCGAAGCGGGTTGGGCAGTCGTGGGCGTTGATGTCGGTGACCGGCGGATCGGTCGGGTCCGTGTTCTTGAAGTTCAGGAACTTCCGGCTGTCGACCGAGAATGTATTGCCCTGGGGATCGCCGCTGTCGGCGATGCACATCCAGTAGGCGGGATGACGGCGTGTCGCGGGGTTCGCCGGGTCGGTGAACTTGTACGTGTTGTAGCGGCAGGCGGGCTGATGCGTGCCGTTGTATTGCGGCTTGCCGTTCGCATCGACGATGCCGGCGAACTCGGGAGCCAGATCGCATGGGTACGCGGCTTGGTCGTACATCCCGTCCCACACGATGTGCGCCCCGGTCGGTCCGTAGCCGTCGGTCGCTTGCAGGCCTTTCAGCTGGATCAAGGCCGGGAGGAGCGACGGGTCGGAATCGTTCACCCCGGTCGGCACGCAGGGAAGTCCGGTCGTGCCGCCCGTGCCGGGGGCGCAGATGATGGCGCTCGTGCTGGGCGGCTGGGGGGCGGTGCCGTTGGTGGTGAAGACGTTGTCGTGCACCGAGATCGCCTCGGGGTAGAGGTCCATCCGCTTGTCCGGGTTGTCGATGTTGCCGTCGAGAAGCTCGTGGCTCGCGGCCACGAACCCGACGGTGCGGTTGAACTCGACCGTGTTGCCGAAGAACTCGTGCTCGTCGTAGCCGAACTGGAGGGCGCCAACGCCCTGCGGGACCCCGGTGACGACGCCGCCGGGCGCGAAGTTCGGGTGGTTGTTGTAGCCCGAGTAGTTGTTGAAGGTCCGGGTCTTGTCGCCGTACTGGTTCAGGCCGGGGAGGTCGAAGGTGAGGAAGCCGCCGGTATTGCAGTGCGCGACGTTGTCGAAGACGTCGGCACGGTCGCTGTTCTCGATCTCGAAGCCGGCGACGTTCATCAGTGCTTCGCTGTTTCTGACGATGATGTCGTTCGATTGCCCGACGTAGATCCCGGCATCGGAGGCGCCGACGGCCAGGACGCCGTCGAGCAGCACGTTGTTCGACAGGACCGGGTAGATGGCGTAGCCGCCGTTGCTGCTGTCGGTCTGGTAGTTGCGGGTGACGCCGGTCGCGTCGACGTAGGTCGCCGTGGCCTGCGGGAACGAGAGTGCGTGCTGGCAGGTGACGTCGAGCGTCGATGGGATGAGCGGGTCCATGCCGCCGCGATCGTCGACGGCGTCGCTCGGGTTGGTGTCCTTGCTGGACCACATGGCGCGCAGATTCCGCAGCACGACGTGGTTCGAGTCGGAGACCTTGAGGGAGAATCCCGGCGTGTCGATGATGGTCATGTCTTCGATCGTGACGCCGTCCATGTGGCTGAGGGAGATGCCTTCGGGCGAGAAGCTGCCGAGGAAGTCGAGGACGGTGGCGCCGACGCCCTGCCCCTTGATGGTGACGCCTTCCTTGTGGGCGGTCACGAGTGTGGTCGTGAATTGGAAGGCGCCGGGGCCGAACTCGATCGTGTCGCCGGAGTTCGACGCGAAGAACGCGACCAGCGCCTCCGACTGCGCGTTCGGACCGTCGTCGATCCGCCACACCACGCCGCCCCCACCTTGCTGGCAGAAGTCGCCATCGAAGACGCCATCGGCCACGTCGGCGCGGCTGCACGCGAGCTCGAGCTCGGCGGCGGCGCGGCTCGCGAGCACGCGCGTGCCGTCTCCGTTGGCGGTCTGCGCGAACGCCGCGAGCGCCGACGACTCGAAGGCGCTGTCGGAGACGTCGAAAGCCGAGGCCGGGATGCTCTGGCTCGCGGCCGCGTTGCGTACGGTCTGGGCGATCGTGATGCGCGGCCGCGGGTCGCGGTCGTCGTCGAGCGTCAGGAAGAGGCGGGCGAGGTTCACCGCTGCCTGCGCGCTCGGCATGAGATCGTCGGGCAAGAGGAAGCGGGCGCCCCCGGCGTTGCCGAGCGCGATGCCGCCGAGCGTGAACGCGACGGCGTTGCCGGTCGCGTAGTCGAAATACCCGCCGCCGGCCGTAAGCGCGCTGACAGTCCCCGTCGTGTACGTGACGCCATCGACGGCGCCGTCGATGAGTTGGCCGCGCGGGCCGGTCGGACACGCGGTCGGGAGCGGCGCATTCTTGGCCTGGAAGAGGCCGGGCTGGTCCCGTTTCACCGTACCGCCGAAGCGCGCGCAGTAGCGGGTCGACCCGAGAGCCAGGACGAGACCGACGGAACCCTGCGACGCTTCGTCCAGCGTGATGCCGATCGCATTGGCGCGCACCATGAGGCGGCCGTCGCGCAGCAACGCGACCTTCACTTCGGAGGGCGCTGCGGGCGCGAGCGTGTTCTTGAAATGATACGTCGCGTGCCGCCCGCGGCGTTGCCAGTTGCCGGCCGGAAGGGCGAAGGTGGCGACCTCGCCGCCGCTGACGATCGTGAGGCTGGCGCCGCCGATCGTCGGATCGTCGGCAGCGCTCGGCAGGGGCGCTGCGACGCCGGCGCTCTTGACGGTCCAGACCAGGCGTTCGGGTCTTCCCGGGGGCGCTTTCATGAGCAGCTTCTGGCCGGGGACGAGTACGTCGGCGGCGTCCGCACAGAGCGGAGCTCCGAGCATCAGCAACGCGAGAGCCAGGGTGGTGACGAAGCGCATGGATGTCCTTTCGACTGCGGGCGGGAAATCGTCGCACAGTAGGACGGGCGATTTCTGGCGGACAATCCCGCGGAGCCGGCGTTCGCACGCGAACGTCGGGGAGAAACGCCGGAGATTCCAAGGGAGCCGAACCTGGTTGCCGGCGAGCGCGCCTCCTCAGTCTCACCGGTTTCGGCCGCGAAGGCGCCCGATCGACCATGCGGCGACGACGCCGACCGCAGCGCGCGTAGCTCTCGCGGCTGCCACCCGTTTTTGACGGCGCTTCCCAGCGAATAGCTGCGTCGTGTCACCATTTCGGGGTTTGTGACGGTTCTCGCGCCGCCGTACGAGCCACAAGCGCACTACCTGAGCAGCCCGCTTTGGTTCGCGACACTCACATCTTTTGGAGGAGCATTATGCAGCCAAGCCGTCGCCTAGGTCGCGAACATCAGTGTCCGCCGAACCCCCGCAGCGGTCGATGGCGACTCGTGGCATTCCTGGGGATCGGTGCGGTGATGAGCGCAATGCCGCACCCCTCCGATGCCGCGATATCGAGCGTGCTCGGCGGCGCCGTGACGTGCACGGTTCAAGCGGGCGGCAATTCGGGTGAACGACATTGCTCGGGAACGTTCCTTACCTTCGACGGTGCCCCCATCGACGTGAACGTCGGCTTTCCCCCCGCGCCTATGTCGGGAGCCGACGGGAACTTCCCCATCATCGGGGTCTTTCACGGCTGGGGCGGGTCCAAGATCAGTCTCACCGATGCCACGATGCAGGAGTTCCTCGACGCCGGTTACGCGGTGTTCTCGATGAGCGATCGCGGCTGGGGCAACTCGTGCGGTGCCACTGATCCGCAACGGCTGACGCCCGGCGTCTGCGACAACGGCTACAACCATTTGATGGACAGCCGTTACGAGGTGCGCGACGCGCAGGAGGTCTTCGAGGGGCTGGCCGATCAACAGGCGAGCCCCGGTGCGGTGGGGATCGGTCTCGTCGATCCGCAAAAGATCGCCCCGACGGGGAGCTCGTACGGCGGCGGCCTCTCGATGGCGCTCGCCGCCCTCAAGGACCGCAAGATGCTCGGGGCCCACGAAGGCAGTCCGAATCTCGACGGCTACCTGGTGCCCTGGGTGAGCCCGGGCGGCAAGGCGATGCGCATCGCCGCGGCGCAACCCGACATTCCGTGGACCGATCTCGCCTACTCCCTGACGCCCAACGGTCACACCCTCGACTACGTCGCTGCCGCGCCGTATCTGCAGCGCGGCCGGATCGGCGTGCTCAAGCAATCGTTCGTCGCCGGACTCTACGGGCTCGGTCTCGCAGGCAGCAACTACCCGACCGCAGGCGCCGACCCTGATGCCGATTTCACCACGTGGTACGCGACCGTCAACGCGGGTGAGCCGTACGACGGGACGCCCACGGCGGCCGACCTCGTCGATGAGGTGACCCGCCATCACTCTTCCTACTACATCGACGACTCCACCTCACCGGCGCCGTTGCTGATCTCCAACGGTTTCACCGACGATCTCTTCCCGCCCGACGAAGCCATTCGCTTCTACAATCGGACGCGCACGTCGCATCCAGGAACGCCGATCTCGTTGATCTTCACCGACGCGGGACACCAGCGCGGCCAGAACAAGAATCCGGACTTCGTCTTCCGCGCTCGCGCCCGGCTCGCATGGTTCGACTACTACGTGCGCGGCATCGGCGCGCCGCCTTTCCAGGGCGTCCGCACCCTGACCCAGGTCTGTGGCGGACCCTCGGGCGGCGCGACCGGCGCTTTCGACGATCCCGATACCGATCTGCCGTTCCAGGCGGCGACGTGGGCGACGCTGGCGCCCGGTGAGGTCCGGATCGAGAGCGCCGCCCAGCAAATCGTCGCGCCCAGCGTGGGGAGTGACGGTCCGGTGGGCCAGGCCTTCGATCCGATCAGCGGCGGGGGTGCGTGCGCCACCGCGAGCGATACCGATCAGACCGGTGCCGCCACCTACCGGAGCGACCCGGCCCCGGTCGGTGGGTTCACCCTGATGGGATCCGCCACCATCGTCGCCGATATCCTCTCGCTCGGACCGACAGCCCAGCTCGCGGCGCGCCTCGAGGACGTCGATCCCGTTGCAGGCACCGAGACGCTGGTGGCGCGCGGGCTCTATCGCCCCGAGATCAACACGGTTGCCACATGCCAGGTCTTCCAGCTCCACCCGAACGGCTGGAAGTTTGCCGAAGGGCACATCGCCAAGCTCGAGCTGCTGCCCGCCGACCAGCCCTACGGCCGGAACTCGAACGGTCAGGCGCCGATCACGATCGCCAATCTGCGACTGCGCTTGCCGGTGCTCGAGACGCCCGACGGTGGGCTCGTGAATCCGCCGTCGGCCAAGGTGCTGCCGGCCGGGTATGCGCTCGCCGCCGACGTCACCCAAGGTGTCGACGCCGTATGCGTTCCCGGCTCGGTGCCGACGTTGACGCCGACCCCGACACCGACGGGCGGTGCGGTGACGCCGACGCCTACACCGACGGTGACGCCGCAACCTGGTTGTGGCGGGGCGCCGGTTTCAAGCTGCCGTTCGCCGATCGTCTCCGGGAAGGCGCAGCTCCGCATCCGCAACAGCAGCACCGACGGGAAAGATCGTCTGCTGTGGCGGTGGAGCAAAGGGTCGGCGACCAGCAAAGCCGACTTCGGTAGCCCGCTCGGCACCACCGGATATCGGCTGTGCGCCTATGACGGCTTGGACAATCTGATCCTCACCGCCCGAGCCCCGGCAGGCGGGTCGTGTAACAGCGCCGCGCCACAAGCGTGTTGGCGCGACCAACGCTCCGGCTACCGGTACATCGACAAAGACACGACGCCGGACGGTCTCCAACAGGTGATCCTCAAGGCCGGGGTGGCCGGCAAGGCGCAGATCAAGGTGGTCGGTAAGGGCGCGCTGCTCGGCCTCCCGATGCTGCCCGTGCAGGATCTGCCGGTGACCGTGCAGCTCGTGAGCGACGACGGGCAGTGCTGGGGCGCAACGTACGGCACGACGTTGCGCAACGACTCCGAGCAGCTCAAGGCCAAGGGGGACTGATCACGGCCGGGACGAAGCCGCGAAGGGCCGAAGCTGGTCCTCCGCGGCGCGTTCCGCCCGCGCGCGACGGAGACTCGCGCTCACGCTCAGGCTCGCGAGCCTGTGGTCGCAGGCTGATCCAATCGGCGAATCGAACAGGCGCCTAGTCGGATTTCGCTTTCAGGCGATCGCTCTGGTTGCGCAGCGTCGTGCCATAGGTCGCCTCCCAGCACTGACCCAGGCCGTTCACGAGCTGCACGCGGATCGGGAGTGTCTGGATCGGGAGCGCGGGTGTGGCGAGCAGTACGCCTTTCGCCTTGAGTCCGATCTGCGCCTTGCCGGATAGGCCGGCGCGGAGCGTGAGCTGTTGCACGCCGGCCGGCGTCAGATCGCGATCGACGTAGCGGAAACCGCTCCGGGACGCGCGCCAGCAGGGCCGCGGGCTCTTCGCATTGCAGGTGCGGGCGGCGGGGATCGCGGCGCTCGCGAGCAAGGTGTCATTGCCGTCGTAGACGCACAGACCGTAGCCGGTCGTCGTGAGCGGATCGCCGAACTCGGCGCGCGCGGTTGTGGCGCCCTTCTGCCACTTCCACTGCAAGCGATCCTTGGTGTCCGGGGTTGTATCGGTCACCTGCAAGGTGGCTTTCCCGGCGACCACCGGGAGGCGGCAGCCCGTGGCCGGTACCGCTCCGCACGCCGCCACTGGCGGCCTCGTGAACGAGGCGCGGAGATCATTGTAGTCGGTCTTGGTCACTTGCCCGTGTGTGATCGGATCGGGCGACGTCGAGCCGATCGTGCGGGTGCCGTGGGCCGGATCGGAGTCTTTGTCGGCACCGAGCGCCACGGCGGCGACCGGCTGCGCGAACGTGAACGTGATGGTGCCGTCGGCGGCCGTCGTGCCGGACAGCGTCTCGCTGCCACTCGTCGCGCGCACGCTCGCGCCCGCGATCGGACGGCGCGCGCCGGTCGTGTCGGCGTCGTCGTCCGTGATGCGGAACGTGAACGTCTGCTGGCCCGGCGTGATGAAGCCGTCGGGTGAGCCGACGAGCTCGGCGTGCATGGTGAGCAGGTAGACGTTCCGGTCCTGCCAGATGAACTCGACGTCGGCGTCGCGCAGCTCGCCGAAGAACACCCCGTTCGCGAAGTCCTTCCCGGCGGGGTTCTGGTTCTCCATGCCGTGGTCGCCGGTCAGCACGATGAACGTCTCGCCGAGGCGTGCGGGCTCGCCACCGGTCGGTGTCTGGCGGGAATGGTCGGCGAGCGCACCGAGCACGCGTGCCAATCGGCTGGACGTGTCGCGATACGCGGCGCGGGTGCAATTGCCGTGCGGACCGAACGTGTGGCCCGCGCCGTCCGTGAGTGTGAAGTTCTCGATCAGATATTTCGGATCGGGGTGGGCGGCGCCGCCGGTCGTGTCGGAAGTCGACAGGTCGACGCCGGGAATCGTCGGGAGGCCACTCGTCGACGGCTCCGTGAAGAGCGCGCGTCCTTGCGCTTGTCCGAGGTGGTCGAGCACCGACTCTTGCCCGTAGCCGTCGGCGTTCTCTTGGCTGCAGTCGGTGTTGGTGTCCTGGAGGAACTCGGCGCTGTTGGCGAGCAGGATGGGGAACGTTCCCGGAGCCACGTCGCTCGAGGTCGTCTCGAGGGACGCGAAGTCGGCGCCGCGCGCCGACGGCTCGTTGATCGACGCCGTGAAGGCACCCGTGGGATTGGAGGGAGACCAATCGCCGAACGCGCGATGCACGGCTTCGTGGAGGGTCTCGATGTCGGCGCGCACGAGCTGCGAGCTGAAGAAGAAGAGCGGGTTGCGCGGGTCCGTGGGGTCGATGGGATCGCGCTCGATCTGGACGTCGCGCTCGTAATACCGGTTGCCGACGATCCCGAGATGTCCGGGATACGCGCCCGAGCCGACGACGTTGTGGTTCGGGAACGTGACGGTCGGAAACGCCGCCATGCTACCGAAGTTGGTGAGTGTGCCTGCCGGAATGTCGTTGCGACCGTCGCCGTCGTGGAAGAGCAGCGACCGGACCCCGGGGATCGGCGCGTTGCTCGCGGTGCCGCAGGCGAACGAGTCGTCAGGCTGCCGCACGCAGTCGGCCAGCAGATCGTGGATGCGGACGCTGTTGTCGGAGTCGAACATGAAGATGATGGCGCGATTCGCGTGGGGCGCGATGACGTGGGTCGGTACGCCGCTGAACGCCTCGCTCAGCACGCGGCCCGTGGCCGAGGGGAGGACGGTGGCGGGGTCCAGTCCATAGATCCAAGCGACCGTCGGCGCGATGTCCATGTTCTCCGCTTGGCCGGGATTGGCGGCGGTGTCGTCGCCTTCGTTGCTGCCGCCGGTGGCGGCGATCGTCTGGTCGGTGACGTGGTCGCCGCCCCCGATCACGTAGAAGGGAATGCGGCGTGTGCCGGGATGGCCGTGGTCGCCTTGCAAAACGCCGGAGGCGCTCGCGAACGGCGAAAGCGTGTATCCGGCCCCGGACGCCACCTCGAACGGCCCCGTCCCGGCGCCGAGGGGGTTGAACGGCCCGCTGGTCGGGCCACTGGCCAGCACGGTGACGACGAGATCGCCGGCTCGTTGATCGGCAAGCCCCCACGCCGGATGGACGGCGCTCAGCGTCGCGCCCGGGTCGAGCGTGTTCTCGAGTCGGTAGAGCGCCTCGGAGACGCCCGTTTGCGCGCGCGCGATCTCGCGCATGCGCTGCAGCGCGGTCCGCTGGCTGGCCGTGAGCGTCGATGACCCGACGCCGAGGCTCGCGAGATACACGTGGGCGGTGCCGCCGTTCGAAACCACCGTGAACGTCTCGCCGGTGCCGAGGATCGTCGGATCGGCGTCGAAGAATGACGCGAGGTCGATGCGCCTGGTCGGCACGGGGCCGTTCCAGGAGAACGAGTGGTCGGCGGTCACGATCAGCACGCTGTCCTGCCACTTGCCGCTCTCTTTCAGGTACGCCACCAAGCGCCCGATCTGCTGATCGGCGTCGACGATGGCCGCGAGGGCGGCGGGCGAGTTCGGTCCATCCACGTGCTGGAGCGCGTCGACGTTGCCGAGGTTCACGAAGGTGAAGTCGGGATCTTCCGTGGCCGAGAGCTTCAGCACGATGTCCATGATGCAGGGATCGAGCGCCACGCCCGAGCCGCTCGCCATCTCCGCGGGGCAGTCGTCGCTGCCCAGCACCGGGTTCTCGGAGGCGCCGCGCAGGAAATCCGGACGGACGTGGGTGACGGGCGCGCCTTCGGGATTGTCGGTCGCGTTCGCGATGCACGTCCCGCCCTCGTCGCCGACGGCGGTGGTGCAGTCGTAGAGAGCGCGCAGCTTCGCCTTGCCGAGGACCGCGGCGGTCGTGAGCTCGGGCGCGTGCTGGCGAAGCGCATCGAAGAGCGTCGCGACACGGATCAGTGCCGGGCGCTCGAGCGGCTCCGCGGCCGCGGTCGCGCGATCGTAGAAGGAGTTGGCGACGATGCCGTTCACGCCGCCGGGCGCCCCCGTCAACATCTGCGTGTGATTGGCGTTGGTTTGCGACACCATGCCGGCGCGGGCCTCCTGGTAGATGGTGGCGCGCGCACTGGCGTCGGCCGCCGCCGCTCCCGGGCAGCCGATCAGATTGCAGAGATTCGGCGTCTGGGTGGCCGTCACGTTCTCGGGCAGCATGCCGTCGATCACGACGACGAACGTATTCACCTTCGGGGCCAGCAGATCATGCAGCACCTTGCCGTCCTGGCGGGCCAGCAGGGCCGGTTCGGCGCCCGGATTGTCGTCGGCACTGCCGTTGTTCAGATAGCGCGCCACCGCATTCGGCGACACGCCGAGCACCCGTGCGACGGTCGGCGCGATGTCGACGTGCTTGATCTCCATCGCCCGCTCGTCGTTCGGGGAGAGTGGGCTTCTCCGCGCGCCGCGTCCGGAGACGAGGAGCGTCGAGCGCGACTGCGTCACATCGAGCGCGCCGTGGCCGCCGCGCACGTCCCCTTCGTCCCCGGACGGCACGGGATTCACCAGGATGTCGGCCGAGTCGGCGTCGTCGAGCTCGGCGGCCAGACGTTCGTAGGGATAGGGATAGGTGACGTGCTCGGACGGGAGAAAGCCGCGGACGACGCCGGCTTCGGTCGCGGGGGCGGTCTCGACGGTGCTGAGGCTGGCCGCGGCGATCTCGGTCGCGAGATCCGGCAGCGCGCTCGGATCGCGGCGCGGGTCGTCGGCGTCGATGACGACGACGGGACCGGGCCCGTTCGGCGCCCCGAAGGGATTCACGGGCGCCACTGCCGGTAGGATCGTCCCGATCGGGTTCTCGGCGCTGAGGGCCACGACGTCGAAGTCGAAGAAGCCGTCGCTCCGCGCGGTGCGGGTGAAGACGACATGGTCGAACACGAGGTCGTTCGGGGCGCACTGCTCGGTCAGCGTGGTCCGCACGCGGCAACGCCGAGCGAAAACGTGATACGCGTCGTCCTCGTCGGCGCCGAGGCTGCCGTTCAGGTTCTTGTAGAAAGTGACCAGGTCGGTGAACGGATTCTCGAGCAGTGCCTCGACCGCGCCCCGTGGACGCGCCGCGGTCTCCGATCCTTCCATCGCCACCGCCCACTCGCTCGCGTTCAGCCCGGCCGCCTCCGAGCCGGGGACGACGTCGCCGTCGACGGCGCTTCCGGGCGGCGGCTCGGGCGGTGTGACGGCGGCCAGCGCCGGCCCGCCAGCCAGCAAAACGGACAGGGTGAGGGCGACGGCCCGGGAGAGACGACTACGACGTCGGTTCATGGATCTCCTTGCGCGTGATGGCGGGGTGCCTTCCTATTGCGGCACCGCTGGGAACTGCACCGTGAGCGTGTGCGGCGTGACGATGACGCCTTCACCCGGAAGACCCGCCGTCTGGTTCACCGCATCGCTCGTGGTCGGCGGTATGCAGAACGAGTTCACCGATTCACCGGTCGACGATCCCGAGGCGAAAGCCCCGGCGGCACCTTGCAGTTGAATCGGGAAGACGTGACAGGCGCGATTCTTGAACTGGCACGTCTGGCCGAGCTGACACCCGACGCAGGTTCCGAGCGGCGGAGGACTACACTGCAGATCGGCCGTGCAGCTGCGGAACCCTTCGAGGCTGCAACGGCCTTCGGTCGGTCCGAGCGGGCATTCGCCGAGGCCGATCTCCTGGCCGCCGAGCTGGCGGCAGAGCGGGACGCACGCGCCGCCGGGACAATCACCGGCCGTCGTGCAGGCGAGGTTGTTGTTGGCGCCGCCGTTGCATCCCGTGGTGCAGCCGTTCGGCTTGGTGGCGAGCCCGGGCCGCCCGCAGCTCCCCGGCGTCCCGGGCGGGCATCCCGCGTCGTTCACGCAGATCTGCCCCGTGGCATTGCCCGCCGTACAGCGCTTGGCCCCGCAGGCCCCGCCGCTGCCGCAATCGGCGTCGGTGTGGCACGGCGCGCCCGGGGTCGGTCCGCCGCCGCAGGTGTCGCACGGACACTGCAATCCGGCGGCAGCGGGGTCGGTGCACGGCAAGGTGAGGCCGAGCGTGCTTTGGCCCGTTGTGGTCGGCAGAAAGCGGATATCGAGTCCGTCGCCGGAGATGTTGGTCGACGAGAGCGGCGGGCAATCGAGCGAGACCGGCCCGAAGTCGCTGATGCCTTCGATCGTGCAGGCCTGGCCGATGGACGGGCCACCGCTGCAGGTTCCCGCGTCGCCGACCTGATTGAGGCACAGCGGGGTCGTGCAGTTGCAGCGCGCGCACGGCGCATCCGTCGCCTGCGCGAGGTGGACGATCGCGTGGAGGTACGCGAAGCTCTCGGTGGCGCCCGTGCTGACGTTCAGCGTACCGCTCACCGCGCGGTCGAAAAACGACGTGACGCAGACCGGGACGTTGCCTGACGAGAGCGGCAGCGGCGGTCCGAGGAATTGGCCGCAGCGGCCGTTGGCGCCGCAATCGCCATCGATCGTGCACTGCATGCGCGCGTTCCGCTCGCAGCGATACCCGTAGGGGCCGGGTCGCGGACCCCAGATCTGACACTCCGGATCACTGGTGCCGTTGCAATCGAAGAGCAGCAGATCGGTCACGATCGGATTCACGGTGCGCGAGGCCTGCGACGTCCCCGTCCAGCCGTTGTCGAGCCGGCCGATGCCGTATGCGGTGCGCTCGCTCCCGGTGGCGCATGTGCATGCGAACTCCGCGACCGCCCCGGCCGGCAGTCCGCTCGGGATGCAGACCGAACGGTCGCAGGCCTGTCCCGCCTGCGGCGCGGTCGGGTCGCAGGCCTCACCGGCATCGAGCGCGCCGTTGCCGCAGTTCGGGTTCGCTGTCCGCACCGGCGTCGGCGACCGGGTTGGCGTGACGTTGGTCGCCGTCGGTGCGACGGTGGGGGTCGGCGTGCCGCCCGGTACGGTGCCCCCGCATTGATAGGTTTCGAACTGGCGTACGGCCAGGTCGTCGACGCAATCGACCTTGAACTCCGCGACGCAGTCCACGCAGTCCACGAGCTCCGAGAGCGTGCTCACCGAACCACCGCAATTCTCGCCGCCGCGGGCACCGCCGTCGTTCGGGACCGTCACGTCGGGACACGTGGCCGGAAAGCCGATCGCGGCCGGCGTGAGATCGGAGACGCCGTTGCAGGTCCGGTCGACCCCGCCGCAGGCTTTGCAGATGCTGGAGGTCTTCTTGAGCGCGGCTTTGGCGATCTGCGCGACGGCTTTGCCATCTCCGGGCGTGGGGCAATCGTTCCCGTGGGTGCCTTTGATGCGTTTCTCCCAACACTTCTCGAGCGCCCGCGACTTCGCTTGATAGAACTTGGTCGTCGCCTTTCCGATCGTCCGTTGGCAGCGCCGTAGGATGGTGTCGTTGGTCGCGGTGAGATTGCCGTACAGCAGCGTGATCAGTTGATCCGTCGCCGCGGTGTCGACGCAGAGCACGCAATCGGCGACGTCGCCCGGATCGGTGATCGCGTTGGTGCAATCGCCGTTCTGGCCGTCCTCGAAGCTCGGGCACTGGGTGACGCCGCCCCAGCCGATGCTACTCAGGAGCTCGTCGCCCGCGTTCCCGCAGACGCGATCTTGTCCGCAGCAGCCTTTCGCCATGGCCGTGCGTGCTTTGGCGGTGGCCTTCGCGATGACGAAGACCGTCTTTGATTCGGTGCGACAGACCGTCGACGGCGGAAAGCTGCCGGCAACCTTCCTGTCCTCGCAGCTCGCCAGCGCCTTGGACCGGACGGTCACGAGCTTTTGCGATTCTTTGGTGAGACTGCGCTGGCAGCGGGGGACGTCCGCCGCGGCGCAGGGGTGGATCGCGGTCAGGCAGCAAGCGACGGTCGCGGCGGCGACCATGATGAAGCGGCTCCATCGAGTGCGCATGGCTCTCCTCGTTGTCATCGTGGTCTAGGGACGTGCGGTCGCCGTGCCGCGCAAGGTCAGGCGGGCGGGTCCGGGCAACCCGGACACCGCGTTCACGGAATCGGAAACGGTCGGAGCAATGCAGAAGATCGACGCCAGCAGCGGGGTCGAGACGCTGTTGACGGGCACGCTCGGGGCTCCCGCGGCGCTGAGCTGTCCGCCGATGTCGCCGTTGTCGAGGAAGCACTCGCGCAGCGACGAGCGGCAATCGCCGGTCAGCGGGCAATCGCTCGCTTGCGCGCAGCCGCGGAATTGCTCGGGCGGTGCACAGGCGCGCACGACCGGCCCGTCGACGCATTCGCCTTCGGCGTCCGCGACCGGCGCCGTATCCTGACAGCCGGAGCCGAGGCAGGCATTGGGCTGGGTCGGCTGCCCCGGTCGATTGCAGGAGCCGCTCTGGCACTGCGAGCCCACGGTGCACGGCGAGCCGGAGTTCAGGCCGCCGATGCAGCGCCGGCCGCCGCAGATCCCGGGATTGCCGCCGCTCACCGGACAGTCGGCGTTGGTGCTGCACGCCTCGGTGGTCGCGGTGTTGCAGGTGTCGCACAAACAGCGCTTTCCGGGGGTGCCGATGCAGCTCGGATTGGCCGTGGAAAGCGTGCGCGTGACGGTGTCGGTGGACGTATCGATGGTGATCGACAGATTGGCGATGCTACCTCCCGGAGCGGGCGGGCAATCGAGACTGGTCTTGCCGAAGGCCGGAATCGGCGAGGTGCCGTTCGCGTCGCAGGGCATTCCGTTCCGTGGCGTGCCGGCGCCCTGACACGTCCCGCCCCGCAGGCCGTCGTTCGGCGTCGGATCACCGACGCAGGTCGCGCACGGCTGGTCGTTCTGAACACCCGTGAAGATGTGCGAGAGCAACCGGATCGTCGTCGCGGTCTCGCCGGTTTCGATGTTGGCGGAGCCGCCGACCGTCCCGGCGATCTCGTTCACCACGCAGACGGGGATCGCCCCCGCGGACAGCGGCAGGTCGCTCCCGAAGAAGTACTGGCACGTGCCGTTGGGCAGGCAGGGCGTGTTGGTGGTGCACTTGACCGACGTGTCGTTGGAGCATCGGCGGTTGTTGATGGTGCCGAGGTCGGCGTTCGAATTGGGGAGCGGGCCCGTCAGCGTACAGACGCCGCAAGGGGCCGTATTGCCGGGGCCGGCATTCGGACACGAGGCGACGCCCAAGGTCAGCACGCCGTCGCCGATGATGCTGGCGTCGTGGGAGATGCCGGTCCAGCCGGTATCGAGCAGCGAGTCGGGGCTGGCCGCGTTGCCTTCGAACTCGATCGCGCCCGGACAGGCGCAGCGACAGGTCGCGCCGCAGGTTTCGAGCCCGTTGCCCGCGTTCGGGCACGTCGCACTGCCGGGAGGATCGCAGGACTCGGCCGGCGCCGCGACGACGCCGTCGCCGCAGTTCGGGGTTGGGCTGGTCGTCGGCGTCGGGCTCGCGGTGAAGGTCGGCGTCGGGGTGGTGGTCTTCGTCGGGGTGCCGGTCAAGGTCGGAGACGGGGTCGGGGTCGTCGTCGGCGGCGGCGGAGATCCGGTGGCGGTCGTCGTGGCCGTCGGTTGGGGCGACGTACACGCCGCGGGGTACGGCGCGAAGGTCGGGACGGCGAGCGGCACGGCGCAATCGACTTTGAACTCGGTGACGCAACCGACGCAGGCCGTCAGGCTCGCCACGGCGGTCACCGGCGCGCCGCACCCGGCGACCGCGGGACAGGTGCTCGGAAATCCGATCTCGCTCGGAGCGAACGCACGGCACGCCTGCGCGATCGTACGGACCTTCTTGGCCTCCGCCTTCGCGATGGCGGCCGCAGCCTTCCCGTCGCCGGGGCTCGGGCAGGCGTTGGCGTGCTTGCCCAGATGGCGGGCGTTCCAGCACTTCGCGAGCGCGCGAGTCTTGGCCGTAAAGAACGCCGCCGTCGCCTTGCCGATCGCGCGTTGGCAGCGATTGAGGGCCGAACCCGGCGTCGATGCCGCATGGCTCCCGTAGTAGAGCGTGACGGCCTGGTCGATCGCGGCATCGTTGACGCACAGCAGGCACGTCGCGATGTCGTCACAGCCAACGATCGCGTTGGTGCAGCCGGCGCCTTCGAAGTCGGGACAGGCGGTCGGCCAGGCGAGCTCGGCTGGGGCGTCGTTGCCGGTGAGGGTCGTGCAGTCGCGATCGTCGCCTCCGCACGCCTTGGCGATGACCTTCCGAAGCTTGCTCTCGCTCTTGGCCGACGTGAGCGCCGTGCAATCGGTCGCGGCCGGGAAAACACCCCTCAGCTTGTTGTCCTCGCAGCGTACGAGCGTCCGCATCTCGCTCTGTGCGAGCTTGCTCGCCGCTTTCAAGATGTCCCGCTGACAGCGCACCGGATCGGCGTCGGCACAGGTGGCGAAGGCGGTCAGGATCGCGGCGACGGCGAGCACGGTCACGCGCGCGAATCCGAAACGACGACCGAGGATGCGACGGCACATGCGGACCTCCGTTCTGCGTGGTGGGGATACGACGTGCCGAACGTAGAGGGTCGGTTGCCGGCCCGACAATCCCTTCGGCACGCCAGAATCGCCACGGAAACGAGGGAGACCGCGCCTCCGAAACGGGCCACTGGTCCTTGTATGAAACGGTCGTTTGAACCTGGCGGGCGCCTGCCGACTCCCGATTTCCGGCGGCCGTGTCATGGGTTTTCTGCACGCGGTTCATGGACACGGGGGATTGTCGGTCGCGGCGTCGACCCTCTAGCCTCCGCGTACCTGGGCGGTGTGTGCCCGAAACCCCACGGAGGCCCGTCGCTCATGCCCGCTCGTTGTCGATGGTTGCTCGCTGCGGTGGTCGTGACTCCGCTCCTCAGCGGCGTCGCGAGCGCCGCGACCGACCACTTCAGCTGCTACCTGGCCCGGAAGGCGAGCGGCACGCCCACGTTTTCGCCGCGCGCGGTGCAGCTGGTCGATGCGCAGCGCACTGCGACCGCCGAGGTGAAGAAGCCGCGCTTCCTCTGCGCGCCGGCGAGCCTGAACGGCGGTCAGCCGACCGCGCCGACGCACCCGGATCATCTCGAGGACTACCAGATCAAGGTGACGCCGCGGTTCCAGAAGCGCCTCGGCGTGCTCCTCAGCGACGACTTCGGCACGCTGACCCTCGATCTGGTGAAGCCGACGACGCTGCAAGTGCCGACGGCCAAGAGCCATACGGCACCGCCGGCGGCGCCGAGCGCGCCCGCCGTCGATCATTTCCAGTGCTACCAAGCGAAAATCACGAAAGGTACGACGCGCTTCGCGCGCCGTTCGGTCACCGTGGCTGATCAGTTCGGCTCGCACGCGCTCGAGCTGAAGAAGGTCCGCCGCGTGTGCTTCCCCGTCGACAAGAACGGTGAGGATCCCGGCGCCGAGCATCACGCCGATCATCTGATCTGCTACCAGGCGCGCGATCGGAGCGCGCCGCGCTTCACCGCAGTGCGCCCGCTCTACACCGCGAATCAGTTCGGCAACGAGACGCTGCAGGCGAAGAAGCCCGCCGAGCTCTGCATGCCGGCGCTGCGGAATCCGGTTGGTCCGACGCCGACCCTCGCGCCGACGCCGACGCCCACCGTGACCCCGCCGCCGCTCTGCGGCAACGGCGTCCTCGATCCCGTCGAAGAGTGCGACGGCCTGCTCGCGCTTTCCTGTCCGGGCATGTGCCAACCGAGCTGTACGTGTCCCGGGGTCTGCGATGCGCTCGACCCGAGCCTCTGCCTCTACCCGTTCCCCAACGACCACTTCACCGTCGCCGATGCGACGACCGCGACCGGCCGACGCATCAACTTCGCGCTGTCGGCGATGCCGAAGAACGCGGCCGGCATCGCGATCGACCCGACCGACTACAATCGCGCCGACGGCTTCAGCCCCGGACAAGCCATCGTGCTGCGCGTCCCCGCGTACGATCCCGTCACGACGGGCGCGGTGCCGATCACCGACGTCGCGCGCACATTCGACCCCGCGCAGCCGATCGTCGTCATCAACACGCAGACGCTCGCGCGCCAGCTGATCTGGTCGGAGATCGACGCGAACGCGACCGAAGCGCAGCGGGCGTTCTTGATCCGCCCCGCCGTCAACTTCGAGGAAGGCGCGCGCTACGTCGTGGCGCTCCGCCGCCTGAAGAACGGCGTAGGCACACTGATCGCGCCAAACGCCGACTTCCTGGCATACCGCGACGGCACACCCACGGGGAACGCCGCCAAAGAAGCGCGTCGCCCCCACATGGAGGACGTCTTCACGACGCTCGTCGCGGCCGGCATCGCGCGCGGCGATCTCTACCTCGCGTGGGATTTCACCGTCGCGAGCCGCGCGAGTCTCAGCCAGCGCGCACTCGCCATGCGTGACGACGCGTTCGGCGTGCTCGGCGATACGAACTTGGCCGACCTGCAAGTGGCGGGGACGGCGCCGACGTTCACCATCGTGCAAGCGACCGACCTACCGTCCTGCGGCGGCGACGGCTGCGCGGGCGGTGCCCCGCCGGCGAATCCTCCCGGCGGCCAGGAGTTCTGCGACGCGCTCAAAACCGTGTCGGAGCTGGCACCGCTGCTCGTCGGCGTGAACTGCAATCTCTTCCCGGGCTCGACGCCCGCCGAGAGCGATCAGATCGCCCGGCGCGTCGAGGGCACGGTCACCGTGCCGTGCTACCTCTTCCCGAGCTGCCAGCCCGGCGGCACGTTCGTCCTGAACCCGACGACCGGTCTGCCGCTCCGCAACCCGGTCGACTACGCGGCCAACTTCGTCTGCAACATCCCGCGCGCGGCGTTCAGCAACGGTGACGCTGCGACGGGCACGGCGGTGCCGGCGCGCCCGTCACTCTACGGTCACGGACTGCTCGGCACGGCGAGCGAGGTCAACGCCGGCAACGTGCAGGCGATGAGCAACGAGCACGACGTGCTCTTCTGCGCGACCGACTGGTCGGGGTTCGCGACCAGCGACATCGCGAGCGTGGTCGCGACGCTGCAGGACGTGTCGAACTTTCCGAAGCTGGTCGATCGCATGCAGCAGGGCTTCCTGAACTTCAATTTCATCGGCCGCGCGCTGGTGCATGCGGACGGCTTCGCGGCCAACGCGGCCTTCCAGGACAGCGCGGGCACGCCGCTGATCGACCGGACGCGCCTCTTCTACGACGGCAACAGCCAGGGCGGGATCATGGGCGGGGCGCTGACGGCGCTCGCGCCCGACCTCACGCGCGCCGTCCTCGGCGTGCCGGCGATGAACTACTCGACGCTCCTCGAACGGAGCTCGGACTTCGCGCCGTACGCGGAAGGCCGCCTGCTCGGCGCGCTCAGCGAAAGCCTCGAAGCGATCGATACGCCCTTCGGGCTCTACGACAACTATCCGAGCCATCTCGAGCGGCCGCTGATCTTCGGCCTGATGCAGATGCTCTGGGATCGGGGCGAGGCGAACGGGTACGCGCACCACATGACGACCGACCCGCTGCCCAACACGCCGGCGCACACGGTCCTGATGCACCCGGCGTTCGGCGATCACCAGGTGACGAACGCCGCCGCCGAGGTGGAAGCGCGGACGATCGGCGCCAGCATCCATCAACCCGCGCTCGCGCCCGGTCGGCACTATGCCGTCGATCCGTACTACGGCATTCCCGCGATCGCGGGCTTTCCGTTCGCCGGCTCGGCGATGGTCGTGTGGGACGCCGGGACGCCGACGCCACCGACCACGAACGTGCCGCCCTTCTCGCCGGCCTACGGCGACGACCCGCACGGCAAGCCGCGCGCGACCGTGGCCGCGCGCCTGCAGAAATCCGAGTTCCTGAAATCGAACGGCGCCGTCGTCGACGTCTGCAGCGGCGCCCCGTGTCTCACCCAATGAGAAAGGAATCAGCCCCCATGAAGCGCTTTCTTCCGACCATCCTCGCCGCGGCCGTGCTGCTCGTACCCGCCGCCCACGCGCAGCTCACCGCGCAACGCGACGTCGAGCCCGTCGTCGTCAAAGGCTTGAAGCTCGCGGGCTGGTCGGGGCCGCCGTCGTCGATCCTCTGCATGCCGTACCCGTCGGGCGGGCTCACCGGCGAACGCGACGCGCACAACGGTGTCGTGATCCCGTCGCTGCCGATCGGCGCGCCGGTGAATCAGATCGCCGCGTTTCGCTGGGACGGCGCGCAGTTCGTCGAGATCCCGGTGCAGGTCGACGAGATGTACCCCTACTGTCTCGGCAACCCGAACTCGAGTTTCGGGGTCTACTCCGGCACCGACATGGAGCTGACGTACGCGTGGGATACCGAGTCGTGGAAGAAGACGGCGGGCACGTGCAGCGCGCAGTATCCGCTGCTGCAGGGTCCGACGCCCGACCCCGTGCCGACGCTCGACGACGACGACGAGGTCGTGTTCATGGCGAGCGACGCCGGCGGGCAGGCGCCGGTCGGGACGCCACCACCGCCGGGCGCGACTGCGACCCTGGTCGTCGTGGTCGTCGACGCGCTCGATCCGGCGACGTCGCGCTTCGTCTACCTGGCGCGCAAGCCGGGCGGCTCGTCGTTCAACGCGGCGAACGGCTACGTCGACTACGTCCGCGACGCCAACGCCGACGAGTACATCGACCGCTACAGCTTCGGCGCCGGCGATCCCGAGCAGCTCGGCTCGAGCAACACCGGCTACGGTCCGAATCTCTCGGGCACGGTCTGCGTGCCGTCGCCCGCGCACGCGTCGACCGATCGCTTCCCGCGTGACGGCACGACCGTCAGCACCGACGGCTATCAATGGAAGTCGACCGGGCGTTGGATGGTGCGCGAGCTGCACGTGGCGAAGCCGGGTCAGCCGGGTGTGTACGGTCCCGATCTCATCGACCGCTGGAAGGGTCGCGCGTTCCAGCAGAGCCCCGACTCGACCATCTCGCTCGTCGGCTTCGAGGACGAGCAAGTGAATTGGGAAGCCAACTCGGCGCTGCTCGGCGAGCGCATGGGGCCGGTGCGCGCGATCCGCGAGACCTGGGGCGCCGACTCCGGCACCAACGTCACCAAGACCGAGAGCTTCTACCGTGACGCGATCACGTATCGCTACCACGTGCGCGTCCATCCGATTCCGCCGGACGGGCTCTACACGTCGTGGGACTACAACCACGGCGTCGTCGCCAAGTACTACAACATCCTGCAGCCGGACGGCGTCGACATCGACGGCATCAACGACGATACCGGCAACATCGACAGCGTCAGCAACTTCCCCGCGTTCTTCGACATCCCCGACCCGACGTTCAATCTCCCGTCGGCGATCCTCAACTGGGAAGAGATCGCGGGCGCGGGTGACAACGGCTCGCTCGTCTACATCGTCGAGTTGAAGGGGGCGACGACGCTGCTCAATCCCGCCGTCGTGCCGTATTACCGCGACGACAAATGCCTCGACGACGGCACCGGCGACGATCCGGTCCAGCGCCCGTGGCCCGGCGAGGCCAGCACCGACACGCGGGTGCACGACGGCTACTCGGCCGCCGCGGGCGGTACGCCCTATGCGCAATTGAATTGCGATCAGAAGCAGGGCGCGTGGGCGTCGCACGGCATCCACTATTTGGTGACGCACGACACGGACAACGCCGCGTCGCCCGGCACCCTGACGGAAATCGACGCGCAACAGTGGCAGTTCATGGTGCCGACGAGCGCGCCGGCGAACGTCGGCGACCCGTACGCCAACGTCGTGCGCGTGCCGCTGCAGACGGTCGCGGTGCCGTTCGCCGCGCTGCCGGGCGTGCCGCCGATTGCCAATGCCCAAACCGTGACGACCGATCAGGACGTCGCGCTCACCGTCACGCTCGCCGGCCTCGACCTCGATACCTGCGACCTCGCGTTCACGATCGTGACGCCGCCTGCCCATGGCACGCTCGGAGCGATCGGCGCCGCACCGTGCGCCGCGGGTCTGCCCAACACCGACACGGCGACCGTGCTCTACACGCCGACGGCGGGCTATGCCGGCAGCGACTCCTTCACGTTCAAGGTGAACGACGGCACGAGCGACTCGCTCTTGCCCGCGACCGTGTCGATCACCGTGAATGCCGCGCCGGTGCCGACGGCGACGGCGACACCCGGCGGGCCGACGGCGACGCCGACTCCGCCGCCCGGACCGACCGCGACCGCCACGCCGACGGTCGTGCCGACCGGACCGACGCCGGTTCCCACTCCCGCGGGCAGCGTCTGTGGCGATGCCCCGCGCTCCGGCTGTCGTGCGCCCATCCAACCGCGGGGCGCGCTGCTTACGATCAAGAAGGGGACGACCGCCGCCAAGGACAAGCTGCTCTGGAAGTGGGCGAAGGGGCCACTCACCCCGAAATCCGACTTCGGCCTCCCGGCATCGACCACGGATTACGAGCTCTGCATCTATGACGGCACCGACAGTCTCCTCGTGAGCGCACGCGCACCCAAAGGCGATACCTGTCGGACGAACGAGCTTCGCGACTGCTGGAAGGAAAACAGCAAGGGCTATCGCTACGTCGACCGCGATCTCACGCCCGATGGGCTGCAACAGGTACAGCTCAAGTCGGGAACCACGGGAAAAGCCCAGATCATCGTGAAGGGACGCGGAAATAACTTGCATGCACCGGCGCTCTCGGTAATGAATCTCCCTGTTCGCGTGCAAGTCGTGAACGGTGGCGGTGCCTGCTGGGAAGCCACCTATAGTTCGACCTTCCAAAATACGGCCACGAGCTTCAAGGCCAAATCAGACTGAGACTCCAAGCATGAGCGACGACACCACGCGCCGCGGGCGCACGACCATCACCGCGGCGCTGTTGTTCGTCGCTGCCCTCGTCCTGGCAGTGCCGCTGCGCGCCGACGCGCTGATCTGCGGCGACCTCCTCCCGGACGTCGGCGAAGATTGCGACCTGGGTCTTGCGAACGGTGCGCCCGACTCGTGCTGTGCCAGCGATTGTACGTTCCAGCCGGCCGCGACGCCCTGTCGCGACACGACGGGCGAGTGCGATCCCGCCGACGTCTGCAGCGGGACGAGCGACACCTGCGACGACGTGAAGCGCACCGACGAGTGTCGCGCGGCCGCCGGCGTGTGTGACGTTGCGGAGTCGTGCGACGGCGTCGCGAGCGATTGTCCGGCCGACGTGAAGAGCGCCGCGGAATGCCGTGCGGCGGCCGGTGTGTGCGACACCGCCGAAACCTGCGACGGCGTCGGCGACGATTGTCCGGCCAACGATTTCGAGCCGAACACCGTCGAATGTCGGGCGAGCGCGGGTGTCTGCGATCTCGCCGAGCACTGCACCGGTTCGAGCGCGGCGTGTCCCGCCGACGCCAAGAGCACCGCCTCGTGTCGCGCCAGCGCCGGGGTCTGCGACGTCGGCGAGAACTGCAACGGCGTCGCCAACGATTGCCCCGCCGACGGGTTCGCCGCGTCGACGACTGAATGCCGCGCGTCCGGTGGTGTCTGCGACGTCGCCGAGCACTGCACGGGATCGAGCGCCGCCTGTCCCGCCGACGGGTTCGCCGCGTCGACGACCGAATGTCGTGCCGCCGCCGGTCAGTGCGACGCCGCCGAGCAGTGCACCGGGTCGAGCACCGCGTGTCCCGCGGATGCGGTCCAGCCCGACGAAACGCCGTGTGACGACGCCAACATTTGTAGCAGCAACGATCGCTGCCTCGCCGGCGCGTGCGGCGGATTTCTCGAGAACTGTGGCAACGGCACCCTCGAGAACGGGTGCTTCGAGCAATGTGACGACGGTAACTTCGACTCCGGCGATGGTTGCGATGCGAGCTGTCAGTTCGAGCCGTGTCGCTCCGAGCCCCTGGCCGGCTGCCGCGCCACCACCGTCGCCGGGAAGGCCGCCGTTCAGGTCATCAGTCGACTCAATCCCGAGAAGAATCGGTTGCAGTGGAAGTACACGCCGGGCGCGACGACGCCGAAGAGCGACTTCGGCACGCCGACTACGACGACGGGCTACCAGTTCTGCATCTGGGAAGAGATCGGTGGCGACCCGCGTCTCAGCGCCAGCTACGCGATTCCCGCCGGCGGTACCTGCGGCTCCAAGCCGTGCTGGAAGGAAAGCAGCGGCGGCTTCAAGTTTTCCGACAAGGCCCACGCGTCGGACGGCATCTCGAGCGTTCTGCTGAAGCAGGGCCTCGCGCCGGGCAAGACCAAGATCATCCTGGGCGGTAAGGGCGCCAACCTCCCGCTGCCGATCCTCCCGCTGATCCAGAGCCCGAACGTGGTGATGCAGCTGATCTCGGGCGACGGCATCTGTTGGGAAACGCGCTACGGGATGCCGGCGTTTCGCAACCAGCCCGACCAGTTCCGCGACAAGTAGGAGCGGGGATGGAGGAGGTGGCGGGGCGCTTTTCCGGCTCCGCAGATGGCGCGCCCGCGCCGCTCAAGGGCACCATTCGCAGGGACCCGTGCGCCATCTAGTCGCCTCCAAAGCGCCCCGCCACCCCCTGCACCCCCGATCATTTCAAAGCTTCTCGGCCCTCGGCGCATGCGTGACACGTGCCTTGCCGATGCGCGACCGTCGCCGTGCCTTACGCCTAGTCTGAGGAGGGGCGTTCTTGCTGCCGACGAGGTGGTGCGCGTCGCGGGGGAGGGTGCGGCGCCTTGCAGGCGACTAGATGGCGCACGAGCCCCTGCGAATGGTGCCCTTGAGCGGCGCGGGCGCGCCATCTGCGGAGCCAGCAAGGCGCCGCACCCTCCCCCGCGACTCACGAAACGAAAACACACTCACATCGCTAGAACGCCCCGCCGTCGACCCCGATGCGCTGACCGGTCACGTACGCCGCCCGCGCCGACACGAGGAACCGCACCGCGTCCGCGATTTCTTCCGGCGCGCACACGTGGCCGAAGGCGCTGCTCGCGTCCATCGTGCGGATGTCGGAGACGCCCATCGCGCCTTTCACGAGTCGGCGGCCCATGTCGGTGTCGACGAGGCCTGGCGCCACGATGTTCACGTGGATGCCGTGCTGACGCTCCTCCTTGGCGAGCGTCACGGCGAGCGCTTCGAGAGCGACCTTGGCCATGTTGTAGGGCGCGCTGTTGGGGGCGAGGAACTGGGTCGCGACCGACGAGATCATGATGATGTCGCCGCGCGGCGCTGCGCGCATGCCGGGGAGGACGAGCTTCGAGAGCGCCCAGGCACTGTAGACGTGGGTCTTCCACAGGCGGTCGGGCTCGCGCGGGTCGGTGTCGGCGACGGTCTGACCGCGCGACGCGACGCCGGCATTGCAGACCAGCAGATCGACCGGACCCATGACGCCGCCGATGCGCTCGACCATACCGACGCATTGCTCGTACTCGCCGACGTCGGCCGGGAACGTCACGGCGCGACGGCCGAGCTTCTCGATGTCCGCCGCCGTGGCCCGTGCCGACTCCTCGTCACGGCGATAGTTGATGGCGACGTCGGCGCCATCAGCCGCGAGCCCGAGCGCGATGGCGCGCCCGATCCCGCGTCCACCACCGCTCACCAAAGCAATACGTCCCGCCAAGCTCATGAGGATCTCCGTTCAGTGCGATGTAGGTGCTGTGAGTGCGAGGAGCGCGGATTCACTCCGCGCTCCGAGGGCCATCGGAGCATTGGCGCGCGCAGCGCACCAAGAGCACGGGGCCGAAATCTACTGATCGCCATAGCGCGGCGGGCGCTTCTCCATGAACGCCGCGACGGCCTCGACCATGTCGCCGGTGTGGCTCGCGAGCAACTGCGTGCGGTTCTCGAGGTCGATGCCGGCGGCGAGCGAGCCGATCTCGAGCTGGCTCCACATGACCTCCTTCGTCATCTGCACGCCAAAGGGGCTGTTCGCGATGATGAGCTCGGCTTCCTTCAGCGCGGCGTCGACGACCTGGCCGTCGGGCACGACGTCGAGTACGAGCCCGATCTCCTTTGCTTCCGCCGCCGGCAGGAAACGTCCGGTCAGCATCAGCTCGTAGGCGCGCGACGCGCCGATCAGACGCGGGAGGAGCCACGACACGCCGATGTCGCAGCCGGAGAGACCAATCCGCACGAACGCCACGTTGAAGCGCGCCGACGCGGCGGCGATGCGGATGTCGCTCGCGAGCGTGAGCGCCAGGCCGCCGCCCGACGCCGCGCCGTTCACCGCGGCGATGATCGGCTGCCGCATGCCGCGCATCGCCGGCACGAGCGCGGCGATCGCCTGTTGCACGACGAGCCCGGATTGCACGCGTCCGAGCCCGGCGGCCTCGGGCGGGGTCGCGCCCTCTTTCAGATCGAGGCCGGCGCAGAAGGCGCGGCCGGCGCCCGTCAGCACGATGACGCGGTAGGCGCGATCGTCCTTCAGGGTCGCGAAGGCGGCAGACAAGTCGGCGATGAGCGCCGCGTTCATCGCGTTCAAGGACGCGGGGCGGTTCAGGGTGACGAGGGCGACCCCGTCCCGGGGGCGGGTGATGTCGACGGTGCTCATGGTGCGTTCTCCTGCGAGCTAGGTTCCGGTGAATGTCGGCGTGCTGAGCAACGCGAACCCGGCGGGCGTCACGCGGGGCTCTTTGGCGAGGCGATCGGCGGTGGCCGTCCCATCGCCGCCGCCCATGACCTGCCGCACGTCGTCGCCCGAGCAGAACGCCGAGCCCGCCCCGGTGATGACGAGGCAGCGCGCCGTCGTGTCGAGGACCGCGCGCCGGAGCGCCGCGAAGCTCGCGAGCGTGAGGGCATTGCGCGCGGCCGGCCGGTCGATCGTGACGACGTCGACGTCGCCGCGCCGGGTGATGTGAATGCCGCTGTCGCCGCCGCTCACTTACCGACTGTCACCCGCTCACCGGGCGGGCGTCAATCCTCGCGCGCGATCGCCGAGGCCGCGTACGCGATATCGACCGTCGACCGTTCCTCAGGGCACGACACGCATGACGCTCGGGATCCTGATGCGCCCGAGCCCGGGCAAGCCTTCCGCGGCGTTGAGGTAGCCGGGGAAGGAACCCGTCAGGACCGGCGGGAGGCAGAACAGCGCGCCCATGGTCGGCTTCGCAATGTCGCTGCAGGGCACGTCGGGAATTCCCGCCACGCTGACGGAGCCCCCGACGACGCCGTTGTCCGCGAAGCAGGCGCGCCGCCGCGACACGCACGATTGTCCCAATGCGCAATCGTTCGACGTCGTGCAGCTGCGGAAGGTTTCGACCGAGCACACCGAATCGGTAGGGCCAATGGCACATTCGCCCTCGTTGTTGCCGACGTCGACGCAATCGAGCCCCGAAGTGGTCGTATCGTCGAGGCACGCGTTCGGTTGCGTCGCGTCGCCCGGCCGATTGCATAACCCAGCCGGGCACTCGGAATTGTTGGCGCAAGGCGCGCCCTGGTTGCCGCCGCCGATGCAGCGTCGTCCACCGCAGATTCCGGGATTGCCACCGCTCACCGGACAGTCGGCGTTGCTGAAGCAGGGCTCGAAGCTCGCGTTGTTGCAGGTGTCGCACAAGCAGCGGAGCGACCCGAACCCGGATTGCCGGCACTGAGGACTCGCCGCTGTGAGCGTGCGGGTCTGCGTGTCGGTCCCGAGCTGCATCGCGATGTGCTGCGTGGCGACGAGAGCTCCGGGATTGGGGGGACAATCGAGCGAGACGGTGCCGAAGAGTCCGCTGCCTTGCGGGCTACACGTCTGGTCCTGCCGTGGACCGGCGCTGCAGAGTGGGCTCGCGCCACACGTTCCGCCGGGGCAATCGCCGTCGACGGTGCATCCTGCGGCGAGATCGTTCGAGCAGGCGCGCCGGCAGCTCGGACAGGGCTGCGCCAGCGGACTCGTGAAGTGCACGGCTACGGCCACCGGTAGGGATATCGACGCGCCGCCGTCATCGAAGTCGACGGTTCCCGCGACCGGGCTTGCGATCCGATTCATGAGGCACGTCGGAATGCCGCCCAGCGAAAACCCCTGCGGCGGTCCAAAGAAGTAGGTGCACGGACCGGCCGCACCGGCGTTCGTGCAATCGACGTCCGTCCCGCACGCGACCCACGGCTGATCCTGACACCGGTGGTTGTCGAACGTGGCCCCCCCGGCGTTCGGCACCGGGCCGCTGACGGTGCATTGGCCGCACGTGGGCTGACTCGCCCCCGCGCAGCCGCTGACGGCGAGGGTGAGCCGGGCGTTGCTCGGCTCTTCGATGTCGTGCGCGAGCCCGGTGAAGCCGAGATCGAGATCGTAGCGTGTGCCGTCGACCGTGTATTCCACCGCCGTCGGACACGGACCGCTCGGCGGCGGCGCGACGCAGACGTTACACTCGCTCGGATATACGGCTGCCTCCGGCACTTGCGCGCGATCGATGCAGTCGACCTTGAACTCGGTGACGCAATCGACACACGCAACCAAGCTGGTCAGATCGGTGATCGTGCCGCCGCATGCCGCGCCACCCGGGATCGTGACGGCCGGGCACGCGGTCGGGAAGCCGATCGTCGCCGGGCTGATGTCGCCCGTCCCGTCGCACGTCTGGTCGGTTCCGCCGCAGGCTTTGCAGATCGTGGTCTTCTTCTTGTCTTCGGCTTTTTGGATCGCAGCCAGATACTTGCCGTCGCCGGGATCGGGAGCGATGCACGTCGCTCCGGGCGCGAGCTTGCCCTTCAGCTGGGCGTCCCAGCATTTTTGCAACGCCTTGCTCTTGGAGCGCAGAAACATGGACGTCGCCTTGCCGATGCTGGCTTGGCACTTCTCGAGGGCGCCCGAGCTCGGCAGGAGCAAGTCGTCGTAATAGAGGGCGATGGCCTGGTCGACGGCGCGGTTGCCGAGACAGACGAGGCAGTCGGCGATGTCGCCGCAATCCTGGATGAGGCCGTCGCAGGCCCCCCGCTCGAAATTGGGACAGGCCGTCGGCCACCCGAGCGTCGCCGGCAGGTCCTCATTGGTGGTGTCCCCACCGCAGATCCGGTCGTCGCCGCCGCAGCTCTTGCCGATTGCGGTGGCGAGCTTGGTGGTCGCCTTACTGATCGTGGCCGCCGCTGTGCTGTCCGGGCACGGTCCGCCTGAGCCGTGCGCGACGATCGTCGCTTCGCACTTGCTGAGCGCCTTGGCCTTGGCCTGCACGAATTGCGCGCTCGCCTTCGCGATCGCGCGCTGACAATCGACGGTGCTGGCGTCCGCGGGCGACGCGCTACTCCCCGCGGTGAGCACGAAGACTGCGATGGCGAGGCTCAATGACGTGAATTTCATGGTCGCTCTCCCCGGATCGTCGAAGAAGCACGGCTCTCATCCTGACGGTGTGATTTTCCGGGGAACATTGTTCCCTGAGCGCCCGTCGATTATTTCGTTCCCGCGAAGCGCCGCGCCCACCACGCGAGCGCGGCCTTACCGCTCGGCCGTGCGTGGGCGTGCCAGTGGTCGGGAATGTTCCGGCGCTGGCCGTCGACGACCCAGGTCGCGAAGTGCTCGGCGGCGGCGCGTTCGAGCGCGGCCGTCATGTGCGCGAGCTCATCCGCCGACGGATCGATCGCGTGGCGGCGCCAGACCACCATCGGCACGTCGCAGACCTCGCAATCGGCGACCCAGCAGACGTCGTCCTCGTGATACCAGCGCGTGACGCGCGCGGCCTGACAGAGGTCGCAAGTGCGCTCGATCGGCATGACGAGATCCGCGGACGGAGTGCCGACTCAGGCGGCGCGCGCGCGTGCCCGCTTCGCGAGATCGCCGATCGCCGCGATGATCGGCGCCCATGTCCCGCGCGGGAAATCGTGTCCCATGCCGTCGATCACGAGCAGGGTCGAGCCCGGCACGGCCTCCGCCGTCGCGTTCCCGGCCGCGACGGGAATCAGCGGATCGTCCTTGCCGTGGATGACGAGCGTCGGTGCGCTCACGGAGCGCAGCGCACTCGTCCGATCACCGGAGGCCATGATCGCGGTCAGCTGCCGCGCGACGCCGCCGGGATTGTGGCCGCGATCGAAGGCACGCTCGAAGATGGCGCGCATGCCGGGCTCGTCGAATGGGTAGCCCGGGCTCCCGATCACCTTCCACGCGTCGAGCATGTGCGCGACGTTGCCGGCGCGATCGAGCGGCGCCGGCGTCAGCAGCATGCGGAGCGCGTCGCCGGTCGCCTGCGGCAACGTCGGGTCGCCGGTGGTCGACATGATCGAGGTGAGGCTGAGCACGCGATCGGGGTGCCGGATCGCGACCGTCTGCGCGATCATGCCGCCCATCGACGCGCCGACGATGTGTGCCCGCGCGATGCCGAGCTCCGTCATGAGCGCGACCGTGTCGTCGGCCATGTCGGCGAGCGTGTAGGGCGCCGTCACCGGTTGGCCGGCCTGCGCGGCCTGCATTCCTTCGAACACGTTCGGGATGCCGAGCGCGTCGAGCTGCGTCGACAATCCGATGTCGCGATTGTCGAAGCGCACGACGAAGAAGCCGCTCGCGGCGAAATCGGCGCAGAACGCGTCTTCCCAGAGAATCATCTGGGCGCCGAGGCCCATGATCAACACGAGCGGCGGATGGGAGGGCTCTCCGAAGGTCTCGTACTCGAGCTCGAGTCCATTGACGGCGGCACGCGGCATGGGGGAGGTCTTGGCGCGCCGGAGTACGTGGGTCAAGCCGTCGGTGGTGACGCCGTGCGGCTCAGAGCCGCGGAACTTTGAGGCCGGCGGCTTTGGCCAATGCGGCCTGGCGGGTGTCGAATGTGAGCAGGTCGGCGAGGCCCAGGACCAACGCGGCGGCGACGTGCAGAATGTCGAGTGTCCTGGTGCCGAGCGTCGCGGAATGGGACGCGCTCAGGCGGGCCAGCGGCAGGGGCTGTCGCTTCATGCGACTGAGGACGCGAGGGGTGTGCGCGTCCGGTGCATAGAGGGAACAGAGAAATCCGGTGTCCGCGTAGGTCACGTGTCGCCGCGTGCGGCGCCGACCAGCGCCGTTCCCGTCGTTCGCGAGATCTTCGTGCCGTAGATGGCTTTCAGGCGTGCACCGAAGTCCGGACGTCGTACCGCGGTCGTACGCGGAGGCGAGAGCAGGGCAACGGGAAGGTTGCGGCGACGGACTTCGACGGTCTCGCCGTTGGCAACCCAGCCGAGGACTGTCGTGGTGTCGTGCTTGAGCTCGCGAATCGTGGTCGTCCTCATAGGTGTCACACTAATGTGACACATTTTCTCAGGTCAACGACCGAAAGAGTACGGCGGCGGCACCACGCGCGCTACGGTACGAGTAGGACCTTGCCCGCCGTCTTTCGGCCTTCGAGCGCGCGGTGGGCGTCGGCGGCGCGGGCGAGGGGGTAGTCTTCCTCGACGCGGAGCTTCAGCTGGCCGGCGGCGATCCAGCCGAGCACGTCGGCGGCGCGGGCGTGGAGCTCGGCGTCGTTCATGATGTACGTGAAGAGGGTCGGGCGCGTGACGTAGAGCGAGCCCTTGGCGCTCAGTTGGCCGAGGTCGAAGGGCGGGACGGGACCGCTGGCGGCGCCGAAGAGCACCATCATGCCGCGCGGGCGGAGGCAGTCGAGGCCTTGCTCGAACGTGGTGGCGCCGACGCCGTCGTAGACGACGTGCACGCCGGCGCCGCCGGTCGCGCGTCGGACGCCGGCGACGAAGTCCTCCTTGGCATAGAGGATGACGTGATCGGCGCCGGCACCGCGCGCGAGCTCGGCCTTGGCGTCCGTCGACACGGTCGCGATGACGGTGGCACCGCGGCGCTTCGCGACCTGACAGAGCAGGAGGCCGACACCGCCGGCGGCGGCGTGCAGGAGGCAGGTGTCGCCCGCCTGCAAAGGATAGGTCGAGCACGCGAGGTAATGGGCGGTCATGCCCTGCAGCATCGCGGCGGCGCCGTCGCGGAACGAGAGCGGCGCTGGCAGCTTCACGAGCCGGTTCGCCGGTACGAGCGCGGTCTCGGCGTACGCGCCCGGTACGCCGGTCCACGCGACCCGATCGCCGACGGCCACCGCATCGACGCCGGCGCCGACGGCGCGCACGGTGCCCGCCGCTTCGAGCCCGAGCGTCATCGGCAGCGGCGCCTTGTAGAGACCGGCGCGGAAATAGACGTCGATGAAATTCACGCCGATCGCCGCGACGTCGATCGCGGCCTCGCCGGTCCCGGGCTCCGGCGTCGGCACGTCGTCGAGTTGCATCGCCTCGGGGCCGCCAGTCTGATGCACGCGAATGGCTTTCATCGGATCGACCTCCTGCCGCCTTATACGCTAGGCCAACGGGTCATGCTGCCGCTCGCGCCTTTTGGCCCCGCTCTTGCCGACGCCGTGCGCACGCATCTCGGTGCGCACGACCGGCTCGCGATCCCGCTCGATGGTCGCCGGCACGCGGCGGTCGCGGTGACGCTGGTCGCCGACGACGAGCAGGCCGCGTGCTTTCTCCTCACGCGGCGCGCACCGCGTCTGTCGTCGCACGCGGGACAGTGGGCGCTGCCGGGCGGGCGCGTCGAGCCGGGGGAGACGGCGATCGAGGGCGCGCTCCGCGAGCTGCACGAAGAGGTGGGACTCCTCGCGGCGCCCGCGGCGGTGCTCGGGCTGCTCGACGACTACCCGACGCGCTCCGGCTACGTGATCACGCCGGTCGTCGTGTGGGCGGGCGAGAACGCGATCCTGGCGCCCGATCCGAGCGAGGTCGCGTCGGTCCACCGTGTGCCGCTGAGCGTCCTCGAGCATCCCGACGTGCCGCACCTGCGGCAGATTCCCGAGAGCGACCGCCCGGTGATCTCGATCGCGATGATCGGTCACCACGTGCACGCGCCGACGGCGGCGATCGTCTACCAGCTCCGCGAGGTCGGCCTGCGCGGCCGCGCGACGCGCGTCGATCATTTCGAGCAGCCGGTATTCGCGTGGCGCTGACGGCAGCGATCACCACGAACGGGACGGCCGCACGCTCGTCGGGTGGGATGGGGGGAGCCGCCTGACCAGACTGCCGACATGGATGTCGCGCGCGCTCCTCGCGACCTCCGTCATGAACGCCTGCGGTGCCTACGCTTTCACGCCGTGGGGCGCGCCGCTCCGGGCGCTCGTCGGGCTGCCGGCGGGGGCCCACCCGCTCTATATCCTCATCATCGGGTCGTTCGTCGGGCTCTTCGGGCTCGGCTACCTGTACACTGGCCTCACCGCGCGCGCCGACCCGCTCTTCATCGCGATCGCGGGCGCCGGGAAGCTCGCGTTCTTCGGTCTGCTGGCGGCGTTCTGGCTGATGGGCGAGCTCCCGATCCACGCGCCCGTGGCGGCGGTTGGCGATCTCGTGTTCGGGAGCATGTTCGTGGCCTGGCTGCTCGGGCGGACAGTAGACTAGTGCACCGCCGTCGAGATGGCATCAATCATCTTGCCGTCCCTCGACGCCCCTCGCGGCGTCACACCTCCTCGGAATATTCCCGATATTCCTGCGTCGGCGTTCCTTGCGAGGGACGCC